>UMEZ01010884.1_pt1 | contig 107720 bp, 86 predicted proteins | sample 1964841 | NCBI WGS metagenome assembly UMEZ01 (sample SAMEA4836029, study PRJEB28245) | human gut metagenome | biome: gut microbiome; material: fecal sample | place: Denmark | collected 2008 | reverse complement strand
CTGAACTCCAGCAGACAAAACTCAAGTTGATGGAGGCAGAAAAGAGGATTGCCGAGCTTGAGGAAGAAAATCAGCAGTTAAAAGATACTATTGAAGAGTTGAATAAAACGATTGATGAACTCAATCAGACTATTGACACACTCAATAAAAAAATAGTAGAATTAAATAACAGAATTCTCGTGCTTGTGCAGGAGAATGCTCGTTTGCAGACAAAGGTGAAAGAGCAGGAAACTGTTATCGCCGAGCAGAAGGCTCATATTGCAGAGCTTGAAACTCAGGTTGCCGAGCAGCTTGCAAAGATTACGGCTCTTACGGAAAACCTTGAAAAGTGCCATGCGCAGATTGAAGAGGATAACCGCAGGATTACCGACCTAACCGAGAAAAATGAAAATCTTACGGAAACACTTCAGAATGAGCGTGTTCAGCACAAGGAAACAGTCAACAAAATGAATGCCGATTTTGCTGAAGAAAAACAGCAGATGAACGACGCTCATTCGGCAGAGGTTGAATCGCTTAACAATAAATTCAACGATGCAGAGGTTGAACATAACACTTATGTAGCTAAGCTTAATGCAGATTTTGCCGCAAGGGCAAATGAAACAGAGCAAAAGCATCTTAAAGAGCTTGCAGATAAAGAAGAAACTCACAAGAATGAACTTGCTGAAATTAAGGAAGCCAACCTTAAATCATCAGCCGCAAGCAATGCCGCTCACGCTTCTGAGCTTAAAAAGGCTTATAAGTCGGTTGACAAAAAGGTTGAGCTTGCAGAAAAAGCTTGTGAAAAGCGTATGAAAGCCAAGGTTGCCGAGGTTAAAAAAGAGGCTCAGGCTGAAATTCGCAAAGCCGAAAAGAAAGCAAGCGAAAAAATCAGCCTTGCTAAGGATGAGATTAAATCTGTCAAGGATACAGGCGATTTGTTCGTTCGTGACTACGGCTTCGGCAGTGTTGCAGTTGTTTCAAAATATGCCGAAGAGCTTGCAAAATTCGGCAAGCTTTCAATCGCAGACGAGCTTATAAACGCACAGAAAAGCGTAAGATCTCTTTGCATATGCAGAAGTAAAAAGGGTGTTGTGCTTGCAGGCTTTTCACAGAGCAGCGCAAGCGTATATAATGTTTATAAAAAGCAGGCAGATCTTACTGTTGCATTTAACGATTTGTGTTCAATGCTGAAAGGTATGAGCAATCTGCCGATTGTAATTACATTCTCCGGTGTTGACAGACCGTTTGTGATGAATTTTGAAAACATTGTAAGAGATGCAACCAAAAGAAAAACAACTGTTTTCCATAACAAAACTCTGAAAGCAAACGGATTTGTTTCAGTTTACTTTGGTAAAGAATAAGGGGCAAAAATGAAAAACTCTACTGCGCCCAACAGAAAAACGGGCAGAATGATTGCTAAAAATTTAATAGTTCTGTTCACTGTTGCACTTGCCGGCTTTTGCGGCATTCAGGCGTGGTTTACGGATAAGCGTTCAGCCGAAGCCAACGGTATAGAGGTTGAGTGTCAGGCACCTGACGGTATTGAAATTGCTGTTGTTAAGCACGAAGATCCGGCTCCGAAGGATGACGCAGCGTACAAAAATACGATTGAATTGAACAGCAAAAATTATTCGTTTATTGATGATATCAAGATGACTGAGGTTTCGAGCGACGGATACACATTTTATAAGCCGCCCCTCAAACAGGAAAACGGAGTTGCTTCTCCTATTCTTGATGTTGCCGACTGGGATCTTGCCGACAGTTCGGTTCACTTCCTTTCTTTTGACCTGTATGTTCGTTCAAAATCCAAGTTCGATATTTATCTGGACAGTAAATCTAAAATCAGTCCGAATGCAAAAAATCTTACAGGTGAAAATGCAGATAATAAGAGTGATTTCGGTGAAAGCGGCGAATCAAAGGGAATTTCAAGAGATTGCGTAACCGGTGCGGTAAGGTTTTCGGTTGCAAATTATAAAACTTACGAAACAAAGCTTTTGTGGATTCCTGCTCCGAACATTTTTCTTAATGTAAACTCAGATACAACACAGTATTCTGTAAACACAGACAAGCGTTCGGGCAAATCATATTCGCACGTTTATTATGAAAAAGACGGTAGTAAATGGGTTAAAAAATCCGTTTTCGCTGATGACGGTTCACCACTCGGCCAGGTTTTTGTTGCAAACAGCGATGGCTTTACAACCAAAGGGGATTACACATACGAGCTTGGTTCAAAGAAAAAAATTATGTCTTTAGAAAAGGACACAACTCAAAACGGCATATATACTGGAATGGTAACCTGTAATATGTGGGTTGACGGCGAAGACGCTGAGGCAAGACTTGCCCTTGTAAACGGAAAGTTCAAAGCAAACCTTGTTCTCTCAAAGGGCGATGAACAATAAAAAATAAAAATCAGGAAAGGAGTAATGAAGTATGAAACTGAAAGAAAGAGTGCTGAACTCGTTTTTTGCACTTTCCGACAACAGACTTCTTGGCAGAAAAAAGCTCGCAATTTCATATGTATCATTGTTCCTTGTTTTTACTCTTGTGCTTGTAACAACGGTGGCATGGTTTACCGTAAAAGATACGGCAAGTATTAATTCTCAGGCGTTTTCACTTGAGTCAAGTGCTGCACTCCGTGTCAATGACGGTCAGGAAGATCTTTCAAACCACCTTGTTGTTAAAGGCTTTAAGCTTGAAGAGGCTTCAAGCGTTGACGGAAGGAATATGTTCTTCCCGTCAGAGGGCAACTTTAAGGATTCAACATCTGCCATGAAATTCCGTGAAGGAACTGCAGGCGACAGGAATAAAACATATGTATATAAGGATTTTAAGCTTAATGCCGATTCAGATATGACAAATGTTTATATAAAAGGTTATAATATTACAATTACTTCGGCAGACGGTACAGTTCTCGGTAAGTTTGACGGCTCAACCGAGATTATTCGTAACGATAAAGGCGTTCCTGTCGATCAGAAGGTCTATGATCCTTGTCCGTTAAGACTTGCGTTTATTACCGACAGCAGTAAAACTCCTACTGTAATTGATCCAAGTGCTCTTATTGACGAGCATGCTAAAAATTATAATGCAGTAAGCTCAACAAATATGAACGGCTCTCCTGCTACGAAGCTTTCATCATGCAAGACATTTTCTGATTTCTATTTCTATTCAGGCGAAAGCTTGTTCACGCTTTTAGGTCAGAAACCTCTTGATGTAACATTGGTAGCGTGGTTTGAGGGTGCGTATGAAGATCAGTCTGTTTATGATAAGTATGCAGGTGCATCGGTTACAATTGATGTTGAACTGGAAAGTAACTACAATGATATGGAGGCTATCACCTTTATTGATAAAACAAGAGGCGATGATGGCAATGAGAAACCGTGGATTAAAACAGATGACTGTATAGTTACCATGCAGTATAAAGATACTGATGCAACTCAGAAAACTGTCGTTATGAAAGATCTTGGTGAGGTAAACGGATATAACACATGGACAGCTGCGTTGCCAAAAGATGTAACAACAGATATAAGCTTTTTCAGATTCAGTACAACGAATAATATAATCTATAACTCATGGCACACCAAGAAAGATGTGAACGGCGAATTGAGCCCTACGGCACAAGGTTGGATAGATGATAACGTTGATAACAAAGATTTGTATCCGTTACAGGAAAACAGAATTGTAAACGGTAACCGCAGCCTTGTTTATACTGCCAGGAGAGGTAACGGTTATAGTAAAACCGATAATACTGCTCAAAGACTGTCCCCTTGTATCGGATACTGGGATTATAGTCCGGGCGGCTCAACTGTTGAAACAACAACACCTTCAACCACAACTCCGACAAGCGGAGGAGGATCTTCTGAAGATCCAAAAATAAATACAAGTGTATATCTCAACATTCCGGATAATAAACAGTGGCTCAGAAATTATCTTATAAGCGGACAATATGAACCTTATGTAGTTTATAAATATGATGGCAAAGAAACAAAACATTTGATGCAGTTTAATTCTGGCGGTTCAAGATGTGCCCTTGATAACTGCAGTGCGCCAAGAGGCTCACGAGTTATCGGATTTAAGTTTGTGAACGAGAAAGGTAATCACACTCTGCTTATTCCGGCAAAGAATGAATATATATTCTCCACATCGTTCAATGTTTCTTATGAAGTAAACAACGATGATACCGCAACGTATCATTAATAATGCAAAATATAAAAAGGAGGTGTCACAATGAAAGAGAGATTTGCTCTTTTGGCGGCTTATTTTAAAGAAAAGCTTGCAATCGGCAAAAAGTCGGGCAAAGAAAAGAGAAAAAGCTTGATTTTAAGCATTGTGGCACTTGTTGAAGTGTTGGCAATCGCTATTGTGTCGGTTTCTGCATGGGTGGAAACAATTTCAACCATTAAGCTTGATTTGAACAACGGTACAATTGATAACTATGTGTTTACCAACGCTAACATTGGCTACGGTAAAGGCTATGACGGAAATACAATTGATCTTACAAAATATTTTCGTCAGGCAGGCGATGTTCACCTTGCCTCTGCAACAAGCGCAAACGGCACAGATGTTTATTTTCCGACCTTAACTGCAAACGGCGAGTCGTCCGGTGTATACAGACAGGCTACTGTAAACGATAAGAATGTCAACTACATTGATTTTTCTTTCAATGTTACCGCAAAGGGAACAAAGGCGTCATTCTATTTTGATAAGGTTCCCACAATCAAGGTTAACGATGCTGATGCAGACGAGGGAAAGCTTCGTGTTTCATTTGTTTGTGACGGCAGTAATACGGTTGTCTGCGGTAAGAGCAACAGCACGGCAGAGGTTGTTTCCGGTACAAGCCTGAATACTAAAAAACAGGAAAGTGTAAAATCTTTCGATTCATACACGGGCTTAACAGCAGAAAGTCCTCTTTTTACCGTTCGGGCAGATTCAAAACCGCATAAGGTTACAATGCGTGTGTGGTTACAGGATGACAGCAGAAAAACAAAGTATGCCGGACAGACTGTTACAATTGAGAACTTCAAGCTTATCACTCAGAGTCCCCAGGCAGGAGAATTGACTTTTTACGATAAAACAACGGGCGATCCATCTCTCGGTGCGGGTTGGGCTACCAAAAACAATCGTGCAATCTGGATTAACCAGGCCGGCAAAAGCAAGTATGAAAAGCTTTCAAAGGATTCGAGCGGTAACTATTTTATTAAGCTCGGTTCAGATTATACAGATAATCCTAACGCAACAGTTACCTTCTACAGCTGCGAACCAACCGTAACATCGAATCCGCAGAACAGCTATGTTGCAAAATGGACAACAACTCTGCAAGCTGGTGTTGATGCCGATTCACAGACATTCACAGTCTACGGATATAAGGATAAGTCAAAAAACGGCTACGGCACATGGGGAGGGGTTCAGAAAATTCTTCTCTCAAGTGAAGATGAAAAAACATTGCCGATGAAACAGGTTGACGGAAAGTATCTTGCGGTTGATATGTATGTTCAGGGCAGTTCAACTCCGATAGCAATGACTTTTGAACCGAATGAAAAAGCGTCACTCAGCGGTTGGGTTGCATATTTGCCCAATCCTAACAGCAATGCAGCACATTCGATTACATTCAAATTTACTTACAACGGCAAAGATTACAGCATCAGCGCACCGAACAGAAATTCTTCGGTGAACTATGTTATTACTTCACAAAACACAGGCTACTGGGCACCTCCGGCTATTGTTTCCGTTTATTCTACATGTAAGGATGAAAAGGATAATAATGCACCAATGGGTACAGTAAGCGTAACAGGCGGTATGGATGGCGCAACAAGTGTTAAGGTTACAGAGGGTACAACCGTCACTCTTAATGCAAAACCGACCGACAGCAACAAATACAGATTTATCGGTTGGTACTCTGACCCCGAATTTAAAGCTCCCGTTACCCTCAGCAACGGTGCTTACCCGGCAAATGATACATCAGCCGAGCATAAGTTTTATGCGAAATTCCAAAGACAGTATAAGGTTGAGGCAAAAGCTGTTTCGGACGGAGCTGTTGCAAACAGCACAGGTGGTACTGTTAAGATTTCAGGCGGCGAAGAGGGCGCATACACTGTCGGTTCGTACCTTGAGGGGCAAAACACATCAATCACAGCCACACCAAAAGAGGGCTATGACTTCAAGGGTTGGTATTCTGACGAGAAATGCACAAAACTGGAAAGTCAGGATCTTACGCTTTCAATTAAGAATATTCAGGCAAATCATTTGTATTATGCCAAATTTATGATTAAGCAGTTCTCGGTAACAGCGGTTGCAAATCATCCGAATGATAAGAAAAACAGCACAGTACAGTTTTCTTCACCGTCATCCGCGGCTTCTAATACAAGCGTTACCGTCAAGGTAAACTACAACGGTTCTGCAACTTTTGTTGCGAATGCAGGCGAGGGTTATGAGTTTGTCGGCTGGTATTCGGACGAAAACTGTCAGACACTTGTCAGTAAAACGACTCCGTACAAAGTAAGCAGCATAAAGGCTGACTATACTCTGTATGCAAAATTCAAGATTATCAACCTTAATCTCAAAGTTTATTCAGTAACAGAGGGAAAAATCGACGGAGCGGGCGGTACGGTTCAGCTTGGATCTGATACCCCTGCCGCAAAGATAGAGACAACTGTTGAGTGGGGTACGCTTGCCACACTCACGGCTAAAGCAAATGCCAACTATGAGTTTAAGGGTTGGTTTACCGATCCGCAATGCAATATAAAAGCAGACAACAAGATTCTTAACGATTGTCAGTACACAGATAAGACAGTGGAAACTGCGGCAATAAAGAAGGATTTGACTCTGTATGCAGAGTTTTCGGATGTATCATCTCGCAAAGTTACCGCTAATGCTGTGTTCGGCGGAAATATTGTCGATACAGCAGGTACTGTTAAGGCAGGCGATTCGCAGGAAGGTGCAACATCAACTGCGGTGGTTACCAACGGTGATAGCGTAACTCTTGTTGCAAATACAAAGCCAAATTATAAGTTTATGGGTTGGTATTCCGACAGGGAATGTACAAACTCTGTAGCATCGGAACAACAGCTTGTTCTTACAAATGTCGATGCCGATTGCGAATACTACGCATTGTTTAAGCCGCAGTCATTTTCAGTCAACGCAGTTGTTGACGGTGATTCAGTAGGTACGGTAAAGTTTACCGCACCTAAAGAAGTTGGACCGTCAACTGCAGTTACAGTTTCGGTGGATTATGACGGAAGTGCAACATTTGTTGCAACCCCTGCCGAGGGTTATGACTTTGACGGTTGGTATAACGATTCAAGCGTTACTCCAGTCAGCAACAAGGCAACTTATGTTTGTAAAAACATCAAAGATAGCTTTACTTTACATGCAAGGTTCAAGCTTAAAGAATTTGAGGTAAAGGCCTCAGCCGTACTTAACGGAGCAGTCAGCAATGCATGCGGTACTGTTCAGGCAGGCAACACAACAGCCGCAAGCACAGTTTCTACTGTTGCAAAGTGGGGCGAGAGTGTTGCACTGACAGCTACTCCAAAGTCGGGTTATTCGTTCAGCGGTTGGTACACAGACCTTGGCTGTACACAACCGTATACAGACGATTACAAAAACAATTCTTTGACAACGGTTATCAAGGCTAACACAACTGTTTATGCTAAATTTGAAGTTGAACAAAAGCGTGTTGTATATCTGCAAGTTCCTAATGAATGGAAAACATATAACGATGGTGCAAATACATCAAGTATTGCCTTATATATGTGGCAAGGTGGTACATCACATTGGTTTGACATGACTCTTGTTGAGGGAAATGTTTACAAGGCTGAAATTACAAATGAGAGCGATTATAATTGGATTTCTTGTGAAAATTATATTTTTGTAAAGATGAAAAACACAAGTGATAATAGTTATGACTCGAATAATAAGTGGAATAATAAACTTGTACAGACAAAGAATATAGAAGGTAGGGATTCCGGTTGTAATTGCTATGTAATAACATCGTCCGGTGATAAAGATCAAGCTTTCGGCAAATGGACAACCTACCCGTTTGCCAGCTATGAAGTTGTTCTTGATGCCGTAAGCTATAAATCAGCAGGCTCTACGGAAACAAACGGCTTTACAGGCGGTAAAGTCAGCGTTGGCGGTGTTGTGCACACAAGTGCCGTAACAAATACATATTCCGACCCGACAACCGTTACGGCAACAGCTGTTTGCAATGAAGGTTATCAGTTTGCCGGCTGGTATTCCGACAGCGACTGTATACATAAGGTTGCAGATAATGCCGAACTCAGTATTTCAGTAAATTCTTCGGTTCATTATTATGCAAAGTTTGTTAAGAGTTCAACAAAGGTAATGTACTTTGACCCGAACACTAACTGGACAACCAATAAAAATGAGCGTTTGCTGCCTATGTATATGAAAAATCAACCGGCGACGGAAAGTGGTACAGCATGACCGAAGATGCATCTCATAATTGCTATACATTTACTATGGATGCATCTGGCAAATATGACATGATTATATTTAGCCGAATGAACGGCAATACAACCGAGAATAGTTGGGATAATGAATGGAACCGTACTCCGGGTGCTCACGGAGGTAAAGTAGAAGGTATTGCCATTCCGACAGACGGAACAAACTGTTTTGTTCAGGCAACCGGAAACGACGGTTGGGATAACTGCGGTGGTTCTTGGACAACAAAGTAAAATTAAAGGTTAAATCAACGGAGGTGAAACCATGAAGAAATCAAAATTTGCAATTGTAATCGCACTCGGACTTGTACTTTGTCTGCTTTGCGGTGTGACCACGACTTTTTCATGGTTCAGCCGTCCTCGAACCGAATCGGGTGACTCTCTCAGGTGGAGCGGTCAGTACAAAATCAGCAACGGTCAGAACATCAGCATCAAAACCGTTGAGTCAAGTGATGACGGCTCTATTTTCGGTGAAAATGCAGTTACTAATTTCGGAGGTTCTCTGGAGGCAGGAAAGAGAAGATATTTTTGCACCGAAATTTCTAACTCGGGCAATGCCGAACAGAATGTTTCGCTTTTTATAAAAGGTCTGAAAACAAGCGGTACGGCATCTGCTTCGGGACTTTATGTCGGCGTCAACAAACCGCTCAAGACATATAGGTCTTATAATGATATTGTCGGTAGTAACAGTACTTATACGAAAACTACTCTTGACAAGTACAGAATTTATTTTAATGCAAATGGTGTTAAAAGTTGGAATGATTCCGACACAACAACCAAGATACGCTATTCACTTGAAGATAAAGATAACCCAAGTTGGACGACTGATGTTATCAATATGACGTATGTGAAATATGTTGACGGTCATAAAATTTTATATGCTGACATTCCGATTACTGCTAAACGTATTCAGATATATGTAAATAATAGCCCTTCAGGAGTGAATGCTACCCCCTGCATAAGTGTTGCATCATATTGCCCTAAAATTTCCCCAACTAATTGTTATGTATTTACATTAAGAGCGGGTGTGGAGAATGGTTATCACAACTGTGATACATATTCTTTTAACAATCCTTTAACTGACTGTGCTAACTTTGTCAATTGTTACGACAGTATTAACATTCCTCTGGGCCGTACATTTAACGCAGGCCTTGTTGCAGGAACAGATTACGTAGGTAGCAGTATAAGCTATTCGTCATCATCAAACAGCGTGTTTAAAGTCGGTGCAAACGGTGTAATTACTCCTGTGGCTGAGGGTACTGCAAAGCTCACAACAACAATTAAGGGCGGTGCATATGGAGATACCTATTCCGTAACCACGGAAATCAGTGTTACATCTGTAAGCACAGATTCAATAGACACACCTATTGTGACAAACCTTGAAATCAAGCCGAAAGCTACTGACGGACCTACGGTTTCAAAGGTGTATTGGTACATCAAGAATGAATCGTCATCAACAATAACATACACGCTTGATGATGTTTACATCTCGCTTTAAAATTTTAAAATTTTAAATTTCCAAAAGGGTTGTTTTTACAGCCCTTTTTTATTATAATTTATAATCGGTAGCAGAGAATAAAATCCGCCCGTTTTGACGAATATATACGCATTTTCGTTATATAAAATATGTTCATTAACGGATAGCTTGTGTTTGTACGAACGATTGCAATGTTACATTCGGGCGAAATATGTTTTGAATTTAACAAACTGTCTTCACAAACTGAGAACGGTGGCACACCGATATGAATGAAAGTAAAGACCGATACAAAACAACGCTCGGGCGGATATGTTTCGCATATTGCAAACAATCTACACGAACTGAGAACGGTTGCACACCGTGGAGGAATTTATGGATAAAAATAACGATTTTGAAAATGCGGTTGAAGTGACATCTGTAACAACCGAACACCCAAAATCAAAAAATGGAATAAGGAAAAGGCATGAATCAAAGCTACATAAAACCCTGCGGATAATTAAAAATATAATTTGCTGGGGAGTGCTTGCAATACTTGTGCTGACCGTAATTGTGTTTATGGGTTCAAAGGTGAACGGAAAAACACCTTCGCTTTTCGGATATTCCGTGCTTCGAGTTTCAACGGGCAGTATGCAGCCCGAGCTTATGATCGGCGATGTTATTCTCGGAAAGAGCGTTGACGATCCGACCGCCCTCAAGGTCGGCGATATTATCACCTATCGCGGCAGTGGGCAGACCGAGGGACTTCTCGTGACTCATAAGGTTGTAGTTGCACCGTATAAAACAGCTGACGGCACATATAAGCTACAGACAAAGGGCATTGCAAACGATACTCCCGACCCGGAAATTTCAACCGAAGATGTGCTTTATATTATGGTGTGCAAGCTCGGATTCATTGACGCTCTGTATAACCTTTTCTTCTCACCGTGGGGACTGCTGATTTTTATTGCGGCGCTGCTGCTGATATTCATTGATGAGCTTGTCGTTATAATCCGCATACTTACGGGACATGACAAATCACCGAAGGACAGCGACATCAACGAAATTATAGACCGTTTGCAGAAGGAAAAATTGCAACAAAAGGCTGAATCCGACAACGATACAAAATCGGAAGAATAAATAAAAGCTGAATATATCTAATTTCGGACGAAAGGAAAATTCTCTTTTCGTCCGTTTTTTGTTGGCGAAAAAGACAAAGCGGAAAAATGGTGAAAATAGCTTTTATATGGGCTAAAATCGGCTTTTTAGTTGCATTTTTGGGCGATTTGTGGTATATTTTATACGGTCAAATTTGACCGTAACATACTGATTGTGTTTAGAAATTGATATGTTAAGGGTGGTTTCATGGATTACAAATTAATAGCGCTTGACATTGACGGTACGCTGACAAACTCCCAAAAGGAGATTACTCCCCGTACAAGATATGCTCTTATGGAGGCGCAGAAGCAGGGCAAGAAAATTATTCTTGCGTCAGGCAGACATCCCGTAGGAATTATGCCGATAGCAAAAGACCTTATGCTTGACCGTTTCGGCGGTTTTATTATGGCTTTCAACGGCGGCAGGATTATCAATTGCGAAACAGGCGAAACTATGGTGAGCAAGCTGTTTCCGCTTGAATATCTTCCCGACATTGTGAATGTTTTGAAGGATTCAAACATTACAATCAACACATACGATGACAGGCGAATCATCTCGGATAATAAGGTGAACGACTATACCTATGTTGAAAGGGACGTTATCAAGGCCGAAATGGTTGTTGTTGACGATTTTATCTCATCTGTAAGATTTGATATCAACAAAATTCTTCTTGCAGGCGAACCTGATGAGCTTGATAAGTATCAGAAAATTCTTGCAGACCGTTATGACGGCTTGCTCGATGTATATAAAAGCGCACCTTATTTTCTTGAGATTATGCCGTTTGGTGTTACAAAAGGCTCAATGCTTCCGCTTTTGCTTGATAAACTCAAGATTAAAAGGGAAGAACTTGCCGCTTTCGGTGACAATTACAACGATATGACAATGATAGGTTATGCAGGCTTCGGCGTTGCAATGGGTAATGCTGAAACCGATGTAAAGAAGATTGCCGATTACATCTGCGAATCAAACGATAACGACGGTATTGCAAACACACTTGATAAATTCGTTTTAAAGCAATAGTTGCAGAGTTTGAACCTAATATAAGCTTGAAAATATAAAATATAATTTAACGGAGCGTCAGATTTGACTTAACCCTTTAAAAGAGTTGAAAAAACAGAATCTGTCGCTCCTTTTTGTATATAATAGCCAAATTGAGGGCTTAATCTTTGGCGGCATCAAAGTTGTAATAATTCTTTAAAAGAAAAATATATGAGGCTGTCTAAATTATAATATAATTGTATGTTATGTTGTACAAAGTATAACAAAAGGAGGAAAATCTATGGCAAAAATCAAAAAATTGCTTGCTTTGATTTTGTCGATTTGCGTAATTTGTACGGTATCTGTTATGTCCGTAAGTGCGGCTAATACAGATGACGATAACGACACTTCGGCATCAAGCACAATCACAGTACATTACTACTGTGAGGAAGGCACGCCCACAATCTATTATTGGAACAGTCTTCCGAAAAACATCAGCACGGAGTACCCCGGCGTTAAGATGACTTCCGAGGGAAACAACTACTACAAGTACACTTTCAACGATGTAACAAAAATCAATATGATGTTTGTTACAAACGGAAAGCAGTCTGCGGAACTCACAAGAAACACAGGCGAGTGGTGGTACAAAAATAAGAGATGGTCAAGCAAAAATCCTGAAGATATGCAGGAATTTGACCGTGTTGACATGCGTGAAGACACAATTTATTTTGTAATCACAACCCGTTTCTATGACGGTGACACAGGTAACGATGTTCATTGCTGGGACGACTCACAGGCAAACAACCCCGACAGCGATCCCGCATGGCGTGGTGACTTCAAGGGACTTATCGACAAGCTCGATTATATTAAGGCTCTCGGATTCAGCGCAATCTGGATTACTCCTGTTGTAACAAATGCGTCAGGCTACGATTACCACGGCTACCATGCAATGGACTTCTCAACAGTTGATGTTCGTTACGAGAGTGACGGCGCTACATATCAGGATCTTATTGATGCCGCTCATGAAAAGGGCATCAAGATTGTTCAGGATATCGTAGTTAACCATTCAGGTAACTTCGGTGAGGCAACTCTTGCTCCTATGTTTACAAAGGAATACGACTCAATTCAGGATCTTGCTTCTGTAGATTGCATGAAGGTTATTGAGGGAAGCGACTTTGCTAAAACATTCCCGAACTACGATGACCTTGAGCCTAAGTATCAGTATGCCGCAAGACTTAATATCATGAAGGATACTAAGGAGCTTGACTCCGGTAATCACGACACGGAAAACTACTATCACCACTTCAAAGACCTCAGCTGGGAAAGCCCGACTGTACAGACAGGTCAGATTGCCGGTGACTGCGTTGATATCAACACAGAGAATCCTACAGTTGCTAATTACCTTAACGACGTTTATAACAACTATATCAACATGGGTGTTGACGCTTTCAGACTTGATACTGAAAAGCACGTTTCAAGACTTACACTTAACCAGTATTACTTCCCGTCATGGCTCAAGACAGGCGGTAAAAACTTCTTCATCTTTGGTGAGGTTTGTACTCGTGTAAGTGAATTCTGGAACCACAACATTCCTGCAATTTCAGCTCCGTTCTATACATGGGCTGAATCAGACAGCCAGTACATCGATTCATTTACAAATGATCAGGCTGCAAACATTAATCTTACACTTAAGCACTATGACAGCAACGCAAGTACAGCAAATCAGCCCACATCTGATAATGTTTATCTTGACGGTCTTAAGTATCACACACCTGATTACAGCAAGTCAAACGGCACAAGCGTAATCGACTTCCCGATGCATTGGAACTTCTCAAATGCAAGCAACGCATTTACCCGTGCTTGTGAAGAAGATCCGTACTACAATGACTCATCATGGAATGTAACATATGTTGATTCTCACGACTACGGTCCTGATATGGACAGCCGTTACGACGGCGGTACACAGTCATGGGCTGAGAACCTTGATGTACTCTTTACTTTCCGTGGTATTCCGTGTCTTTACTACGGTTCTGAACTTGAGTTCCAGAAGGGTGTTCCTATGGACGTAGGTCCTAACGCACCTCTCTCAACAACAGGTCGTGCATACTTCGGTGACTACCTCGAGGGCGACGTAACAGCAACAGACTTTGGTACATATTCTAATGCAAGCGGTGCTGTTGCAAGCACACTTGAAGCACCTCTCGCTGTTCATATTCAGCAGCTCAACAGAATCAGAAGAGCAGTTCCTGCACTTCAGAAGGGTCAGTATACAAGAAGCAAGACTTATGTTGACGGTAATATGGCATTCGTTCGCCGTTACACACAGGGCGCTACAGACAGCCTTGCTTGTGTAACTATCTCAGGCGGTGCTACATTCAAGAACCTTCCTAACGGCAAGTATATTGATGCAGTTACAGGCGATGTTAAGTATGTTACAGACGGCACACTTACAGTATCTTCTGTTGGTAGGGCTAATATGAGAGTTTATGTTTGCTGTGCAGACGGTTTCACCGGAATTGACGGTCAGATCGGCACTAACGGCGCATATCTCAAGTAATAAAATAATGTTGTTTTTTACGGAGCAGGTTTTTCCTGCTCCGTATTTTTCTGCCCTAAACCCTCAAATGACGGATTGCAGATTTATATCCGTCAAAATTATACTTCATTTATAAATAAACATCCCGAAAATTACATAATGATGAATAAAAAGATAGAAAGTTATGCAAATTCTACATATAAGGTTAAAAATCGTTATGACACTTCTGCAAGAATTGTACCTTTTCTTTTTTTAAAAAATGTGCTATAATATATAAAATATAGTTTCAATTTATTGTGAATTTTAAAAGGGAGTGTTTTTTATGACAAACAGCGAGTATTCGGATGTTACACCGCAGATTCATGCTCTGGCTCAGAAAATGACGCATAACTCCGTTATTGATACAGATTTATACAGTAAGTACAATGTAAAAAGAGGTCTGCGTGACCTTGACGGTAAGGGTGTTCTCACAGGTCTTACAGATATTTCTACAATCACACAGAATAAGCTTGTTGACGGAAAGCTTGTTCCTTGCGAGGGTGAGCTTCGTTACAGGGGTTATAATGTAAAGGATATCGTTGACGGTATTCTTGAGGATGACCGTTTTGGTTTTGAAGAGGTTACATATCTTCTTCTCTTTGGCGATATGCCTAACGAACAACAGCTTAAAGACTTTAAGAAGCTTCTCGTTCAGTACAGAACTCTTCCTCAGCACTTTGTTCGTGATGTTATCCTCAAGGCCACAAGTAACGATATGATGAACTCAATAGCAAGAAGTGTTCTCACACTTTTCTGCTATGATAAGAATGCTAACGATACATCAATCGACAATGTTTTAAGACAGTGTATACAGCTTATATCAGTATTCCCTCTTTTGTCGGTTTACGGCTATCACGCATATAATCACTATCAGCGTGATAACAGCCTTTATATCCACCGTGCAGAGCCTACAATGTCAACAGCCGAGGTTATTCTGTCGCTTCTTCGTCCCGACAGACACTATACTCCGCTTGAGGCAAAGGTTCTTGATATGGCGCTCATTCTCCATATGGAACACGGCGGCGGTAACAACTCAACATTTACAACACATGTTGTAACATCTTCGGGTACTGATACATACTCGGCAGTAGCTGCGGCACTTGCATCGCTCAAAGGTCCTAAGCACGGCGGTGCAAATGTTAAGGTTTACTATATGTTTGAGGATCTTAAAAAGCATGTTAAGGACTGGGAAGACGAGGACGCTCTTGAAGATTATCTTGAGAAGCTCCTTGACAAGCAGGTTTTTGATAAAAAGGGTCTTATCTACGGTATGGGACACGCAGTTTATACAATTTCCGACCCCCGTCAGCAGATTCTTCACGGTGCTGTTAAAAAGCTTGCGTTTGCCGAAGGTCACAATGATGAATTTGATCTTTATGAGAGAGTTGAAAGACTGGCTCCGAAGGTTATCGGCAGAAAGCGTAAAATCTATAAGGGTGTTGCCGCAAATGTCGATTTCTACAGCGGACTTCTTTACAGCCTTCTTGACATTCCGTGCGAGCTTTATACTCCGCTTTTTGCAACAGCTCGTATTACGGGTTGGAGCGCACACAGGCTTGAGGAGCTTATCAACTGCGGTAAGATTATCCGTCCTGCATATATGAGCATTTCCGAAAACAAGGAATATGTTGATTTGAAAGACAGATAATACGGCGAACCGCCGTTCCCCGTTCGAGAAGTTAGTTTTACAAGTGCGAGAGTTAAATTGTCCGAGCGTATGGAAAATTGAAAGTTGAAAATTAAAGTCGGGCGACAGATTGCAAAATGCAAATCATTGTCGCCCGACCGTTTTTTATATATGAAATTAACTGTTTGGTCGTGGGGCGGATAATATCCGCACTACGATTTTTCGCAACATTCATCTTAAAACAACAAAAGACCGCTCTTTTGAGCGGTCTTTAAAGCTTGTGTTTTAAATTCAAAATTTATCGCAATCAGCAGAAGAATACATCCATCTCTTCTGCGTTGCCGTCGGCAACAAAGTATGCCTTGCTTTCTTCGGGCTTGAGATAGATTGAAATTTCCTTTGCATCCTTGCCGTATGTAGCCTTAACATTTTTGATTACTTCTTCAACAGGAACCTGTGCGCCTGCATATTCTACGAAGAAATTAACCTTTGTTTCAACCGGAACGGGCTTCTTTGGAGCAACCTTTTTAGGAGCAACCTTCTTTGGAGCTGCTTTCTTAGCAGGAGCCTTTTTAACGGGTTCTGCTTTCTTAACAGTTTCAACCTTTACATTTTCTGTCTTTGCGGGTTCAGCCTTCTTTGCAGCTGCAGCAACAGTCTTAGCAGGCTCAGCCTTTGCAACAGTCTTTTTTACAGGCTCTTCCTTAACGGGAGCAGTTTTTGCAGGGGCTGTTTTTGCAGTTGTTTTCTTTGTTGTTGCCATAATAAATCCTTCTTTCAAAGTAATAAAATATTGCAGAAATAAAAGTTTTATCTTTTGTAAATATTATACATTTCAGAGTAAAAAATGTCAATAAACTGTACAAAAATTCAGCGGTTAATACATATTTGCGAAAAAATAAAATTCCTGTTAGTTGAAATGCACAATGTTATTGCCTCATATTTGTGAACTATGTCGTTTTTTCTGTCAAAAAAAACGAAAAAAAGCACATCATCATTTGAAAACCTCTTGCAACTGTGCTAAAATGATAGCGATTAATTTAAGAGAGAAGAATGATTTATGGGAGAGAATTTCATTATTATTGCACAACAGGTGCTTGTACTGTTCATTTTGATTGCAGTCGGTTTTATTTGCGGTAAGAAGAAAATTATCACCGATTTTTCCGCCCGTCACATGACCGATATAGTATTGTATGTTGTGACGCCCTGCGTTATGATTTCTGCTTTTCAGCGGGAGTTCTCGTTTGAACTTTTGAGCGGACTTATAATTTGCGTTGCCTGCTCTGCACTTATTTTCGCTGTGTCAATACTTATCTGTAACCTGATTTTTCATGATAAAGATGAAAGCCGTAAGGCTGTTATCCGCTTTGCAACAATCTATTCAAACTGTGCATTTATGTCTTTGCCCCTCCAGAAGGCAATTCTCGGTGATGACGGTTGGTTTTACGGCTCAATTTTCGTTGCCGTATTCAACATTTTTGTATGGACGCACGGACTTGTTTCAATGAGCGGTGACAAAAAACAGCTTTCATTCAAAAAGCTTGTTCTCAACCCCGGTCTTATCGGTGTTCTTCTTGCGATTATCCTGTTTATTACAGGTTTTAAGCTTCCGTACATAATCAGTCAACCGGTTGAATATCTTGCAGTTCTGAACACTCCGCTCCCGATGCTTATTATCGGTTTTTACCTTTCACAGGCTGACTTTAAAAAGGCGTTTACTGACAAGGGCGTATATTTTTCTTCGGCAGTCCGTCTGATTGCTTTACCGATGATTACAGCGGTTGTAATGTCATTGTGCCGTGTCACACCCATAATTACCATGGCTTGCGTAATTGCCACATCAGCCCCTACTGCCGCAACAACAACTATGTTTGCAACAAAGTTCAACAAGGATGTTGAGTTGTCGGTTAGTATCGTTGCCGCAACTACGGTATTTTCACTTGCAACAATGCCGCTTGTCGTAATGCTTACGGGCATGATGAGCGGATTTAGTAGTTAATGTAAAATGGAAAATTGAAAATGGAAAATTATGGTCGGCGGTGTGCCGCCACAGTCCTTTTGAGAAGATAGTTAGGTAAATGAATTGCATTGATGCCCGAAACGGCATTGATGCAATTTTTATTTTATATGAATTTAACTGTTTAATTGTAGGGGAAAACCGTGTTCTCCCGTTAGTAATGGCAGAAAATTTATGTTCTCAAATTGGGAACGGCGGCTCGCCGTGTGTGAGGATTAAATAAACAATTACAATTCTACGCTCGGGCATAATATGATTTTGATATTACAAACTGTCTGCACGAATTGGGAACGGCGGCTCGCCGTAAAAATATATGGAAATCTCGGCTAAAATTTGATATAATGAACACATAAAAATATATAATCCTTTGAGGGGGACTGTATTATGTCGAGAAATCCTATGCAAAAACAGAAGCTTTTGTATCTGCGAAAAATTCTTCTTGAAAAAACCGATGAAAATCACGGGCTGACTTCAAGCGAAATTCTGGCAGAGCTTGCGTTGTACGGAATTACTGCGGAACGAAAAAGTCTTTACGATGATTTGCAGGTGCTTGAAAAATTCGGAATGGACATCTGCAAGAGCAAATCATCAACCGTTAAATATTATGTTGCAAGCAGAGAATTTGAACTGCCCGAATTGAAGCTTCTTGTTGACGCAATTCAAAGCTCAAAATTCATTACCGAAAAAAAGAGCATTTCCCTCATTCATAAGCTTGAAGGGCTTGCAAGTGTTCACGACGGCAAGGAACTGCAACGGCAGGTTTTTGTCGCAAACAGAGCCAAAACAATGAATGAACGAATTTATTATTCGGTTGACAAAATTCAGAATGCAATAGCACTCAACCGCAAAATCTCATTCAAATACTACCGTTGGGAACTCGATTTTTCGGGAACGGAGCGAATTGTCAAGCGTGAAAAAATCAGGAACGGCGGATACACGGCATCACCGTGGGCGCTGTGCTGGGATGATGAGAATTACTATCTCATTGCCTATGACACCTGTGCCGACAGTATAAAGCATTACCGTGTTGACAAAATGGACGATATCGAGGTGCTTGACGATGAGCGTGACGGGGGAAAGACCTTTGAAAAATTTGATCCTGCAGATTATTCAAAGGGCGTTTTCTCAATGTTCGGCGGTGAAAAAGCTACGGTTAAGCTGTCGGTTGACAATGATTGCATAGGTGTTATTGTTGACAGGTTCGGCAGGGATATTTTTGTTACAAAGGAAAGCGACACAACATTCGGTGTATCGGTTGATATTATGACAAGCAAACAGTTCTACGCTTGGGTATTCGGTCTTGGCGGAAAGGTCAGAATTATATCACCGCAAAATGTTGTTGATGAATTTAAAAAGCAGCTTGAAAATGTAAACGATTCATTTTAATTGCCATACGGTTGGCAATATTTCATATTAAAATCGTTAAATAATAATGTCTGATTCGGAAACAATCATAACAATTATCAGTAGAAAAATTGATACATTATTGCGTAGAATAAAAAATCAATTAACATACAGCAGACAGCGGAATATTTAAAATTTGCACTAATTGCAGTTTATACATTTATTTTTTGCACATTTGTCGTAATTATTGACTTTATTGTGCATAAAGTCTATTATATTGTTGCAGTGATTATTTGTGTTGTTTTTAGACACAAAATGTTTGAAAACATAATTTTTTAGAATCGGGGTTATTATTATGAATTTTGATTTCTTGCGTTCGGCAACCGCATCCAGTTCAGCTTACAGAGTAGTCTGCGGTGAAATGATTATTGACAGCAATATGTGGAATGTTCACAACGAGGTTCTTGTGGCTGTTGTAAGGGACGGCTATATGACCGTTGAAATGGGTGCTGACACTTATTCGCTCTCAACAGGCGATATTTACTTTATTTCACCTAATCAGAGATACAAAATTAATAATACAGGCAATGCAAGAGTTGACGTTATTCTTCTTAACCTTTCAAATCCTGCATCGCTCACTCAGGAATTTATTCCGCAGAGCCTGATCAGAGGTCTTGTAACAGGCAACTGCACTCACTTTGCAAAGGTTACGAGAGGCGACTACCGTTATAACAATCTTATTGACGATATGAACACGGTTATTTCTGCCGAGAACGAAAAGCACGAGTTCTTCCAGATTCTTGTTCACGGCAAAATGTACGACATTTTCTATATTCTTTTCTCATCGGGTCTTGTTAAGATTTGTGATGTTGAGGCTCAGGGCAAAAAGTACCGTGCTCTCCGCAGAATTACGGAATATATCAACAACAACTTCTGCGACAGCATTACTCTTGATACAATAGCTCAGACAACAGGTCTCAGCCGTTACTATGTGTCGCATCTCTTTAAGGAGCTTATGAATACAACATTTGTAAACTACCTTAACGAGCTCAGACTGACAAGAGCCGCAATGCTTCTTACTACAACGGACACTCCCGTTATCGAAATAGCAGGTATGTCGGGCTTCAACAACATTTCAAACTTTAACAGAGCATTCAAAATGTACTACGAAACAACACCTTCAAAGTACAGAAGAGCCGAGAAACAGTCATTTTAAATAAGTATTTTCAAAATAAAAAGCCGGTGCATATGCGTCGGCTTTTGTTTATGGTAATAATTTGTCCGCTTAGGTAATATTGTTTAAAAAAGGCAGTTCATTTTTGTAGAATGCTTAAATTGAAAAGAAAAGCATACCGTGGTATAATTATTATGTTTGTGACAGCGTGTTTTTTTGTGCGTCATTTGTGTTTAGAAGTATTAAACGGCGGTGAAACGATGAAGTTTTTCAATAAAAATATAAACAAGGTTTTGTCGGTTGTGCTTGTTGTAGTATCCGTTTTGGTAGTTTTGCAGTTCGTCTGCTCAAACGGTACTCTCAATGCCGGAGAAACTCCGACAGAATCGGCAATGGCAAGGGTAAATCCGAATATTCGGAAGATTGTTCCGACAACAACTGTTTCTGCAACAACTGTACCCGTTGAAACAACAACGGCAAAGCCTAAAGCAACCAAGGCAACAACTCAGCCTCAGACAAAAGCCACAAAGGCAACAAAAGCGACAACTCAGCCCGTGACAACAACACAGGCAACCGTTCCGTTTGCTACGGCAATTCCGCCGAAAGAGCCTGTTGATTACCAATCTCAATGGGACGCAGGTTATCTTGTGGCAATTGACAATCCGGACAAAACCTATGAATGCTCCAAGGTAACGCTTACCGATGAGGACAGGGATCTTCTTGAAAGACTTTGCATGGGAGAATTCGGTTCGGGCGGATTTATAGGAGCGGCACTCATTGCTCAGTCGGTAAAAGATGCAATGTGCTTTGACGGTTATCCGACAGTTGCCTCGGTTATCGAGAATTGCCATTATACCGGCAGTACCAAAATCGGCACAAATCAGGAATGTATTCAGGCGGTAAGCTATATCTTTGACGAAAACAAGGATGCCGTTCAGCACCGCATTATGTATATGTATAATCCCGATATGGTTCAGAGCGCTTTCCACGAAAGTCAGAACTATATCCTGACATATCAGACTGTCAGATTTTTTGACAGGTGGGGGTATTGACAAAATCCTTGATTTTCGTCAGCTAAATTCACGCAAGCGTGAGCTAAATTTGCTACGCAAGCTAAATTATCCTACGGATAGCTAAATTGTCCTGACGGACAGCGCAAGCCCTGACGGGTAGGTAAAAGTTAATAGTTAATAGTGAAAAGTTACGGTCGGGAAGACACATTGCAAAATGCAAAGCTGTATTTCCCGACCGTTTATTTTATCATAAAACTGTATACTATGTCTTTGCACTGTTATATACTATGTTACTACACTGCACATATTATCCGCCCGCACGGCGAGCCGCCGTTTCCAATTCGTGTAGATAGTTTGTGCAATGCTAAAACATATTATACCCGAGCGTGGTATTGTAGTTGTTCGCCCGTTCGTGTGCAATGCACACGATTGCACGCAATGCGTTCAAAATTAAATCCATAATTTGTGTTATTACCTACCGATGTCCGATGAACGCCCGTACTGCAATCAAAACTTAACAACCTCTTTTTCTTCAATTTTGTCTGTCGGTTCGATTTTTTCTTCGGAATATTTATCCTTGAAACCGTCAATTACTTCGCAGATGATTTTTGTTGACGTCATAAACATTACTCTGACTTTGAATTTTTTCTTGACATACTTATTGACTGCGCCGGCGCCCATTGTGCCGTTGGCTTTGGTGTACGGCGAATTTGCGATATAGCCGACCGTGCCGATGTTTTTCATCGTGACCTTAATTGCCTCGCTGTCATACGGATTGTTGTGTTCCTTTTTGCATGCCAGCTTTTTGCCGATGCTGAACGGATTGAAACCGTAGTAATATTTCATTCCCGTGATTGTAACATAAACCTTTTTCATAATAAATTCCCCCTTTGATTTTGTGGATTATCGTCTGCGGCGATTTCTGCGGTGGGTGGGTTTCTTTTTTATCCCCATAATCGTCTTTACAGAACCCGACACAGCGTATGCCGTGAAGATGTAGACACAGAAATTCAGCATTGTTATTCCTCCTCGTTTTCATTTGCCTTCCTTACTGTATCTATATTTTATCAAAAGAGGTGTCCGATAAAACGGACTTTGGTAATGACCGCAAGCGGTCATTACAGTGAAATTCGCCGTTGGCGAGTGAAATCTGACTTTGTCAGGTGAAATCGTCCTGTCGGACGGTGAAATTGCCCCATTGGGCAGTGGTGGTCGTGAAGACAGTCTGCAAAATGATAAACAAAAGTTCCCGATTAATTTGATTCGCTATGCGAATCAATCTGTAGGATACAAAACAAAAATGCATCAGAGCCTTATCGGGCATCTGATGCATTTTGTTTATCTGACTGTCTTCTCAAATTACGGGCGGTGGTACACCACCAACCTTAATTTTCAATTTCCCATTTTACATTTTCAATTTATAAACCGGGAACGGTGGCACGCCGTTATTTAAGTGTTTTCATACATTGCTTGAATGTTTCAATTACATACCATGCTTCATCGTCTGTGAGAGTTGAGTTCATCGGGAGGGTGAGCTGGTTTTTGTGCATATTATACGCATTCGGATAATCGGTAATCTTGAAACCACGCTTGCTGTATGCCGAAAGCAACGGCAATGGCTTGAAGTGGACATTGCACATTACGCCGTGGTCAGCCATCATATTATAGAACTTGTTACGGTATTCTGCGTCTTTGCCGATAAATCTTACAAAGTAAAGGTGACCGCTGCTGCGGTGGTTTTCATCGCAGTGATTAAGCACCTGAACGGGCAAATCCTTAAATTCTTCGTTGTAAAGCTTTATAAGTTGATGTCTGCGGTCAAGCATTTGATCGTAGCGTTCAAGCTGAGCCACACCGATTGCGGCAAGCACATCGGTCATATTACACTTGTACTGAGTGTCAACAACATCATATTCCCACGATGCGACTTTGTTTTTTTGATATGCGTCCTTGGTCTGACCGTGAAGCGAGAGAAGCATATACTGCTTGTACATTTCTTCCTCGTCAATTCCGTCATGTGAACGGTGAACAGCCGCACCGCCCTCGGCAGTTGTCATATTCTTTACAGCGTGAAAGCTGAAGTTTGTGAAGTCGGCAATTTCACCGCACATTTTACCGTGCCATTGCGCACCGAATGCGTGAGCGCCGTCAGCCATAACAATAACTCTGCCGAACTTTTCCTGAAGCTCGTTGCGTGGATTGAAAACGCCTTTCTTTCTTTCAACAGCCTCAAAAATACGGTCATAATCGCACACAACACCTGCAAGGTCAACAGGAATGATAACCTTTGTATTGTGGTTGATTGCCGCCTCCATTTTATCGTAGTCCATTTCAAAGCTACCACTTTTGCAGTCAACCATAACAGGCTTTGCGCCCACATGGTAGATGATTGATGCGGTTGCCGTGTAGGTGTATGCCGGAACGATAACCTCATCTCCCGGACCGATGCCGAGAATACGCAGAGTAAGTTCGGCACAAGAGGTCTGCGATGAAAGACAGACAGCCTTTTCCGTGTGACATCTTTCTGCAATACGGCTTTCAAAAAGCTTTGTTTCGGGACCTGTTGTAATCCAGCCCGATTTCAGAACCTTTATAACTTCGTCAATTTCTGCCTGAGAAAGGTCAGGCGGCGAAAAGGGAATTTTTCTCATTTTAAATTTCTCCTCAGGTACAGCCGTGCATTAACCACTGCCGTACACAAACTATAGACAAATCTGAAAATATTGCACTCTTTTAACCGAAACAAAAGTTGCAACCGATTGCAAGCAGTACAAAGGTGCGTCAGCTCATCGGAATTTCGGCAAAGGGTTAAATCTTTACCGGAATTCTAAGTTTCAATCGCCAAACGGGCAAACGACACCTATATTAAATTATACAACGCAAGTCATAAAAAGTAAAGTTCCAAAATACCCAAAATATACTCTGAAAATGCGGTTTTGTATGGTGTATGAGCCGTATTGCAGTTGATTTTCAGCTTTTTTCGCTTTCAAAGGCTTTCTTTTGCAGATATTTCTTTTTTGTTGCAAGACCGCCTCTTATGTGCCTTTCGCTTTTGTTGGTGTCAAGAATTTCCCTCACCTGTCGGTAAAGCGCAGGGTTAAGCACCTTTAGCCGTTGGCTGACATCCTTATGCACGGTGCTTTTGCTCACACCGAACTTTTTTGCCGTACTTCTCACGGTTGCCTTGCTTTCGATTATGTATTCGCCGAGCATTGCCGCTCTTTCTTCTACGATACCTTTCACATACAGCCCTCCTGTCTGTCCTCCTTAGGGGAACATCTGTAATAGATTGTATGTGCAGACAGCGGATTGTATGACGGTATAGTTTAGTATGTTTTATTGCGCTTTATTGTGTTTTATTGCGTTTTATCTGTGACTATACTAAATTTTTGTATAAACAGACAAATTAGTGTTCATAACTTCGGCGTTTATGTGAATTGAATTGTTGTGTCTGTAAATGGTATAATTTAGTTGTAAAAGTCAGAGAAAATCAAATTTTTTTGTGCATTTTGCTTCTTTGGCTTGAGAGGAGAAATACATATGAAAAATATTAAAAAAACAGCGGGTAAATTATTTGCAATGATTCTCACGGTATCGGTTGCAGTATCCTGTGTGGTGTCAACGGGCATTTTTACAGTTTCGGCATACACAGCGCCGAAAGAGGGCAAAATTTTTTATAACAAAACAATGTACGACAAATACGGTAAGGCTGAAGGTATGGTTCTTGACAGCCTTAAAAATTTTGACGAGGAAATTGATATCAGCAGTCTTAATGTTCCGAGAAGCGATGTTGCGGAATTTTTTAAGGTGCTGACCTTGACTCATCCGGAGCTTTACTATGTGAATCAGGGATTTTCGTACTCCTACTATCCGTCAGAGGATAAGGTTACGTCAATCTATCCCGAGTACACAATCAGCAAGAGCGAGTATGCAACACAGAAAAAGTCGCTTGATAAAGAGGTTGAGAGAATTCTTTCGCTTGTGGACGAGAATATGACCGATTCCGAAAAGGCACTTGTAATTCACGATGAGCTTGCTATTATGAGCGAGTACAGCACATCAGATTACAACAAGGCTGATATTTACAATTCGCTTGTTGAAAAAACTTCCGTATGTCAGGGCTATGCGCTTGCGTATTCCTACATGCTTTCACTTGTCGGAATAGACTCCGAACTTGTTGTTTCAAGCTCAATGAACCATATGTGGAACAAGGTTCATATCGGCAACGCTTGGTATAATGTTGATGTTACATGGGATGATCCTATTAATGACCGACCGGGACACGCTCAGCATACATACTTCCTTTTGAGTGACAATGCCATTCAGAATCTTCCGTCAAAGCACTATGATTACACAATAAGCTACGGTGCAAATTCGACAAAATATGATAATTACGAAATCCATAATTTCGACACAAGGCTTTGCGAGGTTAACGGTGAATTTTACGGCTTTGTCAACAACAATTCTTCTGCCAACAAGGGTGCATTGTTAAAATACAAGCTTGACAGCAATACATATGAGAAAAAGCTGAAATTGAACGAAAGATGGAGCGCAGGCGGTAATTCCTACTGGATAAATACATTTATGAGCCTTGAAAAATACAACGATACTTTGTATTTTAATACCTCCGATGCCGTGTATTCATACGATGTTGAAACAGGCAGACAGGCAGTTGCCGCATCCGACATCAACGGTGTGTCGATGTCATCCGGCAGGCTTTGCTACGGCATGGTTCTCAAGGGCGACGCAATGTATGTTGCCGTGTCGGATTCTCCGAACAACAAGGCAACTTTGCAGTATGTAAAAAAAGTTGACAAGGGCAACCTTGCAATCGGTATGACAAACTATGTTATGACTGCAAGCACCAATTCAGCCGAAAAGGCATATTACGGTGACGCAAACGGTGACGGCAAAATAAATATTGCCGATGCAACCGCAATTCAGAAAGCAATTGTGGGTATCGTCAATCAGAACGAGATAGAGCGTATAAACTCTGATGTAAACTTTGATTCCGATATTACCGTCATTGATGCAACCACAATTCAGATGTATATTGTAGGGCTTATATAACGGCAAGCCGTTGGCAAATTGAAAATGGAAAATTTAGGACTGCGGTGGCACACCGCAGTCCTTTCAGAGAAGATAGTTAGATAAAGGAATTGCACCAATGCCCGATACGGCATTGATGCAATTTTTGTTTTATTTAATAATTTTAATTTGTACAAATCTTTGCGTAGCTATCTACAGGCGTATAATATCCGCTCATACAAATTTGCAACAACTTCCATATATACAAAAACGGTCGGGCGACATTGTTTTTCACTCTTACAAATTGTCTTCCCGACCATAATTTTCCATTTTACATTTTTAATTTTCAATTTTATGCCCGAACCGTACACCGTTACTGTTCAATATCGCTATTGATTTACCCATGCAATTATGCTATAATTCTAAGGATATAGTGTATTAACGGAGGCTTTGGAATGCTGGATTCATATGTTGAAATTGACCTTGACAAAATCGGTGCAAATGCCCGTGCGATAACACAAAAATACAGCGACTACAAATATTTTATTGCCGTTCTCAAGGGTGACGGTTACGGTCACGGTATGGAAGTGGCAAATGAAATGTACAAAAACGGCATTAACTATTTTGCCGTGTCCTCTCTTGAGGAGGCTCAAAGCTTTCGTAAGGTCAACAAGGACGCTCCGCTTTTGTGCCTGCATCCGGTTCATCTTTCGAGAATTGAGGAGGCAAAGCGGCTTAATCTCACCATTGCCGTGAATGAGCTTGACTACCTCAAAAGGTTGCTTGATTTGAACATTGACTGCAATTTCAAGGTTCATCTCCAGATTGATACAGGATTTAACCGCCTCGGTTTCAAGGATAAGGACGAGGTTAAAACTGCCGTTGATATGATTAACGGTTCAAATTTTGTTCTTGAGGGAATTTATCAGCATTTTGCAACAGCCGGAATTTTTGATCCCCATTGGGACGAGCAGGTCAGAAACTTCAAGGAGCTTACATCGCTTATTGATTTGAATAAAATCCCGATTGTCCATATGGGCAGTTCCGTTTCAATGCTTACCCACCCGAAACAGCCTTTTACAACAGGCGTGAGAATGGGCATTGCAATCTACGGCTACAATGTTGCCCCCGATTCTCTTTCAAATTCGCCAAAGGACAAACTTCGCAAAATGCGAAACAATTACTTCATTAAGAAGTACAACATCAGCGAAACATATTTTGATGTAAAGATAGATTTACAGCCGGCTATGAAGATGAAAACCCGTATTCTTCAGCTTAAAAAGGTGAACAAGGGCGAGTGGTTCGGCTACAATGCGTCATACACGGCAGATGAGGATATTATTCTTGCAATTCTTCCTGTCGGCTACAACAACGGCATCGGTCACGCAAATCACGGCAGAAGGGTTGTTATCAACGGCAAAAAATATCCTGTTGTCGGTGAGATGTGTATGAATATGACGGCTGTTAAGGTTGATTCATCGGTAAAAATTGATGACGAGGTAACACTCCTCGGTGACGGCATAACCGTTGGAATGTTCGGCAGAAGTTCGGGTATGGGCAATGCTGAGGCGCTTGTGAATATAGGCAAGAACAATCCGAGATTTTATGTAAAAGACGGTAAGGTTGTAAAGGAGAAGTAAGATGGCAGTTTCGGTACACAAATGGCTTTTGAATAAATTCAGAGATATTAACCACAGCAGAATGGATAAGCACATTGACATTATCGCTAAGAACAGCGGTAAGTCAAAGGCTTATATCAAGTTCGACATAATCCGCAACTTTCTCATCAGAGGCACAGGCTACACGGACTATTTCCGTTGCGATTTTATCAATCTTTCGGCTAAAGAGAAAAAAACCTTTGTAACTGCAAAAACTTTCTACAAAATTCTTGAATATCTCAACGATGAGGAATATATCGTTCTTCTTCGTGACAAGCTTGTTTTTGACGAGCTTTTCAAAAAGTATCTCAAAAGAGATTTCATCAACCTTCGCACAGGCAGTAAGGAAGATTTCAGGAAGTTCCTTGACGGCAGAGAAACCGTTTTTGCAAAAGATCCGACAGGCGAGGGCGGTCACGGCATTTCAAAAATCACCGTTGCCGATGTAAAGGACAGCAACAAGCTTTATGATGAACTCAAGGCAAACGGTCAGCTTCTTGTTGAGGAGGCAATCGTTCAGAGCGATGACCTCAACGAAATCAATCCGTGCGTTGTAAATTCATGGCGAGTTGTTACGCTCTATAAGGACGGCAAGGCACATATAATAAATAACGCTCTCCGTATCAATCAGGACGAGTCGAATGTTATCGGCTGTACAAATGACCTCTACCTCAGCCTTGATGCAGACGGCAGAATCGATAGTAATGTAATTGACGACTATGGCAATGTTTATGACAAACACCCGATGACAGGCAAAAAGTTCTCTGAGGTTAAGATTGCAGGCGTTCGAGAGGCTCTTGACATGGTTGTTGAGGCAGCGGAAAAGATTCCGCAGGTGAGATATATCGGTTGGGATATCGCCTTTTCAAAGAACGGTCCCGTTATGGTTGAGGGCAACGAGTACCCGGGCTACGGACTTTTGCAGTTTTATAAACTAAAAGGCAAACGCACAGGCCACCTGAAAGAAATCGCCGATGTCCTCGGTGACGAGATGAATAACATTAAGCTTTGATTATTCAGCAAAAACTTTATAATAAAAACAAAAAACAGCACCGATATGACTTCGGTGCTGTTGGGCGTTGTGTGTATTGCTTTTTAATAATCTTCACACAGCCATTGTCGAATTTGAAGAAATCTGAATATCTCGCCATATTTTGTTCTCGCATCCTATATAGACAATTTTGAATGTATAAACTCTTGCCATAATATGTACCCCATTGTACTAATTGGTTCAAATCCAATTATTCACAAAATCCCGTAGCATCCATTCGGGGGCTGACTCAATAATATCATATAGTGCAGATTGAGCCTCCGGTTTTGTCATTTTTGAAATCCTATGATTTAGAATATCGCAGACAACCTCTCTGAAATCTTCGTCAAATTCATCATCTTCATCAAAATAATCATTGTCATAATCATCGTCAAACTCGGGTTCATCATAGCTTTTGAGACTTTTGTAATATTCCTCGGCTTTTTCGGGAAATGCAGAAAAATATATTGCAATTTTGTGTTTGCAGACCTTTCTGTTACCTTCCGCAAACGGACAATTACAAAATGATTTTTTTATATGAATAATATCAATGTGAACATCGTAAGGCTTTTTCGCAGATCCCGATACTTTGCCCTCATATTCATTTTTACTTGTCTGTTTAAAGGAAATCACATTTCCTCTTTTATAATAATCGTATCCACGCTCAATAGACGCATATCTCGCATTTCTCAAGTAATCCCATTATGCCCTCCTCATTGTTAATTCAAAGTATCTTCCCCCTTGTTATAGAGAGCCTCGTTGATTTCTACAACGCTTTTGTTGTTATTCATATTTATGATTATAATGCTGTCACGCTTAATTTTTGGATAGAGAGGTGAGAGCCCTGCAATTTTAAGGACGCTGTTGGTTTCATTTACCGACAGACCCATTCCTATTGAAAGGCAAATTAGTTTATCTCTTTTCGGGGCAGTTTTCAAGCCTGAAAAAATCTGATAGGCATAGCCGTCGCTGAGTTCGGCTTTACGAATGACCTCCGCTTTTGTAAGATTCCTTTCGTTCAAAAGGTCGGTAAGGTATTCCGAGAGATTTTTGCTTATCATTGAATCCCTGTTTGCGTTTTCGTATTCTTCAAATGTGTTGAAATTTTCAAGTTCTTTTAAAAGTTGAGTTGTGGTTTTGCGTATCATAATCAAAAACTCCCTGAATTAAAGTTTTGTAAGTTTCCAAAACTATTTTAACATGATATAATAAGCACATCAAGTATGATTAAACTTATAATTTTGCAAAGTGCTTATTATGTCAATTTATAAGCACAGCAAGTATTATTATACTAATATTTTTGTTATGTGCCTGTAAATATTGTGAGGAAATGTTATGGGAAATAATTGGATTGATACGGTGATTAATGAACAATATCAGTTTGTGCGATTGCTTAAACGAACAGATAAAACGGAAATCTGTGTTTTTAGGCATAAGGAACTCGGCAAACAGATTGTAAAACGCACATTAAAAGGTTCGGGAGAGGTTTACTTTGCACTTAGAACGCTTTCACACCCAAATATTGCAAATGTTTACGATGTTGTCAAAACCGAAATGGGAGTCACCGTTCTTGAAGAATATGTTGACGGTCAGACCGTGGCAGATTATCTGCAAACGGGATTGTATTCTCCGTCAGGCGTGAGAAAAGTTATTTCGTCTCTTTGTGACGCACTTGATTTGTTACATTCGCACCAAATTATACACAAGGATATTAAGCCTGAAAATGTGATGATTGACAGCAACGGTAATGTAAAGCTGATTGATTTTGATGCGGCAAGGCTGTACAAGCCTTATCGGTCGAAAGACACACAGGCTATTGGCACAATGGGATATGCCGCCCCCGAACAGTACGGAATAAATCAAACCGATGAACGGACTGACATTTACGCAATAGGTGTTTTGATGAATGTTATGCTCACAGGTCAGCCGCTTGAAATTCGCCTTTATAACGGCAGGCTGAAAAGGGTGATTGTAAAATGCACCCAGACAATTCCCGACAACCGCTATCAAAATGTGAAAGAACTGAAAAGAAATCTTTAAAACAGAATAAAACTGTGCTGACAGCACAGGACAAAAATACCGTCTTTGATTATACTTTAATTAGAGTTTAATCAAGGACGGTAATTATTTTGTGGATTTTTAACAAATTGTTTACAACTTGTCAATGTTATCGGCAAGAACTCTTACCGTGTTTAGAAATGTGGTTACTTTGGTTTTGTCGGTGTCTTTAAGCACGCTGTTAATTTCGTTAAGCATATGTTTGTTTTCAACCGAATCAAATACAAGCCAGTCAATGCTTGTGTCAAGTGCCTGAGAAATGCGGAACAGTACCTCAACGGAAAGTATCCTTGTGCCACGCTCAATGTGACCGATATGTGCCGCAGAAAGCTCGCACAATTCGCCGAGCTGCTCCTGCGTCAGACCCTTTTCAATCCGCTTATTTTTTATCCTTTTGCCGAGTGCCGTATAATCAATGTTTTTGTTCATAAGTAAAACCTCAGAATCCTATATATAGTCTATTTTAAACTTTTTGAACAAAAAAATAAATTTACTGTAAGCATTTATTATTGACTTGTAGCATTATTTGTGCTAAACTTGTTTTACAACAGATGAAATTTTTATGAACTTTGACAGACATCATCTTTGCCGTCTGTAATAAATAAAATTTTTAGGAGGAAAATTATGTCGGTTTATGGAATGGGTTCACTGTTCTGCGGAACAGAAGAGCAATTGGATAATTTTGTTAACGAGGGGTTTGTATGTATCGGTTGGAAGAAAGAAGATAAGCCTGAATTATATGCTATTTTAAATAACATTAAAATCGGCGATATCATTTACATCAAGGCTCTTCCACTCAGTTCAAAAACCATGAGAATTAAAGCGGTTGGAATTGTGACAACTGCTTTAAAAACCGAAAACACACATCATGGTTATGAGGAATGCGGAAATGAGATTGGTATAAAATGGCTCAAATCAAATATCAATAAGTCAATTAACATTGATGACAGTAATATAAACAAGAGAAAAGGTAGCCTTTTCGTTGAAACAAATACAGATTATATAGATAAAATAATCAGTTTTATCTAAATAGATGTTTGTAAAATAATATAGGTGATGGGGGATTTTATGCCGTATTGTGAAAAGTGTGGTTCAAAAATAAGAGAAAGTGCAAGTTTTTGCCCTTCATGTGGCGCAAAGATACCTGATGAAATCAATGGTAACAATGACTGTGTTACTGATGAAAGTATATATCAGGATAATGAAAGCGGTGTTGTTTATAAATACAATTCTGCGTCAATCGGTGGAATAATTGTTGCTTGCGGTACTTTGGCTGTATCCGTTAGTACGATTATTACACAAGGAAATGCATCGCAGCACAAATTTTGGGATCCAAGTGATGGCACATATATTACTCCCGGCTACAATCCGGGATCAATAACATTTTCTGTAATATTGGCAATTCTTGCGTTGATTATACTTGTTGTTTCAATTAAAAAACTTCGTATCAAATGTAAATATGTCGAATGTCCTTATTGCCAAAAAACAACAGTGATTCCATGTGACGCACAGAGTTGCGATTGTGATGTCTGCGGTCAGAAAATATTGATAACCAACGGTAAACCTGAGCGTTTTCATTATAAAGAAAAGGAGTGAAATTTATGAAAAAATCGCTTGTTGCATTAACTGTGATTTTATTGATATCAACAGTATTAAGCGGATGTTCGAAACAACCGAGTTCTGAATCTTCAGCCACACAAACTAATTTTGATTCAACTACGGTTGAAGAGACGACAGTTGAAGAAACTACAGAAGGAAATAATGAATATGAGGATGATGTTGTAGATATATTAAATTCGACAAGTTTTATGGACTCCATTGATCCATCATATGTTCAAAACGGATTATGTTCAGATATAACTTTTGGGCAATTAGTGGCTTCAATGTTTGAAAATCCTCAACTTGATATCACTCCGATAAAAACACGAGACACGGGAACTTTGTTGGGGTATCAGGTAACCGTTTCCGGAAATTATAGAAATACTCCTGATGGATATTATAATAACAGCGGTAACGCATACATAGTTATAAATTTGACAAATGACACTTGTACTCTTACAGGTGACCATGATTATAAATCAGCTGCTGAATACTACGCTTTTGAAGTTACAGGATTTTATTAAAATTAGCATTGTAAATATAACATAACTGAATAACAGCAACTTTGATAAAATAGGTGATTATTCAAGTGATAAGGAGGGTTAAAAATGAGGCGTTGTCCAAAATGCGGATTTCTGCTAAATGAAAATGACAGATATTGTGAAAACTGCGGTGAAGACTGCTCGGCTGTTGAAGATTACGAAACAGCCGAAACAGTCAGCCTGAATGAACCAAAAGACGAGCAAAAAGAAAAGCTGAAAAAGCAATGGAAAATTGCAGGCATAGTGTTCGGTGCTTTTGTACTTGTGTTTGCAGGAATACTTGCGTTGGTTTTGTTCCCTTTAAATAACAGCAGTCATTCCGATACCAAAACCAAAACCAAATCGGAAAGCAGTTTGACCGAACCGACAACTGTTGATAACAGTATCGACGGCAAAGGATACTATTACTTTGATAATAAATTTAATGAAGAAACAGTAGATAAGTTTATGAGTGCCTTTGACGATGAAGGTTCTATGGGCGATTTGGGCTTAGGTGTAGAATTTGACGATTTTAAGTACCAAGATGATTGTACAATCTTCGGTAAAAAAGTCTCACTATATATGCAAGTTGATTATAATGGCAAAACAGGAACATTTTTGTACCTGGATGATGAAAATAACGTTGTTGCATATTCATTAACTTTTGTTTACTCTTTGCTTAATGATGTAACAACCGACGATGTTTATAAAGTGAAACAGACAGTAGGAAGATTGGCATCATGGTTGTATGCTTTATCTGATTATAAAAGTTATGATTCCTGTGAAAAGGTAGCCAGACATTTTATTTCTGAAATATTAGATGAGGATAATGATGGTATTCCTTGTTTCTATTATGATGGATATACGATGCTTTGTAATGGTGATACTAATCAAATTGTATTGAATTTTTTGGTAACTGATCCTGATTTTAGTGAAAGACACGGCATAGATAAAGGTACACCTTCAATTTTTCAAGCTGTTACCGAACCCTCAACGACCATTCAAAATACAACTGAACCGGAAAGCTTTGATGACGGCTCAAGTGATGCTGACGATGATTACATATTGCCTGACAGTGGCACACGGAAGCTTACAAATTCCGATTTGGCAGGACTTGATGCAGATGAGCTTGAACTCGCACGAAATGAAATTTATGCCCGAGCAGGACGAAGATTCAATACGGACTACATACAAGATTATTTTGACGATAAATGGTGGTATGTGGGAACGATTGAACCCGAAGATTTCACCGAGGATATGCTCAATGATGTTGAAAAGTATAATGTTAATTTCATTAGAAATTATGAGGAAAAATATGTTGAGTAGCATATAAAATGAAAGTTGCAACGCAGTGCGTATTGCATTGCGTTGCTTTTTGCTTTAAAATGTAGAAGAGGTGAGACTAAATGGATAATAAGAATAATACGAGATTTTGCGAAAAATGCGGAAATCAGATTAAAAACGGCGACAGGTTTTGCGAACATTGCGGTGCAGAGATAAAGCCTTTGCCGATGACCTCGGTTAATGAAAAACCGACTGATATAAAGTTGGATAAAAAGTCAAAGAAAAAATTAGTTGTCATAATTTCTGTTGTATCGGCAATTGCGATTGTGTTGGCTGTATGTGCAATTGTTTTATTGCCGAAAATCTTCGGCAATAATAATGCCGAGCAAGCTGTTAAAGCAACCACCCAACAGGTTACAACGGAAATTCCGACAACCGCAGAACCTACAACTGTTGAACCGACTACAGATGTTCCAACAACGGCAAAGTCTACTACAATTGAGCCTACAACAGCCAAGCCGACCGAGCCCGAAACATCGAAAGATGATGGCGATAGTAACTCAAACGGTGGCGGAAGATGCTATTTTAACGGCTTTTCAATTGAAGTCCCCGAGGATTATACATATGAGGTTGATGGTGATAAGGTTACTTTTTATGAATCGTATAATCACGAACATCCTGAAACAGGCTCGGACGGATTTTTATTCGCTATTGACTGGACATATGACGGAACGGTCAGCATAGATTCACGCAGACTCGGAAGTAAGGACGGTAAGTATTTTATGTACATTCATCCAACAGGCTTCGGAATGTTGGAGGACGAATACGCAAATCAGCGAATGGTCGATGCCAGAGCTGAAACGGATGATGTACTTTCATCGTTCAGAGTTGAATAACCGAAAACAACGCAGTGCTTATTGCATTGCGTTGCTTTTTGTTTTAAAATATATAAAAGAGGTGAGAAATTATGGGTAAGGATACGAAGTTTTGCAGGAATTGCGGTAAGGAACTTCCGATTGAATCGACCTTTTGTCCGTATTGTATGACAAAGCTGATTGATGTTACAACAGGCGGAGAAATTAAGGTGAAAAAGAAAAAGCCGATTATTATTGCCGTTGCAGCGGCAATAGTTTTGCTCGTTGTAATTGCGGTGATTATAATTTTGAACAGCACGATTTTTGGCGGCAAATCGGATAATGTTACCACACATGCAACAACTGTTCCGACAACTGCGGTCACGACAACGGCTGAAAATAAAACCTCGGATTATTCAAAATATGTCGGAATATGGTGCGATAAAGACAGCGATATTTCAACCGCAACTCAAAACGGCGGCAATATTCTTGAGATAATTTCCGTCAAGGATGATGTTGTGAGATTTACTTTTACAAAAACCTCGTCTGCACCGCAAAACCGAATTGCGAGAATAAGCAATGTGACAACAAAGGTGATTGACGGAATAGGAACTTTTTCGTTTGATGATGACGGCTGGCAGAACAGCGGTACGGGTAAAATCAAGTTTTCCGACGGCGAAATCTATATTGAAAACACGGTCACAAATCAGAACAGCGAATCAATGTGGGATATAGGCGGAAAGTTTTATCTTAAAAAGTCCGAAAGTTCAATGCTTGATGTTGAGAGTAATAATTTTTTGAACGCTGATTTTGACGATGTAAAAAATGCTTTTGGCGAAGAAATTTCAGATCCGTTTTTAGCGTCGGACAAGTGGTATATTCATTACTACAGCGGTATGAATGTTATGGTCACCGCCGAAACAAATAAAATTTACAGCATTACGGTTGATTACTCATCAGGCAACCTTGCCAATTCAAACATCGGTTTTGGCGAAATAAACGGCAACAGCACCTATGACGATGTCTATGCCGAACTCGGCGAGCCAATGTACAATAACATAACCCACGGTGATGTTACCTATAAGCGGAAAGACGGATATGTAACTTTCACTTTTGACGATAATATGAACCTCACAAACTTTGTGTACTGCATTGAAGATACGCATTAAAACATAATAAGTAATAAAAAATCAGCCTGAGCATCAAGTAACAATGCTCAGGCCGGTGTGTTATGGAGATAATAAAAATTTCAGAAGTATCAGAAATAAAAATAAGCACTAACCATTATGGTTAGTGCTTATTGAATGGTTGCGGGAGCCGGATTTGAACCGACGACCTTCGGGTTATGAGCCCGACGAGCTACCGAGCTGCTCTATCCCGCGATATACAACTCCGCTGTTTTTTACAGCTTTATTATTATAGCATTATATAAAGGTTGTGTCAATAGTTTTTTGCATATTTTTTTATTTTATGCTTTGCCCGGCTTTTTTGACTGAATTTATTTACATTTTAATCTTAGTTTTTTTAAGGGTATGTACACAATTGTATGGCGGAACAGTTGCAAATGAAAGATTTAGATGCCTGCTAAAAATGCCTGTTGAAACAAAAGTGAGATTGTGCAAAATAATGATTTATATGTGTTTAGCACGGTGAATTTGATATATTGATTGCGGATTGCTTTTGTGATACAATTACCGTGTGAATTTGCGGAATTTTTAAATTGCGACAAATACAGATGAGAGGGAATTATGGGAAAGAACAAAACACGCAGTAAATCTGCACTTAAACAAAACAGTGTCACAGCTGAAAACAAAAGGCTTGGCGATGACGGAAACATTAATTTTACTTTTAAAATTTTGTCGGCAATCGGCATTATTATCATAGTTTCGGGGCATTGCTACAACGGTGGTGTGTCGCTGATGTATGATTGGTTTCCGAAGTATTCGTACAATCTTGCCTTGTTCGTTTTCATTTCGGGCTATTTTTACAAGGAAAAACACGAGGAACATATTTTCAAATATATATGGGGACGGACAAAACGCTTGTTGATTCCTGCGTATCTATGGAACATTGTTTACGGAATAATCGCATTCGCACTTACTCAGGTCGGCTATACGATTGCTCAGGGCAAATTTGATCTGTACAACCTTTTTGTTATGCCGTTTATTGACGGCGAAAGTTTTGCCTACAACCTCGGTTCGTGGTTTGTATATCCGCTGTTCTGTGTTTATGTTTTTAACATACTGTTCCGCAAACTGCTCAAAAAGGTTCACAGGGGCAACGAGTATGTCATTCTTGCCGTGTATCTTGCAATCGGAATTTTCGGTGTGCAATACTGCATTTGGAATCCTGCCCCAAAGGGTGCGTTGCTGTTATTGTTCAGGTCAATGTTTTTTCTGCCGTGTTTTGAGTTTGGCAGATTTTATCACGAAAAGCTTGAAAAACACGATAATCTCAACAGCGTTGCATATTTTGCAATCGTTCTCGGAGTTCAGCTTCTTCTCCTCACATTCTGTGAAAATCTTGAATACACTCCGTCAAAGTGTGTGAAGTTTGATAACGGCTGCGTCATTCCTTATGTAACCGCAATCACGGGCATTGCGTTCTGGCTGAGGGTTGCAAAGCTGATTACTCCGATTATCAAGAACAAAAAGCTTGTCAGGATGATTTCGGACAATACCTACAGCATTATGATTCACCACATTTTTGCCTTTATGATTGTAAAATGGGCGTTCCGGGGATTGAGCGTAATTACACCGCTGTTCAAAGATTTCGATATTTTAAAACTCAAGTCAACAATCTGGTACATTTATCGTCCGAACGGCTTAAATTTTTACTGCATAATCTACCTTGCCGCAGGAATATTCATTCCGATTCTTATAGGAACGGTTACGCACAGGATATTTGAATTTATGAAAGAGCATACTTTGAGGAGTATGCAAAAAAAGCAGTCGGACAGGTAAAGTAAACAAAATTGAAAAAGTCGTAAAATAATGCTTTTTTTACAGGCTTTAAAATGAATAAAAAATAAGCTGTATGTGCATTGTTACAAAATAACACGGCTTGTATTGTGCAATATTTGCCTCTAAAACTGTGCGACTGAACAACTTGCACTAAAAGGTAAAATAATATTTATTCATTTCGCCGTAGCAAAAAACATTAATTTGTGTTACAATATTTCATTATAGTGTTTAGCGGAGCAGATATGCCGATATACAGAATAGCTGATTTGAATGTTGAAGTTAATCCAAAATTTAAAATATGCAGGAAACGGCTTGAAAGCTATGCCGTTAAGTCGAATGAATCGGGAAAGACCGACATTGCAATATCGGTTTCGGATGACGAAATTCGTGAGCGTCTCAGGCTTTCCGACAACCTCAGCGAACAAGGTGCGGAGGATGTTCTGATACTCTCAAAATTCTGCAACGCCGTGCTTGACGGATTTGACGGATTCTTTTTTCATTCGTCCTGTCTTGAACTTGACGGCGAGGGCTATGTTTTTTCGGCAGTCAGCGGAACGGGCAAGTCTACCCACACGGCTCTGTGGCGAAAGCATTTTGGCAACAGGGTGACGATGATTAACGATGACAAGCCGGTTATACGAAAATGTGACGGAAAATTTTATGCTTACGGAACTCCGTGGATGGGGAAAGCTGACATAGGAACAAATACAAAAGCACCTGTTAAGGCTGTGTATATTCTTCAGAGAGCAGAAGAGAACACGGCAGTCAGGGTGTTGCCGTCACAGGTTATGAAACAGTTGCTTGAGGCAACGGTTATTGATGTTGAGCGGAGCAGAATGGAAAAGCTGCTTGAATTGCTTGATGAGTTCTTTAAGGAAACACCGTTGTTTTTGCTCGGTTGTAATATGGATGAAAGTGCTGTTATGACGGCTTACAATGCCGCAAACGGCGGATAAGGCTATGGAAATTTCAGAAAGCGGAGGAATATAAGATGGAATTTGTTCAGGTCGTTTCGGTTGAAAATATGAGAAAAAGCGACGCAAGGACGATTGCGGAGCATACTCCTTCGGCGGAGCTTATGTACAGAGCCGCACAGGGGATTTTTAATTCGGCAAAGTTTGTGGGCAGGGTTGCCATAGTTTGCGGTAAGGGCAACAACGGCGGCGACGGTTATGCGCTCGCCTGTATTTTATGCAAAAACGGCTTTACACCGACAATTTTCAGAGCAAGCAACGGCTTTTCAAAGGACGGCCTTTACTATTATAAAACCGCAATGTCGCTCGGTGCCGAGGAGATGCCAATGTCACAGGCGGCGGCTTTCACGGGATTTGACATTGTAGTTGACTGTCTGCTCGGAACAGGCTTTTCGGGTGAATTAAAGGGTGAAATGCTTGAGGCGGTTGAGCAGATTAATATGACAAATGCCTATGTTATAAGTGCAGACATCAACAGCGGAATCAACGGTGACACGGGTGTGTGCAGTACGGCGGTAAACTCGGATCTTACCGTTTCAATCGGTTATTTCAAGACAGGCTTGTTTCTCAATGACGCACCGTATTACATCGGTTCAGTCACAAACTGCGATATCGGAATCAGCCTTATTGAAGATGAATACAAGCTGATTGACTCTTCTCTTTTGCATATGTTTGAGGGCTATGGCTCTCTTGTTATGACTGCGGAAGAATTTTTTGAAAAGTACGGCTACGAGCCTTCAAAGTGCAATGTTGCACGCTGTGTTGAGGAAATCAGCAAAAAAGAACGCAGAACAGTTGTAGTAAAAACAGACCATTCTGCGGTAATTGCGGATCTTAAATATATTTATTTTTGCGCTGACTATGTTATTAACAATTGATTGATTTTAATTGAGTTGAGGTTGAAACCATGAAGTACAAGAAGGTGTTGTTACCGCCCGAGCCGTATTACAGTGGCAGGGTTACAAGATATCCGGACAGAAAAGTTGCCTTTGAATCGGGACTCAGGTGGCATGGTTCATACGAAATTGCCTATATAAAAAAAGGTAAGGTAAGGCTTAACAAGCTTGACTGTGAAATTATTCTCAATGCGGGCGATGTCTATGTTCTTAACAATCAGGAGGTTCATTCCTACGAGGACATCGGTGAGGATACTCAGGCTGTTATGCTCAATATCATTCCAAAGGCAATTGCACCGTATGTTGACGATCCTCATATTGTGCCGAGTTTCAAACAACCCGAGGGCGAAGCTCTTGAGTATATCAGAAAAACAATGGATATATTCCACGGATATGAAGAGTACAAGAGCAAGCTTATCAGCATGAAGGTGAGAGCGGTGATGTACAGCGTTGCGTACTATCTCATCCGTGATTGCATTGACAACAATATACAATATGTTCACGGTTCTCAGGCTGATGATTTTGACTGCGCCAAAAGTGCTATCAGATATATGCACGATAATTACAAACGCGAAATTACGCTCAATGAAATCGCCAATTATGTAGGCATGACGCCTGCTCATTTTTCAAAATATTTTAAGGATAAAACAGAAGAAACATTTTCAAAGTATCTTCGCCGTGTTCGCCTTGAACACGCTATTGATGATTTGAGAAACAAAAAAATCACCGTCAGACAGGCGGCGATTGAAAACGGTTTTCCGAATGTAAATTCGTTTATCCTGTCCTGCAAGTCCGAATACGGCAGAACTCCTGCGGAACTCAGAAATTACAGCGAGAAGAACTGACGGCGAGCCACCGTTCTCGGTTCGTGAAAACAGTCGCTTCAAGGCGAGAGCTTTTTAAATTGAAAATGGAAAATTGAAAATTGAAAATTGTGGTCGGCGGTGTGCCACCGCAATCTATTCGAGAAAATACTCGGATAAAAGAATTGCATCAGATGCCCGAATACGGCATTGATGCAATTTTTGCTTTTTATGAAAGTAAATGTATACTTGTAAGGGAGAACCGATGTTATACAACCGTCACAACACCTATTTCAACTTGATTATTGATTCTGGGAATGAATACGGTGTTGCTCAGACCTGCGCAGACAATCATTTTTGTGCCGTCAAGGTCAAATTCGCCTTTGTCATATTTCGGAAAAAGTCCCTGATTCGGAGCGATTACTCCGCCGATGAACGGCAATTGAATTTGTCCTCCGTGGGTGTGACCGCAGACGATTAAGTCTATGTCGGTTTTCTTTGCGTCCTCGGCAATGTATTCGGGCTGGTGGTGCAGAAGAATGGTGAAATTGTTCTTTGCTTTTTCGGCAAATTCTTCCCACAGCGTTCTTGACGGAACATCGTCATCGGGAGTGTAGAACTCATAATAAGGGTAGTCGCTCATTCCGCCGATAAGCACACTCTTGCCGTTCTTGGTGAATTTTATGTATTCATTATCAAGCAATACAGCGCCTGTTGAATTTGTTTCGCTTTTAAAATCCGTTCCGAATTTGGCGGCATTGTCACGCTCATGGTTGCCGAGACAGCAGTATGTGGGTGCAATTTTTGAAAGCTTTTCAAGCACATCTTTCATCTTTGTTGTGTCGGGATCGCCACGGTTGACCATATCTCCGCAAACTGCGATAAAATCGGGATTTTGTTCCTTTACAAGCTCTGCAAGGTCTGCGTTCTTTTCTCCGTATTCCTTGTTGTGCAAATCTGTGATGACAACAAATTTCAGCTTTGCGTCGTTCTTAGTATTGTTTACACAGTAATTTGTGATTGCAATTGTGTTGTCACAGTAAACGCCCCATATTACGAGAGTCACAAACAGCACAAGTATTATTGCTCCGAGGATTATCGAAAATTTTTTCATTCAATTTACCGCCCATATTAAGTATGGTATTATTTTAGGCTCGTTTTGTGCGGTTGTCAACAAATGTGTGTCGAACAAGTCTGATTATTACTGTTCTTTGCGCTTCGGTTGTCGGATTTTAAGTTGATTTAGGAATTGCTTTGTTTGACATTCCTTTTGCACTGTTGTATAATAAATCATAATTGTATTTATATGTTACTCGGGAAATTTACACAAAGTTAAACAGAAGAGGTATGGGTTATGAAGAAGATTAATTTGCGTAAGATGTTGCTGGCTCTCGCAGATGTGTTTATTATCGTTGTCAGCGGTATTCTTGCAAATTATATTCTCTCACTTGTCGGTTACATAGGTACTGCTTCAAGCAAAGGCTTGTTGAGCTATATTGTTATTGATCTTGTCATGTGTCTGTTTACGCTTTATATAAGCGGAACATATTCAAAATTGTGGCGATACTTTAACGCAAAGGACTATATTGTGTGTGGAACTGCCGTCTTTTCGGGGTTTACGCTCGGCTTTGTAATCTCGTTGTTTTTGCAGATTCCGCAGAGAAAGATTTTTTGTATAGTACATTTCGCAATAGCCCTTGTCGGAATTCTTGCATTCCGTTTTGTTTTCAGAAGGGCTTTTCTTGACCTTACCGAGGCAGGAAGGGCAGAGGGCGGAGAGCGTACCCTTATTGTGGGCGCAGGCAATGCCGGCAGAATGATTGTTCGTGAAATTCACAATGCGAAAGAGCAGGGTGATGTTAATAATCCTTCAAAAAGCATCATTCCGGTATGCTTTGTCGATGATGATTTGAAAAAGCTGAATCAGAAGATCGAAGGAATCCCCATTGTCGGAACCTGTCCCGAAATTGTTAAAATATGTGATGAATACCGCATAGACAATATTATTGTTGCAGTTCCGTCATGTGAGGAAGATGAGAAGAGGAAGATTCTTGATTACTGTTCCGCAACAGAGTGCAAAATCAAGATTATCCCTTATCTCGGCGAGCTTTTGTTTGATGACGGGCATACACAGCTTATTTCACAGGCAAAGGAAATCAAGATTGAGGATCTTCTCGGCAGAAAACCCATTGAGTTTGACCGAAAGGAGATTCATGACCTTATCAACGGAAAGATTTGTCTTGTTACAGGCGGCGGCGGTTCAATCGGCAGTGAGCTTGTAAGACAGATTGCAAAGAATGATCCGAAACAAATCATCATTGTTGATATCTACGAAAACAACGCATATGACATTCAGCAGGAGCTTGTGCTTGAATACGGCACAAAGCTTAACCTTGTAACGCTTATTTCATCGGTTCGTGATTACGACAAAATGGAGCTTATTTTCAAGACATATCGCCCCGAACTCGTATTCCACGCTGCCGCTCACAAGCATGTTCCGCTTATGGAAACCGTTCCCGAGGAGGCTGTAAAAAATAACATCTTCGGCACATTCAATGTTGCAACCCTTGCAGAAAAGTACAAGGCAAAGAAGTTTGTTATGATTTCAACCGACAAGGCTGTTAATCCGACAAATGTTATGGGCGCAACAAAGCGTGCGTGTGAGATGATTATTCAGTACAAGGCGCAGCACAGCACCGATACCGAATTTGTAACAACAAGATTCGGTAATGTTCTCGGCTCAAACGGCTCGGTTATTCCGCTGTTTCGCCGTGAGATTGAAAACGGTGCGCCCGTTACCGTAACACATCCCGATATTATCAGATATTTTATGACTATTCCTGAGGCTGTTTCGCTTGTTCTTGAGGCAGGTGCAATGGCAAAGGGCGGTGAGATTTTTGTTCTTGATATGGGTGCTCCCGTCAAGATTACAACCCTTGCCGAGAATCTTATCAGAATGTACGGTAAGGTTCCGTACAAAGATGTTCCGATTATTTTCACGGGACTTCGTCCGGGTGAAAAGCTTTTTGAGGAGCTTCTTATGGACGAAGAAGGTCTTAAGTCAACACAGAACAAGAAAATTTTCATAGGAAATCAAATTAAAATAGACGAAACAGATATGCTGTCAAAGCTTGAGGTTCTCAAAAAGACCGCAGAAAACAATGACAGTGAAAAGACAGTTGAACTTTTGGCAGAACTTGTACCTACTTTTTGCCACAAGGTCAATGATTAACCGAAAAGGAGAAATTTTATGTGCGGTATTGTAGGTTATGTAGGACCTAAGGATTGCAGTGAAGTGCTTGTTAATGCTCTCACAAAGCTTGAATACAGAGGCTATGACTCGGCAGGTATTGCGGTTTTTGATAACGGGGAAATCAAGACCGTAAAGACCAAGGGTAAGCTTCAGGACTTAAAGGATAAGCTTGCAGAGGTCGGCACTCCGAAAGGTCATGTCGGCATAGGTCACACCCGTTGGGCAACCCACGGCGAGCCTTCGGATGTAAACTCACATCCACACAGCGGTGCAAGGGTTACAATCGTTCACAACGGTATTATTGAAAACTATATGGAGCTTAAAGACTTCCTCATCTCAAAGGGAAGAACTTTTTTAAGCGACACAGATACAGAGGTTGTTGCTCAGCTCCTCGACTATAAATACAACGGAAATCCTCTTGAAACAATTGACAGTGTAATGGCTGAGCTTAAGGGTTCGTTTGCACTCGGAATTATGTTCAAGGATTTCCCAGACAGAGTTTTTGCGGTTCGCCGTGAAAGCCCTCTTATTGTAGGCGTTGCAGAGGGCGAGTGCTTTATTGCGTCTGATGTTCCTGCAATTCTTCAGTACACAAGGGATTATTATCTTCTTGCCCATGATGAAATCGTAACACTTTCATCTGACGGTGTTTCGTTCGTTGACGAACACCTTGATCCGATTGAAAAGGAGCTTCAGACAGCCGACTGGGATATGGAGGCTGCCGAAAAGGGCGGTTATCCGCACTTTATGATTAAGGAAATCAACGAACAGCCCGAGGCTATAAGAACAACGATTATGCCGAGAATCAAAGAGGGACTTCCGTTTCTTGAGGAGTGCGGCATCACAACGGAAACAATCAAGAATTTCAAAAATATCACAATTGTTGCCTGCGGTACTGCTATGCACGCAGGTATGGTCGGCAAGTATGTTATTGAGGATCTTGCAAGAGTTCCCGTAAATGTTGACATTGCGTCCGAGTTCCGTTACAGAAATCCGATTGTAGGCGAGGGCGACCTTGTAATCATCATTTCACAGTCGGGCGAAACAGCCGACAGCCTTGCCGCAATGCGTCTTGCAAAGCAGAAGGGTGCAAAAACTCTTGCAATCGTAAACGCAAAGGGCAGTTCAATTGCCCGTGAGGCGGATATGCTCATCTACACACTCGCAGGTCCCGAAATTTCCGTTCCGTCAACAAAGGCATACATCACACAGCTTTCCGTTATGTATCTCTTTGCCTTTGAGCTTGCTCTTGCAAAGGAAACAATCAGCACAGCCGAGTGCAAGCGACTTGTTTCGGCTCTTACAAAAATGCCTGAGGCAGTTCAGTATGTAATCGACAACTGCGAGGATACCTGCAAGTTCGTTGCCACAAAGCTTGTTGCAACCGACAGCTTGCTTTACATAGGCAGAGGTCTTGACTATGCCCTTTCAATGGAGGGTTCGCTCAAGCTCAAAGAGGTTTCGTACATTCACTCAGAAAGCTACGCCGCAGGCGAGTTGAAGCACGGCACAATTTCGCTTATTGACGAGGATGTTCCCGTTATCGCCGTTGCAACTCAGACAGGTATTATCCCCAAGACAATCAGCAATGTTGTTGAGGTTAAGTCAAGAGGCGCAAAGGTTATTCTTGTTTGTACAGACGCCTGTGCAAGAGAACTCAAGGACGGTGTTGCGGATTATGTTATCGAAATTCCGCATACAGACGAGCTTCTTATGCCGATTACAGCGGTTGTTCCGCTCCAGATTCTTGCTTATTACACATCAATCAACAGAGGTATTGATCCCGATAAGCCAAAGAACCTTGCTAAGTCGGTTACTGTAGAATAAACGGCAGTCTTGTTTTTAATTGAAAATTGAAAATTGAAAATGTAAAATTTCGGTTGGCGGTGTGCCACCGCAGTCAATTCGAGAAGATAGTCAGATAAAGAAATTGCATTGATGCCCGATACGGCATTGATGCAATTTTTGTTTTATATGAAAGTGAATGTTTATTTATATAATTTTAATTTGTACAAATCTTTGCGTGGTTATCTGCAGGCGGATAATATCCGTACATACAGTTTTGCAACAACTTCCGTATATAACAAAAATATACAAAAACAGTCGGGCGACAATGTTTTGTATTCTTGCGAATTGTCTTCTCGACCATAATTTTCCATTTTCAATTTTCAATTTTCAATTTTATGCACGCTCAGGCGTAATATGTTCTTTAATATCATACTGTATTCACGAATAAGGCACTCTTGTTTTCAAATTTCAGCGGTAAAAACCTTGTATTTTTTTGACAGATTATGTATAATTAATTAGATATACATTCTAAAAAGCAGTATTGATGAATCTAATTTAGTTTCGGGGGAATATACGGACATGATGAAAACTGTTTTTAAAAGAGCTGTAACGCTTGCAATTTGTGCCGTAATGGTATTTTGCGGTATTTTTGCCTGTTCAGGCGCAACAAAAGATTACGAGATTCCGCAGATTGACGATATGACGCTTTCAATGCCTGACGGTATGAGCGCTGTTACAAGGGACAGTAAAAGCACAGATAAATATTTTTCTGTTTTCGGTCTTGATTATGACACAACAATGAAAACCTTTCAGAACGGAAATATCTATCTTCAGGGTATGGATAATATGTCATCGGTTATTCTGACCGTGACAATGACAAAAAATGAGAGCAGCGAGAATGTCGGCAACTATGCTCAGCTTTCTTCAAGCGAGCTTGCAAATATACGCAACAATTTTCTTAATTCAGACGAGTATCGGAGCTGTACTCCCGACCAAAAAGAAAAAGTTGTGTGGCTTGTGTTTGACGCAACTGCTCAGAGCAGTAAGGGCGATGTGAAAACCTTTGTTGCCAACACGGTTTATGACGGTATGAACATTAATATCACAATGCAGAGAACAGAGGGTGATGTTACAACCGTTGACTACGATACTTTTTCCAAAGTTGTATCTTCGGTAAAATTCAGCGACCTGCCGTTTTCAAAGGGATTTATTCCGTACATAATCATCGGCGGCGGTGTTGTTATCCTTATTTTGATTGTTCTCATCATAATTTTTGCCGTGAGAATCAGAAAGCATAAAAAGGCTAAGAAGAATAACGCTATTCTTGAGGAGCTTGCAGTCAAGTATAAACTCGGTGAAAAGGGTACGGACTACGACATTGACAATTTTGACGATTCTCCCGAAAAGCCCGATAAACGCTCAAAGAAAAAGCAGAAATATGCGGAAGAGGTTGAAGAAGAACCGGCTTCGCCGGGCAGAAGATATGCTCCCGAGCCGATAATCGAAAATATGGAAGAACCGGAAGAAATTACAAGTGAGTATTCAAACTTTGGTTATGACACGGATGACGCCAAGGAAAAAGAAATTGACGAGATAATCAACTCCGCAAAGGCTTACAAGAGTGAGCTTGAGCGTGAGGCATATAAAAACAACTACGGTTACGAGGAAAACAGCACGGAGGACGAAAAAAAAAAGGAGCCTACCGCAGCAGATACCTCAGAGACTGAACCCGAAAAAATTGACGAAAACGAAAAAGATAACGCAGAAACACCTGAAAAACACGAGGACATAAGCTCTTCGTCAGGTCCTACACTCGTTATCCCCGAACCCGAACACGATCTTTTTGAAACAAGCGAGCCTGACGATATCGACCGTGAGGACGATGCCGATGTTGAAGAAACCGAGGAGGTTTCCGAACAAAAGCATCCGCTTGAAAAAAAGGTTGACAAGTACGCAAACATCATTTTCGGCAGTGACGATCCCGAGGAGAAAACCGGGGAAGAGGTTGATGATGAGGAGCTTGTAAGGGCAAAGGCTAAGAAAAACAAGTTTGACAGCGGTTATGACTTTTTTGACGAAGCTCCCAAAAAGTCAATGGGGGTTATCAAAAGCTCAGACCTCAGAGATGCCGAGGACTTTGATGTTATCGGCGAGGTTGAAAGAAAAGCAGAAACCGTAAAGCAGAACGCTCTTGAAAAAGAGAATAATAAAGAAACCGAGGGTGAACCGACCGATAAACGGTCAACGGAAGAGGTTCTTGCCAATGTAGGCAAAAACATCGGTAACGCTCTCAGGGGCTTTGCAGGCGGAGTTAAGAATTTTGGCATTCACTGCGGATATTTCTGCAAGAATGTTTCAATAATGATAAAGCGTAAGCGTGCAATTGCCAAACGCAAAAAGGCAGAGGAAGAGAGAAGAGAGAGAGAAAGACAAAAGGCAGAGCGTGCAAGAATGCGTGCCGAAAGAGGCGAAAGTGACGGACTTGTTCAGGTTCACAGCAGAACCGACCGCCGCCCACAGCAGAATCACCGCCCTGCAAACAGAAACAAGAGAAGATGATTTCTTTTCTTAACGGAGGAAAAACATGGAAATGCTAATTAAAAACGCAGTGGTTGTTTCCCCTGCCGACAAGCTTAACGAAAAAACAGATATTCTCATAAAGGACGGTGTGATTGCCGAAATCGGCAGCGGCATTACATCAGACGGAGAGATTATTGATGCAGACGGTCTTTGTGCCGTTCCGGGATTTGTTGATATGCATGTGCATCTTCGTGATCCCGGTCAGACTCACAAAGAGGATATTATCACGGGATGCAAGGCGGCTGCCGCAGGCGGTGTTACAAGCCTGCTTGCAATGCCGAACACCAACCCGACAACCGACAGCTCCGAAATTGTAAAGTATATTCTTGACAAGGCTAAAGATGCCGACAGCCGTGTTTATGTTGCGGCAAGCGTTACCAAGGGGCTTAAAAGCGAAGAACCCACAGACATTGACGCTGTGAAAAGTGCAGGTGCAATAGCACTTACCGATGACGGCAGACCTGTTGAAAACACAAAGTATTTGAGTGACGCAATGAAAAAAGCTCCAAAGCTCGGCATGACAATTGTCGCACATTGCGAGGACTTGTTTCTTGCCGACGGCGGTAAAATTAACGAGGGCGAGGTTTCGAAAAAGCTCGGTATCAAGGGAATCCCTGCCGGTGCCGAGGACTGCGGAACTGCAAGAGAAATTGCACTTGCTGCCGCTCTTAACGAGCCTATTCATATCTGCCATGTCAGCACCAAAACAAGCGTTGCACTTATCCGTGATGCCAAAAAGAGAGGTGTTAAGGTGACCGCCGAAACCGCTCCTCATTATGTTTCGCTCACGGACAGGGAGCTTTTAAGAGGTGACGCTGATTACAGAATGAATCCGCCTCTCAGAACTCAGGCTGATGTTGACGAGATTATCAACGGGCTTTGTGACGGCACACTTGATGCCATAGCAACCGACCACGCACCGCACACACCCGAGGAAAAGGCTGATTTTGTAAAAGCCCCCAACGGTTCAATCGGCATGGAAACCTCGTTTGCGGTCTGCAACACATACCTGGTTAAGACAGGCAAAATGACGCTTTCACAGCTTGTTGAGAAGATGAGTGTTAATCCTGCAAGGATTTTGAAAATCAACGCAGGCACACTTTCAGTCGGTGCAAATGCCGATGTTGTTCTTATAAATCCCGATGAAGAATGGACAGTTGATGCTGGTAAACTTCACGGCAAAAGCAAAAACACCCCGTTTAAGGGCAGAACCCTCACAGGTAAAGTCAAAAAGACAATTCTCGGCGGTAAGGTAGTTTTTGAAGATTGAGCAAATAAAACCCGTAGGGGCGGATATTATCCGCCCGCAAGTAATAGTGCGAAATTGTTGTTAAAACAAATTATATAAATGAAACAAAGATAATGATATACTGTAGCGGCGAACCGTGTTTGCCAATCGGTTAAAATGGCAGTTAATGACTGTCGGTAAATAAACAGAAAATTTATTTAACATAAAGGAGTAAAATTATGGCACAGAAAGGTGACCTCCTGTCGGTAAGACAGGATATCAGAGTAGTAGACGCAACAATCCGTGACGGCGGTCTTTGTAACGATTTCAGATTTGACGACAAATTTATCAAGGCTCTTTACAATGCAAATGTTAAAGCCGGTGTTGATTATATGGAATTCGGCTACAAGGCATCAAAGGAAATCTTTAACGAAGAAGATTTCGGTAAGTGGAAATTCTGTAACGATGCAGATATCAGAAAAATTGTAGGCGACAACAAGACTCCTCTTAAAATCGCTGTTATGGCTGATGTCGGCAGAACAGATTTCAAGAAGGATATTATCGCAAAGAAGGACAGCCCGATTGACCTCATCAGAATTGCAACATACATCAACGCAATTCCTGCGGCTGTTGAAATGATTGAGGACGCTGCAAAGAAGGGCTACGAAACAACAATCAATATTATGGCTGTTTCAAAGGCAAGAACCGAGGATATTACAGCGGCTCTTGAAACTCTCGGCAAAACTCCAGTAAACGCTTTCTACATTGTTGACAGCTACGGCGCACTCTATCCCGAGGAGTCAAGACGACTTGCAGACCTTTACTGCTCAATTGCCGACAAGTACGGCAAGTCGGTCGGTATTCACGCTCACAACAACCAGCAGCTTGCTTTTGCCAACACAATTGAGGCTATGACTCAGGGCGTCAGCTACCTTGACGCAACCGTTGACGGCATGGGCAGAGGTGCAGGCAACTGTGCGCTTGAACTTCTTCTCGGTTTCCTCAAGAACCCGAAGTATCAGGTTGCTCCTATTCTCAAAATCATTGAGGAGTACACCCACAAGTTTAAGGCTGAGGGCGTTAAGTGGGGTTACGATATTCCGTACCTTCTCACAGGTCAGTACAACACACATCCCCGTCCTGCAATTCAGTTCGTAAAAGAGGACAGACAGGATTATTACAAGTTCTCAAATGAACTTTATGATATTATCAACAGCTAATTAAATTTGTAGCGGCGTTCATTGAACGCCAATCGAACCGATTGCAAAATCGGTTCGACCATACAAACGATTTGAATTAAAGTAATTAACCACGATATAACAATACATTTGTTGTTTATTCGTTTTGGTTTCACAACCAAAACGATTGGCGGTCATTGACCGCCGCTACGGTTGAGCAATGACATTGTTTAAATCAAAATATGAACGAACAAATTGTTTTTACATTACAAAAAATGAGGAGAATCACTATGGCATTTGACAGACTTATCGAAAATATTGTAAAAATGCAGAATCCTACGGTTGCAGGTCTTGACCCAAAGCTTGACTATGTTCCCGAATCAATCAAAACAAAATGCTTTGAAAAGTATGGCAAGACGCTTGAGGGTGCGGCTACTGCACTTTTTGAATTCAACAAGGCGCTTATTGACGCACTTTATGATATTGTTCCTGCCGTAAAGCCACAGGCTGCATATTATGAAATGTACGGCTGGCAGGGTGTTAAGGCTCTTTGCGACACAATCGCTTATGCAAAGTCAAAGGGTATGTTCGTTATCACAGACGGCAAGCGTAACGATATCGGCACAACTATGGAGGCATATGCTACGGCACACCTCGGTCATACAGATGTTGCAGGCGAAAGTATTGACGCATTCGGTGCAGACGCACTCACGGTAAACGGCTACCTCGGAACAGACGGTATCAAGCCGCTTGCAAAAATTTGCGATTCGGACGACAAGGGCATTTTTGTTCTTGTAAAAACTTCAAACCCAAGCTCGGGCGAACTTCAGGATATGAAGCTTGAAACAAATGAGAGCGTTTATGAGCATATGGGCAAGATGTGCGAAGGCTGGGGCGAAGACCTTATGGGTAAGCACGGCTATTCGGCAGTAGGTGCAGTTGTGGGTGCAACATATCCCGAACAGCTCGGTGAAATGAGAGCAAAACTTCCGCACACATTCTTCCTTGTTCCCGGTTACGGTGCTCAGGGCGGCGGTGCCGATGATGTTAAAAACGCATTTGACGAAAACGGTCTTGGTGCAATCATCAACTCAAGCCGCGGCATTATGTGCGCATGGAAAAAGCAGGGGCTTACAGAAGATGATTTTGCCGTTGCCGCTCGTAAAGAGGCTGAGCGTATGAGAGATGAAATCGTTGGTTGCATCGGCAAAATTAAGCTTGGCTGATTCATTTGCACAACAGAATCACGAAATTTTTCGTTTTTTATGCTTTAGTGCTATGAATTTATTGACTTTAGCGTGCTAAAAGCGTATAATTTAAATGTATTTATTTTTACAACTATATTTTTAAATTTTCTTTAAAAAGGGAGATATCAGAAATGGCAAGAGTATATAATTTTTCGGCAGGTCCTTCAATGCTGCCTGAGTCTGTGCTTAAAAAAGCAGCGGCAGAAATGCTCGACTACGAAGGCAGTGGTCAGAGCGTTATGGAAATGTCACACCGCTCAAAAATTTACGGTACAATCATTGAGGGTGCCGAGGCTCTTTTGAGAGAGGTTATGAACATTCCTGACAACTACAAGGTTCTTTTCCTTCAGGGCGGTGCGTCAACACAGTTTGCGGCTATCCCTATGAACCTTATGACAAAGAGCGGTAAGGCTGATTATGTTATTACAGGTCAGTGGGCTAAAAAGGCTCATGCAGAGGCTGCCCGTTACGGTCAGGCTAATGTTGTTGCTTCATCGGCTGACAAGACCTTCACATACATTCCAAAGCTTGATCCTTCAACATTCACAAAGGACGCTGACTATTTCTACATCTGCATGAACAACACAATTTACGGTACTGTTTATCACGAGCTTCCCGACACAGGTGATGTTCCGCTCGTTGCAGATATTTCTTCCTGTATTCTTTCAAGACCGATTGATGTTTCAAAGTTCGGCGTTCTCTATGCAGGCGCACAGAAGAACATGGCTCCGGCAGGTCTTACGGTTGTTATCGTTCGTGAGGATCTTATCGGCAACGCTATGGATATCACTCCTACAATGCTTAACTGGAAAACTCACGCTGACAACGGTTCAATGTTCAACACACCGCCTTGCTACACAATCTACATTGCAAAGCTTGTTCTTGAGTGGATTAAGAACGAGGTTGGCGGTCTTGATAAGATGTATGAAATCAACAAGAAGAAGGCTGACCTTCTCTACGGTTTCCTCGATTCTTCAGAGCTTTTCAAGGGTACTGTTGTTCCCGAGGATCGTTCGCTTATGAATGTTCCGTTCGTTACAGGTGACGCTGACCTTGACGCTAAATTCGTTAAAGAGGCTACTGAAAACGGTCTTGTTAATATCAAGGGTCATCGCACAGTCGGCGGTATGAGAGCTTCAATCTACAACGCTATGCCTTATGAGGGCGTTGAAAAACTCGTTGAGTTTATGAAGAAGTTCGAGGCTGAAAACAAGTAATTATTGAATATTATGATATAACGGGCGAACGCTGTTCGCCTGTTATTGTAAATTCTTAAAATAAAAAATTAAAAAGGATTGATTTTGATGTATAACATTCTTACATTAAACAAAATCGCCGCTATCGGCACAAGCCGTCTCGGTGATAACTATAAATACGGTGACGATGTTCAGAACCCTGACGCAGTTCTTGTAAGAAGTGCCGCAATGCACGATATGGAATTTGCCGATAACCTTCTTGCCATTGCAAGAGCAGGCGCAGGCACAAACAACATTCCGAAGGATAAGTGCAGTGAGCAGGGCATTGTTGTTTTCAATACACCGGGTGCTAACGCAAACGCTGTTAAGGAGCTTGTTATTGCAGGACTTCTTATTTCAAATCGTAAGGTTATTGAGGGTTATGAATGGGCAAAGACCCTCAAGGGCAACGGTGCAGCTGTCGGTAAGATGGTTGAAAAGGGCAAGAGTCAGTTCGTCGGCCCCGAAATCAAGGGCAAGACCCTCGGTGTTATCGGTCTTGGAGCAATCGGTATTCTTGTTGCAAATGCCGCTGTTGCTCTCGGTATGAATGTAATCGGCTTTGATCCGTTTATGTCTGTAGGCAACGCTCTCAAGCTTGCTCCTACAGTTAAGCTCATGAAGAGCGCAGAAGATGTTATGGTAAATTGCGACTACCTCACAATCCATGTTCCGCTTACCGATGACACAAGAGATATGGTTGATGCCGATATGATTGCCAAGATGAAAGACGGTGTTCGTATTCTCAATTTCAGCCGTGACGGTCTTGTTAATTCAACAGCAGTTCTTGAGGCTGTTAAGAGCGGCAAGGTTGCCAAGTATGTTACAGACTTCGGAACAGACGATATCCTCGGTGAAGAGAATATTATCTGCCTCCCACACCTCGGTGCATCAACTCCCGAAAGTGAAGAAAATTGTGCTGTTATGGCTTGTGATCAGGTTAAGGAGTACCTCGAGAACGGTAACATCATCAACTCCGTAAACTATCCTGCAATTTCACTTGCAAGAACAAATGCTGACGATACCCGTTTCTGCGTTGCTCACAAGAATGTTCCCGAGCTTCTCAAGAAGGTTCTCACACAGATCAGCGGCAATGTTGAAAATATGCTTTCAAAGAGCCGTGGCGACTATGCTTACACAATTATTGATGTTGCAGGCGCCGGTGCAGATGACCTTGCAAAAATCGCAGCAGTTGACGGCGTAATCAGAGTTCGTGCAATCTGATTTCGATTAAAATTTAATCGTTGAAAATTTAATCTATGAAAAAAGTCCGAACACGCAAAATGTTCGGACTTTTTGTTTGTGTGAATCCAAATATGTAGCGGCGTTCAGTGAACGCCAATCGAAACGATTGCAAAATCGGTTCGACTGTATTTCAAAATATTGGTGTATGGTTGATTTGGCTTTGCAGCCAAATCAAATGGCGATCACTGATCGCCGCTACGTATCGCTATATATTAAACTTTTACCAGATGGTATTTTTTTGCATTGGCAATTATAAATGTTACGGAAATTGCAACGGCACACAATTCTGCAACGGGCAATGCCGACCACACACCGTTTATGCCTATAAACATCGGCAAAATCAGCATTGCGGCACACTCGAAAACAAGCGTTCTTGCAACTGAAATCACGGCTGAAATCTTGCCGTTGTTGAGTGCGGTGAAAAGTCCCGATGCGAAAATATTCATTCCGCACAACAGATAATTTATTGCAAAAATTCTGAATCCGCTGAGTGCAATCTGCTGGATTTTTTCGTCGCCTGCCGAGAAAATTCCGACAAGCGGTTCTGCAAAAAATTCAGATGCCGTAATCATTGCAACCGAAATTATCAGCGTGATTTTTATGCATAATTTGAACAGCTTTTGCAGTTTTTCGTGATTTTGTGCGCCGTAGTTAAAGCTGATGACGGGTGAAACTCCCGAAGTGAATCCAAACGAAACCGCAGTGAAAATAAAGTGAATGTACAAAATAGCACTTATAGCCGCAACGCCTTTTGCGCCTGCAAAGTGCATCATTTGAATGTTGAACAGCGCTGTTGTCACGGCTGTTGAAAGATTTGTCACAGCCTCTGACGAGCCGTTTGCCATTGCAAAGAGGATTTCACTGACCTTGAATTCAGGCTTGCCAAAGTGCAGAGTTTGCTTCTTGTTGAAAAAGAGCAAAAGCGGAATTGCACCCACAGCCATTCCGATAATGGTGCCGAGTCCTGCACCGATTATTCCAAAATCCCACACTGCCATAAAAAGAATGTCAAGCACAATGTTTGTGCAACCCGACAGTATCGAGAAAACAAGCATGATATGTGGCTTGTCTGCTGTTACAAGGTACGATTGGTTGAGCATCTGCCAGCACATTACAAAGCCGTACGGAATCATAACGCTGCCGTAGTCAATGCAGTAGGGGAGAATCTTTTCGTTTGAACCGAACATCATGTACATAGGTTCGGCAAAAATTGTGAACAGCACAGCAATGATAACAGAAATGACCGTTGCCGTGATTGCAACACCGGACATAAGTCGGTTTGCTTCCTCCTGTTTGCCTTCTCCCATTTTCTTTGCGATTATAGCATTTGAGCCTGTTGAAAACATTAAGCCCACAGCCATAAATACGAGCGTGAACGGATATACAATATTGATTGCGGACAATGCGTCACTTCCGACACAGTTCGCAACAACGATTCCGTCAACAACCGTGTAAAGTGACATAAAAACCATCATAAGAACGGTTGGCAAAGTGAACTTCAGAATCGTTTTTGCTTTGATAGGTTTTGCATAAATTGATGTTGCCATAAAACTTCCTTACCCTCAAATTTATATTTTTCACAGACCATTCAAACGATTATATCATAACTTTGTCGCAATTACAACCGATTTGTGTTTTTTTGTAAAATATGCTATTATATACAGACTTAAAAGCGAAAAAAGGGGCGGTTTTATGTTTAAGGGCGCAGTTTTTGATATGGACGGGCTTATGATTGACAGCGAAAGGCTTGTTTATTCAATCTGGCAGGAAATGCTTGATGAGGACGGCAAAGAGTTTAATCTCGACATTTTCAAAAAGACAATCGGACTTCGCAGTGAGGATTCATACGAATATTACAAGTCGGTTTACGGCGATGATTTTGACTATCCTGCTTACAAGGCGGAGTCGAGAATCCGCTATTTTAAGCGTATCGAAAAGAACGGTGTGCCTGTAAAAAAGGGCTTGTACGAAATTTTTGATTATTTAAAATCAGTCGGTTGTAAAATTTCGCTTGCAACTTCAACCTCGTCACAAACGGCTTTGAAGATTATGAAGAAAATCAATCTCTATGATAAATTTGACGCATTCGTGTGCGGTGATGATGTTAAAAACGGCAAGCCCGATCCCGAGGTTTTTTTGATTGCCGCAAAGAAGCTCGGTCTTGAGCCGGTGGACTGCGTTGCGTTTGAGGACAGTATTAACGGCATAAAATCTGCACATGCCGCAGGTATGACCACAGTTATGGTTCCCGATTTGTCAGAGCCGACAGACGAAATTAAACCGATGATTGATTTTTTGTGTACGGATTTAAGCGAAGCGATAGAACGAATTTCAAATTGAAAATGGAAAATTGAAAATTAATGTCGGGCAGACAGTTTGTAATGTAAAAAACATATTATGCCCGGGCGTAACATTGCAACCGTTTGTACAAATCTTTAGGGGCGGATATTATCCGCCACAGGCGGCGGTCGCAAGGCTACCCTACGAGTTTATGGTTCTTGCATATTGTTGGCTCAATTATCCGAGAAAATTACAAATAATTACAAATGGTTACAATTTACAAAAATACAATTGAGCATGGCTGATTATTATACACATTTTCCACATAGTTTTTAACAATTGTTAAAAAAGAACGGCAATGCCTGTTGAGCGTTGCTACGGTTACTGCGGAAAAGGGTAAAATGAAAAATAATTATTGAATAACAGCACGATAATATGTTATACTTTGGTAAACAACAATTTTTACGGAGGACAAAATGAAGAAAATTATAAATAAAAAATCACTCAAGGGTGCGCTTGCTGTTATGTTGTGTGCCGTTATGGCGTTTTCTGTCTGTGCCTGTGACTTTGACTCTAACACAGAACCAACCAAAACGGATGCACAAATTCAGTTTGATAAATATTGTGACGATTTGTTTTCGGAAGAACTTGAGGATGACGCTCTTACTGCACATTTTGACATTTCAAATCCGTCGGACTACGGTCTGAAATATGACGAGGAGGACTATACCCTCGGTCATGTGTCCGATGAAGATACAAAAGAATCCTTTGATGAACTGAAAAAGGCAAAAACGGATTTGGAGGAGTTTGACCGTTCGGGACTTACTTCTTCTCAAAAGCAGACATATGACACCCTTGAAAGCTACTTTGGAATTCAGCTTTCATATGATGGTACAACAGAATTGCAGAGTATATTTGCACCGCAGTCGGGAATTGTTGCAAACCTCTTTACCACCCTGTCCGAATTCACTTTCTATGAAAAGGATGATACCGACCTTTACCTTGCTGTTTTGAAGGACACAAAACGCTATATGGACGAGTGCATTGAGTTCACAAGGAAACAGGCTGAGGACGGTTACTTTATGGCTGAAGATATCGCACAGCAGTCAATTGACGAGTGCGAAAAGCATATTAAGAATGACAAGTCCGTGCTTGTTGACGAGTTTGAGTCGAGAATAAAGTCACTCGGTCTTAGCGATTCCGAGAAAAAGACTGTTGTCGAAACCAATAAAAAGTATTTTGAAGAATACTACATTCCTGCTTTGAAATCAGCAAATTCAGCACTTGAAAGTCTCAAAAAATCAGGCAAAAACGAAGAAGGTCTTTGCGGTTACGGCAAAATCGGCAAAAAGTATTATTCGGCAATTGTCAAAGATAAAACAAGCAGCAGTATGACTCCTGAGGAGCTTAAATCATACCTTACAAACAGCTTTACAAAGGTTGGAATGAGCATGAGCAATGTTTCGCAGGATGACTTGAGCAAATTTCAGGACTACAAACCCGACTTTAAGGACGCCGATGAGGTGCTTGAATTTTTGATTAAGAATATCGAGGAGGACTTTCCGACTCCCGTTACAACCTCTTACACGGCAGATTATATGAGCGATTCCGCAAAGAGCGACAATGTGGGAGCGTACTATGTTCAGGGACGAATTGACGATACAAGCGTTAATGTTATCAAGATAAATCCCGATTTTGCAAATAAGGGTATGACTCAGATGTACACAACTCTTGCCCACGAAGGCTATCCGGGTCATCTTTATCAGTTTACCGCATCAAATGCAAACAAGGATATCCCGAATATCCGCAAGGTTTTAAGCTTTATCGGCGCAACCGAGGGTTGGGCGCAGTATGCCTCGAAATGTACACTTGATTACCTTGATACAAGCGATGGCATTAAGAAGCTTATCTACGCAAACGATATTCTCGGCTATATTCTCTATTCCATGGTCGATGTCGGTGTGAACTACAACGGCTGGGATTATGAAAAAGTCAAGGAGTATATGTCAACGGCACTCGGTTCGGCTGACAGCGAGAGCGTTACAGCCGCAACAAAAGAGGCATATGACCTTGCCCGTTCAAATCCGGGTTACTTTCTCCCCTATACCGTAGGCTACCTCAAGATGATTGATATGCGTGAAACAGCCGAAAGCGAGCTTGGCTCAAGCTTTGACGCAAAGGAATATCACACATTCATTATGAATCTCGGAATCACAAGCATTGATGTCTACGAAAAAGCCCTTGATATGTGGCTTGAAAGCAAAAAGTAAATTTTTGGTGATAATCTTGAATATTTTTTACAGGTATGATATAATTAACTCATTGATATGATAAATATAAATTGGTATGGATTTTTCTAAGATGTGATTCTTATTTTCGCCATACACTCATTATGGGTGTATGGCGATTTTTATTTTACGCAAGGGGTGTTAATATGGGCGTTAAAACGGAAAACAAAATGGCTTATGAACCTGTCAACAAACTTATAATTCAAATGTCGGCACCGCCGCTGATTTCAATGTTTTTTCAGTATTCATACAACCTTGTTGACAGTATGTTTGTTGCGGGGATAAATGAACAGGCTCTTGCGGCAGTATCGCTTGCATTCCCGATTACAACGCTTATGAATGCGTTGTCCGTGTGGATAGGTGTGGGTGTTAATGTTTTGATTGCAGGTTATTTGGGACAGAAAAATCAGCAAAAGGCAGATTCTGCAGCGGCTCTCGGAGTGGTAATTTCGGTAGTTGTCGGAGTGCTGATAAATTTCCTTTCGCTTTTCATAATAAATCCCTATTATTCGGCTTTTACGCAAAACAAAGAGATTTTTGAATACGGAATTGCGTATATGAGCGTCTGCGTTTTTATGCAGATACCAAATATGGTGCATATTGTAATTCAAAAAATACTTCAGGCAACAGGCAATATGATTGCTCCGATGTGGTTTCAAATTGCAGGTGTTGTATTCAATTTTGTGTTTGACCCTTTGCTCATTTTCGGCATAGGTCCGTTTCCGAAAATGGGTGTGGTCGGAGCTGCAGTTGCCACGGTTTTAGGCTATGTTGTTTCAACAATCATTGCGTTGATACAGCTGTTTCTTACAAAACAAAAGGTTAAGCCGGTGTTTAAAAACTGCCTTGAACCGCAGATGATAAAGCTGATATTTTCCTACGGATTGCCCTCGTTTGTTATGAATGCGTTGGGAGCATTCACCGTGAATTTTGCAAATATGTTTTTGGTGCGATATTCGGACACGGCGGTTGCATTTTTCGGAGCATATTTCAAGGTTCAGCAGTTGATTTTTATGACGGTGAACGGACTGATTCAAGGCTGTTTGCCTATAATGCGGTTTAATTACAGAGCAAAAGAGTACGGTCGCCTTAAACAAGCAAATAAGAGCGGAACAATTATCGCGACTGTTATGATGATTGTCGGTATGCTCTTGGTGCTGATTTTCCCGAAAGAGATATTGTTTTTGTTTTCGGCATCGGAAGAAATGTGTGCTTTTGGAGTGCCGGCAATGAGAATTATGTCACTCGGATTTGTGTTCAGCGGCTTTTCTGCAATGATTGCAACCTATGAACAGGCAACAGACAGTATTATGCCCGGCGTTGTAGTTCAACTGTTGCGACAGGGCGTTCTGTTAGTCCCCGTAATTTGGCTTTTAAACAGCACTGTTCAAATGACAGGCATATGGCTTGCGTTCCCAATTACAGAATTTGTCACATTTCTTGTTGCTGTTGTATTTGCAAAAATTAAAAATCATTGAATAAATAAAAATAACAACCGCCAAAACCCGATATAATGGATTTTGGCGGTTGTTTGTTATTTAAAATATGTTTAATTTTAAATTGTTTTTGCAAAAACATTATCAGATGATTTTGCTCTGAAAATTGTTTTTACGAGCAGGAATGTTATATAAACATAAAGTGCGGTGTAGATGATTGCCGTAAATTTAAGGCTTATAAGCTCGTAGGAGAACAGATAGTAGCAATAGCCTCTCAGGCTTATAAGCGTTGACACAATCGGAATCCACAAATGTTTTGCACTTACCGCCGCATAGACAATTAAAATAATGTCAAGCAGATAACCGTAGCGTTCGTGCATTGACGAAAGGAACATGATACAGGTGAACACAGTCCACGCTGCTGTCAGAAGAAAAGTTTCAAGGTTTTTCAAATCAACCTTTTTATAGATGATAATGCACATCATAATTCCGAGTACGGCAATTGTCACAAAGACCGAAAACTGCTTGAACAGATAATAATATGTTATATCGTTTCCGTCACATATGAGTGCATAAAAGTTCGGACAGTTCATCTGAATAAGCTTTCCGTAGTCGGTCTGTTCCGCATATATTGTGATGATATCGATAAACGGTCTGCCCATAATAATTGCAGGCAGGCACATTATCACATCAAGTGCAGGGATTATAAAGAAATGCAGAATCGAAATTTTCTTTGTCGAAATCCAGTAATAAAGCAGAACGGGAATGATGAATACGGTTTGCAGCTTGAATGCAAACGCAATGCCGATGAACACAAACGATGCAATCGGCTTGTCTTTGTGTAAAAACAGGATTGCAAGGATTATAAACGAGGTGTAAATTGAATCGCACTGCGCCCAAAACGATGAGTTAAAAATCACCGTTGCCGAAAGAAGTACGGCTGAGTAGGTGAGTATCGCTTTGAGCCGTCGGTTATTCTTTGCAAACGAATAAACAAGCATTGCGGTTGAAATTGCAAGTACAAAATCAAAGATTATTGATACGATTTTGTACGCATACAGAGCATTTAGCGGCAAAAGAGTCATAAGATAGATTATGACTTGATACGGAATGTTGTAGTTACCCACCTGAGTTGCAAGCCCCGTAAAATCATTCAGCTTGATTATGCTCCACCACGAATTTAAAAAGCTGTTGAAATCATCGCTTTGAAAATCCATTCCGCAGATTCTTATGACAATCGCAATTATACTCACTGCCCCGAGTAAAAACAGAAGAATGTTTTTCTTTATAAAGTCAATCGCTTTACTTTCGATTTTTGTCATGACAGAGTTCCTTTTTAATTAGATAAACCCGATTTTCTTCATAACCTTGCCCATTGTGCGGCTGCTGATTTTAAGGGCAATTTCATCGGCTTTTCTGTAACAGCTTTCAAGATATGCCTTGTCTGCAACAAGCTTTTCGTAGCGTTCACGAATCGGACGAAGTTCTTCAACAACTGCCTCGCCTACCGCTGTCTTGAAGTCGCCGTAGCCCTTGCCGTCAAAATCCTTTTCAATCTGCTCGTATGAAAGACCTGTAACTGCGCTGTAAATTGCCATAAGGTTATTTACGCCGTCTTTGCCCTCCGCATAGCGAACCTTTGCCTCGCTGTCCGTAACGGCTCTCTTGAACTTCTTCATTATCACCTCGGGTGCATCAAGAAGATGTACACAGCCGTTGACATTTTCATCGGACTTGCTCATCTTTCTTGTCGGGTCCTGAAGACTCATAACCCTTGCACCGTTCTTTGGAATGAAACCGTCCGGAATCTTGAACACATTGCCGTAAATACCGTTAAAACGCTCTGCAATGTTTCTTGTAATTTCAATGTGCTGTTTCTGGTCTGCACCGACAGGCACTTTGTCAGCCTGATAGAGTAGAATGTCGGCAGCCATGAGTACGGGATATGTGAAAAGACCTGCGTTGATGTTGTCGGCGTGCTTTGCAGACTTGTCCTTGAACTGCGTCATTCTTGAAAGCTCGCCGAACTGTGTGTAACAGCTGAGCGCCCATGCAAGCTCTGCGTGAGTGTGAACATGACTCTGAATGAAGAAAAGGCTTTTTTCAACATCAATACCGCAAGCCATAATTGAAGCATAAGCGTCAATTATATTCTTACGCATAACGGCAGGAGTCTGTCTTACCGTGATTGTGTGCAAATCTGCAAGAGCGTAAATGCAGTCGTATTCGTTCTGCATTGTAACCCAGTTGCGAACCGCACCGAGATAGTTTCCGAGTGTAATTGTTCCGCTGGGCTGTATTGCGCTGAATACAACCTCTTTTTTTGTTTGATTTTCCATTATTCCCCTCCGTGATTAAAGACTGTTTGCATACTCGCCGAGGATTTTTATTCCTCTTTCAAGCTGTTCGTCAGTCGGTGTTGAAAAGTTTATTCTGAAACTGTGACAGGTTTCGTTTTCGTCAGTTAAAAATGCGTTGCCCGGAACTACGCAAACCTTTTTGAGAACGAGTTCTTTGCAGAAATTCGGCATATCAATATCCTCGGGCAAGTCACACCAAATGAAAAGACCGCCGTCAATTTTATGATATGTGATTTTCGGTGCGCAGTATTTGTCAAGAAGCTCCATGCAGAAGTTCGCTTTCTTTGTGTAGATTTCACGAAGCTTTGCAAGGTGAGCGTTGAAGTCATACTTTGTGATGAATTCATCGCATACATATTGTGCCCAGATATTTGTATGTACATCGTTGCCCTGTTTGCACACAACAAGCTTTTGAAAAATCGGCTTTGGTGCAATTGTGTAAGCAACACGCATACCCGGTGAAATTACCTTTGAGAATGAACCGGCATAGATTACAATTCCATCCGTATCAAAGCTTTTTATGTTCGGAACATATTCACCGCTGTAACGCAGGTCGCCGTACGGGTTGTCCTCAATGATGAGAACACCGTATTTTTTGGCAAGCTCATAAACTTTCTTACGCTTTTCAAGGCTCATTGTAACACCCGAAGGATTTTGAAAATTCGGAATTGTGTAAATGAGCTTTGCGTTCGGATTGGCTTTTAAAGCCTCTTCAAGCTTTTCTGTGCTCATACCGTCAGGTTCAACGGGAACACCTGCAAGCTTTGCGTTGTAGCTTCTGAATGTGTTGAGAGAGCCGATGAATGACGGTGCCTCGCAGATTACAACATCGCCCTCGTTTACAAGAGCCTTTGAGCACAAATCCATAATCTGCTGTGCGCCTGTTGTGATGAGAATGTCGTCATTGTCAGAGCCTGTGTTATGCTCCTTTTTCATATATTCCGTAAGGTGCTTTCTCAGCGGAGTGTAACCTTCCGAAACGCTGTACTGTAAAACCGAAATCGGATCTTCTGCAAAAACCTTTGCCGAGATTTCCGCAATCTCCTTTGAGGGAAATGCATCGGGCGACGGGTTTCCTGCCGAAAGCGACACAACGCTCGGATCGGCGGCATATTTGAAAATTTCTCTGATAGCACTCGGCTTCAGGCTTGAAACCCTGTCGGAAAACCTGTATTCCATAAAAATAACTCCTTTTAAGATGATAAGGATTTTTTAAAATTCCATACCCTGTAATTCTATCACGAATTGCATATATGTTCAAGAAATTTGACTGTTTTTACTGCGATTTTATTCAAAAAATGTGTAATTTATTATTTTGCGTTTGTAAATGTTAATTCACGGAAATTGTATTTTTTGTGCTTTTTGTATTGTTTTTGATGAGTTTCTGTTGTATAATCTAAGTGATAATGTCCTTACGGTCAGAGCAAGGCTTGCTTTGATTCAAACAGGAGTACACTGCGAGTAATTAATACACTTATATAATTCATTGAATTCAAATTGAATTTAAAAATCTTCGGTTTGGGAGAGTAACACTATGAGCAGAAGAAACGATTACGATTATTTTGATCTTGATAATTTCGATGACAGCATTGATTCCCGTGAATATCGTCGCAGACAGCAACAGCGCCGTTCTGCAAGCTATGCCGCAAGACCGTCATCACAGCGTCCCGTCAGAAGAACTGTAAAAAGAAGAAACAAAAGAAGAACCAGAAACAGAATTATTATCGTTGTGAGCGCATTGGTAATTCTGTTTGTTATTATTTTTATTATAACTTCAATTTTTAAGGGTTGTTCAAAGGAAGATGCCCTTGCAAGCGTTCCCACGGGAACAGTGGGCACAACGGCGTCTCCCGACGAAACCGCAAAATCTTCGAAAGCTAACAAAGCAGACGAGCTTTCTCCTACATACTTTATGACACCGAGCATAAAGGACGACAATACAAAAGGAACTCTTTCATACGGCATTTATGTGTGGAACAAAATAGGCTACGAATTGTTCGGCAGTGATGATGCAAGAGCGCAGAACTATGCTCAGACAATCAACGGCTTTGCAGACAAGTTCGGCAGTTCCGTAAAGGTTTATGATATGATTGTTCCTAACCATACCGAAATGGGACTTCCGCAAAGACTCAAAGACAGCGACGCTCCGTCAACCTCACAGGCTGACAACATCAAGGCGGCTTATGCGGCTCTTTCCGATAAGGTAACTCCGATTAACTGCTACAACCGTCTTGCAGAACATAATACAGATTACGTCTACTTTAAGAGCGACCACCATTGGACAGGCCTTGGTGCTTACTATGCTTACACAGCATTTGCCGATACAAACGATTTGCCCGTTCTTTCGCTTGATGATTGCAAGGAACAGAAAATTGACGGCTTTACAGGCTCGTTTACCAACTCGGCAGACGGTCTTGACAGCGATACGGTAAGTTATTGGAAGTTCCCTTATAATGTAACAATGGATATCACACAGGCAGACGGTTCTTCCGCAAGCTATGACAGTCCCTACTATGAAGCCGCAGAGGGCGGTTCAAACACCTACGGTGTGTTTATTATGGGTGATAATGCCCTCACGGTTCTGAAATCAGCTTCGAAAAATGCGGCGGCAGGCAAGAAGATTGCCGTTGTAAAGGAAAGCTACGGCAACGCTTTTGTTCCGTATCTCACCAATAACTACGAAGAAGTTCATGTTATCGATTTCAGATATTTCAAACATAATCTTGTTGATTACTGCAAAACCAACGAAATTAACGAGGTGCTTTTTATGAACGGTGTAATGAGTGCCAACACTCAGGTTCAGCTTGACAGTATGAGCGGACTTTTTAACTGATATCATATCGGGTAAATTCTTGTAAGGAGGTGTATGCCGATGATAGCAGACAGCGTGAAGGTGAGCGTGTTCGGAAAAATAAGCGATAAGCTGTATTCGGCACAAATTACCTCCGTTTCAGGACGCTGTAAAAGTGCGTATGTGATTTCGCACAAACCCGTAACAGAATATTTTGAGGGCATTGTGGTTGCTGTTGCCGAATTTGACGGCCTTGACGGCGAGCGTCCGATAATCTCACAATACGGTGAGGTGTTTTATGAGCCCGAACTGCGACAGGTGCTTTCAAAACTGAAAAATATTAAGCTGAAAAGCATTGTGTGCCTTTACGAAAAGTCGTGCGGTGCGGTTATCTTCTACAAAAGCAGACAGAACACGAAAATTCTGCTTGTAAAGAACAGCAACGGCAGATATTGGAGCTTTCCGAAGGGACATATTGAAGACGGTGAAAACGAACATCAGACAGCAATCCGTGAAATTAAAGAGGAAACAGGTCTTGATGTCGTGATTGAAAAGGGCTTTCGTGAAATCAGCGAATACTGTCCTTTCGGTAAAATTCGCAAACGGGTTGTCTTTTTCCTTGCACAGGCATTTACAGATAATGTTAAAATTCAGGAGGAGGAAATTGACAGTTATATTTGGGTTGATTTGCAACAGGCACGAAAAATGTGCTCCTATGATAATGATTTGAGAATTATTGAGAAAGCTGAAACGGCGATTCATCTTCTCAGAAACTAAAAGCCGACAATTTAACACGAAATTTACAGGTACACGGCGGTGTGCCTGTTTTTTTGATTTTATAAAACATTTTCTGTAAATTAAAAATGTTGAAAAAAAGCAAAAAATACCACTTGACATGTGGATTATACAGAATGTAATCTAATTTCCCCGTTACAATCCTGTATCCAAAAATGTGGAAAACCTATTTTTTTAATGTTAAAAGTTACAACTTTGTAAATTTCGTGTAGTATCGGGATTTTTTAACATCACTTTTAACACTTTCAACATAGTTTTCCACATTGATGTTCAAAATGTTGAGTTATACAGAATGTATAAGTGCAAATTTAGAAAAATAAATCGCAAATTCGTGATTCAAAAAAACATTTTTTTCTGCGATTCAAATTGTGGCAAGGTAATATATGACAATCTATACTCATAAAATACATCGGCGAGGTGTGTTTTATGAAAAAGGAAACCGTGAAAATGAGGCTTTGGGGGCTTGTCATTGTTCCGTTGATGATAATTGTGTTCAAAAATCTTTATTCGCTGACAAACGGTGCGTTGCTCGGCATATTTTTCGGTGCTGTAAACGGCAGTATGTGGGAGCAGACCAAGGTTGTTATGCTTTCCTACCTTGTGTGGAGTCTTGTTGAGGCAATCGGAAAACGCTCGGGATTCCATCGCTTTGCCGTGTCAAGAATAATTTCGCTGTGGTTTGTCGGAATATTCTGTCTTGCAACATATCTGCTAATCTATGCACTCGGTGTTGAAAGTGCAGGTCTGCCAATGTTCATTTGTGCAATTGCCGTGTGTTTTTCTGCGTTTGCACTCAGCGCAAGGCTTGAATACGGCGAAAGAAAAATTGAACAGCTTTTTTTGCCCTGCGTGTTTATGATGTTGCTTTTGATTGCCGTGTACTGCAGTTTTACAGTGTTCCCTCCGCACATGATACTTTTTGAGGACATACAAACGGGAATGTACGGCATAATTCCCGAATACATCGACTCCGGAGCGATTGCTCTTGATACATTGTACAGAGTTTGAGTTTTTAAAAACAAATGGCTTAAAAGTATTTAATAATTTGAATTGTTATGTTATAATAGATAGCAAAATGAAGTGGTGTGTCCCATGCAGACACAAAAAATAAAAAGGAAACCGAATAAGGCTGATTATGATGAAAAACGAAAGATTTGAAAATACAGAACAAAAGCCTGATGTGATTGCAGGGCGAAATCCTGTAAGTGAGGCTGTTCGCAGTAATCGCCCAATTGACAAAATTCTTGTTGCAAAGGGTGAAAAGAGCGGTGCGATTGTGGGAATCCTCGCAAAAGCCCGTGATAAGAAAATTCCCGTTAAGGAAGTTGACCGCACAAAGCTTGATTATGTGAGCGGCGGTGCAACTCATCAGGGTATTGTCGCATTTGCAGCGGCAAAGGATTATTCAACGGTTGACGATATCCTCAAATATGCCGAAAGCAGGGGCGAAGCTCCGTTTGTTGTTGTGCTTGATGAGGTTGAAGATCCGCATAATCTCGGTGCAATAATCAGAACCGCAGAATGTGCCGGAGTTCACGGAATTATTATTCCGAAACGCAGAAGTGCCGGTTTAAGCTACACGGTTGCCAAAGCGTCTGCAGGCGCAATTGAATATATGCGTGTTGCAAGGGTGACCAATATTGCGGTTACACTTGATGAACTCAAAGAAAAAGGCGTGTGGGTTTACGGCGCAGATATGGACGGCACGGATTATGACGAGTGTGATTTTTCGGGTGCGTGTGCAATTGTTATCGGCAACGAAGGTAAGGGCATTTCCAGACTTGTCCGTGAAAAGTGCGATGTAATAGCGTCATTGCCCATGAAAGGTCAGATAAATTCCCTTAATGCGTCGGTTGCCGCAGGAATTTTGATGTACAAAGCGATGAAAAACAGATGATTTTGTAAATTGAAAGTTGAAAATTGAAAATGTAAAATTTATGAAAGTATGTAGGGGCGTTCATTGGACGCCCGCATTGATGAAATATTATGTTTAAATAAAATCATTTGATGTTATCAAAGTTGTGTGTTTAAATGTCAAAGATTGTAAAAACAGAGAGTACCGCTCGGGCGGCATAGTTTCCGATAAATCTAACTATCTGCCCGAGAGTGTAAATAAAAAGGAGTGAATGCTTTGGCTGATATGGACAAGGACAGGCTTAAAGAGCTTGAAATCGAGAGCATACTCGAAGAAACCCACTATCTTGCCGATCAGGAACGAATGGAGCAGACGGCACAGAAATACCGTGCAAAGCCGAAGATTGAAGAGATTTTTAGCAATGCCGATAAAAAGCCGAGGTTAAAAAATACAAATCCGCTTGATGAATCCGAACCTGATACTTCAAACTCAATAGTCGGGGATAAGACTGCCGCCACAATGCAGGCAGAGCTTATAATGGACGGAAATGACGATGACCTTGTAACTCCCGAACAGCTTAAAGCAGAGGCTGAAAAAAAGGCTGCAGAAAAAGCCGAAAAAGCCAAGCGTGAGTATGAGGAGGCAAAGAAAAAAGCCGCCGAGGAAGAAAATAAGATAGTTACCCTCACACCTGAGTATGATGAAAATACAGAATTTTCGGGCGAAGTGCTCGGAGAGGTTGACCAGTTTCGTGACGAGGCTGAAATTAAAAGCTACCATACCATAGATATCGACATTCCCGAGGATAAGCCAAAGGAAAAGACCGAAACCAAAGAAAAGAAAGAGGCTTCGCAGACTCCCGTTCATCAGTTTCCGAATACCGAAAAACCGCCTCGCAAGGTGGTTGCAAAAGTTCCCGTGTATCGTCCCGATGAACCGAGAAATATTCTCAATGTCAAGGCAGGCAGATTTTCCGAGGTTGTAGCTAATGAGTATGAGGAGTATGTGCGTTCAAAGAATCCTTCGGTAATCGCTCATGTGCTTCGTCCCGAGCCGACAATCGTTGATGAGGAGATCGCCCCGACCGAGGAAAAGCATAAGGATAACCGCCCTATAGGCGAAAAGGTTATTTCTGCCCTTGTCGGAATCTTTTCAAAGGATGAATCCGACGATAACGATACCGTAAAAGAGGAAAATTCAAAGCCTGTTGAGGATTATACAGGCGAGGAGGACGAAAAAAGTATTCTCTATGAGCTGAATCATAATATAAGAAAGCTCTTTATGAGAAGTCTGTTGTCGGGAATAATTGCCGCAGTTGTGGTTGTTCTCACAATCGTTACAAGAATTTTTCCGAGTGCAATATGTTCGGCAGTTCCTTTTGCACCGGCGGCATACGCAATTTTGCTGTTTATTCTTATGGCGGCGTCGCTTGTGCTGAACCGTGTGGCAATGCTCAGCGGACTTTCACCGCTTGTGCATATCAAAGGTAATTCCGATACAGCCGTTGCCGTTGCAGGTGCGGCAGGAATGGTTCAGATAATTGTTTCATTCTTCTGCCTTGGCGATTTGAACGGATTTCATGTGAACTACTACACGGTAATTCCTATGCTTGCGTTCTTTGCAAATAATGTGGGAAAGCTTTATATGGTTCTTCGTGTAAAGGACAATTTTAAGTTTGTTTCGTCAAAGGGACAGAAATATGCGTCAAAAATTTACAACAACGAGTCTGTTGCAATGCAGATGATGAGCGGTACTGCCGCCGACCGTCCGATAATTGCCTATCAGCATAAGACCGAATTTCCGTCAAACTTTCTCAAAATATCTTATGCACCCGATCCGAGCGAGGATTTGGCGTCAAAGCTTGCCCCGATAACAACAATTGCATCAATAATCATTGCGGTAATGTACGGTGTTGTTAAGCTGTCATTTGCAGACGCTTTGAATGCATTTGCACTTATCACTGCGGTGTCTGTGCCTGTGGCAACACTTCTTTCTGTTAATGCCCCAGTGAGAAAGCTCTGCAAAACTCTGCTCTCCTACGGCTCAATGCTTTCGGGTTATCCGTCGGTAAAGCAGTTCTGCGACAGTACGGCTATAATGATAGATGCAAATGAATTGTTCCCTGCCGAGTCAATCTCGCTTGAGGGCATCAAAACCTTTGAGGATTACGGCATTGACGAATCTCTTCTCTGCGGAATTGCAATTCTTAAAGAGGCTCAGAATCCGATTGCAAATGCTTTTGATTCGGTAGTTGCAGAAACCGAGGAAACACTTCCCGAGGTTGAAAGCGTTCTTTATGAGGATGAAATCGGACTTGTGGGATGGATTAAGAGCGAAAGAATCCTTGTGGGTTCACGCACGCTTATGGAAAAGTACAGCGTGGAAGTTCCGAATATGGAATATGAGGAGAAATATACTTCTCAGGGCAGACAGGTCACATATCTGTCAAGAGCAGGCAGACTTGTTGCAATGTTTGTTACAAGATACACTCCCGACGCTCAGCTCAAGGCTGAAATGCAGAGAGCCGAAACCAACGGCATAAGCTTCCTCATCAGAACAACCGATTATAATGTTACAAATGACCTTGTTGCAAAACTCTACGATTTGTTCTACCGCAGTATCAAGGTGCTTCCGACAGGCCTCGGAAATGTTCTCAGGGAGGCTGAGGATACGGTTGAGGAAACCTCCCGTTCATATCTCATTACAAACGGCAAAGCCGCATCGCTTGCCCGTGCAGTTACGGGTTGCGTAAAAATCAAGCACAATATTTCGCTTTCAATCATAATTCAGCTGATTGCCGTAATTTTCGGATTGCTCGTTGCGTCAACACTTTCGCTTTATGCCGGCGTACAGGTTATGGGTTCGCTTGAAGTGCTGATTTATGCGTTGTTCTGGGGCGCCGCCGCTGTTTTTGCTCCGGCTGTCCAAAAACCGTAGGAAAGGATGTAAAATATGAAAATAGCTCCGTCACTTTTGTCTTGTGACTTTTCAAAAATGGGTGAAGAAATTGAAAGAATGGATCTGGCGGGCGCCGATTGGATGCATCTTGATGTTATGGACGGTCACTTTGTTCCGAACATAACCTTTGGCGCTCCCGTAATCAAGGCGGTAAGAAAGTTCTCAAACCGCCCGTTTGATGTTCACCTTATGATAAGCGATCCGCTTAAATATATTGACGATTTTGCCGATGCAGGTGCGGATATCATCACCTTCCATGTTGAATGTGACTCTGACATTGATGATACAATTGCGAAAATAAAGTCAAGAGGAATCAAACCCGGACTTGTTCTAAAGCCAAACACTCCTGCCTGGACAGTATTTCCGTATCTTGAAAAGCTTGACCTTGTACTTGTTATGACGGTTGAACCGGGCTTTGGCGGACAGAGCTTTATGCCCGAGATGATGCCGAAGGTTAAGGAAATCAAGAGGGAATGCCAACGCAGAGGTCTGAACAATATCCTTATTGAGGCTGACGGCGGAATCGGCAGAGATACCATTGAGCAGGCATCAGAGGCAGGTGTTGATGTGTGCGTTGCGGGAACAGCCGTTTTCAGAGCCGCAGATCCCGCAAAAGCAATTGAGCTTTTTAAATCATTCTGATAAATTCTGATAATAAGCAAGTCCGAATCCGATATTTCCCGAATTCGGGCTTTTGTTTTTTATATGAAATGAACAGGCGTAAAACACTGAAAATTCTTATATTGTAATTGTCAATATATGTAAAAACGGTCGATAAAAAGGCAATATACACAATAATAAGCACGAAAATTTGTACAAAGTAATAATTTCACCGTTATTTTGCACAGATTTTTAGCTAAAACATTTCCGCTAAAAGAATAACAGATTCATTGCCCGAACAACTTAAATGTGCTATAATTTAGTTGTCCTCGGGAATTTTGTACTGTTAAAGTTTCCGAAGCTTAGAAGTATTGCCACAAAACTGTGGCGAACGGTAATTTTATTTTATTAAAGGAGCAGCAAGTATGAAAAAAATTCAGAAAAAGCTTTCTGTGGTTCTTGCGGTAATGATGGTGCTGTGCATGTTCACAGCTCTGCCTTTCTCAGCAAGTGCTGCCGAAACAAGCGAAGAAACAAGTGCAGGCAACAAGATCAATGTTACATCAAATGTGGCAGATCCTGTTTCGTATGATTACAATGCACAGACAAAGCAGGTTGTTGTCACTTACCTTCTCAAGGCAGATCACATGATCGTTAATGCACAGAGCAGTCTTACATACGACAGCAAGGTTCTCAAGCTTGCATCAACAAATACAAGGGAAAAGGTTTTCCCTGTATTCCAGAGAAGCATCGTTTGGAATCCAAGCCTTACAAATAAGGTTCTCTTCACCTGCTCAAGCCTTGATCTTTTCAACTTCAAGTCAGAGAATGTTTATTGCACATTTACATTTGATGTTGTAGGCAGCGGTGACACAACAGTAAATCTCAATGTTGATTATCTTACAGGTACAGAGGCTGATACATATGATGAGCTCTTCGAAAGCGAAAAGAAGGACATCGGTTATATTGACAATAGTGCTAACAAAGTAGCAGGTGCTGCATTTACTGCAAAGGCAGTTCTCGTTCAGGACGAAGAGCCAACAACAGCTCCTCAGCCTACAACAGCAACACAGCCTACAACTGTAACACAGCCCACAACAGCAACACAGCCAACAACAGCAACACAGCCGGCAACACAGCCCACAACAGCAACACAGCCGGCAACACAGCCGACAACAGTTGCTCCTTCGGATGTTCCTACAGACGGCTACTATGTATACGGCGACAACATCAAGCTCAAGCTTACATCAATCGGTACAGATAAAGTAGGCGGAAAAATCGCTCTTCAGAAGGGTACATACACATTCAAGATTGATAACTATGGCACACTTCTCGGTTACTCTAAGACATTTACAGACACAACAAAGGGTCTTACATTCAACAAGAAGTTCAAGAGCAGCACAACACTCGTTGCAACAGGCGGTACATACACATTCCAGTTTAACACAAAGACAAACACACTCGTTGTTAAGTATGACAAGAACCTCCCGAATGATTACCTCATCGGTGACCTCAACACAATTCTTTCACCTGTAAAGGGCAAGACTATTGCAGTTGGTTCAACATATCTTGCAGCAGGTACATACAAGTTCAAGCTTTCTGCAGGTAATGTGGTTTACGGTTACAACAAGGTAATCAACAACACAACAAACGGAAATTCACTTTCACTCAACAGCAAGTATTCAAGCTACCTAACACTCAACGCAACAGGCGGTACATACACATTCACACTCAACACAAAAACAAAGAAACTCGTTGTAGGTTATGTTCCTACAAAGGATGAGAAAGCTGATGATGTTCATGTATCGGGTGACATCAACCTCGTACTTGATGACAAGGGCGGCGAGAGCAATGTTGCAAAAGGTACAGTAAAGCTTAGTGAGGGTACATACTCATTCAAGGTTTATAACTACGGTACAGCATACACAATCGGTTCAAAGATTGTTGACAGCGGTACAAAGAACCTCAAGAGCTCTTACACATCTAATGTAACACTTATCGCATCAGGCGGTACATATACATTCAGCTTCGACAAGACAACAGGAGCACTTAAAGTAACTAAAAAATAATCATTGATTTTTGATTATAATTTGGCGGTGTTCGTCACTTGTTCGTAAGCGAATAATAAGACATAACTGAAATTATTAAAAAATGCATCAGATCCCGAAAAAGGTCTGATGCATTTTTGTTTTGTATAAAACCCGTACGGCGACTTGCCGTCGGCAAATTATATACAATATAAATTCGTATCCCATGCCGGAATATATGGGTGGTGGCGGAGAAAAATTTTGTAGTCGGGATTCACGCTGTGAATATACAACGCAAGTCGGAAAATGTCTTCAAACCTGTGATATGCCGAAAAATTCAGCTTTGGTTTGCAATTTTCCATTGTTTTCTGCATACCGATAAGGGTTTCCATATCCGCCCCCTCGACATCGGCTTTAATGTAGCCTGCCGCCATTCCGCAGAGAATCGTATCGACTGTCGCAACCTTTGTTGCAACGCCCTTGTCGGCAATTGCGCTGTTGCGACCGGCCTTGTTGTTGAATATAAGCTCCGTGTTTTTACTGTATGAGCCGAGTTGCCAAAGCGACACATTCGCCATGCCCTTGCAATGAAGTTTCAGCTTTTCAAAATTCTTTGCGTTAGGTTCAAATGCGATTATACGCTTGTAACTGCCGTTTGTGTAGTGCAGAAATTCGTCAATCGTGTCGCCGTTGTATGCGCCGAGGTCAACATAGCTTTCGTTTTCACCGAGATTCAGAATATTGCCGAAAGCCTCGTCCTTGTCGGTTGTGACAGGGGGGAGGAGGTCAATTCTGCCTGTGTAGTAAAATTTCAGAATGTTTTCATAAACCTTTTTTGAAAGGTCATCGGCAAGCAGACTGTATGCACTTTCAATTTGCTCTTTATTTTCGGTAACAAAATTATTGTCAAAAAGTTTGTTTCCAAAAACAGGAACGGAGGGGACAAGAGTTTCGTGTTTTTCGGAAATTTTCGTTATGTGTTCCATAACATCGGGAAGCTGGCTTGCAAAGCAGAGGGCGATTATAATGTCGCCGAATTCGGTTTCAACATCGGAAAGCTTCTTCACCATGAAATCGTGGAATTTCTGCCCACGCACAAAATCATCACTTGCAATAACGGCAGACGCTTTGATTCCGTATCGGTTAAATGCGGCAAGAACCTTGTCCGCACCGTCACCCATTCCGTAAAGCACAACAGGCTTTCCGCAATTTTTCAGTCGTTCCCATACAGATGTTTCATTTTTTAAAAGTTCGGTTATATTAAACATAAGGATACTCCAATTAGTGTATATGCATTGTAATTGTTTTCACAATTCTGTAGGGGCGTTCATTGGACGCCCGTCTTGATGAAATTTTATGTTCACACACATATGTTTTGATGTGAAGAAAGCGGTGTATTGTTTTGTAGCGGCGAACCTCGTTCTCCCGTCTGAAATATAGTCGCAATGCGTTGCACATAAATGTGCTTCCTTTAGGGCGTTACTGTTTGGGTACAAAATTTACTCAAGGTTGATTTTGCCAATCTCTTTGTAATAAATATGTACTTGTTGACTGCGTTCGTTACCGTTTTTCGTAGCTTCGCAAATCTCAATTTTGTCAATTAAGTCAATCAACAAATCTTTTGATAACTCTGAAACGGGATTATTATAAGATTCGAGTTTTTTCAAAAATCCACAAATTGATTTAGAGCGATTTTCAAGATTAACCTTAATTTTAGATTGCTCAAAAATGACTTTATTGAGTTCTGCTTGCTCTCGTAAATAATCAGATTCCAACTTTTTGAAAGTTGCGAGATTTATGTTTCCAAGCACTTTATCTTCATACAAATTTTTGAGAATTGTGTCAATTTGCAAAATGCGTTTTTTCGCATTTTTAAGATTTTGAGAATTTGCACATTGTGCCGTTTTGGTGTCAATGTGCATTTTCTCTTTTGCGAGTTTTATAACAATCCCTTTGTTTTTAATGAGCTTGTTAATGTCGCTTTTGACACAATCAATAAGTTTGTTTTCATTAATATAGTGCGAGGTGCAACCTTGCGTTTTTCTTGCTTTTGAACAAGAATAAGAAGTTGTTCCGTGGTAACGGCGTTGTGCATACATTCGACTTTTGCAGTCGGCACATAATAACAAGTCAGAAAAAAGCACCGGTTCGCTGTAATCGTGTCTAACTGGTTTTCTGTCTAATCGTAATTTCTGTGCTTCAGCAAAAATCTCTCGACTTATAATCGGCTCTTGTCTGTCAGGGAATATTACAAGACTGTCAACATCCGAACGCTTGAAGTTAATCATATCGCCGCAGTAATCTTGATAAGTCAAAATTTTTGCAACGGTATCTTTAGACCAACGATATGGATTTTGCTCCGGATTGAGTTTTGGCAATCCAATTGTCGATGGTATTTTAACTTTGTTCGCAAAAAGATAATTTGCAATACTTGCCGGACCGTAACCTTTTAGGTACAAGTCAAATATTTTTTGCACAACGGCAGCTGTCGGCTCATCAATTAACCAATCGCCGTTTTCGGCTTTTTTGTAACCGTAAAGCGGACGAGTTGCCAATCGTATACCTGAGTTGCCTTTGCTCTTAACTACAGCTCTTTGCTTCCTCGCCAAATCTTTGGCATACCATTCATTCATAATGTTTTTAAATGGGATAAAATCGTTTAATTCATCATTGACCGATGTGTCAAGGTTGTCTGCAATAGAAATAAAGCGGACACCTTTTTCCGGGAATAATACTTCTGTGTAGTACCCAACCTTAAGATAGTTTCTGCCCAATCTTGATAAGTCCTTTACTATAACTGTTTTGACTAAATCGTTTTCAACATCGGAAAGAAGTCTTTTAAAATCCGGTCTGTCAAAATTTGTTCCCGTAAAGCCATCGTCAACATAAATCTCTGTCGGCGTCAAGCTGTGTTTAAGTGCATAGTCCTGAAGGATTTGCTTTTGATGTATAATACTGTTGCTGTCGCCTTTTAACTCGTCATCAGACGATAGGCGGCAATACAGGGCTGTAAATCGTAAATTTTGTTTGTTTTCCTGCATATCTGTTATTCTCCTTTTACGCAGGCAACAATTGATTTACCTCCATAATACCACATTGCAAAATCAAGTCAAGACTTCGTGAGGATTTTTTCCTCTATATATATTCCGTAAAAAACGGGTTTTCGCACCCCTAAAACCCAAAAAAATTTAAAAAATTTTTAATTTTTTTAATATTCTGTGATATCTTGCTCTATAAGTATGCGTAATTTGTGCAATGTGCGATTGAGCTTACGAGAATACGCCTGTCTTGAAATATTATGCTTGTTTCCAAGCTCTTCGAGTGAGGGGCGTTTATCAGGAGAAAAAAACACCTCATCAATAATCAGTCTTTCAAGGTCGGTCAATTCATCTAAAGCCACAAGCAAGCATTTGTGCAACTCCTGAGCTGATAAAGTTTTCACTATGTCAGATTCAGTATCAATATATACATCCGACTTATCGTTATAATCGCTCAGCGACTCAATTCGCTTTTTGTGTTTGTTCTTATCATAAGCTTTTTCGAAAAACATCCATTTTTCCTGTCGGGCAGTTTTTCGCTTATAAGCTTTAAGCAAAATGAGCTGATTATCACTTTTTAAATTTTTTGAATTTTCAAGGTGCGTGCTGTTCATCGTCATTAAAAAAACACTCCGTTCTTTTAACGACTGAACAGACAACTATTGATATCAACATATTATCACAATATATTAGCGTTTTCAAGATTTTTCTTCTACAAGAAAAATCTTTTTTTAATTTTACCCTGTTCTAAAATCAGAAAAAATTTAAAAAATGAAAAAATTTTTTAAAAGCAGGGGTGCGAAATTGCAAAAATTACGGAATATATATAGAGGGTATTTTTGTTATTAGACCTTAGAGGGAAAATACCCCCGAAGGTCTAATAGCAAGCACTGCGGTGTGTCGGACATTTCGACACAAACCGCCAATTTTTCAAATCCGTAAAATTTGAAAAATTGCTTGTTAAGGGATACCCCTAAAACCCCGTTTTTTAGAAAATTAAAATTTTACAGAAAGGCATTTTTATGAAAAACATTGAAAACAAAACTATCAGAATCAGCGTAAGAGTTTCTGAAGAAGAATTGAAAATTATAGAAAAACGAGCTTCGCTCACTAATGAAAAATCGCTAAGTTCGTTTTTGCGAAAACAGGCAATAAAAGGATTTGTCATCAATGTGAATTTTTCAGAATTTGACGATTTGCGAAAAAACATTACTGCAATAGGAACTAACATAAATCAGATTGCAAAACGAGTGAATTCAACAAATCGCTTTTACGATGAGGACATCGAATACATTAAGAAGGTGCAAAAAGAAATATGGCAATCACTAAACTCGGTTCAGTCAAAACTACGCTCTCTGTAGCAATTGACTACATTCTAAATCCGGAAAAAACAGAAAATCAAAAATATGTGTACTGCTACGGTTGTACCGAGGATGGCAAATCGGCAGAACAGGAATTTTTGGCAATCAGAGAATTTGGAACAGGCAAAGGTGATGTTCTCGCTCAACATATTAAGCAATCGTTTAAAGGACAGGAAGTTACACCTGAACAAGCACTTGAAATTGGAATAAAAACCGCCGAACGCTTGCTTGAAAATAAATATCAGTACATAGTAGCGACACATACGGATAAGGACAACATACACAACCACATCATTTTTAATAATATTAATTTTGAGAATTTCCGTACTTTTGAATGGCAGCAAAATCGTGGCGGTATGTCTTGGAAAAAACTCCGTGAAATAAATGATGATGTATGCAGAGAATACAATTTATCTGTAATTGAAAAACCTATCAATCCGGGCAAATGTTACTACGAATGGCAACAGGATTATTTGGGTAAATCTTGGAAGTCAAAATTAAGATGTGTGATTGATGAAACAATAATGCAATCGACATCTTTTGAAGATTTTTTAGAACAGCTTAAAAAGAAAAATGTTGAGTGTATTTATACTCCCGAAAATGTCATAAAGATAAAATTTCGCTTGCAGGGACAACAGCGTTTTTCAAGAGGTCGCACTCTCGGTTGGTATTATGACGAACCTCAATTACGCAAACGCATTGAGCAGTATCAATTCTTAAAAACCGGTAAAAGCGGAAAAATATACAGAACCCGAATTATTGATACAAGCACAGATGTATTTCAGACTTCCAAAGGATTATTGCATTGGGCAAATATTAAGAATATGCAAGAGGTTTCAAAGCTCATAAATTTTTTGTCTGAAAACAATATGAGAAGTGAGTCGGATATAGAAAACAGAGCTGCAGAAAAATACAATGACAGAATGGTTATTGTTTCCAAACTTAACAGAACTCAAAACCAAATTAACGATATTGCAGATGTAATAAAGCTCATAAGGACATATGAGAAGTACAAGCCTTATCACAAAAATCTGATGACTGCAAAAAATCAAAAACAATACAAAAAAGAAAACATCACCGCACTTGCAAAGTACGATGATGCAGTTGCTAAATTATTAAGTTTGTATCCCGACAGAAAATTGCCGACAATTTCAACTCTTGAAGAAAAACGAAAAAAATTAACTTCCGATGTTCAGCAGATGAATGAAGAATACAAGGCAATTATTGATGAGCTTAAAAAGATTGAATATGCCCGTCAAAGCATTAACGATTATCTCAGAAACAATGACAGGTCACAAAATAAAAGCTTGGAATAATTATTATTTATATTTTTCTTCTTCACGGTCAATCTCTTCCATAAATAATTGCATTGCATAATTATATGCCTTGTTAAGATTTAACCCTTTGTCTTTGACCCAATTCTGCAATTTTTCCTTTTCGCCCTTCGGCACATAAATATGGATTATGTCATATAAGTCCTTCGGCTTTACCGTAGAATTTTTAGGATAAACTCTCTTCTTTGCACATTCCTCACAGATTTTCTGACTGCCGGATTTTAAAATGAAGGATTTTCCGCAGTTCGGGCATATCTGTTCCGTGCCGACTCTTCGTGCCGTTCCTGCTTTTTGTTTTTCCTTGTGTGCCTGAATCCGTTCGAGCTTCTTTATTTCTCTGCACTCAGGACAATATTTAGCGTGTTTAGCGGTGGTTTCAAATTTATTTTTGCATCGTTCGCAGGTAAATTCTTTAATTGTAACCATCAGACCAATCCCTTTCGCTATACTTTTGCTACTACTATTATTTTATCAAGTATAAACGAATTGTCAATACAAATTGAAAAAAATGCCGTTTTTGAACAAAAAATTTAAAATTACACTTGACTTTACCCCTAAATGATGTATAATATATTCAGAAATAGTTTAGGAGAGGTAAAACAAAGATGAAAACAGTAAGAGTAGTTGAATATACAGACCTTGACGGTGAGAACCACACGAAAGACTTTGAAAACGCAAGCGATGCAGTAAGATTTTTTATGATGGTTACATCTGAAAGGCTCGTAAAAAAAGCTGCGTTATATGACAAAGTAATTGAAAATTAACTTGTGCCCCAACGGGGCATAAGTTGCAAAACACAAATATTTTTAAAGGAGTTAAAATTATGATTCGCAATGAAGTAAAACTTATCGGCAGACTTACCGCCGACCCTGAACTCAAATACACAAAGAAAACAAACAAAGCTCTGTGCAATGTAGTGTTAGCTGTTAACAGTATTTACAGTAATGAAGCAGAGTATTTGCACCTTGTCTTTTGGAACAAGACGGCTGAAAACATTGTTGAACAAGTTGACTATCTCGGTTACACCAAAAGAGGAGTTGACAAAAGCGAACCAATACCGAAGCTTGACCCTGACCACAAGAAACAGGAAGAGTATCAGATGATACACGATGCACTGTGTGCTGACGAAGACTTACCGTTTTAAGGAGTGATATAAATGAAATTTAAATACAAGGTCGAAATTGTTATTGATGAAGAAAAGGTTATCAATGACGATATTTACGACCCTAAAGAAATGTATGAATTCATCAGGAATATGTTTAAACGCTTTGACTTAGCTGAAATTAAAACCGATAAACCCTATTACTTGATTTTTGCAGATAAAGGCAGAAACAGAGATTACGGTGCATTATGGAGAGTAATTCTTGATTTGTATGATATGGATTGGTTTAAAAATTATGCCGTAAAATATTTTTGGCATAACAAGTCAAATGGCAGCATCGAAGATATTATGTTAGGTTTAAACAAATGCAGAAAGGAATGATTAAATCATTAAAAGCAATCAATTTTGATTTAGACTCTAAGGCTCTTCAAAAAATATATCAATCTGATAATCCTTTTATATATCTAAAAGCATACAAACAAATTAACAAATTCTTTACTGATAACGGCTTTGTTCACAGACAATGGTCGGGATATATTTCAAAAGGAAAACTGTTTGATTATGAAATCATAAACCTTATTGATGATATGAATACAACATTCCCTTGGCTACGAAAATGTGTCAAAAAGTTTGATGTTACCGATGTTGGAGAACAACACGATTTGATGTACATATTTCAAAAGCCTGAAAAATCAAAGTTGCAGTCTAAATCGGTTGAAACTAAAGAAAACGGAACTAAAGGAAAAGCTCCTATTTCTCGTAAGCAGATTAAGAATAACGCTAAAATAATCTCTCAAAAAAATACAGTCAGCAAAGAAAAACAAACAGATAAATCAAGATAACGGAGGTATAAATTATGTGCAAAATCATTTCAATAGCTAATCAGAAGGGCGGAGTCGGTAAGACAACAACAGCTTTTAATATAGCAACCGCTCTCGCCCTCAAAAACAACAAAGTGCTTGCAATAGACTTTGACCCACAGGCGGATTTATCCAAATATGCCGCTTTCGACAATACAGACGGCAACCCAACAATGAGCGACCTTCTTATTGGTAAGGTAGGTATGAGTAAGGCAGTTGAAATAAAAGACTGCATCAGACATAACGAGGTTAATCACCTTGATTACATTCCTTGTGACATCAACCTTGCAAATGCAGACTTATTCCTCGCAGGGGTACTTTCGAGGGAAACAATACTCAAGCGTATTCTTGATAATGATATTATCAAACAGTACGATTATGTAATTATTGATTGTAATCCGTCACTTGGAGTTTTGCTGATGAACGCTCTCACGGCAAGCACCGGTGTAATTATCCCGGTACAGGTGCAGGACTTTGCCTTCGGCGGTTTAAAAACTCTTACAGGTGTTATTTCACAAATACAGGAAACCATCAATCCTAATTTAAGAATTCTCGGTGTGCTGCCAACAATGGTTGACCGCACAAACGCAAGCAAGCGTGTCATTGAGCAACTTGAAAGCATTTACAATAATGCTCTTTTTAACACTCAGATACACCGTGCCACACAGGCAGTTGAAAGCACTAAGCAGCACAAAGCATTATGCTTAATTAAAGGCAGTAAGCTCGGAGAGGAATACATAGCTTGTTCCGAAGAACTGACAAAAAGAATTGGTGTGTAATTTACGGAGGAACGACAATGACAGGCTTTAACTTTGAAGCAATGCTCTCGCAAAACAATCAAATAAAGCAAATACCGCTTGATATGCTTGTACCGTTTCACAATCATCAGTTTTCTCTTTACGACGGCGAACGCAGGGATGATATGGTTGAATCAATCCGCAAAAACGGAGTAATGACACCTATTGTTTGCAGACCAAATCCTGATGGAACAGATACATACGAAATCTTAATCGGTCATAACCGGTGGAATTGCTCTAAAATAGCAGGTCTTGAAACCATACCGGCCATTATTAAAGAGCAACTCACAGAAGAGGAAGCTCAAACTTATGTTGATGAAAGCAACCTTATTCAGAGAGGTTTCAATGACCTCAAAGTATCTGAACAGGCAAGAATTATTGCAAGACGATATTCTGAAATGTTTTCTCAGGGAAAGAGAAATGACATCATCAATGAAATTCGTGTGCTTAACGGCGAAGAAACTTCTTCCGGCAACAGCCGTGAAAAGGTTGCAGATGAGTACGGATTAAGTCGGAATACTATTGCAAGACTTGTGCGAATAAGCAAGTTATCTGACGGTATTCTCGGTTGGATTGATAAAGGTCAGCTTGCCGTCAGAGCAGGTGTAGAATTATCGTATTTATCGGCAGATGAGCAGTCGGAATTATTCGAGATTAACTCTGCTGACGATAATATGCTAATGAAAATATCAGAAGCTCAGGCAAGAGATTTAAGAATCTTGTCAGCTGACGGTGTACTTGATGGCGATGAAATGCTGAAAGTTTTATCCGCTAAAAAGAAAAAGCCCGATAAAAAGGTGTCTATCGCTCCAACACTCTACAAAAAATACTTTGCAGGTCTTAGCAATGAGGAAATTCAACAAATAGTTGAACAAGCTCTTGAAATGTTTTACAGCGATAGAAAGGAGCATACATAATGAGTAATGTTTGGGATAAATATAAATCAACGGTCAGAACACATATCAGTGTTCCGGAAAGTAGGACTTTAATTACTGAAAATCAATGGAAAGCAAAGCACTTTATAAAGATTGACGAACAGAGTGGTAAGTATTTATGGGTTAATGCTAATTGTCCGTCTAAAAAGCTGTACTTGTGGGACGAGGAAGTTCGACATATGACTGAGCAGGAGCTTGCAAAATACCGAGCAGACGAAAAAAGTAAGCGTATAGCTCAGAGAAAAGCTCTTCTAAAGCGAAAAGAGGCGAAAAAGCAAGAAGAATTACAGTTGTTCAAAAAAGAAATTACTCAGAATATTATACAAAAGACTTTCAGCGTTCCGTATAAATCCGAAATTATCTATGACGAAATAGTCATAGATACCGAAACAACAGGTTTTAATCCTTATGACGATGAGCTGTTACAGGTGTCAATCATTGATGGTCAGGGCAACACTCTTTTCAACAGTTATATTAAGCCGCTTTATACAGATAATTGGAATAAAGCTATGGCGGTTAATAACATAACCCCCGAAACGGTTGCCACTGCACAGAATATTCTTGAAGTGAAGCAGAAAATCAGTCGTATTATCAATTCTGCTCATACTATCATAGGGTTCAATGTATATTTTGATTTAGGATTTCTTTCCAATATAGGGATTAAAAATGAAAACGCTGCTATAGTAGATGTTATGGAGGATTTTGCTTATATATACGGAGAATGGAGCGAGCAATATGGCTGTCACGAATGGGCAGGACTCACTAAATGTGCAGAATATTACGGATATGATTGGGGAACAGACATTGCTCACGATAGTTTAGCTGACTGCAGAGCTACTTTGTATTGCTACAAAAAAATGAAAGAACAAAAGGAACTGGAATCTTAATGTTACAAAGAAGTATCCGTAATGGTTGTAACGGATAAGTATAAGAGTATAGCCGATGCAGAGAAACACTATCCAAAATTGTTAGGAGGTAATAATTATGACAATTGAATTTTTTGAAAAAATGTGCGATATAGATTCCGATAAAACATATGTGAGCAAATCAAAGCTCAATGGCACAGAGCTTCCGTTGTATGCAGTTGAAGAAAAAATCAATATTTGTAACGAAAAGGAATACAAATACTACAGCTACAATCAGAGAACCAATAACTACAGTATGAGAAGCTTGTTGTGGGACGAGGCTGAATATATTGAATTTTTGTATAATCACAGGACAGATGAGCTTCAGAAGCTGATTGACTCAGGAAAGCTGTACAGAACAGTAATGCAGAGAGTACACAAGGCAAACAAGCTTATTGACAGCACATTGCACGAATGGGAATCACAGGACGAAGAAATTATTCTTGCAAAAAAGTCAGGAAACAACGAAAAATATCGCAAGCTCCTTAACGGCTTGCGAATGACAGCCCGAACAGAAATTTACAGGGAATATTTATTCAGATAAGGAGTGTAAGAAATGTTAGTTATAATTAATTGTATTCTCGCTTTAATTTTCTTTTTTGTATTTTTTATAATGTTACATTCAGAGCTACATTCAGAGCCGAGTTTTATTAAACTTGCAATTGTCTTAACAGCACTTCTGATTAATATAGTGTGTGTAGTAACAATTATATCATCTTTTAAATACACAATTGATATTAAACTATCAGATGAAGTAAAAAGTAGCCAGAATATTGTTAATTTTAAAGACAATCGTGATTTACAAGGTGGTTTTTTTATTGGGTGCGGCGAAGTAAATACTGAGCAATACTATTATTATTACTACAAAACTGATAAAGGGAGTTACAAAGCAAGCAAAATTAAGGCTGACGATTGCGAAATAATCTATACTAAGGATACTCCGCACATAGATACTATAGTAAAATCGGCTGACGAAAAAGCAACTGAAAATCCGCTTACTTTTGAACCTCTTTTGTCGCTCAGAATTTCAGGTACAGGAGAAAAGTATAAAATTTATATCCCTGAAGGCTCAATTACAACAGATTTTTCAGTCGATATGGAATAGTATAGAAGGAATTAAATTATGTTATTTTTTATTATCTTTATTATCAGCATAAGCTTGCTGATTTTATCTCTCATCGTCTATGGCTTCATTCGGAGAAAGTATGATGAATTATGTTGGCTATGTTGGTGTGACGATGAGAATAACAATAAATATGAAAGTAAAATAATAAAGTTATCAAAAGCCGTTAATTGCATAGACGATATATTTCTCTCAGGAATTATAATAACTGATTTGGTATTTATCTGTTTTATAGGATGTGTAATATACTCATCAAATATTAGTGGTGGCGAGATGGAGCTTGAAAGTTCTGACAAAATAACCCCTATATCAAGTACATCATATTATTTAGAAGATGATAAGTATTACTATTTCAATACCTCTGATGAAACGATTGAAGTGCCAAAGAACAGTGTTAAGATGAATATAAAGTATGTTGAGTCAGAAGATGCCAGAATTGAAAAATATTCGACACACATCGACGAAAATAGCGTTAACCCTGTTTTTTATATATCGTGGGTTAAGCCTTCTGACGACAAAACAATTTACAACATCTATATACCAAATAATGCAAAAGCAAATGATGCGGAGGAGTAAAGATGGCGATAATTGGAATTACAGTATCAGCTGACAAAAAATCTATATAATCAGATTTAACAAAATAAAAATCTATATCCACGCTATTCATTCCTCAATATTAATTAAAAGGCTCTATAATAAAAGTTGGGGTAAGGGATAGAGCCTACAAAAAAATTTCAAAAAAGTAGAGCATATTTACCTAAAATCCGTTAAAATGGAATTGACTAGAAACCAGAACGGAGGACAAAATATGCTCTACAATTATTTTACAGAAAACACTGTTTGAATTTAAAAAATATTTCAAGAAAACACTTGACATATCACCCATTGGGTGATATAATATAGATACAATAAAGAAAGGGGATATCAAAATGACAAGAATGGAAAACAAGGTAATCACAACAAAAGATTGGTTCGCTAATAAGATAGCAAATGAACTTGGCAAGAATATCACAATGTGCTATGTCTTTGCGATTTTGAAAGAGACTGAAAAAGCTGTATATGCAATGCTTAATGTTGGATGTTATCAGCATAAGACAATGTGGATTCCGAAGTCTGTTCTCGTTGAGGAAGATGTTCCCGATGATTCCAACCACAAAGTAATCTATACAGATGACTACGACAGAGCTGTTGAACTCTTCAAAGACCATTGGTCAGACTATGTTTAAGCATCGGCTTGACGGGTAGAAGATGAAATCAGCGACAAGGAGAATTTAAAATGAAAAAAACGATGAAAGATAAAATTATAGAAGTCATCGAAAATTGTTATGCCGATGACAAAGGGCATTACAGTTTCAGGAATAAAACTGCTTTAAGGCTTGTTAAAGAAAACCTTAACATCACATATAATGACCATTGGTACACGGTGAAAATCTATGATGAAACGATGAAAATTTACTGCAACCAAAAAGATTTTCGACGGTTAGAATATTTCGCACAAAACGAAACGGCACTTAAAATAGCTAAAGAATTAACAAAACAACATTTCAAAAAAGAATTATCCCCCGAAAGAAAGCGGTATTTCGAGGAATTGAATGAACAAAGACACAAAAAAAGAAAGGCGGAATTAAAATGACAAACACAATCACAAGAAATATCAGAAACAATAACGGCGAGCTCATTGGAAAGTATGAGGTCCTTGTAGAAGAACCCAGACAGATTTACATTGACGGTGCAATCGTTAATGACTTCTCAAAACTCGACTGCCGCACGGAAAACGAATTGAACAATGTCATTGATGACTTTGAAGAAGGATTCAATGCCATTGAAGACGGCTACGAAGTCTTGCACGCATCGAAATTCACGGTTAAAAGAAAAATTGCAAATATTATTTATTATTAATTCAAAAAAAGGAGCTGAAATCATCTCTTGAACACCATATACATTGAAAAATCAGCCTACTCTTATCTTAGAGAATGGGCTGACAAAGACCGACTAAAATGTTCCTTAGCCGAACCGTTTTTTCGCAAGTGTGAAATACGCAAAAAAGATAATCCCGAATGCGTTCTATATGTGGAATCGAAAGGACTAAAAAGAAAATTCTCATTAAAAATCAACAAAAAACTGTTCGCTAAAGGCGAGTTCTTCCCTACTCCCGAAGGTGCGAACGATTTTCAAATTCATTATAAAATCGCAGAAGGCGCTGAAATGAGCCAAGAACAGCTTAATGTAATGATGATTTTGATAACATCCTATGTACATACGAACGCTTTCTTATGGTATGGGAATTTTCTTGACCGAGATAAGCGAGAATTTTCAGCAGTCGGGAAAAATCGAAACGGCAACAAAACAATTGTGTTCAGACCATTCCAGAACCAATTATATGCCGCGTCGGTCGGTCGTCACAGAAGTCCCGAGGGTGTGTTCCAAGTTAGAGGACATTTCAGAAGATATCAAACAGGTAAGGTCATTTGGATTGACGGTTATTTGAAAGGGGTTGATACGATTGACGATTAGAGAGGCACGGCTCAATGCCGGATTAACCCAACAGCGAATGAGCGAAGTTTTTGAAATTCCAAAGCGAACAATTGAAAACTGGGAAACTGGCAAGCGAACACCCCCTGCGTATGTCGAAAAACTTGTAATCCGTGCACTTGAAAGGATTGCAGAAGAAAATAACAGTAAATAACAAATATTCCCCCTCATCCACTTTTTACGGCGGATGAGGGGGTTTTGTTGACTAAAACACGCTCTAATATTTCTTTATAAGCCAAATTAAACTCAGCATCAGTATAAGTCATACTAACGCTCCAACCGAAACAGCAGATGGTATATGTTCAATTATCCACTCATATTCTTTTATATTGCTGTACAAAGCACCTAAATCAGACTGATTATCGCAAAGAATAATCTTTGTGTTGTATGAGCATAAGTCTTTATACATCTTTTTTACGCAGTCTAAAGCAGACTTAGAGCGGAGATATTTCTCGTACTTTGCCATAACAGCATTTGCGTATTCTACCAAAACTTCACATTGAGCAGTTACAAGATAATTAGTTTTCATATACATACTCCTTTCAGTCTGAGCAATAATAATTTATTGCAATTTGTTTTATCCGATTGAAAATACTCAGTTTATTCGGTTCAATTTTAAGATTATCAAATGATTCATTGTTGGCGAAATAATAATTGCTCAATGCTTCAAGAAAAGCAAGCTCATCTATGTTGTCATAATCAGAAAGCATATCGTTTATAGTCTGATTAACAGTTGTACATAAAACACCGTCAAAATTGAGATACTCTATATCGTCAAATGAATTGACAATATGATATTCAATGTTATCAAATTGTCCCTCGTTCTGAGCATACACCTGTATCTTAGATTCATTGACATAACCATTGAATAATTCAAGGTACTCAAGTGCCGAAACTCCGCACAGGATTAAATCTGTACCTTGAACCACATCTTGTAACCAATCGACATTAGAAAGATATCGTGTACTTGTAATTGACATCATAAATATCACCACACTTCATTTTCTTTACATATTATCATATGTCAAAATCGGAAAATTTGCAAGTTTTAATGACAACAAAAAAGAGCCGTTCAGAGCCGTCTGAACGGCTGCTTTTTAAATTAAATAAAAAATATTTATCTACCGCAAAATCGGAATAAAGAGCTGTTTAAAGCCGTTTCAAGCTATTATAATCACAACTCTTGTTCACTCCTTTTAGGCTCTGATTTCATAACTGTTTTATTCTGTGTTTGGTACGCAAGTAAAACCACGATTATTTATTTCTGTTTGCTTTTAAAAATCTATATAATCAGATTTAACAAAATAAAAATCTATATCCACGCCATTCATTCCTCAATAAAAGGGAGCAACTGCATATAATGCAGTTGCTCCAAAAATCGTTACTTTTTGTCGCATTCTCCTGATATGGTAGTCAGACGGTAGCGAAGCACAACCTTAAAAATGTCGCATTCTCCTGATATGGTGGTCAGACGGTAGCGAAGCACAACACTAAGATGAGTAACCAACATCGTTCAAATACTATTATATGTTATAACTAAGAAAAAACAAGTGTTTTAAAAAGAAATTCAGAAAAGAATTTCTGATTTTAAAGTGAAGTAACAATATAAAAAGTCACTTTGTCACTTATAAGATTATGAGCTAATAAATTTTGAACGGTTTTTCTGTCAAGTCCACCTGTTCCACACCCAAGTAATGGAATGGCTATTGATTTCATATTTAAATCTTCAGCTACCGCTACTATCTTTAGAATCAGCTCCATAATTTTTTTGATTTTTGCTTTGCTACCCGGAGTACGCATAGTAACTGCGTGTATTATTTTTCTACAACCAAGATTTGGAGCATCAGTCACAAAAACAGTTCCGGGTGAATAACCAAAAAAGGAGTGTGCCTTACATTTTGCTCTTGCAAGCCGTTCAACAGCACCTTGAGATGCAAATTGAATGCTCTCTGCAACTCCTCTATGTAATTCTTTAACACATCTTTTACCTCCCATATAGCCAAAACCGTTGGATGCATTTACAATAGCATCTACATCAAATTTTGTTATATCGCCTTGTGCGTAAACTATCATAATTCAGGTTCACTCCTTTTAGGTTCTGATTTCATAACTGTTTTATTCTGAAGTTGCTTTGAAGATTTGTTCCTGCCGAGGATTTTATCCTTACCAAAGTAATGTGTTTTGGGCTTTGATTCTGTTTTTTGGTGAGCAAGCTCAATGTTCAAAATCTTTGTTAATTCAGACAGGCGTGCTGACTTTTCCTGCAATTCCGCTTCATATTCAAAAGGCTTTTCAAGCAGGGCAACACTTGTTTTGTAATCAAGGTCAAGCTTGTTAAGAGAATTCTGACTGTAATCAAGAACACTTTCGGTTTTGTACAGCAACCCCTCTATTTTACTGAGGTTATGCACAGCAGAAACACCGAGCTGAGCAGAATATGAATATTTACCCTTGATTGTAACTACAATGTCATCATACACATTTCCGTTGTTTATAACGCTTATATCGAATCCGCAAATGTTGCCAACGCTAACCTGCTTCTTTCTGTTGTCGGCTATTCTTACCTGAGCAACAGCAGTTGTAAGAGCTTTGGCAGCATTTTTTCGTTCCTCATCGTTCTTCAGGTCAAAAGTCTGAGAACCTAAAGTTAATTTGCAAATAAGTTTACCGTCCTTATCGACAAATGACTTAACATTATCGATATCGGATTTTATGTTGCCGATAGTACAAAGGAGTTGCTTGCGTTTTTCGGGATAAGCAGCAACAGCATCTTCAAGCTCATATTTTGTATTGTTGTAATCAGCTTTGAGAGAGTTAAGCTCCTTTACTCTGTTATCAAGCGTGAGCTTCTCACGGATACGGTCATCGCCGGTACAGAGAGCCTTAATTTCGCCATATGAAAGAGCCGCTTGGTCAACATCGGCACACTTGCGTGCAGGAGCTTTGTCAGTCATAACCTGACTGATAAATTTTTGCTTGGTTTCGAGGAGCTGATAGCTGTACGCATCAAAAGTTCCTTTGGTAACATATCTGTACAAATGCACTTTTTCGTTAATATTGCCCTGTCTGACCATTCTGCCACGCCTCTGCTCGAGGTCTGCCGGTCGCCACGGAACATCTAAATCGTGCAGAGCAATGATTCTGTCCTGCACATTTGTGCCTGTTCCCATTTTGCCCGTTGAACCGAGTAAAATTCTCACTTCACCGCTTCTGACCTTTGAAAACAATTCAGACTTTTGAGCTTCGGTTTTTGCATTGTGTATATATGCTATTTCAGTCGCAGGGATGCCCTTTGCAATGAGCTTGTCCCTTATGTCGTCATACACGCAAAACTTGCCTGTTTCCTCAAGAGAGTCAAGTTCCGCAACACTCTTGTTATCGTTTTGCTCTTTTGAGGAGTCATTGCCTGTGTTTTTTGACGGCACACCGAGGTCACAAAAAACAATTTGAGTAAGCTTGTCTTTTGCTGTGTCTGTATAAATGTCAAATACATTGTTTACACACACATTCAGCTTTGTATTTGGATCATCCTCAAAATCGGGACTAATAAGTCGGGGGTCAAGACCGAGCTTTCTGCCGTCACCGGTAATTTTGAGCATATTATCCTGTGACGGATCTACGGAGCCTGAATTAACCTCATCTGCTCTGTCGGATAATTCATCGACAAGCTCCTTTTGAAGCTCTGTAGGCTCTACATCAACAATGTGAAGCTCACAATCAGGCACTTTAAGTTTAAGAGTTTCAGCCGTCTTTACATCGGCTACCATCTTAAACATAGACATAAGCTCAGGCAGATTGGAATATTCCGCAATCCTTGTGCGTTCCTTAAACTTGTTTCCTGCCGGAGCTAACTCGTATTCTTTCTTTTGCACACCGAATGCAGAAATCCAATTATCAAAATTCTGCATATTGTTGTGACTTGCAAGAAAATCATAATTAAGGTATCTCATCATTGTGTGAAGCTCTGTAACGCTGTTTGACAACGGTGTACCTGTGGCAAATACAACACCCTTGCCGCCTGTCTTTTCGTCAAGATAACGGCATTTTGCAAACAGCTCTGTTGCCCTCTGAGAAGCTCTTGAAGATATACCCGAAACATTTTGCAGCTTTGTTGCACAGTACAGATTCTTAAATTCGTGAGCTTCGTCAACAAACAATTTGTCAATTCCAAGCTCCTCGAAATATACGGTATTGTCTTTCTTACTTGATTGAAGCTTCTCAAGCTGATTTTCGAGATTCTTTTTTGTACGCTCCATTTCCTTAACGGTAAATTTATTACCGTCCTGAGCTTTCATCTCAGCAAGACCGGCAACAATATCATCAATTTGAGATTGTAAAAAGGCTTCCTGCCTTTCAGGAGATAGGGGCAGCATCTTTAATTGCGTATGTCCGATAATAACGGCATCATAATTGCCAGTTGCAATTTTTGACATTAACATCTTGCGGTTTGATGATTTAAAATCATCCTTTGTTGCAACCAATATGTTTGCGTTGGGATAGAGCTTCAAAAAGTCTGCTCCCACCTGTTCTGTCAGATGATTCGGTACAGCAAACAAGGATTTGTGACACAACCCAAGCCGTTTACATTCCATAGCAGTAGCTATCATTTCAAAGGTTTTTCCTGCACCTACCGAATGAGCAAACAGTGTGTTGCCTCCGTAAATAGCGTGAGCAATGGCATTTTTTTGATGTTCGTGAAGCTGAATGTTTGAATTCATTCCCGGAAAATTAAGGTGTGAACCGTCATACTCTCGTGCGTGGACGCAATTGAATGTGCGATTGTATGTGTCAACAATATCTCTGCGGCGGTTAGCATCTTTAAAAATCCAATTCTTAAATTCACGGCGAATGGCATTGGCTTTTTGCTGTACAACCTGAGTCGCTTCTACATCAAGCACTCTTACAGGCTTATTGTTTTTATCACGCTCAACAACACCGTATTCGTCAACCTTGTCTTTATACACTTTCGGTTCGGATAAATTGAGAACGGATTCAAATATCTGATATGCAGATAATCCGCTTGCACCGTAGGTCTTTACAGTAGTTACCGACAAATCCGCTCTCTTATTCGTGATATTCCATCTGCCGGAATACTCTGAATAGTCAAGCTCTATTCTGTCGGATTTAAAAAATCTTGACACATAATCCGATTTAAGGCTTTGCGGTGTTTCAAAAATCTCATACATAAATTGCTCATAGTATTTTTTATCAATCCAAGTAGCTCCGAGGTTAATATCAATATCGCCGGCTTTCAGAGGAGTAGGCAATACTTCCTTTAAGGCGACAACATTTGATTCATATATGCCGTTGACCGAAGCGTATGCTTTTGCCATGTCAAGCTTTGCATATATATCTCCCGACAAATATTCGGAAGCAGTTTGATATTCGTAGTCCTCATCGCCTGTATATGACGGTACGGCAAATATTTCACCTTTTTCTCTCAGCCCGATTTTCAAATCCTCGGGCGGCACATCCGTAATTTGGCTCATATACTCGAAGTCGATAACACCTTTTTCTGCAACGCAGACAGCAAGAGCTTCTTCAGCCGTATCAACATGACTTATTGTTGCTGTCGGCTTATTTACACGCTCTGTAAATATATCGGACTTCTTAACAAGTAAATTATTATCTTTGGCAAAATCGGCTTCGAGAGAAGCAACAAGCGGATATGCTCCGTCAGAGTTTAACAAGCTGTGATTGTAACTGCTGTGAAGCAAGCCGTACTTACTGTAGAAGCTGTCATAACAGTTGTTGAGCTTTTCCTGCAATTGAGCTATCTCTGAATCCTTGTTATCGTACTGCTGAACATCAAGCAATTCACGCAAAGTGTCACGAATATCAATAAAGGAATTGATGCGTTCGTGATTTAATTTTTTCCCAAGTGCTTTGTCTGCGGAAACATTAACTATTTTACCGCTCTTATCAGAGCCGTAAAAATATATTTCGCCGTTTCGGCGATAAAAGCTTTGTAAACGCAGTTTTAAAGGTTCGGCTGTTAAATGTTCGGAAACCGGAATCAGCTTTTCTGCAGAAGCGGAATATTCAAAATTGATATTCTTTACCGCCGAGGAAAGAAGCTCCGACAATGTTCTGCCGTCATTAAACGGCACGCACATCGTATCGTCTGTTCTGCCGAACATTTTATTGCCTTCAACAACTTCGCCGAGTATCATTTCGGGATGCTCAACAAAATAATTGTTGACGGTTAATCCGTTTTCAAGCTGTCCTGTATGTACCCAAGACGGTTCAATTTCTGACTTTTTTTCTCTTTTTTGGAGGAATATAATGTCAGCTGTAACCTCCGTTCCTGCCGATTTAAAGGCGTTATTCGGCAATCTCACAGCACCTACCAAATCCGCTCTTTCGGCCAAGGTCTTGCGGAAAGAGCTGTCCTTTTTGTCAAGCGTACCTTTGGAAGTTACAAAAGCCACAATGCCGCCGTCACGCACTTTATCAAGTGATTTCAAAAAGAAATAATCGTGAATTTTCAGATGTTTTGAGTTGTATTTAGAATCATTAACACTGAAATCGCCGAAAGGAATGTTTCCGATTGCAACATCGAAGCTGTTGTCATTGAAACGAGTATTCTCAAAGCCGTCAATCGTAATGTCAGCTTGCGGATACAGCTTTTGAGCTATTCTGCCCGATAAGCTGTCTTTTTCGACACCGTACAAATTCGCCTTATCACGAAGTTCTTCGGGAAGTCTGCCGAAAAAGTTTCCTACGCCCATTGCAGGCTCAAGTATGTTGCCGTCCTCAAATCCTGCGTTACGAATGACCTCATATATACTGTCAACGATTGCTGTATCTGTGTAGAATGAATCAAGCACAGTTGACCGTGCTGCGGTATATTCTTCATCCGTAAGCAAACCCTTGAGTTCAGAATACTCATTTTTCCATTTATCATTATCAGACTCAAAAGCATTGGCAAGACCGCCCCAACCGCTGTAAAGGAACAACTGACCTTGTTCTTCAGGTGTAGCCGCTCTGTTTTCTGCTTCCGTTTGCTTTAAAATCTTAATGGCAGCAATGTTATTTTGAAACTTTGTTTTTGCTCCCGTGACAGCTTCTCTGTCCTCAATTACATAGTTTTTGGTTTTTTCATCATTTACGCTTGTTTCGGTCTGCTCTGAGCTTTCGACCATATCAAACAATGTAGGCGGTTCAGCTTTTTCTGCTCTTGACGGTGCGGCATTTTCAACCTCCACGGTAAGCTCGTCAACGCTCTGTAATTTTTCATTGCTCCTGACTTCTCTTTCTTTGCTTTCCGTTATCGGTAAATCTGCGGCTTTCTCATTTTCACCTTTATCAAGCTTTATATCGGCTTCGAGTATTTTTACAACACCTGAATACTGCGGATATTGATTTAAAAAATCAATAATTCCACCGTTACCGTCCCCGATGTCCTGCCGTTCGGTGTATTTCGTACCGTTCGGCATATTAATAATAAATTTCGTTTTTTCATAACCAAGATGAATATTGTCAAGCTCACCGTTTCTGTATGCTTCTGCAACCGCATTTTCACTGCCGTATTCCTCAATTTCAAGCTGTCTTTGCTCAACCCATTCGTCATCGGCATTTTTCATAAGTTTGTCAAATTCAGAAACAGAGTATGTTTTGCCGTTCTCAAATACCGGACTTTCACTCCAATCACAAGTAATTGTCGGACGAATTATTTCCTGTACAGGCTCAGTTTGTTCAGGCTCGTTTATCGGGACGATTTCATTTTCTGAATTAAATTGATTAACGATTTCTTCTGAGCTGACATTCAGAGCACCGGCATCGGATTCTGCGTCAGCCATAACCTGTTGAATAAATGGATCACTGTTCAGCTTATCTTCATCGACAAGCTCACCGTTGACTATCCCTGCGTCCTCAAGCTGCTGACGAATAACTGCGGGATCTATGTCGTCAAGCTCGTCGTGTTCCTCATAAAACGGTGCAAGCTCCTCATCGGAAAGGTACACAAGGTCATCGAACGATAAAGAGTGCAGACAGTTATCAATCATATCTTTAAGGTCGGCATATGTTTCTTCTTTGAATAATTTGTCATCAACATAAGTTTCAAGCCTATAGTCAACAAGATTTACAACAGCTTCAACAGTATGCTTGCTGTCTTCTGTTGTTGTGTATGCCACTCCGACTTTTTTTAAGTCTGAAAAATCCGCTTCCGAATCAAATTCATCCTGACAGTATGAATTGATAAGTTGTTTTGCATATATAATAGTTGAATCACGAACAATATTGTCAATTGTAGCGTGAGTATATACATCGAAATCAATTTGATTATTGTGTAACATGTTTTTTAATTCGTTATCAATTGCAATGCTTTGTTCAAGATTATGTATTCGTCCCTCTTTTTCAAACACTGATGTATCACGCTCAACAAAATAATTAAAATTGTTATAAAGACCATAAAGTTTGTTCACACTATCAGAATATGCCAAATACACTTCGGTGTTTTTATCTTCATTAAGATAAGTGTTGTTAAGTAAAATTGGTGAGTCAGTAACTATAAAATCAACTTTACCGTACAAACGATTGATACGCTTCATCTGCTCGTTAAGAATTGCAAATTGATGTTCATAATGTCCGTCAAGCATAATAAGATTGTTGTCATATACAAGCTCTTTGGCATATTCCTGTACATATTCCGTAACAAATCCTTGCTTTTTCAATTTTTCGGCTACTTCAAGACAAGATGTTGTTTTTCCTGCACCCGGTCCGGCAAAAGCATTGATAACTATTGTATGCTTGTCTGACACATTGCTCGTAATTTTTTTCTGTTCAGATATGAGTTTGTTAAACTCATTCGAGAGATCTACAAGTCCCTCATATTTGATATTCACAGTAAATCCTTGTGTTTTAAGAAGTTCAGTATTATCATTCAGTTTAAAATCAGGGAATCCGACTGTATCAACTGAAGAACCGTTAATGTTTCTTGTTGTAGAAACAAGGTCGAGAATATCTGCAACGGTTTTTGCGTTCTCACCTCTGACTTCATAAAAATCACCGACCTTTATAAGTTCTATTTTCCGTACTTCAGGTAATTTGATTTCGGGAACTACTGCAAGCTCAACGAGCTTGTGCTGAATATCTGCATTAAGACCTTCGGCAAACTCCGTACCGCTGTAAAACTTTTTAACAGCGGTTCTGAAACTTTCGCTGCCGATATCAATTAACCTTTGTTCGCCTGTTGTATCAAGAAAATCAAAGAATCCTGAAAAATCATCTCCGTATTCTTTGTTAGCTTCCGCTATCTGTTTGTAAGATACCTCGGTAATTACAAACTGACCGCCGGAGTATGCGTCAGGATTATAGTACATATATGTAATACTTTCGGCTTCGGACTCTTGAAAATAAAGGGTTTTCTCAAGAGTGTTAAAGTCGGGTAAAGCAGGGGTATATGTACCGTCAGAAATCATACCTTCCACTTCACTTCGTGTAACACCTTTGACCTTAGATACAAGATTTATAAGAGAATCATAATCACTGCGACTGTATGCACCTATGAAAGTTTGCATTTCCGTAAGCGAAAAAGTATAATCAAGCAAATTGATTGTGTCGTAATCTATACCCATATCAACCATATCTCTTATAAGTTCTGACTGGGCATATGAATACCCATGATTTTCAATGAGCTTATCGGCAAGATTTGTGTTGATGAACGACTGCTTAATTTCGTTGAAATCAGCAGTATTCGCAAGAATCAATTCAGAATCCGAAAGGCCTGAGTATGTCTTGACAAAATTCATAGATAACATATTTAACTGTTCAGGCTTAAAGTCAGAAGTATCTTCAAACATCGTACTGAATGTGTCAATCAGCTCCGGATGGTTGTTGAGCAGTTCAACCGTAGAATTCAAAGACTCCAACTGATGTGCTTTATAGTGCAGTACCGAAAGAGCATTAAAAAGATTTTCCGTGTTATCTTCTTTGGAAACTGTCACGCTGTTTTTAACCGTTGCAGACGGTTGGTTTTTTTCGACTGCTTTATCATTGTACAAAAGCTCTCTTTGCTCACGAATTTCGTGAGCAATTGCGTTGATGGCATCTTTGTATATATTGTCAACCGTAATAGTTGTATTTTTACCAAATATTCTGCCCGAAAACGGAATATCCTGCTCTGACAGTCTTTGAGCAACCTTGTAAGCGAAATCAGTATTATATTTGCGATACATCTTATCACCAATATCATTGTATTTGGTTGTTCCGATGATATTGTTTGTTACATATTTCCTGTTGTTGGAATCGACTATTGAATCATAACTGATATTTAACTTTTCAAGATTCGGAACAGTAGCTCTGCCAACCGCAATATATGATTTGTTCTTGTTAATATAGCCACAGTAATTAAGTCCTGCGTTTTCGAGAGCATCGGTTATGCTCTCAAACCGGCTTTCAGAAGCTATAATAACCTTTTTATACTGATTCGGAGTGTTGCTGTTCCATATCTCATTTCCATATAATTTAATCATTTCATTCACCTCTTAAAGAAGGAACCGTTACACTAAATGCAACAGTCCCTAAATAATATTCATAATTCCTGTTCTTTCGATTTAGTGTTGTTACGCTGTTCGTTATGTGTATGTGCAATTTTGTCCGCATTCTGTTTTATCTTACTGCGAGATATTAACGGCTTAACCTGAGCTTTCGACCTGGGTTCTTCAATCTTCTCAACCCGATTGCCTCTTTTGTCAAGCTCATATCCTGCGGCAAGGTCGTTATAAATATCAATTATCCGTGTCTTACTTGCTGTTATGTACACGGTATCTTCTTCTCTTCCGTCAGGATGATATAAATCACGCTTTTTTTCGCCTGTAACAGCATCGTATGCTTTTGCATTACTTGCTTCAATCGTGTGATTGCTTACACGATAATTCTTACCGTTCAGCATAAAATAATAGCTGTCATTGCGAAGACTTCTGTCAATACCGTTTTTGTTGCAAAAATCTTCAATTTCAGTCATCTTGTTTTTAAACTCTGCCTTTGCGGATTTACTGGGATGCCACTTCCTTTTGTACATATGATCACCTTTCCTGTTTTGCTTCCCATCCCTGTTCACGATGTTCTGATTTTGCAATCTTGTCCGCATTCTGCTTTATCTGACTGCGAGAAATCAGGGACTTTTTCGGTTGCTTCGGTTGTTTCTCGGCATTATGTTCCTTATTTGGAGTTTTTGCCGCTTTGTCATACTCCTCTTGCTTATTGCCGTTGTTGATGATACCGTCAATGCTGTCATAATCATCTTCAATTGACATTTCGGCATTTTTGAGATAATTTTCTTCGAATACAGCTTTTGCGGCAGATGAAACGATTACATCAGCCTGCTTTTTTAAAGCCTGAGGGTTGTTTGTAAACTCATCAACAATGTTCTGACAGCTCTTGCTGATAATATTGTCAGCTTCCTTATCGGGCATAGTTTTAACCGATTCAAACTTATCTGACCACTCATTAAGAGCCTTGAGCTTGTTTATCAGCTTCTCTTTTTTGTTGGTGAGCTTGTCGATTTGTTTTCGCAGTTTGAGTTTTTCGGACATATAATGAGTTTGACCGTATGCTTTTATTGCAGCATCGAGTTTGCTCTGAGTAGTATCAAACTTTTCAGAGGTTGTCCTCATTGCCATTGTCCCGTATTCCTGCATACCTTTGACAAAGTTTTCTTTCCTGCCGTCAGGGGATTTCATATTGTCAAGAAATTTATTGATTTTTTTGCAGTTCTCAGCACGGCTTTGTTGCTTCAAAATCTTCTGCTCATTCGATTTGATGTTCAGCTTATGAGAATGGATTTTCTCATTGATATTTACTATTTTCTGTCGCCTTTCAGCCGATAGAACAGACAATGCTTTATACACAGGCATTGGTACAACATTTCTCATTGATTCAACCGTTGAAACAAATTCAGCACTGCGAACCTTTTTTATGTTGAGTTTTTCGATTTTTGCATTGAGTTTATTGTTTTTTAGATTAAGCTCATCAATCTTAAGATTGCACCTGTCATACAGCTTTGCAAAAATCGGTATTGAAAATTCTTTGCTTTTCGTTTGTTCAAGCAATTCGGGTTCGGATTTTGTCTGTTCGGGTTGGAGATTGTCATTATTGACTTCTTCATCTCGCTGTTTTCTTTTATCGGTATTTGGATTATTATCAAAATCATTTGTAATATCAGGCATTTTACTTCCTCCTTCGTTTATTTTTTATGGAAACAACAATTACTAAAATTGTCAAAATTGCGGTTATAACAATTACTGCAATAATAAAATCAAAACTTCCGTTATTGTTGTTTTCGGTTTTTGTTGCCGTATCAGATGCAGCTGTATCCTTTACTCTTTCAGCAGTCACAATAAGTCTGTGACTGTTTACACCGTATGGATAACAAGTTATAAGACTTAATAGGTCTTTTTCTTCGTCAACTGACAGTAACGATATGTTGTCGGGCTTAACAATGTTTTTTGCCGTAACAGCATAAGTAAGTGTTTCATCAAGGACGGATACCTTGATTTCATCACCAATTTCAAGCTCGTTGAGGTTATCAAAAAATACCTGCGTAGGATAACCCGTATGTGCAGACAAGACAGAATGATTGCCCACACCTCCAATCGGAAACGCTGTATTTGGCAGATGAGCAACACCTTTTTCAAGCACTTTATCCTCATCCCCGTGGTAAATAGGCAGTTTTACATTGATTTTTGAAATATCAATGTAGCCTATAAGACCGTCACCAAAATTGAGAATATCGTCATATCCGTCAATCACGCTGTCTGTATCGTAAGAAAATCCATTGATAAGTTCTGATAAATTGTTGTTATATTCAGCAGCAGCCGACAAGTACTGTGACCTGTCGGCTGCTGAAATGCTGTCAAGAGATGCGGCATAATTGTTAATTGTGGATGCGGCGAAAAAACTATTGACAGCATTTGATACAGAAGGGTACAGCACAAAGCAGAGTGATGCAGTCATAAAAATTATTCCTATTATCAAGGTGCATTTGCTTCTGCATTTTTTCAATGTGCTGTACTCCTTTCTGTTTAATGTGAAATTACTTGTTTGTAGCTTTTACTCTTCTGCGAATGAACAATGTTGTAATACCGCCGAGTGCAAATGCTGTGCCGAGAATGTAGAACATAATTGTACCTGCACCACCGGTCTGTGGTACAACAACCTTTGTATCCTTAACATCAACGCTTGCTGTGCCGTCTGTTGGGCAGTTTGTGATGTACGAACCGTCAACAAATGTTGCACCGTATGTAACATCAATTGTCACAGGAATAACTTTGCCATAAATGTTGTAGCCTGTAGGAGCTTTTGTTTCGACAATATAATATTTACCGCTTGCAAGTTTGATTTCTTCTTTACTTGTGTTGTAGTAAGTAACCTTGCCGGTCTTGTCGGATACACCGCTTGCAATGGCATTTGTAAGAGCAGTTGCGTCCTCTTCTGTCTTGAAAAGGCTGAATTCTGCACCTTCGAGAGCCTTTCCGTCTGTATCTGTCTTGTTTGTTGTTACTGCAAAGGTATAAACATAAACTGTATTGCCATTTACCTCTGATTCAACACCGTTCTTGTTAGAATAAACGAGCTTTGTTTCTGTATTTGGGTTGCCTGTCTTTCCTGTTACAGCGTACTTATTGAGCTTTGCTGAATAAGTTACAGATGTATAAGTAACACCTTCTGCATAAAAGTCATTCTTCTGGAGATAAGCGTTTGTGAGAGCTACATTAAATGTTGTAGCTTTACCATCAACTTCTGAGGTTACATTGAGAGTGTAATCAGATGGAGCAAGGTCTGTTTCGTTTATTTTCTGTCCCTGTGCGTTGAGAAGTGCAACCTTTACGCTGTCTTTATCAAGAGTAAGTCCTGCTGACATCTCATCATATACGGTATATGATTTAAGTTTCATTTCTGATGAACCGGCAGTTGATGACTTGATTTCAAAATTCACTGTGTCACCAAGGCTTACATCGGTAAAATTAACATTATCCTTTGTGCTGTTAGTGATAGTCTTGCCTGTAACTACATCACCGTCATTTACCTTTGTAGCAAGGTCGATAGCATTAATGCTGTACACCCAACCGTTGTTGTAGTATGGGAGCGATACAACAGAGTTTGTAACGCTTTTAACACCGGCAGGATAGTTAGTAGCCTTGATATAATACATACCCTGAGCAAGGCTTGAAAAAGTCTTTTTTACCGATGTTGCCGATGTAGTAAATGTGCCAACGGTTGAAGCTGTTGACGGAATCGAAGAAAGACCATCAAGAGCTGAGAGAACATTCGATGTCTTACCGCTTAAAATCTCGTCAGAGATTGAAGGAATAAGTGAATCATAGCCTGTCTTGTATGGATTTTCGGTTGTTTTGAGTTCTGCAACCTTGTACACCGTAAAGGTGTAACCCGGCTTTGTACAATTGAGCGTGAATGAAACCTTCTTTGTTTCATCAAGAGCATTTGCGTTGGTTGCAGCACTTGCAAATGGGATTGCAGTTAATACCATCATTACTGCAAGCACCATAGCTGTCATAATTCGTGTGATTTTCTTTTTCATTTTTGATTGTCCTTTCGTGATTTTTTATATTTCTTGCTACCGTGTTTACGGTAGTCATAGATGAAAAATATAGCCAATGCTCCGAGTGCTACAGAAGCAAAATAAAACGGAGCAATACCACCGCCACCTGTTTGAGATAACACAGATTTGTTATCGGCAACGGTTAATGATATATTAAGTGTGTTTTCATTGTCGGTTGAAATTGTAAATTCAACCTTTTTACCGTATGGCATATAGCCTGACGGAGTTACAGATTCAATAAAATAGTAATCACCTACCGGCAGATTACTGATTGACAAACTACCATTCGTAGCCATATAATCGGTTGCAGTTTTTGCAACTGAATTATACATATAAGTTCCTGAGCCTGTCTGATAACAGCTGATGGGAGTGTCGTCTGACTTATAGAGTTGCCAACCTGATCCGCCAAGAGCTTTTGTGCCGTCTGTTTTTGTGAGCTTAACCGAGCCTGTTTTTACAGTATTTTTGATACTTGCAAAGGTTACGGTATCAGTATCAAGCGTGACGGTTACACTTTTGGGCTTGTTGTATTTAAACGGCAGGGAGTAAGTGCCGTCATCGTTAAGCTCGCCGAGTTCGGTTACTTTATATTTGAGCAATTCGTCATTGCTGTTATAAATCGGCAAGTCTGAGATTTCAGGACTTAAACCTTCAAGGTTTGTGCTTACTTTTTCGTTAAACCCTGTATCAGCACAGCTTATTTCAAAATACAAACCGTCCACAACATCATCTTCAGATGTTTTTTGTACCTGTAACGAACCTGTTTTTACGGTATTGGCACAATCATATGTATAGTTGTATTCATCGGTATCATAGATTGTAAATTCGACTGCATCTTTCAGTTCATAACGGCTCGGAAACTTGTATGTTCCGTCTGACTGTTTAATGCCGATTTCGGTAAGCCTGTAAGTAATTTGAAAACCGTTTAGGTCAACTACATATGGCAGAATACCATCAATTTTGTTACCGTTTATGTCATAAAATTGCATATTATCTGTACTTGCTTTACCATTTTCATCAGTAGTCAAAACGATACTTGTAATCCCGTTTCCGTCTGCATCATAAGCCATAGGAGTAGGGATAAGGTCATCATCGAACTCTCGTTCATCGTCAAAAGACTCAAGCTTAAAACTCAAGCCCTCGATAACTCCGTCCTCGGAAGTCTTATTGATATTAATACTTCCTGTTGCAGGAGCGTTGTACACGGAATAATTAAGAGTAGATGTTGTTCCGTATTTGTTGGCAGTCTTACACTCTGATTCAGCCTTTTCAAGGTAATTTTCGGGGAAGTAGTAACTGCTTCCGCCGAGAAAACCTTTTTCAACAACCTTATATTTTATAGGGATACAAATTGCTGAGTTCGGAACGGTCAGACAGCTTTTGAGTTTTTCGCCGTACCTGCTGTAATAATTAGCTGTTCCGCTTGAATCTGTGACTATAGACCCGTAGTATTTACCGTTTTCGTCCTGTACCTCAAACCAAACTCCAGACACTTTACCGTTGTATGAGGTCTTTTTAACAGTTAAATCTGTTTCAGAAACTGTATTCTGAAAATTAAATGTAACCGTTTTGCTCTCGTCAAGCGTTAATGACTTACCGTTAGCGTTGGATTTTGCTTCTGATGATTTGCCATAGTAGTATCTTGAATAAGCATTCTCACAATTGCTGAATACAGCATTTGAAACACCTTCAAAATATGAACCTTTATAATTGATTGCATTTTCTTTCTTTATCGTCCAAGTGTAACCGCCATAGCTGTGAGATCCTAAAGTAGTCTTAAAACCAAGCTCCTTGACTGTATAGGTTATCTTGTTGCCTTTATCGTCATATACCCTCAAACCTTTAACAGTCGCTTCGCCGTTTTTATCGGTTGAAACTGCGTTGTACTCGTTGCCGAGGCTATCTGATATTGCAAACCAAAGATTTGAAACTATACCGTCTGTTGATGACTTCTTGATTTTGAGGTCAGCTTTTATGGCATCTTCATAAATCGTCTGAATAACGGCTGTTTCAACGGTTGAGTTTTCCTCATTTGCAATGACAGGATAAACAGTATCGTCAAGCTCATAGCCTGTCGGTGCGGTTATTTCTTTGATGTAATATGTTTTGCCGACATCTACCGATTTTGCAAAAGTCCCCTTGCCGTCAGCACTTGTTGTGAGCTTGTCATACAAGCTTGCACAAGCTGAATCAGAGTACAAGCCATATACTGCACCGCCGACACCTATACCTGACCGATTAAGTTTGTGTATGCCGATGTATGCCTTTGCCGGCATTTCGTCAATCGGCACATTTATGGGAGTATTGGTGTCTTGAGCAAATTTTGCTCCTTCAACTGTTATAGTCCTGTAAAATGCAACATCACTTAGAGAGTATCCGTCAGGAGCTTTAACCTCTCGGACTACAATTGTTCCAACGGGAATCGTTACAATTGAATTGCTGTAGTATAGATCACTTGAAATATAATCTTTTGAAAGAAATTTTTCAGTGAGCATAGCTCTACCGGTTTCCTGTGTTTCAATATACCAAGTCCTTTTAAGGTTTTTGCTGTTAAGAGCAGGAGCTGTATCACCGGGTTTGACATTGTAATCTTTGTCAATCTCTTGTGCGTAGTATTCAATACTGAAAACCGCACCAGCAAGTCCTTGTCCTGTCGTTTCACCGGTGATTGCATTCTTTTTTTGTAACACAATACCGATAGGATCATTTACAGGCTTATCAGTACAGCTAAAGCTATAAATTTTTGTACCGTCTGCGGCTTTTTTGCCTGAATTCACAAATGTATAAACAGTTTCGTCAAGCTCATAGCCTTTTGGTGCTTTTGTTTCTTTTGCATAGTAAGAAGCTGATGCGTCAACATATTTACTGTAACTGCCGTAACCGCTTGCATTTGTTGTAATACTGCCGATTTTTTTGGTACAAGCTTTGTCTGTGTATATGCCATACTCAGCTCCCGACAAGCTGTAACAACCGTTGCCGGCTGTAAGCTCTTTGTTTGATGATGATTTGTGAAGTTGCAGCTTGACAACATCCGGAAATGTCAACTTAACATATCCGTCTTTAACTGCATAATTAGAACCTCGAGCAAAAGTCTGATATGATGCAGAGTCATTACTTGTAATTAAATACAAACTGTTTTTGCTCTTGATTCCATATTCCTTCAAAAAAGAGTTTTTCATTGTCACATTAACTGTCGTACCAAGATTTTTGGAACAAGTGAATGTAATCTTATTTCCGCTTACGCTGACCTTAACATTTGAATTGCTGACGATTACATCGGATGCTTTTGTTACTGAAGCGGTACCGTTCTTATCAGTCAAAGTGATTGAATACTGTCCGTTTGATTGATTATATGACATTTGATACGACTTCGCAGAACTGAGTGATGATGCTGTATATGACGGATTTCGCACCGACTTTTTGCACCAAGACACCATATTGTTGTACGCTGTTGTAACATTCGCAAGCGTAGTTTCTGCCGAACTCGTAGCCGTCATTGTATTTGCAGGTGTAAGTAACGGCTTACCGGTAACCGCTTCAAAAGTTGATGCGTTACGCTTGCCTGCAACAATCTCAAAAATCAAGAGCTGCGTTGCATAGTAATAATGAACCTTCTCTTTCTTTGCAGCTTCAAATCCGCCAAAGCCCCAAGCAAGTATCAGATTAACTGCATTTTGCTGTGCAGTAGTTAGCTGTTTCCAAGCTGCTGATTGAGATGTACTTTTTACAGTAGCAGAACTTGTTGATTCAGATGCTTTATCCGGTTCAATACAGTACGCTCTTTGTGTGTAGTCTAAAAAATTCAAGGCTTTTCCGGATGCAGCAAAAAAATGGACCTTAAAATTTTCCCAACCTTCATAATGCTGACTATGCTTTTTCCCGTTTGCGTCTGTATAAGTATATTCAGCTGTTTTTTTGTATATAAAACCTTTGCCGTCTGCACCACGAGTACCTTTGGTAACCGTGGCAGCACTTACGGAAAATAAACCGACAGACAATGAGCTGATAATTACAGTCAAACATAAGAACACCGACAGCATTTTTTTAATTAACTTCATTCAAATTTTTCTCTCCTTTCATCTAAATATTTAAATATTGAAAAAGAAAAACTACTGTATTCTTTTGGGTGATGCACGAATCATATTTACCTCCGAAAATTTATATTATTAACCACATTAGTGGGAATTGTAGGAGTGCATCAGACAAATTAATGCCCGATGCAAAGAAGAATAACAATGAAAACTTAAAAAGTCTTGCTGTCATCATAAAACAGAAAGTTGTAATCAACTTCCAATGTTTTCGCTAATTCTCTGATATATGCAAAAGTCGGTTCATAATTATCGTTTTCCCATTTGGTATAGGCTGACCGTTCTATATGCACGGCTTCTGCCACTTGTTTCTGTGTCATATGCTTGTTTTTTCGAGCAATAAGCAACTGCTTTCCAAACGACAATTATTTCACCTTCTCAAAAAGTTGTTATCAATTTAAAATGTTAAGGTCATATATGTAGTTAAGGTCAACATTTGTTGATATACCGTTAATTCTACCGTTATCTGAATACTGCCACACATCACACG
>UMEZ01068553.1_pt1 | contig 108403 bp, 136 predicted proteins | sample 1964841 | NCBI WGS metagenome assembly UMEZ01 (sample SAMEA4836029, study PRJEB28245) | human gut metagenome | biome: gut microbiome; material: fecal sample | place: Denmark | collected 2008 | reverse complement strand
AAAATTTTGGCGATAGATATCAAATATTTGTGACTACAGACAAGAATTATACTCCAGAATTAGAAAGAGAAGAAGGATATAAAATAAATGACTGGAAGAGAGCAAATACAAACAAGGCACCTGATTTGTATGATGTAAACAAAGAATTAGGGTTATATGTTACTTGGGAGCTATATGAACAAGCAGGCGAAAAACTATATGTTTGGATAAGAGAAAAACAATTAAATAGTACTAATTTAAAATATGAGTATAAATATCAAGTGAAAGCAGTTGAGGTTAATAGATTACCACAAATGCCATTAGGAACAAGAATATCTGGATTTTTTACTTATGAAGAAACTGACTTAAGACTATGCGATTATTATGTACCAGGTAACAAGACAATTAAATATAAAATTGGAAAAATTACAGATAAGAGCATTTTGCGTTCAATAAAAAATGGAGAAAGTGGGTGTCTAAGTAAATTAATGGAGTATGCAAAAAATGCAAACAATGGTTATAGTGGAGCAGCAAAAACGGGGCAAACAGATGAAATAGTTAGTAAGCTAAACTTATCAGATGACGAATATTATTATGTGTATATGGAACTAGATACTGAAAATGGAAAATACTATCCTATTGAAGACGTTAGTTTGTGCCAAGCCCAATATCTTTCAACTATAAATAAGTGGTACTTATATAATTATTTAGACAAAGAGTTCGTTTGGAACTTAGGAGAGAAACCACAAGAAGACAACAACACTACAGTTGATAACACAATTTCAAAAAATGTAATTCCTAATACAGGAAAAACTTTAATTATTTCACTTCTTGCAATAGGAATTGCTACACTAGGAATTTTTGGATATAGGAAGATGAAAGAATATTATTTTATAAAATAGTATATTAAGAAATATGATTTAAAAAATTGAAAAAGGAGAATACAAATGAACGAGAAAAAAATAAGTTTAACAACAGCTATAGTGTTGCTCATAATGTTATTATTAACATTGATAATTGCTGGAGGAGCAATATATATTGTAAAAGATAAAAATGGAGATAACAATAAAAAAGTAAAAGAAGAAACTAAACAAAATTATGTAGAAAATAAGAAGCAAAATGAAAATAATACAGAAACAAGCAGAACGGATATAGACAAGAGTGTATCTGAATTAGTAACAGACGCAAAATTTGATTATAATACAGGAATAGATAGTTTTACATATAGATTAGAAGATTGGGAAACAAAACAAATAAAAACATATACATATAAGGCAAATAGTACAGAGATTGAAGGAGCAGACTTAAAAACATCAAAATTTCCACATGTAAATATAGACTCAGATTATGCAAGAAAAATAAATGCGGAAGTTGAAAACTTATTTGATGAATATTTTGAAGATTTCAAAACAGAAATAAAACTTATTAGAGATACGGAAGTAATAGAAGATAAACTTGAAAGGGCTGGAGCAAGATATCGTGGAGACTCTACACGCATAGAAAATAATATTGTAACATATTATGCATACAAAAATAATGATATTTTATCAGTTGTAATAGTTGAAGGCCCATTTAACAATGCTGGAAAATTTTATACAACATATAATATTGACTTAAATACAGGTAAAGAAATAAATTTTCTAGAAATATGTGATACACTAAAATTTGACTCAGCTGAATTATATGAACTATATAATAATGCATGTAAGCAAATGGAAAAAGTGTTAAAAGAGGAATTTAGTAATCAATATAATTCAACTAATGTAGAAGAGAATAAGCAGCAAATAAGCCAGAATTTGTTTTCTGATTCAACAAAATTCTTTATAGATAATAATAATAAGTTAAATGTTGTATGTACAATTCTAGTTGATGTAGGTAAGGGCTCAATGGAGTATATATTACCTGTACAATAAAAAAGTAACTATAATATAAGAAAGTGAAATATCCAAGGAGGAAGATTGAGAGATGAATGAAAAGAAAATAAGCTTAACAACAGCTATATTGTTGTTTATAATATTTATTTTGATAATGGCAATTGTTGGAGGAATTGTCTATTTTGTAAACTATAAAGAGGAGAATGATAAAAAGGTAACAGGCAGGGAATATAACAATGTGATAAATAATGACAAACCGAATACAGATACAAATACAAGTTTAAATTTTAATATAAACGAAAATTTAATGAGTGAAAATAATACAAGTTCAAATCTTCATTTGGATTTTAATTTAACAGGTGAAAGTAATTACTTAAATAAAAGTGTATCTGAATTAGTAACAGATGCCAAATTAAGCTATAAGACAGGAATAGACAGTTTTACATATGGTTTGTATAATTGGTCAACACAAAAAGAAGACAAATATACATATGAAGCTAATAGCCTAAAAATAGGGGAAGCAGACCTAGAAACATCAAAATTTCCATATGTAAATATAGATTCAACTTATGGAAGAGAAATAAACAATGAAGTAGCGGAATTGATTAAAGAATATTTTGATTTGTATGTAGATTCAATAAAACTTATAAGGGATACAGAATCAATACAAGATATGAATGAAAAGAAACAAGCAAGATGGAATTTGAATGATGAAAGAATAGCAAATAATATTGTAAAATATAATGCATATAAAAATGACAATATTTTATCAATTGTAATTGTTGAGGGACCAATTACCAATATTGGATATAAATACAAAACATTTAATATAGATTTGAATACTGGTAAAAGGGTAAATCTTGAAGAAGCTTACAAAAAATTAGGGTATACCCAAAGCGAATTAGAAGAAGATCTTTTAAAAGAGGTTTCTGAATTAGTAAAAGAGAGATGTGAAGCTAATGACATATTAGACAAACATGAAGGGCTAATGTCTTATAATGAGAAGAGAGTTGTAAGTACAATAGAAAACGATAATGCTAGCTATTTTATTGATGAGAATAAGAATTTAAATATTGTAGTTATGACAAACCAACCTTGGGGAAAAGATAACCATGATATCTTATACACAGTAAAAAAATAAAAAAGTTTTAAATAACAAAAAATCAAATCGACAAAATGTAGAATTTTGTCGATTATTTTTTTCGCCAAAACTTCCCATTTTTCATCGAAGGAAAACCCAAAAAAAACTAGAATATATAAGGTATACAATTAAAATAGGAGGGATAATTTTGAAGGTTACATATAATGAAAAGGACAAGCTCTTGACATTAAAACTTACAGAAGAAATAGACCATCATTCTTCTGAAAAGATTAGAACAAGAGCTGATTTTGAGATACAAAAATATATACCAAAAACATTAGTAATAGATTTTACAAATGTTAATTTCATGGATAGTGCAGGAATTGGAATGGTATTAGGCAGATATAAGATGTCTAGCATGTTTGGAGGAAAGATGTTCATGAAAAATGTATCTCCAAGTGTGAAAAAAGTATTTGAAATGGCAGGAGTAACCAGAATAATACCAATAATTGAAGAACAAGGAGGAACAGAAATTGGAAAATGTATATGAAAATAAAATGAGTTTAGAATTCTTAAGCAAATCAGAAAATGAAGCATTTGCACGAATTACAGTAGCAAGTTTTGCTTCGCAGTTAGATCCAAGTATAGAGGAAATTTCAGACATAAAAACAGCCGTATCAGAGGCAGTTACAAATTGCATAATTCATGGCTATGAAGAAAAAATAGGAACTATACATATTGAATGCAAATTATATCAAAAGACAATAGAAATAGTAATTATGGATAAAGGAAAAGGAATAGAAAATATTAGTCAGGCAAAAGAGCCTTTGTTTACAACAAAGCCAGAACTTGAAAGATCAGGCATGGGCTTTACAATTATGGAAAGCTTTATGGACGAGTTAAAAATAGAATCTGTAATAGGAGTTGGTACAAAAATTACTATGAAAAAAGTAATTAAAGATGAGTAACGGAGGAATTATGTACGAGATAGAAACAGAAGATATTGTAAATGCGCAAAATAAATCAGAAGAAGCAATGTCTAAACTTATTGAACAAAACAGTGGGCTAATTTGGAGCATAGTAAAAAGATTTTCTGGACGAGGACATGGCATAGAAGACTTATACCAAATAGGCTGTATTGGATTAATAAAGGCAATTCAAAGGTTTGATGTAAGCTATAATGTACGAATATCAACATATGCAGTACCATATATTATACGGAGAAATAAAACGATTTATAAGAGATGATGGACCAATAAAAGTAAGTAGAAGCATAAAAGAACTTGCAACAAAAATAAACGAAATTCAAAGACAAAACATAAATAAAACAGGAGAAGAACTAAAGGTAAATGAACTTGCAGCAAAACTTAATGTATCAAAAGAAGAAATTGTAGAAGCATTAGATGCAATAAGAAGACCAGAATCTATAGACGAAGAATTGTATGATGAAGCAGGAGGAGAAACCAGAATTTCAAAAATTAGTACAAATAAAGACGAAACAGGAACATTAGTAAATAAAATATGCGTTCATGAATTAATAGATGAATTAGATGAAAGAGAAAGAAAAATAATAATACTTAGATATTTTAAAGGAAAAACTCAAAGCGAAGTAGCTACAAGACTTGGTATGAGCCAAGTTCAAGTTTCAAGAATAGAAAAAAAGGTACTAACAAAGATGCGTCAAAAAATTGCTTGAAAGGGGAAAAACAATGCGAAAAGTTTTAATATATATTTTGGGTTTTGTTTTATTATGCTTTTTAATACCAATTATATTTACAAAAAGACCAGAAAAAGCAGTAGTAGCAATAAATGAAACAAGCAAAGAAAGTGATAATAATCAAAATGAAAACAAAACAGATACAAAAACACCTACAATAGTAAAATTACTACATGCTGAAACAGGAGAAGTAGAAGAACTAGAAATGGATAAATATCTATATGGTGTAGTATCTGCAGAAATGCCAGCAAATTTTGAAAAAGAAGCTTTAAAGGCACAAGCGATAGTTGCAAGAACATATACAGAATATAAAATATATAAGGGAAGCAAACACGAAAATGCAGATATTTGCGATGATTCGAAGTGTTGCCAAGCATGGATTTCTAAAGAAAAGCGTTTTGAAAAATGGAATGAAGTAGACCGAGAAAACAACTGGAACAAGATTACTTCAGCAGTGGATGAAACATCAGGCAAAATAATTACATATGATGGAGCTCCAATAAATGCATTTTTCCATTCAAATAGTGGTGGAACAACAGAAACTGTTGCAAATGTGTGGGGCGGAAGTAATTACCCATATTTGCAAAGTGTAGAAACATCTGGAGAAGATAGCTATACACAATATGCTTCAACAGTTACTTTAACTAAAGAGGAAGTGCTTCAAAAAATGCAGGCAGAATATCCAGGAACAACCATAGACTGGACACAAGAAAAACCAATACAAATTACTGAATATAACGAAAGCGGAAGGGTAAAAACAATACAAATTGGAAATAAAAGTATTTCAGGAGTTGAAGCAAGAACAATATTTGGTTTAAAATCTGCAAAATTTAATGTGCAAGTTGGAGAAAGTGTTCAATTTGATGTTGTAGGCTATGGGCACGGTGTAGGGCTTAGCCAAACAGGTGCAGATGCAATGGCAAAAACAGGAGCTACTGCAGAACAAATCATAAATCACTATTATACAGGAGTAAAAATAGAAAATATTTGAATAAAGTAAAAAAATTGGTACATAATTAAACTAAAGAAAGGGAGGAATCCAAATGAGAAAGAAAACAAATAGTGGTTTTAAAAAAGTTTTAATGATATATGGAGGTGTGTTACTAGTATTAATAGCAACATGTGTTATTGTATATATTGTATATAACAATAAAATAAAAGAATCTGCAAAACAAAGCCTACTTGCCGCAGAAAAGCTAACAGAACTTGTCCCAAACACAGGAGCATTAGAAGAAGCAAGTACAGAAATTAGTAAAACAATAAATGAAGTTCTTGAAGAAACTGCATCTGAAATAAATCAAAATGACGAAGATGAAAATACACAAGAAAACAATCAAACTGAAAACGTTGAAGTTCAAGAGCCAGTAGTAGAACCAGAACCAGTAAAAGAATTGGAATTTGCATATCCTGTAAATGGAGAAATATCAAAGCCATTTTCAATAGATAATTTAATATTTTCAGAAACATTACAAGAATGGGTAGTACACAAAGGAATAGATATAAAAGCACCAAGAACAACAGTAGTAAAATCAGCAGAAGAAGGAACAGTAAAAGCAATAAAAAACGATCCAAGATATGGCTTAACAGTAATAATAGAACATAGAGATGGATATAAAACAATATATGCAAACCTACTTACAACAGAGTTTGTAAAAGAAGGCGAAAACGTGAACAAAGGGCAGAGCTTAGGAACAGTAGGAAACTCAGCATCATTTGAAATAGCAGATGAACCACACCTACATTTTGAAATGACAAAAGATGACGAAACAGTGGACCCAAAGATATATTTAAAGTAAAAAGCAAGACATGGGAGAAAACGCCCCATGTCTTAGTTTTTTCATGAAAAATGTTTATTTTATTCCAATTTTGTGGTAAAATAGTAAAGTACGATATATTTTAAATGTAAAAAGGAGGATGTATGTTAGAACTTAAAAATATATGTTTCGAAAGAGATAATAAAAAAATCTTAAAAAATATAAATTTAAAACTTGAAAATGACAAGTTTTATGTAATTACAGGACCAAATGGTTCAGGTAAGTCTACTTTGGCAAAAATAATCATGGGCATTAATAAACAAGATAGTGGACAAGTTATTTTAGATGGAAAGGATATAAGCAATTTACCTATTAACGAAAGAGCAAATATTGGAATTGGCTTTGCATTTCAACAACCAGTTAAGTTTAAAGGAATTACAGTATATGATTTAATTAAACTATCAGCTGGTAAAGATATAACCAAAAAAGAGGCTTGCGATATTTTATCTAAAGTTGGTTTATGTGCTAAAGAATATGTAGATAGAGAAATTAATAGTTCACTTTCAGGAGGAGAGCTAAAAAGAATAGAAATTGCAACAGTTGCAGTTCGAAATTCAAAACTAACAATATTTGATGAACCAGAAGCGGGAATAGACTTATGGAGCTTTAATAACTTAATAAAAATCTTTGAAGACATGAGAGAAAAAACAAAAGGCACAACATTAATTATATCTCATCAAGAAAGAATATTAGATATTGCAGATAAAGTAATTTTATTAAACAACGGAGAAATTGAAAAAATTGGAGAATCAAAAGATTTAATGAAAAATATAATACCAAAAACAAATTGCTGCAAGTTAGGAGGAGATGCCTAATGGAAAATGTTGATAAAGAATTATTAAAAGAAATATCTGATATAGATGGAGAAATTAAAGGAGCCTACAATATTAGAAAAAACGGCAAAGGAATAGAAAGAAAAGTAACAGAAAACGTAAATATTGTAACAAAGCAAGATAAGCCAGGAATAGATATATTTGTTAAAGAAAACACAAAATTTGAATTTGTTCATATTCCAGTAATCATAACAGAAAGTGGTTTAAATGATGTAGTATATAACGATTTCTATATTGGAAAAAATGCAAATGTAGTAATAATTGCAGGTTGTGGAATACACAACGACCACCACAAAGACTCTCAACATGATGGAATTCATAGATTTTTCTTAGAAGAAGGTGCAAAAGTAAAATACATTGAAAAACACTATGGAGAAGGTTCAGGAGATGGAAAAAGAATTCTAAACCCAGTAACAGAAGTATACCTAAAAGAAGGTAGCAACATGGAAATGGAGACAGTTCAAATAAAAGGTGTAGACTCTACTATAAGAACTACAAAAGGAGTTTTAGAGAATAATACAAGTTTGGTAATACTAGAAAAAATAATGACACATGGAAATCAAACAGCAAAAACATCTTTTAATGTAGAGCTAAATGGAGAAAACTCAAGCACAAAAGTAACATCAAGGTCTGTTGCAACAGAAAATTCAGTACAACAATTTGAATCACATGTAGAAGGAAATTCAAAATGTTTTGGACATGTAGAGTGTGATGCAATAATAAAGGATAGTGCAAAAGTAATTGCAATTCCATCAATAATTGCAAATAATGTAGAAGCAAACTTAGTGCATGAAGCAACAATAGGCAAAATTGCAGGAGAACAATTAATGAAACTTATGACACTTGGATTAGATGAAAAACAAGCAGAACAAGAAATAATAAATGGATTTTTGAAATAAAAAAAGAAAATACAAATTGCAAAAAATATTGCAATTTGTATTTTTTTGTTATAAAATAGGTTTAAAGGTAAGAGAAAAGCAACAAAGGAGGAAAAAAATGAACTTAGCAGTAACTGTAAGCCTTGAGGCTGTGTATATATATACACATATTCTGTTCATTAGAAAAAAAGCAAGCATATTCCCATATGCTTTATTAAAGTTGTTTGTAAGAGATGGATAAAAGTCCGTCTCTTTTGTTGTGTATTTTAATTAGTTTTGTACTATAAAGTCCGCCAAATCTCGTCGGAGCTATATATGTTTTGTTCTCAAGAAAAAATCGAAATGGCTACGAGTGTCACGAGTGAAGCCGTTGGCTCTTCGATTGTTTTCTTTCGAAAAAAATATATAACTCCTGCGTTTGGCTACTAAAGTACAAAAAATAAAATCTTAAAAAAGAAGGGGTAGATTTAAATGAAGGAAAACAAAGGTATAACATTAATAGCTTTGATTATAACTATAATTCTTTTGTTAATATTAGTAGGTGTAAGTATAAACTTAGCTATAAAAGGAAATTTATTTGGTAGTGCAGAAAAAGCAGTATCAGGAACAAATGATAAAGTAGCACAAGAGCAGACAAGAGTTGATGAACTAATGGGGGAACTAGATAAAGTTGAAGAACAACAAAGACAACAAGAAGAAGCTGAAAAACAAAAAAATCTTCCAGGAACAAGAGTAACTGAAAACACAAAATATATAAGAGATGGAAAAACAGCATGGATACCAAAAGGGTTTACCGTATCTGGAATAAAATCAGAACAAAGTATAGATGGTGGATTAGTAATATATGATATACCAGAAGGAATAACAGTAGACTGGTCAAATCCAGATAGTGTAAAAACAAAATATAACCAATTTGTATGGATACCAGTAGAGGTAAATAAAACAACAGAGCCAAAAGATACAGAAACAAGCATAGCGAGTTTTTATAGAACAGAATGGGCTGATAATGCATCAACAGGAGGAAAAAGGACAACAGGGTTTAGTACAGATTGTACCGAACCATATTCATATGATAGCAATGATTATGATGGAACAGGCACAGAAAAAACAGGAATATCAGCACAAATAATAGAACTAACCAAAAGCATATATAAATATGAGGGCTTTTATATAGGAAGATACGAAGCAGGAACTGAAAAAATAAGAACAGAAGGTGATTCCCAAACAGCAGAATTTGTAGTACAACAAGATAAATACCCATATAATTGTGTACAATGGGGAAAAGGCATGGGAGATATAAGTGAAGGAGCAGTATATTTAAGTAATAGCTTATATACCGAAAAAACAGACTATGGAGTAAAAAGTATGTTATGTACAGGAGCAGCATGGGACAGTATGCTAGACTTCATAAAAGATAGTAGCCATAATGTAACATCAAGTAACAGTTGGGGAAATTACAAGGATTCAGATACATATAAAGTATATAGAGGAAGTATTAAATATAGTAGTGAAACCTTCTGGATAGTAGCAGACAAACCAAATGGGTCATCAAAAGATGTAACAAAAGACACGAGTATATTATTAACCACAGGGGCAACAGAAAGAAACAGTAGTAAAAACATATATGATGTAGCAGGAAATTGCATGGAATGGACTACAGAGGCGAACGGCACCAGCCATCGAGTTTTCAGGGGTGGCAGTTACGACGGCAGTGGCTCTAGCAATCCACCAAGTTACCGCAACATCTTCAGCACTCCGGCTAGCAGCTACAGCTACGGTTCGTTTAGACCCCTACTTTATGTATCGCTGTAAGAAAAGCAGGCGATACAGTAAATAAAGAAGTAAATAAAGAAATGTGTATTAGTAGAATTTTTCGAACGTACACATTTTATGTTAAATAAGGTATAAAATTATTAAAATATAGATGATGAATTTGGGACATTTTCCTAAAATAAACAATAGGATTTTATCATTAAATAATCATAAAAAAATAAATTTCCTTAGTAATGCAATGAAGTTGGTAGGAGCAGGCTGAGCATATTAGGTATATCAAATATAGATACTTCTAAGAGAGTGTGACATATGTTTGACAAACCTACAAAGATTTTTGAAATAATTTCCTTTTACCTCTTGTTTTTTCATAAAATTTGTGTTAAACTAAATGATAGTGAGTTTTAATAACAGTTTTAGGAGGTGCTATAACAATGGCAAAATGTGATATATGCGACAAATCAGTTAATTATGGAAATAAATTAAGTATAACACGTTCACATATAAGTAAAAGAACATCAAGAACATTTAAACCAAATATTAGAACAGTAAAAGCAATGGTAGATGGACAACCAAAAAAAATCAATGTTTGTACAAAATGTTTACGTTCAGGAAAAGTTACAAAGGCTTAATTACAAAAAATAGAGCAAGTTTTAACTTGCTCTTGTTTTGTATATGTAATTTAAAATTACATTATTCTAAAGAGTTTAGTTCAGAAAATTTTTATTTATTTATCTTTTACACCAAAAATAAGCTTAACAAAACCCCTTAAAAACTTAGGAACTTTTTTTACAACAATAGTCATATTTTTAACACACTCCTTTTAATAATATCAGCAGCAAAGCCAAGAGATACCAAGGCATACAACCACAGCACCTATAAGAAATAACCAACCAGTAAAAGGAAGTAATATCACGAGTAGAATTCCTAAACCTAATCCAATTAAACAAACAGCTAAAGTTTTCTTAAAAATTCTCATAACATTCCTCCCAGATATAATATAATATTAAATTTTATGTAAAATTGTGAAAGAAGGTGTAAATGCTAATAGACCTAATATATCCACCAGTATGTGGCATATGCGATAGAATTTGTAAAAAACATTTATGTAAAGAATGTGAAATAGATTTAAAAAAATACGAAATAAATGAAATAGAAAATGCTAAAGGCGATGAAAGCAAATACTATGATTATCAAGTAAAAACCTTTAAGTACAAGGGAAAAGTTAGAAGTAAAATAATAGATTATAAATTTAATGAGAAGTCTTATATGTGCCATACCTTTCAAAAAATGATAACAAAAAATGAAAAAATATACAGTTTTTTGAAAAAGTATGATATAATATTATACGTTCCTATGTTCAAAAAACAGGAATATAAAAGAGGATATAACCAAACCTATTTAATAGCTAAAGAAATAGGAAAAACTTTAGGAATGCCAATAGAGAAAAACAATTTAACAAAAATAAAAGAAACAAAAAAGCAAAGTACACTAACCAAAGAAGAAAGAAAAACAAATGTGAAAGATGCATTTGTAATTAGGAAATCGGAAAGAATAGTAAATAAAAAAGTTATATTATTTGATGATATTTTTACAACAGGAAATACAGTAAATGAGTGTAGCAAAGTTATAAAAATGGCAGGAGCAAAAGAGGTTGCAATACTTACAATTGCTGTAGATTAAACAAAGGAGGTAATAATGGAAGACTTAGTTGAAAGCATTTTAGATTATGTAAGGTCAGATTATACAGATTATGCCATAATGATAAATGGAGAATGGGGTAGTCGGAAAGACCTATTTTTGGAATAACAAAATAAAGCCAAAAATTGATGGAATGCAATATAACGGAAAAAGGTTTACAAGTATTTACATGTCTTTATATGGTATATCAAACCTTGAGGAAATAAGCAAAAAAATATTCATTGAAACAACACAGTTAATGGATAAAAATGTAAAGAAACACATAGAAACAACAGGAAAATACTCAATTCCCGAATATGCAAAAACAGGTTTGAATATGGCAAACTCATTTGGTGCAAATACAAATGAAAAAATTAATTATGAAAAATTCTTTGCAACAGATGATAAAGTATTGTGCTTCGATGACCTAGAAAGAGCTAATGTAGACGTTATAGATATTCTAGGTTACATTAACAACTTTGTTGAACATGACCACATAAAAACAATAATTATATGTAACGAAAAAGAACTTTCAACAAAACTTAAAAATTCAAACCTTGAAATGAAAACATTTATTGCAACATATCTTTTAGACAAACAAGGGGAATTAGCAAAAGATGATGGCAAACCAATGGTTGAAAGAATACAAGAAAAAATAGAATATGTATTTGATAAAGCAAATGACTATGAAAGAATAAAAGAAAAACTAATAGGCGAAACATTCGAATACAGACCAGAATTCAACTATATAATAAATGGAATTTTAATGAGGTACGAAAACGACAAAGACCTTATAAGATTTTTAAGAGAAAACACGCCATATATAATAAATACATTTAACAAAAGTGGAACGAGAAACCTTAGAATACTAAAGCATTCATTAAATGACTTTAAAAAAATTTATGAAATGGTAAACAAATATTATCCAAACACAAATTATAGAGTTTTGCAAACAATGCTTATATTTACAATAGCAATTTCATTTGAAATTAAAGCAGGTAAAATTACAAAAGATAAATTTGTGTATATACAAAATAACGAGGAATACAAAGCAACAGTAGTATCTTCAAAAGTATTTATGGATAATAGGCAGTTCTACATTAAAGAATTTGATAATAACTATTACTATAACTTTAAGGCAGAATATAGATTTTTCAAATTTATTGAAATGTATGTTAGAACAAGAATTTTTGATACAAGACGTTTTAAAGAAGATATGGAAGACATTATAAATACAGTAGATACAGAGAAATTACCAGGATATAAACGTTTACTTACAGAAGAATTCTGGAAGATTTCAGATGATCAATTTCCAGGTGTAATTGAAAATGTAATGTCTGATGTTAAGCAAGGAAAGTTAAGTTTAATAGACACAACTAAGTTATTTATATACTTCACGTACTTCGTACAAAGAGGACTAATCAACTATAGTATGTCTACAATAAAAACATTATTTTTCAATGGTATGAACCTAGCATCTTTAAACTCTGTGTATGTAGAAAACGCAGAACAAGAACTAAATAGCTTGGCTTTGGGCGAAAAGAACTTAGACATAGATGATATTTTAGCACATTTTTATGTTTTAAATAATACATTAAAAGATAAAATGTATACAGAAAAAGCAAATGAAGTATTTAAATATATACCAATGAAAATGGAAATATTCTATGAAAAATTTGATGAAGAATGCATGGAAATACCAATATTAAAATACTATGATCCACATCAACTATTCCAAAGAATATCTTGTGCAAGTAATGAAGATATAATGGGAATAAAAGAAAAACTGCTAGAAAGAGCAAGAAAACACAAAGGTAAATTACAACCAGAATTGAAAAACATAAAGAAGCTAAGAGAAATAGTAGAGCAATATCTAAAAGGCAAAGAAATAACAATTAAAACAGTAATGCTTGTGGAATTACAAAAGGATTTAGATACAATTATAGAAATAATGGGAAATGAAGAACATTAAAAGCTTAGATTGGAAAGGAAGATTAAAAATGGAAGAATTAAAACTAAAATACTATTTTGAACATATGGATGAATTCAGTGAAAAGGAAATTTTTGAAGACTGCGAATATGTGTGGGAACCACTAAACAAAACAAAAGAATACTTAAACAAAAAAATAGTAGAACCAAATATTAAAGAAAATAAAGCCGAGGTTGGAGAATTTGTTTCAATCTCAGGTAATTACTCAATTGGAGAAGGTACAAAAATTGGTGCAAATGTTACAATAATAGGACCAGTAATAATAGGCAAAAATGTTGAAATACAAGCAGGAGCTTTAATTAGACCAAACACAATTATTGGAGATAATTGCGTAGTTGGGCATGGCTCAGAAATTAAACATGCAATATTACAAAATAAATCAAAAGTAGCAAGCTTAGATTTTGTTGGGGATAGCATACTTGGAAAATCAACAAGAATTGGAAGTGGATGCATACTTGCAAATAGAAGATTTGACCAAAAAAATATAGAAATAAAGATTGATGGAAAAAAATATGATACAGGAACAGATTTCTTTGGCGCAATTGTTGGAGATAGTTCTAGATTTGGAGCAAATTCAACAAGTTTACCAGGAACATGTGTTGGACCATATACATGGATTTTACCAATGGTGCAAGTAAGAAATTTTGTACCAGCAGAAAAAAGAATTTTCCCAAAAGCGGAGTATTCAATTCAAGATAACCCAAGAACAGAACTAAAATAATTAGGAGTTTTTATGAAGAAAAAATGGCAATATTATGAACAAGATAAAGAAATTGTAAACAAAATAGCAGAAGAACATGGTATATCTACACTTCTTGCCAAAATTTTAGTAAATAGAGGAATTATAGATAGCAAGCAAATAAAAGTATTCCTAGAGCCACAACGACATGACTTCCATAACCCTTTTGACATGTTAGACATGGGAATGGCAGTAAATAGAATTATAGAAGCAATAAACAATAAAGAAAAAACTATAATATATGGAGATTATGATGTTGATGGAATAACAAGTATCACAGTTCTAAAAAAGTTCCTAAATGAAAGAGGGCTAGACGTAGATTACTACATACCAAACAGATTAGAAGAAGGTTATGGCTTAAATAAAGAAGCAATTGAAGAAATTGCAAAAAAAGGCTATAAACTTATGATAACTGTAGATTGTGGAATATCAGGAGTAGAAGAAGTTGAACTTGCAAACAGCTTAGGAATAGAAACAATAATAACAGACCACCATGAACAACTAGATGTATTACCAAATGCTTATGCAATTATAAACCCAAAACGTAGAGATAACACATATCCATTTAGAGGGCTAGCTGGTGTAGGTGTTGTGTTTAAAGTAATACAAGCAATATCAATGAAACTTAACCTTGATGAAAAGGAATATTTGAAATACCTAGACATAGTATGTATAGGAACAATTTCAGATATAGTTCCACTAGTTGATGAAAATAGAGTAATTGCAAAACTAGGATTAATGCTTGTAAAATGCACAAAAAATGTTGGGCTAAAAGAATTAATACAAGAATCTGGATACAAAACAATAGATTCTGGAATGGTTTCATTTGGAATTGCACCAAGAATTAATGCATGTGGAAGAATGGGAAAACAAGAGGAAGCATTAGAATTATTCTTAACAGATAACCCAGAGAAAGCAAAAACAATAACTAAAAGATTAAACGAATACAATACACAAAGGCAAGAAACGGAAAAGCAAATTTTTGAGCAGGCAATTTCAGAACTTGAAAAAGAAAACTTAGAAGAAAAGAGTAGTATAGTACTTGCTGGAGAAAACTGGCATCATGGAGTAATTGGAATTGTTGCTTCAAGAATTACAGAAAAGTTTTTCAAACCAACAATACTAATATGCATTGAAGATGATATAGGAAAAGGCTCAGGCAGAAGTGTTCCAGGGTTTGACTTACATGAAGCTTTAGCTCAAAGTTCAAAATATTTAGAAAAATATGGTGGACATGAGATGGCTGTTGGTTTATCTTTAAAAAAAGAAAATATACAAGAATTTAAAAATCACTTTGAAGAATATGCAAAATCAAAAGGCGTAAAGGATATAGTTCCAATTATTAATGTAGACTCAGAAATAACCAAAAAAGATATAAATAAAGCTACAGTGGAACAAATAAAACTATTAGAACCTTTTGGTGAGCAAAACAAACAACCATTATTGATATATAAAAATTTGAAAATAGCATCAATAAGGGCATTATCAGAAGGTAAACACTTAAAACTAATGCTAAAAGATGAAAATGAAATAATAAATGCAATAGGTTTCAACCTAGGAGAACTTTCAGAAGAATACTTAATAGGAGATAAAGTTGATGTGGTTGGAACACTAGAAATAAACGCATATAATGGACAAGAACAAATACAAATAAACTTAAAAGATATAATGAAATCAATTTAGAACAAATAGAAAGGATAAGTAGCATGGAAAGCACAAACAAAACAATTGGTGATGTAATAAAAAGAATGAAAATGAATAAGAGAAAATTTAATAATGCTTTAATATTAAAGGCGTATAATTTCGCAGAAGAACATCACCGTGGGCAAAAAAGAATGTCTGGAGAAGACTACATAATACATCCTGTGGCAGTTGCCTATATTCTAGCAGACCTACAAATGGATGATGCAACAATTTGTGCAGCACTATTACATGATGTTGTTGAAGATACAGATGTAACAAGTGAAGACATAACAAAAATCTTTGGCGAAGAAATATCTGAAATGGTTGCAGGTGTTACAAAACTTGGAAAAATAAAATATGTAACAATAGAAGAACAACAAGTAGAAAATTACAGAAAAATGTTCCTAGCAATGGGAAAAGATATAAGAGTAATACTTATAAAACTAGCAGATAGACTTCACAACATGAGAACACTTTCAAGTTTAAAAAGAGATAGACAAATAGCTAATGCCAAAGAAACAATGGAGCTATATGCACCACTTGCAAATAGGCTTGGTATATATTCTTTAAAATGGGAACTAGAAGACTTAGCTTTTAGATATTTATACCCAGAAGAATATAGAGAACTTGTATTAAGCATTGAAAAGAAAAGAGAAGAAAGACTAGAATTTATAGACAAAATAAGAGATGAAATTCAAGCAGCTCTAAAGAAAGAAAAAATTATTGCAGAAGTTACAGGCAGGGCAAAACACTTATATAGTATTTATAGAAAAATGCAAAGAGACAACATAACAATAGATCAAGTATATGACTTATTTGCACTAAGAATAATAGTAAACTCAGTAAAAGACTGTTATGCAGCATTAGGAGTTGTGCACGATTTATACACACCAATGCCAGGAAGATTTAAAGATTATATAGCAGTACCAAAACCAAACATGTACCAATCAATACATAATACTCTAATTGGTCCAAAAGGAACACCTTTTGAAATACAAGTTCGTACATGGGATATGCATAGGGTAGCAGAATATGGTATCGCAGCCCATTGGGCATATAAAGAGGCAAATAAATTTAAAAAATCAAATGTAGTAGTTGAAGAAGATAAACTTGCTTGGCTTAGAGAAACACTAGAATGGCAAAAGGATATGCAAGATCCAACAGAATTCTTAAGAACTTTAAAAACAGAACTATTTGAAGATGAAGTTTATGTATTTACACCAAAGGGAGAAATAAAAACACTTCCAAGAAATTCAACACCTATAGATTTTGCATATAGTATACATGCAGAAGTAGGACATAAAATGATAGGGTGCAAAATCAACAGTAAAATGATGCCAATAATTACAAAATTAAAAAGTGGTGACATAGTAGAAATTCTAACATCAGAAACAGCAAAAGGACCAAGTAGAGATTGGCTTAAAATTGTAAAAAGCTCAAGTGCTAAAACTAAGATACAACAATGGTTTAAGAAAACAGAAAGAGAAGATAACATAGAAAAAGGAAAAGACATATTAGACAAAGAAATAAAGAAAATTGGTATGTCACATAGCGACTTATTTAAACCAGAATGGATACAAGTTGTACTAAACAGATACAATTACAACACAGTAGAAGATATGTATGCAAGTATTGGCTTTGGTGGAATATCACCAAATAAAATAATAACAAGATTACTAGAAGAATACAAAAAAGAACATGAAGAAGATGTTATTGAAGAAAAAATACAAGAACTTGTAACAGAAAAACCAAGAAAAACAAAATCACCAAAATCTGGTGTAATTGTAAAAGGAGTAGACAACTGCTTAGTAAAATTCTCTAAATGCTGTAATCCAGTACCAGGAGACGACATTATAGGATACATAACAAAAGGTAGAGGTGTTTCAATACATAGAAAGGATTGCCCAAACTTAAAAGATTTATTATCAGAGGAGGAGAGAATTATAGAAGTAGAATGGTTTGACCAAACAGAAAAGGCCGAATATAATGTAGATATACAAATACTTGCAAATGATAGAACAGGTTTACTTTCAGATGTTGTAAGGGAAATTACAAATCAAAAAATAAACATAATGGGAGTAAACACAAGAACAAGTAAAGATAGAATTGCAACAATAGATGCAACACTTGAGGTTCAAGACATTGGACAATTAAATCAAGTACTAAAACAAATAAGAAAAGTAGATAGCGTATATGACGTAACACGTAAAAATTAAAAAGGGGAGATATTTATGGCAAAAACATTAGCAAAAACATTACCAGGTTTTATGGAACTATTACCAAAAGACCAAATACTATTTAACCAAATGAAAGAAACAATACAAAAAACATATGAAAAATTTGGTTTTCTACCACTAGATACACCAGTAATAGAAAGCACAGAAGTTCTTCTTGCAAAAGCAGGTGGAGAAACAGAAAAACAACTATATTCATTTAAAAAGGGAGATAGCGAACTAACATTAAGGTTTGACTTAACAGTGCCACTTGCAAAATATGTTGCACTATACTCAAACGAACTAAGCTTTCCTTTTAGAAGATATCAAATAGGAAAAGTATATAGAGGAGAACGTGCACAAAAAGGTAGATACAGAGAATTTTATCAATGCGATATAGATGTTATAGGAGATGGAGAAGTAAACATTATAAATGATGCAGAAATTCCAAGCATAATGTATGAAGTATTTAAAAACTTAGGGTTAGATAACTTTACTATAAGAATGAATAACAGAAAAATTCTAAACGGATTATTTGAAGATGTAAATGCAAAAGAAATATCTGTTGATGTAATGAGAATAATAGACAAAATAGAAAAAATAGGAGAAGAAAAAGTAAGAGCAGAACTTAGAGAACTTCAAATGCCAGAACAGAGTATTGAAAAGATAATGCAGTTTATTGGAATTCAAGGAACAACAGATGAAAAATTACAAAAACTAGAAAATTTAAACATTGAAAATGATACATATAAAGAAGGCTTATATGAATTAAAAGAGGTTATTAAATATATTAGATTATTCAATGTTCCAGAAGAATATTTTACAGTAGATGTAAGTATAGCAAGAGGCTTAGACTATTATACAGGAACAGTTTATGAAACATTTTTAAATGATTATAAATCAATAGGAAGTATATGCTCAGGAGGAAGATACAGCAATTTAAGTGAATACTATACAGATAAGAAAATGCCAGGTGTAGGAATGTCTATAGGTCTTACAAGATTATTCTATGTTTTAAATGAAATAGGACTAATAAAAACAGAGAAAAAATCTATATCAGATGTATTAATCCTATCAATGGTAGACGACCTAAAGCCAGCAATAGAAACTGCAAATAAACTAAGAGGAGCTAGGGTAAATTGCGAAATATATTTTGATAATAAGAAAATAAAAACTAAATTCAAATATGCAGATAGATTACAAATACCATATGTAATTGTAATTGGAGAAGATGAAATTAAAGCAGAAGAAGTTACTCTAAAGAATATGCAAACAGGTAAGCAAGAAAGAATGAAACTAGAAAAAGTAATAGAAAAACTTTGTAAATAAGGAAAGGAAGAGAAAAAATGGAAAGAAAAAGAGGATTTGAAATAGCAAAAGGATTTGAAAAGTGGAATATTAATTTACCAGTAAGAAAAACAAAATGTTCAGCAGGATACGATATAGAAGCTGCTGAAGATACAGTTATACCAAGCTTTAAAAAAGGTATGAAACCAACACTTGTAAAAACAGGCTTAAAAGCATACATGGGAGAAGATGAAGTATTAATACTTGCAAATAGAAGCTCAAACCCAGGCAAAAAAGGACTAATCCTTTCAAATAGTATTGGAGTAATAGATAGTGACTACTATGAAAATCCAGATAATGATGGGCATATAATGTTTGCATTTTATAATATTAAAGATGAAGATATAGAAATAAAAAAAGGAGACGCAATAGGACAAGCAATATTCCAAAAATTTCTAGTAACAGATGATGACATTGCAACAGGCGAAAGAAAAGGTGGCTTTGGTTCAACAAGTAAATAAATTTTATGAAACATATTGAAAATATTATAAATATGTAATAAAATTTATTCAAATGTAAAAGGAGTGAAAAACATATGAAAAAAGAACGTGGTGCAATAACTTTAATAACACTTGTTACAATATTATTTATGCTTGCTTTTCTAGTAAGTACATTTACAATAATTATGAATAGAAGACAATCACAAGCAGAAATAAAAAGAGAAACCAAAGAAATATATGAAAGTGATGTTGAGAATGCTGAGCAAGTATATAAAAGTTATTTTGCAGGAGAAAACGAAATAATACCAATTTTAAATACAGACAATTTATTAAAAGTATGCAAAATTATACAAGAAGATACAGATGGATATATATTTGCAAAAGACAAAATATATAAATGCACTGCAAGTTCAAACTATAAACTTGAAGCAAATTTAGTTTTAAATGATGCAGACTATATAGATAAATATCCAGAATTATTTGGAGAAAAAAGTTGGATAGAGACAACAGAAACTGAAGTAACAAAAACTTTAACAAATCAAGTAACAAACTTTGGAACAGTAGGTTCTAGTACATATGAAGCACCAGCAACTGGAACATATACACTTCAAGTATGGGGTGCACAAGGTGGTTCGTATAACACAACATATTATGGTGGAAAAGGTGGATACTCTATCGGAACAATAAGCCTATCTCAAGGTGATAAACTAACTGTAAATGTTGGAGGACAAGGAACTTCTGTAACATCTGCCAAAATTGGTGGAACAGGTGGAAGCAATGGAGGCCGGAAGAGGCGGAAATGGTTCAGACTCATCAAAGGGTATAGCAGGAGCTGGTGGAGGAGGAGCGACTGATATAAGAATTCGGAGGCACTGCTTTAGGCTATAGAGTAATTGTTGCTGGTGGAGGCGGCGGCGCAGGAGGACCTGGTTGTAATGGGGGTTCTTCGCTTTCTGCAAATACGTCAGCAATTGGTGGCTTAGGTGGAGGAACTAGTGGTGGCACTGGAAAAGATTCAGGACAAGCAAATTATGGCGGAAAAGGTGGAAGGGGTGGCTCAGCTGCTTCAGGAGGAGCAGGTGGAGCCGTTTCAACCAAAACCACTACACAGTCAGATAATACTTATTATGCTGGAGGTGGCCGGAGGTGGCCGGTGGCGGTTGGTATGGCCGGTGGCCGGAGGTGGCCGGAGGTTCTTTAACAGGATCAACTCAAAGAGGAACTGCAGGTTCTGCAGGAAGTCTTGGAACAGGTGGAACAGGTGGAGCTTCATATTCACAAGGTGCAACAGCTTATTATGGATCTGGTCGGTGGTGCCGGAGGCGGTGGTTCAGGCTTTGTATGTACAGCAACATCAAGACCAAGTAGTGGCTACTATGTAGATTCAAAGTATAATTTAAGCAATGCAACAACATATGCGGGATCTTCATCATTTACATCAACATCAGGAGGCACAGAGACAGGACACTCTGGAAATGGTTATGCAAAAATAACACTAGTTTCAGGAACAGCAACTGAGACAGTTCAAACCACTACAACTGTAACAGGAATTAGATGGAATGGAATATTAAGAACTGCAAACTTTGACTATGGAGAAAAATATATTAAAGAAACAGACTTAAAAAATAATGTGTTAAAACATAATGGAATTAACACAGTTACTTATATAGAAGGAACAGGCACTCAATGGATTGATACAGGAATTCAGCCAGATACAAACACTAGATTTGAGATGGAATTCGCATTAACTAATATTACTGAAACAAGAGCAATAATGGGAGCTAGAGTAGCAGTTAGTCAAGTTTCAATGGATTTATTCTTTGTAAATGGAGATTTAAGATGGGATTATAACAAAAGCAAAACTTCTAGTAGCCTTACTTATACCGCAGGAAATATAATTCACGTTGAAAAAGGAATAGGAAAAATAGATATAACTTCAAATTCAAAAACAAAAACGATTACAAGCTCTGATACAATTAGTGTTGCAAAAAATATTTACCTATTTAATATTTCTCAAGGAGGAACAGCAGAAAACAGATTTGGAAAATTCAAATTGTATTACTGCAAGATATGGCAAGGGGATACACTAGTTAGAGATTTTGTACCAGTGATAGATACAGAGGGAAAAGCTTGCTTATACGATAATGTAAGTAAAGAATATTTCTATAACTCAGGTTCAGGAGAGTTTAGTTATCAATAAAAATAAAAGCCAATTTCAAAATATAAAATGAAATTGGCTTTTAACATTTTAAAATAAATAGGAACTATTTATTTAACATTTGACTTTCAGCTTTTTGAATCATTTTCTTAACCATGTTACCACCGATTCTACCAGCATCTTTTGCAGATATATCACCATTATAACCATTCTTTAAGTTAACACCTACTTCTGTAGCAACTTCATATTTGAATTGATTTAAAGAATCTTTAGCTTCTGGAACTAATGTTCTGTTTGAATTTGTGTTTGCCATTTCTTTTCACCTCCTAGGATTTTTAAAAAAAATTGTTAAAGCAATTTCATGCTTTTCAACATTTATGATGTGCAAAATATTAAAAAATAAACTAGTAATTTTTTGAAAAATTGGATAAAAATTATTTTAAAAATAAATATTACAAAAATATTACATAAATATTAAAAATATATGACAAAATTTAAAAGTTATTGTATTTTAATGTTTTTTGTTGTAGAATTATAATAAATAAAATAGAAATTAGGAGGAATAATTATGCCATCAAATCCAATGCAAAGAAAGGTAAGAAATTCATTTTTATTAGGAGTTTTAGTAATGCTAGTAATAGCAATTTTAATAGGAGCAATTGTATACCTTGTTGTAATAAAACCACAAGCAGACAAGAAAAAAGCAGATACAACTCAGTATGACTATGTTTATAGACTAAAATCAGGAAAAAGTGTAAATTCTGGAGAAGAAATAACAGGTTCAATGGTTGAAGCAGTTGAGATACCTGTAACTACAAATAATACAGACTTTATTAGAGCAAAACGTACAGATCAAACAGGCAAATTAGTCGATGTTGCTTTCACATCAGGATATAAAAGTAAAGTTGCATTAAAAGAAGGAACAATTTTAACAAAGAGTATGTTAATGTCTACAGAAGATGAGGATATAGAAAACTCTTTAAGATATATGGAATATAATATGATAACAATGCCAACAACACTAGAAGAAGGGGATTATATAGATATAAGACTAAGATTGCCAAACTCACAAGATTTAATTGTAATATCAAAAAAATCTATAGTAAGTATATACAATCAAACTGTGGGATTTAACTTAACAGAAGATGAAATACTACTATTAAACAGTGCTATTGTAGAATCATATAAGATGACATCTTCAGAATTATATTTAGCAAAATATGTAGAACCAGGAATGCAAGAGAAATCTGTATATACATATAGCCCATCAGAGGAAGTTGTAAATTTAATACAATCAAATCCTAACATTGTAGCAACTGCAAGAGAAAGCATTGCTAATAAATATGTAAATTCAGGAAATATTAGAAATCCAATTAATAGCGCGTTGTCTCAATATGCTGAAAATGCTAAAATTAATGTTGAGACAGGAATGCAACAACAGATTACAAATGCAAAACAAGCAAGAGAAAGTTATTTGTCAGGATTAGAATAAAAAATGTAACTTAGGGAGGAAACAACTTGAAAAAGATAGGTTTTATAGGAGCATATGATAAAACAGATTTGCTTATATATATTGCCAAATTACTTGTTGAAAATGATGTAAAAGTTTTAATCGTAGATGCAACTACTTTGCAAAAAACAAGGTACACAGTACCTTGTATTATGCCAAGTAGAAAATATATAACAACATATGAAGAAATGGATATTGCAATAGGCTTTGAAAATCTCCAAGAAATAATGAACTATGCAGGAACACAAGATTTTAACTATGATATTATGCTATTAGATATAGATAACAGGAAAGCTTTTGAAAATTTTGAAATGTATACTTCTGATAAAAATTATTTTGTGACTGCATTTGACAATTATTCAATAAAAAAAGGTTTGGAAACTGTTGGACAATCTGAAGAAAAAATGCTGATGACTAAAATTTTATTTTCAAAGAACATGGACAGAGATGAAGACGAATATCTAAATTTTTTATCTTTCTATTATGCTGTAAAATGGAGTAAGGAAAAAATCTACTTCCCATTTGAAGCAGGAGATAGTTCTGTTATAGTACAAAATCAAAGAAATGCGAGAATTAGCTTTAAAGAATTATCAATGCAATATAAAGAAGGTATTTTAGAAATTATATCTCAAATTGCACCAGAAATAAGACTTGGTGATGTAAAAAAAATGTTAAAAAACATATAAACTAACGGTTTTGTTAGGTAAGGGAGGAAAAATGTCAGTAATCGCTTTTTATGGAAATGATAAAATAGAAACAGCTCAAACTGCATCTATGGCAGGAATAGCAACATATCTGTCAATAGAAGAAAACTATAAAATTTTACTAATTAATACGAAATACAACGACACAGGACTTCAAGATTGCTTTTGGGCACAAGCAGGAAATGAAAAACCACGAACAGACTTGGACACAGGAATAACGGGCGTAATAAAAGCAATTGCAAGTAACAAAACAACACCTGAAATAATAACAAATTATACTAAAACTGTTTTTAAAGACAGACTGGAGATATTAACAGATAATAATATTCCAAGAGATACTTATGAAAAACAAAAGGAATACATGAAAAGTATTATTAGAATGGCGAATAAATATTATAACTTGGTGTTTGTGGATATAGAAGGAAGTTTAGAAGACCCATATGTGCAAGAAATATTGCAAGAGAGCAACTTAATTGTGGCAAACACAACACAAAGAATGAAAGCATTAAAAGAGTTTTTAGCAAATAGAAGATTATGCCCAGCAATAAATGAATACAATCTTATGTTTCTATTAGGAAAATATGACAAATTTTCAAAATATAATGCAAAAAATTTACAAAGAACAGAGAGATTGCCAGAAGTATATGGGATCCCTTACAATACATTGTTTTTTGAGGCATGTAATGAAGGAAACTTAGCAGATTTTATGATTAATTATAGAAAAGTCAAACAAAATAGTGTACAAGCACCAATTATTGAGTCACTATCAGAAGTTGGCCAAAGAATTATAGAAAAACTAAAAGAATTACAAGTACAAGTATAATAAAGAGAGGAGTACTGAACTAATATGAATATAGTAAATATACTTTTGATATTAATGGTACTAATAATATTTGGAATACTAGTTTATTATATGATTAAGAAAAATAAAGATGCCAAAGAAGATGAACAAGTGGTAGATGAGAAATCATATACTCTAGACAGTATGCTTGATTTTATTAAACAAAGACTAGATGAAATTACAAAGGTAAACTTATATGATATAGGTTTATCAGAAGAAGAATTAAAAAGAAGAAAAGCAAAAAAATATGAATTGAGAAAAGCTTTAAAAGGATGTACATACGGAGACGTAAACGACAAAAAGTATGTTAAGGAATTGATTTATGATTTGCTATACAAGGAATATGGAGTAAACGAAATTAACATATCTAAAGCAATTCCATTTGATGTACCATCTCTTCTAACAGCACAAGATAAATTTGACATCCTTTTACATATGTACAAAAAAGACTTTGGATATGAGGCTTTAACACAAATGATTAAAAAGTATGATTTAGCAGTTTTAAAATATGTTGAGGGAGAATCAAAACCAAGTTATGTTATTACAGAAGAAGAAATTAGCCAGATTTATGAACAAGAAAATTTCAAATTAGATTTTGCTGATAAATTAAATATTGTAACACAAAGAATTTATCAATTCTATAAGGGATATAGCTCTATTGATGAAATAAGAGATATGAATATAGATGGTGTTTCAGGAGGTGTATCTGGTCTTCCAGAAAGTTTCCTAAGCCAAGTTGCACAAACAGATGGTGATTATCTAGAGCAAATATCAGAACATAAAGTTCCAAGAGCATGTGATAGTATTTGGATATTCTTCCAAGGTAAATCTATTAGATTAGCATTCCTTTCTTTTGGAAAAGAAAGTGAGCTAAAAAGAGTTTGCCAGAATATCTACAAATATAACAACCCAGGACAGCTATCAGATACAAATGGTTATAAGATTAATGAAATGAAGGATGGTTCTCGTGTCGTTGTTGTTAGACCAAGTATGTCTGAGACATGGGCATTCTTCGTAAGAAAGTTCGACGTAAAGAGAGCAACTCTAGAACAAATAATTACCGTAGATGGAAAAGAAGAAGCAATTAACCTTTTAAAATTCCTTGTAAAAGGTGCTAGAATATTAGCACTTACAGGTGAGCAGGGTTGTGGTAAAACAACAATGCTTATGGCTATGATAGAAAACATATATGAAACAATGAACTTACGTATTACAGAAACTGCATTTGAGTTACACTTAAGAAAAATATATCCAACTAGAAATATCCTTTCAATGAGGGAAACAGAAACTATATCAGGTCAGGAATGTTTGGACGTTCAAAAGAAAACTGACGGTAGCGTTAACATAATCCGGAGAGGTTGCAACAGACCCCGTAGCATCATGGATGATTCAATCTGCACAGGTTGCATCTAAGTTTACATTATTTACTCACCACGCTAAAACATTCCCAAACTTAATAACAGCACTAAGAAATTCAATGCTAAGAGCAGGAACATTTACAGATGAAAAAATTGCAGAAGAACAAGTTGTATCAGTATTGAACTTTGATATACACTTAGTAAAAGACTTTAGAGGAAGAAGATATATAGAAAGAGTAACAGAATGTATTCCAATTGAAGATAAAGGAGAATACACATACGATTACAGAAAAGAAAAAACACTTGAAGGTAAAGTAGAAAAATTTATGGACAATGCAACAAGATATTTCCATAAAGTTACAAACAAAGAACTATACACATATGTAAATGTTATGGAATACCATAACGATGCCTATGTTTTAACAAATAAAATATCAGACACAAACATTAGAGAAATGAGAAACAATATGAATACAAAAGATGCTGAAGAATTTGATGAATTTATAGAAAGAAACTGGGGCAAGAAAACAAGTAAAGTAGCAAAAAAAATGAGGTGAAAACTAAATGTCAAATAATGTAATATACATTATATTAGGAATAACAGGTGGATTATTTGCTTTGATTATTGTTGCATATTTAATAATTCGCTCAAAAGCAAATAAGGGCGATATGAAGAAAATTAGACAATTAAGAGCAGGAACAAAACAAAACAAATACTCAATGGATGTAATCTACCAAAAATTATATAATTTTTATACATCTGTTCCAGTATTTAAAAGATATGTACTAAAAATTAGAAGAAAACTAGAGATTATACATATGCAAGATGAATACAAGACAAGAATGCAAACAGCAAATATTATTACAAAAGCTTTGTGTATTATAATTCCTGTTACAATATTGGTAATTGCATTCACAAAATCAGATCCATTACTATTAGTTATATTATTGCTATTTGAATTATTCTTGATTGAGACACTTATGTCTGGAATGATAGACAAGTATGATACAAAACTTTTAAAACAACAAATTGATTTCTTTGCCGAAATAAGACATGCATACCATGAATTTAATATGGTTGAAGAAGCAATTTATCAAGTATCACAAAATGATGAACTTGAAGTTTCTGTACAAGGACAAAAAATTTATGAAATATTAATCTCTGAAGACCCAGAAACAGAACTTGAAAAGTATTATGATGTTGCGCCAAACAGCTTCCTAAAAGAGTTTGCAGGAATATCATACTTAACAAGAGAATTTGGTGATAGAACAGATAAAGATGGAGCTTCACTATATCTTAAAAACTTAAATAACATTACACAAGAAATGCAACTTGAAATATTAAAAAGGGACAAGTTAGATTATGTATTCCAAAGTTTATCAGTTATAGCAATTTTACCAGTACTATTTATGGCTCCACTAAAAAATTGGGCAATAAGTAACTTTGCATTTACTGCACAGTTCTATGATGGTAAAGGTGGACTTATGGTGCAAATTGCCTTGGTAGTTCTTACATTTGTATGTTATTATTTAACTAGAAAAATCAAGGATACAGGAGGAATAAAAGTAGATTTTAAAGACCAAAGTAAAGTTTGGCAAATGAAATTATATAGTAAACCATTTGTAAAGAAGATTGTTGATTTAATAATACCTAAAAAGAACACAAAGGAACATAGAGTTGTTACAAACTTAATGAAGGAGTCTGCAACAAAACAGAAAATAGAAACCTTGTATATAAACAAAATTGTAATTGCAATTGCAGCAATAATTATTGTAATATTATTATTTTCATTTGGACATAAGGTTGCACTTGATTATATTTATAATGAACCAACTTCAGACTACAATTTATTGGGCTCTATGACTGACAAAGATAGAGCTGAAGCTATGAAAGTTACTGAGGTACAAAATGAAGTTTTGAAGAAATTTAAGGGCAAGATGGGTGTCACATCAGATGAAATAAAGGCATATTTACCAAAGACAGAGTTTTATAAAAAGGCTACTGAAGCTGAACTTAAAAAGGCTACAGAGCAGATAATGAGCAAACTTGCTGTTGTAAATAAGGAAAATTTTCAGTGGTTTGAATTGTTAATAGCATTTATCTGTGGATATTTAGGATTCTGTAGTCCTACATGGATGTTAATTTTACAAAAGAAATTAAGATCCCTTGAAATGGAAAATGAAGTAATGGAATATCAAACAATAATATTAATGCTTATGAAAATTGAAAGAGTAAATGTTGAAATGATATTAGAGTGGCTTGAGAGGTATTCAAATATTTTTAGAGAACCGATTTCTAAATGCTTAAATAACTATGAATCAGGAGCGTGGGAAGCATTAGAACAATTAAAAGATGAGATTGCTTTTCCTCAGCTAGAGCAAATTATAGAGAGTTTACAAGCGGCAGTTGAAAAAATACCAATTTCAGAAGCCTTTGATGAACTAGATAATGAAAGAGAGTATTACCAAGCAAAACGTGAGGAATCTAATGAAAAACTAATAAAAAGAAAAGGAATGATTGGAAAGGTAGTTGGATTTGCTCCAATGGTTGGATTATTTGTTGGATACCTAATTGTACCATTAGTTGCAATAGGAATGTCAGCAATGACAGAAAGCTTCAATTCAATTGAAATTAATACAATGTCTTAAGGGAAAGGAATGAAGTTATGGATAATGCAGCACAAGCTTTATTAATAGCGGGTGGAATTTTACTTGGAATACTTACTATAACAATGCTAGTGTATATGTTTAGTAATATTTCGAACATGGGAAATGCCCAAAATTTAAAACAGGAAGCAGAAAGATTAGCAGCTTGGAACAATGAATGGGAAGCATATAATAAGCGTTTACTTTACGGAACAGAGGTATTAACTGTAATTAATAAAGCAGAACAAAACAACAAAGAATATAACGAAAATGATAGATATAAGGTAAAAATTTTTATACAACAAGGAAATGGTGCTGAATTGAGTGATGCTGAGTATAAGGATTTTGTCAATAACACAAAAACATCAATTTATACGTGCGAGAGTGTAACATATAATGAAGAAGGTAGAGTAAGCACTATGACCTTTAGATTTAAAGAATAGGAGATTGATGTAATATGGAAAATGCAACACAGGCATTAGTTATAGTGGGAGCAGTATTCCTTGCGTTGATAGTTCTATCGATTGGAGTTTTCTTACATGGTAAACTTAATCAAACTTCAGAATCATACGTTACAAGGTTAGACACCGTGGAACTACAAAAATACAATAGTAAATTTTTAATTTATGAGGATAGAAATAACCTAACAGCACAGGATATTGTAACGGCAAGAGGAATTGCCAAAGAAAGAGATGTTGGTACAAGAGTATTTTTAAAAAATGAGGATATTACTGATTGGAATGATTCTCAAATAAATGATTTTTTATCTAAAAACATATTGCTAGATAAAGCAGGCCATACTGAAAACGTATTTCGTTGCAAAAATATAGATTATGATGAAGAAGGAATGGTTATATCAATAATATTTGAAAAAATATACTAAAATATTGAAAAAAAAAAAGAAAAAATGTATAATTAGGTTAGGTGAAATATGAAAAAGACAGTACTAATTATTGCAATTCCAATTGTAATTATATTATTTTCAATATGTGGATTGTTTATAACTCAAAAGACTACTATTAGAAACATAAAAAAGTATAATAGTCAGTATGAGTACTATATAAACAAAAGCATATATGGCACAGAATTAGTAACTCTTATAAATAAGGTTATAAATGAAAATGAAATAAACAAAGTTGAAAAAGATGAAAAAGGATTTTTCATTGAAAATAATGAAAATAGTATTAAAATAAATATAAAAATGAATACAAATGGTAAAACATACCAAATGGAAACCTTTTATAATAATGATATAACTAAGTTTGTAGAAAACTTTAATTTGGTTAAATTTAGATGTAATAAAATTGAATATCACAAAAAATCAGGAAGAGTAAGTAAACTGTATTTTGAAGAAATTTTAGAGTAACAAATGATATTAACTTTTAGAGCAAGAGCTCTAGAACCAAATAAATATTAGAATCAAATGGAGGTGAAATATATGGAGAATGCTTCAAAAGCTTTAATTATAGCTGGTGCTATTTTAATTTCTATATTATTAATTTCAGTTGGTGTTTTAATAATGAATTCAACAGGTGATACACAAAAATCAGTTGAAGATCAATCAAAGGCTATAGCGATAAGAACATTTAATGCTCAATTTACACCATATGAGGGTAGTGATCAATCTGCAAGCCAAATAAGAGCTTTGAAATCAGCAGTACAATCAAGCAATGGAACAAATGTTGATCATCAAGTTGTTTTCGAATTAGCAACTGGTGTTACAATTACATCTAAAGACAAATATAATGTTGAATTGACATATGGATCTGATAATAATAATAAAGGTTATGTTACAAAGGTAACTGTTAGCAAATAAAAAAAGATAGTTTTTGGGATAAGTTAAAGCTTATCCTGAATCAAGTATATAGTATAGATGCTATATACTTGATTCAGGACAAGAAAGAAGGAGGAAAAAAATGGAGAACGCAACAGATGCATTAAAAATGGCTTTTGCAGTTTTTGTTTTTGTAATAGCACTATCAACAGTTTTTTCTCTTATGACTAAAACCAAGGAGGTTGCTGATACTGTTTTATGGTATTCAGATAAAACAAATTATTATGATTGGACAGATGAAAAAACAGATGAAGGAAGAATTGTAGGTGAAGATACAGTTATTTCTGCTTTACAAACTCAAGTTAAAGAAAAAGTTTTTGTTCAAATTCAGGATCAGAATGGTGTAATAGAAAAAACGTTTAAGCCATCATCACAAGAAAACGTAGAACAAGAAAGAGAAGATTATATTAAAAATAAACTAAAGAATGGTACTAATAAATATCTAGAAAAAGTTTTAGAGATAACAACAGGAGGGGTTTTTAGAACAGCTGATGATGGAACTAGAATTACTATTCAACCGGGAACGACAAGAACATATGTAATTTTTAAAAAGAAAATAGACTAGGAGGAAGAAAAAATGTCAGATACTTTTATTACAATAATGGTCGTAATGATTGCTGTTGTTGCTTTATTCATTATTCCAGTAATGGCAACAGCAAATCAAAATGATAAAGTAACACAAACAGCGGTGCAAACAATAGTTGCAGAATTTGTGAATACTTCAGCAAGGGAAGGAAAAATAACTGAGGAAAAATATAGTGAGTTTATACAAAATTTATATGCAACAGGAAATTCATATTCTGTTGATTTAGAAGTTCAAATACTTGATGATAATCCAGGAAAAAAAGGACAAAATATAAATAAAATAGGTGAAAATATTTATTATTCTGAATTTAAAAATTCAATAGAAAATAAATTGAAAACGGATGGAGTTTATAAACTAAAACAAGGGGATTATATTAAAGCTAAAGTACAAAATACTAATGTAACATTTGGAACCCAATTTAAAAACTTTATTTATAGCATAGCGGGAAAAGATACAATAGCAATAGAGGCTAGTAGCTCTGCATTAGTTACAACAACAGGAAAATAAATTTTAAATTTAAAGGTAAAGGGCAGAACATTTAGTGTGACTGCCCTATTTTAAAGTAACAGGAGGAAAATTTTATGTCTGATACATTAATGGCTATTATTGGAATCTTTATTGCAGTTATATTAATGTTTGTTCTACCACTTACAATTATGGCGAATAAAAATGATGAAATAGCACAAACTGTTGTACAAGTTGCTGTTTCTGATTTTGTTGAAACAGTAACAAATAAAGGTAGAATAACCGAATTTGATTATAATAAATTAGTTCAAAAGATAAGTACAACAGGAAATGCTTATGATATACAAATAGAAGCACAAATAATAGATGATAACTCAAGAAGAGCAACATCTACAGCTGATAGTTCTCAAACAGGTGAGTATAAGTATTATTCTGTTTATACAAATACAATAATGGATAAAATAAGAAATGACGGATTTTATGAGTTGAAAAAAGATGACTACGTAATTGTAAATGTAAAAAATATAAATATAACATTAGGAACACAATTTAAAAACATGTTTTATAAACTAGTCGGAAAAGATACATATACAATAGGAACATCATCTTCTGGAATAGTTGTAAATTCAGATTCTAATGTAGAAAAAGCAGAAGCAATAACACCAAATAAACCAACAATAGCTGAAAAAGAGGTTATAATAAAAGCGAAACATATTGATAACGTAGTTGACTTGCCAGAAAAAACAATTACTAGTAATGGTTTGAAAATAAAAATAGATAAATATAATGAGACTTATCCAGTAAATATTATTGTGGATAGCGCCTCATATGAAGTAGGAAGAACAATACCATCATATGTGCTATATTTTGATACTGAAATGAATGCATATGTAATAGATATTAAATTAGTTAAAGAAGTTTTAAACATAACAGACTCTCTATGGGCAACTACAAATATACAAGTAAATTATGTACAAACAACATAATTAAAAGGTAAGAGAAAGGAATAAAAATATGAAACTACAAAATTTAGCAATAATATTTTTAGTTATAACAATACCCTTAATTGTAATTTTGTCATATTATTTGAATATGCAACAACAAACATTAAAGTTGCAAGCAGAATACGATACAAAACTTGCAGAGGCAACAAAGGAAGGAATAAAAGCTTTCGAGGTAAATACAGTAGACTGGTCAGAATGGGTAAGTGAAGTAAACAGCCAAACAACAAGAAATAATGTACAAGCAGTAATAAATACATTTATAACCAGCTTGTCAAACAACCTTCATTTATCTGGAACAGCAAAAGAGTATATGCTAAATTACATCCCAGCAATAGCTGTAACAATGTATGATGGATATTACATCTATGCACCAACATATATGCCAGTTACAGCTACAAATAGTAATGGTGTGCAAATGTTTTATGAATCTGGTACAGCTAATAAAATAATTCTATCAGATGCAGGAGAAATTTTATATGAAGCAGATGTAGATAAAGGAATAACAGGGCAAACATATACATATACATACACAAATGAAGCAATGGAAACAGAAATTCAAACTTTTTCAAACTTAACAACAAATATAAATGAAGCCAAAAGGGAATACAGAAATATTCTAAATAACAAAATAACATATGCAGCGAGGTATAGAGATACAGCAAATAAAAGCAGAACAAATGTTGTTGTTAATTACACTTTAGATAACAGAATATATGTATATGGAAAAGTAAATGGAGAAGTTGTAAATAAAGATGGATATTTAATTTATCTAGAAAGCAATATACTACCAAGAGCTTATATACCCAATGCATATTTAAGTAATCCAAAGGATTCACATATAATAGTTGATCATAAAATAACTGGTCTAGAATGTGACAATACAGAAATAGAGCCAGAAATACTGGAGGAACAGGTTTTATGTAAGGAAGATAGTCAATATGTAATAAAGACCTTTAAATATATATATGATGTAACACACGAAAAATTATATTATGATGAAATTGCAGATAATTTCTTTACAATAGATTCAACAACTAAAGAAAAAAATTTTATAAGTAATTCGAATAACATAAAAATAGGTTCAGAAGATTGCAGATATAAATCTGTTTCAATTCTATGGGGAGATTCAGATGGAACAACAGAATATAAAAAAGTATATCAAGCAATAAATGGAAAAGATAAAGGAAAATGGTGTATAAGTATTAAGCCAGAAAATGCTCAAACAGACAAACACAAAGAAACAATAGATACAGAAATAAAATCAGAAAAACTAAAAGACTTAGGGCTTGATGATATAAGATACAGTACAATATATAGAGATTTTAGTGCAATAAATTATTATGTAGAAGCATATGCTTTTACAAATTGGGTAAAACAAAACTTAGGAAATAGAAACCTAGAAATAGTACAAAAAAAATCTAACAATACTATAGAAAATCCAATAATACTTAGCTCTAATATATTTAAAATAAGTGCAACTAATGATCCGGAAGATGAAACATCAGAAATAGTACAGCATAAAAAAGGAGTAATGAGAGATGCTGTAACAACAAACTTGAACTTGGCTATATCAAATTATAATGGTCCAGGAGAGACTATATATAAATTGCCAAAACTAACAGATAGTGACTGGGAACAGTTATTTAGCAATATTTCTTTAATAACATTCTTCCAAGGTGTGCCAATAGGACTAAAAACATACAACAACTATGCAATAGCAACAAGTACAACAAATAGGGAATATGTAGACCCAGGAGAACTATATTTTAGTGGAGATGATATTAACTATCATAGAGTAAATTGTGAAAAGTGTGGAAATGTACTTTACACTGGTTATAGAAGTGTAGAATATGTACAAAAAGAGTTTTTAAATGGAACTGATAATATATATTATTATCAACATAATGATAATAAAAATGGAACATCAAGAACAGCATGTTACTATTGTGCAGTAAATAAATCAAATTACAAGCAAACATCAGATAAAAAAATAGCATATTTGCAGGAAAAATCATATAACGAAGCATTAGCAAGAGAGAGATACTATCAAAAGCAAACTTTAGATGGAAAAATAGGAATAACAATATTTTATCATCCAACATATGAAGTTGGAGGAGAAATAACAGCAATAAATGACATCCCAGAACCACAAGACGCCGAGATTGGTGTTGCTGCAGAAATTCAGGGTAAAAATCCTACACCAAATATAACTACAAATAATAAATTTATAAAGTATGTATTTGTTGGTTGGACTGATGTACCAAATTCTACTACTGTAAAATATCAAGCTGGGGAGATGGCGACTTTTTATGAGGATGTAGATCTTTATGCTGTTTGGAGAATTTCATTAAGTGAATTAGATTGGACAAGAGATTTTAAATGGGGAAAAGATACACCAAGTTATTGGGATGGTGGAGATCATGAAGTTTATGATGGAAGTATATCAAACATAAGAATAACTGAAGCTACAGAAGGTGCTAAAGTTGAAATGACAGGAAATAGTCAATTCGAAGGTAAAGGAGCAACTTGGGCAACATTTAAATCAGAATTTATATCAATACAAGAGTTTCAATTTACATACCATGTAAATAAGGGAGATAGCTTTAATGCAGTTGGATTTATGTTTAATGTTATTGATCAAGGTAGCTATTTGGAAGGATATATGTTTAGTATAAACTTTACAGGAAAACCAAAAGAAGAGGCAGGAGATACAGGATCAATATTTAAATTTAGATATAATAAAAATAGTAATACAAAAAATATAGAATCACTTACACGTGTTGGGTCAGCTTTCCACATAAATGTTTCCTCAAATAGGTATAGTACAACAAGTGGTAGTATGAGCATAAAAGTTCAGGAAAATGGATATTTAGTTACTGGTACAGAAATGACGGGTTCAAGCTTCATACCGGTAGATAATCCTCAACCAGATACATTTGGCTTCATGTCAGATCACTATTCACATGGTTGTGAGCAAATTGGTTATTATAAAATAGACAATATAAAAATTATTGCAGTAAGAAACAAATAGTATAACCAATCTAAAAACTGGTTACCCTACATATAGGGTGACCAGTTTTGAAATTTTTAAAAAGAACTTTATTAATAATATTCCTCTTAATAACTTTAATATACACAGTAAACATATCCAACATACCGAAGAAAGTAATTTTATTTGAAAACGAAGAATTATCTTTAGGTGAAATTCCAGGAGTTACACTAAAAAACACACAAAGCACAACAATAGAAACATCAATAAATAGTCGGAAAAACTAAACAAACATCAATAACAGTAAGTCTATTCAACTTAATAAAAGTAAAAGATGTTGATGTTACAACAGTTAAAGCAACAAAAGTTGTACCGCTAGGAAATATAATTGGACTAAAGCTATACTCAGATGGTGTCTTAGTAATTGGCATGACTGAAATAGAAGGCAAAAAACCATATGAGAATACAGGCATAAAAGAAGGAGACTTAATAATAGCCGTAGACAACATAACAGTAACAACAACAGAAGACCTAATAAACTGTGTAAATGCTTCAAATGGACAAGATATCAAGATAAAATATTTAAGAGATGAAACAGAATATACTGCACAAATGGAGCCGGTAAAAACGAAGGAGAATAAATATAAGATAGGCTTATGGGTAAGAGATGGGGCTGTTGGTATTGGAACTGCAACATATTACGAACCAGAAAGTGGCAAAATTGCAACACTTGGGCATGGAATAATAGATAGAGATACAGATAAGTTAATTACAATAGAACATGGAACTTTGCATGGAAGCACAGTTACCAAAATAAAAAAGGGTGAAGAAGGAACACCAGGCGAAATTAGGGGAATAATTGATGAGGATAAAAATATAGGCACAATAAACTTAAACACAAAGTTTGGAATTTATGGAACTTTAAGTAGTTTAAATGAACTTGGTATAGATAAGCAAAATAGCCTAGAAGTGGCTTTAAAAAGCGAAATACAAACAGGTAAGGCAAATGTAATACTAAGCTTAGATGGTGGTCCAAGAAAAGAATATGAAATAGAAATTAAAAAAATATATAAAAACAACAAAGAAGATAATAAAAGCATGTTAATAGAAATAACAGACCAGAACCTAATAGAAAAAACAGGTGGAATTATACAAGGAATGAGTGGAGCACCAATAATACAAAATGGTAAATTTATAGGAGCAATAACGCATGTGCTAGTAAACAACCCACTTCAAGGGTATGCAGTATTTGGAGAAACTATGATAAAACAAATGAATAGGTAGCTTTAAATTAAAAGCTACCTATTTTAAAACTATCTACAGTTGTTATTTGTTCTTTCGTTTTGATTGTTATTGTTTTCACTGTTTCTATTGCTATTTTTGTTTTTTTTGTTGTTTTTATTATTTTTATTCTCTGACATTGAAAAATACACCTCCTAGAAATTTATAATAATATTATTAACTACAAGTGGCAAAATATACATTACATTTGCACAAAAACAATAGGCGAATTATGTAAATAAAAGAAGGTGTAAAAAACTTTATGTCGAATAATATATAGTAGGAAAGGTGCTAAAATATGGTGCGATATAGTGAAGCTTTGATTGATGAAATTAAGTTAAATAATGATATAGTAGACATCATATCACAATATGTAATATTAAAAAGAAGCGGTAGAAATTTCTCAGGATTGTGTCCTTTTCATAAAGAGAAAACGCCTTCTTTTTCTGTTTCTCCAGACAGGCAAATTTTCCATTGTTTCGGGTGTCGGAGTTGGTGGTGATGTTATTTCATTCATATGCAAAATAGAAAACGTAAATTATAGAGAAGCAATACAAATACTAGCAGAAAAAGCAGGAATAGCACTTCCAACATCAGATAATGCACAAGAAAACAAAAATGATTTTTTAAAACAAAAAGTATATGAAATAAATGAAATTGTAGCAAATTTTTATCATCAAAATCTTTATTTACCAATCGCAAAACCAGCACAAGAATACGTAAAAAAGAGAAAGTTAGATAACAATACATTAAAGAAGTTCATGATAGGCTATTCTGGAACAGGAAACGAAGTGTATAAACTTCTTAGAGAAAAAGACTTTACAGATGAACAAATCTTAGCCTCAAATCTTGTAAAGAAAACAAGCTATGGATATTCAGATATTTATAAAAACAGATTAATGTTTCCAATACAAGATGTTAGAAACAAATACATAGCATTTGGAGGAAGAGTTTTGGACGACTCAAAACCCAAATATATAAACTCACCAGAAGGAATAGCTTACAGCAAAGGTAGAAACCTATATGCAATGAATGTTGCAAAAAATGCAAATATGGGTAAAATAATAATGGTTGAAGGATATATGGATACCGTATCACTTCACCAAAGAGGAATAACAAATGTTGTAGCATCACTCCGGAACAGCACTTACAGAAGGACAAGCAAGGTTACTTAGAAAATATACAGAAAAAGTGATTATCTCATATGATTCTGATGGAGCAGGGCAAGCAGCAACAATGCGTGGACTTGAAATTCTAAAAAACGTTGGATGTGATGTTAGAATTCTTCAAATGGAAGGCGCAAAAGACCCAGATGAATATGTTATAAAATATGGAAATGGCAGATTTAATATGCTTGTAGATAATGCAATATCTTTGGTAGAATTTAAAACGAAAGTATTAAAAAAGAGTTTGGACTTAAACAACGTAAGCGATAAAATAAAATTCTTAAAAGAAACAGCAAGGCTACTTACAACCGTAGATAGCAAAATAGAGCAAGAATTATATATAGACAGAATATCAAGTGAATATGGCATTTCAAAAGAAGCACTTTATGCTGAAATAAATAAAACAACAAAAAAAAATATATCTATAAAAACTTTAGAGAAAAAGCCAAGGCCAGTTATAAAAAAAGAAGATGTAGATAAAAAGCTTATAAAACGTGAAAAAGCAATAATAGCACTATTAATACAAGAAAAAGAAAATGTAATAGAACAAATAAAAAAAGAAATACGATTAGAAGATTTTAAATCAGAAATCAACAAAAAAATATTACAAAAATTGTATGAAGAATACGAAAAAGGAAATAGTAATATAAATGCAATAATGAACGCATTTGTAGATGATGAAGAAACAATGAGTAGACTTACAGAAATAATGGCAGAAGAATATCAAATAGAACCAGACCAGAAAACAATTAAAAATGTAATAAATACATATAAAATAGAAAAACTAGATAACAAAAAAATGGAGCTCTTAGAAAAGGAGCAAGACCCAAATTTAACAAAAGAGGAAAGAGAAAAAATCATTGAAGAAATAAACAAAATAATTATACAAAAAAAACTAGTAAAATAAAGCTTTTTTCCAAAAAAAGAGGAGGATAATATGGAAGAAGAAAAAGAAGTTAAAGTAGAAGAAAAAGCAGAGAATAAAGTAGAAAATGCAAACACTCAAGATGCAGAAAAAAAGGTTACAGATATAATTAAAAAGGCAAAAGAAAAGGGAAATATAACCTATGGAGAACTTGCAACAGAACTTGGAGAAGTAAATCCAGAACAAATAGATAAGGTATTTGATGCAATGGAAGAAATGGGAGTAGACGTATTAAAAGATGACGACATAGAAGAACCAGATTTAGAAGATTTAGAAGAAGTTGAAAATCTAAAATTAGATGATTTAGATTCAATGAATTTTGATAGTGCAAATACAGATGATCCAGTCCGTATGTATTTACGTGAAATAGGTAAGATTCAGCTATTATCATATGATGAAGAATTAGAACTTGCAAAAAGAATTCTACAAGGAGATGAGGAAGCAAAGCAAAAACTTGCAGAATCTAACCTAAGATTAGTCGTCAGCATTGCTAAAAAATATGTAGGAAGAGGACTTCTATTCTTAGACTTAATACAAGAAGGAAACATGGGATTAATAAAAGCAGTGGAAAAATTTGATTATACAAAAGGATATAAATTCAGTACTTATGCAACATGGTGGATAAGACAAGCAATAACAAGGGCAATAGCAGACCAAGCAAGAACAATAAGAATACCAGTTCATATGGTTGAAACAATAAATAGATTAATACGTACATCAAGATTACTTTTACAAAGACTTGGTAGAGAACCTAGCCCAGAAGAAATTGCAAAAGAAATGGATATGCCAGTTGAAAAGGTAATGGAAATACAAAAAATTGCACAAGACCCAGTATCACTAGAAACTCCTATTGGAGAAGAAGATGATAGCCATTTAGGAGACTTTATACAAGACGAAGATAGTCCAGCACCACAAGATTCAGCTTCATTTACACTTATGAAAGAACAACTAGACGAAGTAATGAACACTTTAACACCAAGAGAAGCTAAAGTATTAAAACTTAGATTTGGTCTAGAAGATGGTAGAGCAAGAACACTAGAAGAAGTTGGAAAAGAGTTTGATGTAACAAGAGAAAGAATAAGACAAATAGAAGCAAAAGCACTAAGAAAACTAAGACACCCAAGTAGAAGCAAACGTTTACGTGATTATATGAACTAATTTTAAATAAATAATACAATTGGAATAGTTAATAATTATTGCTAATTATTAACTATTCATTAAATAAAGAGAGGAAGATTCATATGTGCAATCATAATCTAGAAGGAAAATACGAACCAAATGAATTTGAAGAGAGAATATACAAAAACTGGGAAGAAAAAGGATATTTCAAACCAAGTGGAGATAAATCAAAAGGTAATTACTGCATAATGATGCCACCACCAAATGTTACAGGAAAATTACATATGGGACATGCACTAGATGGAACACTACAAGACATACTAATTAGATATAAAAGAATGCAAGGATATAATACTTTATGGGTTCCAGGAACAGACCATGCAGCAATAGCAACAGAAGCTAAAATAGTAGAAAAGCTAAAAAAAGAAGGAATAGATAAACACGATTTAGGAAGAGAAAAATTCCTAGATGAAGCATGGGCATGGACTAAAGAATATGGTGGAACAATTGTAAAACAACAAAAAAGACTTGGTTGCTCAGCAGATTGGTCTCGTTCAAGATTTACAATGGATGAAGGCTTATCAAAAGCAGTTCTTACAGTATTTAAAAGGTTATATGATAAAGGGCTAATTTATAAAGGAAAAAGAATGATAAACTGGTGCCCAGAATGTAACACATCAATTTCAGATGCAGAAACAATTTACAAAGAAGAACCAACACACCTTTGGCATATAAGATACAAGGTAGTAGGAGAAGATAGATATTTAACTGTTGCAACAACAAGACCAGAAACAATGCTTGGAGATACAGGAGTTGCAGTACACCCAGATGATGAAAGATATAAAGATTTAATAGGTAAAAAATGTATATTACCAATAATGAACAAAGAAATTCCAATAATAGCTGATGAATTTGTTGAAAGGGAATTTGGAACAGGTTGTGTAAAATTAACACCAGCACATGACCCAAATGATTATCAAGCAGGCTTAACACACGGTTTAGATATAATAGAAGTATTTGATGAAAACTTCAAAATGAATGATTTAGTTCCAGAATACAAAGGACTAGACATGTATGAAGCAAGAAAAAGGATTGTAGAAAAGCTAGAAGAAATTGGAGCACTAGTTAAAATAGAAGACTATACACATAATGTTGCAAAACATGATAGATGTGGTAAGACTGTAGAACCAAAAGTTTCAGACCAATGGTTTGTTGCAATGAAAGAATTAGCAAAACCTGCAATAGAAGCAGTAAAAACAGGAAAAACAAGATTTGTACCAGATAAATTTGAAAAAACATATTTTAACTGGCTAGAAAATATACAAGATTGGTGTATATCACGTCAAATTTGGTGGGGACACCAAATACCAGCATACTATTGCAAGGATTGTGGAGAAATAAATGTTGAGATAGAAAAACCAGAAAAATGTTCAAAATGTGGAAGTACTAATCTAGTTCAAGACGAAGACACACTAGATACATGGTTTAGCTCTGCACTATGGCCATTCTCAACACTTGGCTGGCCAGAAGAAACAGAAGACCTAAAAACATTCTTCCCAACAAATACATTAGTAACAGGTTACGACATAATATTTTTCTGGGTAGTAAGAATGATGTTCTCTTCACTAGAACAAATGGGAGAGGTTCCATTTAAAGACGTATTTATTCATGGAATAGTTAGAGATAGCCAAGGAAGAAAAATGTCTAAGAGCTTAGGAAATGGAATAGACCCATTAGATATTATAGAAAAATATGGAACAGATAGTTTAAGATATTCATTAGTATCTGGAACATCAGCTGGAAACGACATGAGATTTATGCCAGAAAAATTAGAAGCAGCAGGAAACTTTGGAAACAAAATTTGGAATGCAGCAAAATTTGTACTTATGAATTTAAGTGACGTAGATGAAGAATTCCTAAAAGAAGATATAAAGAATATAAATCTTCAAATTGAAGATAAATGGATAATTTCAAAACTAAACACATTAGCAAAAGAAATTGCTGTAAACATGGATAACTATGACTTAGGTGTTGCAATAGATAAAATTTACACATTTATCTGGAACGAATTCTGCGACTGGTACATAGAAATTGTGAAAACAAGATTATACAATAAAGAAAGCCAAACAAGAAAAACAGCACAATATGTGTTAAATAAAGTTTTAGGAGATGCATTAAAGCTACTACATCCATTTATGCCATTTGTTACAGAAGAAATATATAGCAAATTATACAATGAAGATGCAAGCATAATGATAGCTAAATACCCTGAATATAGTCCAGATTTAGACTTCAAAAATGAAGAAGCTCAAATAGAGGAATTAAAAGAGGTAATTACAGGCATAAGAAATGTTAGAACAAAAATGAATGTACATCCATCAAGAAAATCAAAACTAATATTTATAGCAAAACCAGAATATCAAGAGGTAATAAAAAATTCAGAAGGTTTTATAAAAAAGCTAGGATTTAGTGAAGAAATAGAAGTAAAAACATCAAAAGAAAATATACCACAAAATGCAGTAAACGTTGTAACTAAAGAGCTAGAAGTATTTATGCCATTTGAAGATTTGGTAAATATAGAGGAAGAAAAACAAAGACTAGAAAAAGAGAAAGAAAAGATATTAGTTGAGAAAGAAAAAACAGATAGAATGCTTGGAAACCCAGGCTTTTTGGCAAAAGCACCAGAAGCAAAAGTTTTAGAAGAAAAAGAAAAACTTGCAAAATTTAATGAAATGCTAGAAACAATTGAGCAAAGAATAAACAATTTAAAATAAAAAAATAAGGGAGAAATAAACTCCCTTATTTTTGGCTTCAGCACAGCTCCGAAAGCATCTGACGACCTTTTTCGAGCATTTTCTTCTGGAAAGCCTTGGATTCTTCGTCGTGTTCATCGAGACTCAGAACATTGAATCCCTTGTTGGCTCTTGCAAGCCTTCCATCTTTGGTCAGATAGAAAAAGTAGGAACCAAAGTCTTTTTCGCCAGGAAGAAATACTTCGAAGAAGTAAAGATCATTTCCTGTGCTCTCATCTTTTACGATGCCGCGAAACTTAGTAGTGAACTCTGCCATAATGTTTCCCTCCCAAATTTTTGTTGATGTAAGTTGTATGTAAGCCAAGCCAAAGAGGAATGGTCAACATAATTATAAAACTATTATAACACAGATTGATTAAATATTCAAATATAGCATAAAAAGAAAGGGGAAAAACCCCTTTCTTTCCTTAATCAACGGGAATTTTGCTCATTGCGTTGAGCACGATGTCTTCCTTCAGGTCCTTGTCCAGGTTCTGGAAGTCCTTGCTTCCCATAACCAGGTGACCCTTCGGGCTGAGTGCAAAGAAGAAATCAGAGCAACTGCGCTTTTCGATTTCAACCTTGAACATGTGGCGAGGGCGACCGATTTCATCCTTGACCTGACCTTTGTAACTTACGCAAAAAAGTCCGTTCTTCATAATAGTAATCCTCCAAAAAATTATTTTTTTGTTGTATTTCCCAAGATGTATGTGCTAAAGAGGAAATCAACATTTGATATAGTAATTATACCATATTTATGTAAAATATGCAAGGAAGCCTCAAAACAAAGGAATTCAATTTTGAAATGTATAAAGAGAGTGATTTCATTAGGACATTAAATTTTTGAATTTTGTATTTTATAATTGTGTTTACAAAACCAATATGGTATAATTTTATAAAAGATAAAATTAGTAGAACTAATAAACTGATTAAGGAGAGTAAGAAAATTGGTAGATATTTTAATTGCTGATGACAATATATATTATGCAGCACAATTAATGAATTATATAAATAAAAATAACAAAAATGTAAGAGTTTGTGGTATTGCTGAGGATGGAAAAACTACTCTAGATATGCTAAACAGCAGAAAATTTGATATTATTCTATTAGATTATAAAATGCCTATATATAACGGCTTTGAGATTTTAGAAAAAGTAGAAAGAAAAAGATTATATACGAAGTCAGTTATAATTATAACAGGTGAAAATTTATTGCATAGAAAAATATGGGAAAATGAAATGGTTTATGGTATTATAAATAAAACAAGTACTATTCAGGAAATTATAAGCAGAATAGAGGAATTGATTATAAATAAGACTAAAAAAGAACAAGAAAAAAGAATAAAAAATAAAATAACAAATGAGTTGCTCTATTTAGGCTATAACATTTCTCATAAAGGTACAAGTTATTTGGTTCAGGTTATTAGATATATAAAACTCAACCCCAAATATGAAGTAGATAATTTAAGCAAAAATGTTTATCCGATTATTGCAAAATATTATAATGAAAAAGTGCACAATATAAAGTGCTATATACAAAGAGAAACAGCCGAAATGTATGCAAATTGCGATATTGATAAGTTAAAGAGATATTTTAAATATACAGAAGATTACAAACCTAATGTTAAAGAAGTGATATATACTGTGTTAAGTAAATTAGAATAAAGTATTTTTTTATATTTTTTTAAAAAAGAAATATTCTTTAAAAATATAATAATAACACAAAAAATGGTGATTTTTAGAAAGGAGGGAAAATTTGGCTAATTTTTATTAAAAAGGAGGAATTTGAAGTGAAAAAAGTTTTTAAATTTTTGTTTATTATTATATTAGTAATTGGAATGATTTTTTTGTTAAAACATACAGCTTTGGCAGCAGGAAATTGTGCATTTTCTGTTGGAGCTGAATATTCTGATATAGACACTAGAGATGCTGCACTTTATGCTCAAGAAAGATATTCAGGAATGGGATATAATTCATATTATTCAACAGTTCCAAATTATAGTATTTTAGGAGGATATTTTCAAAATGGAACAAGAAGGTTGGAAAGTGATATAGTTTTTTTAGATGGACATGCAAATAATCATTCCATTGTTTTCCCAGGATGTGGTTTGCAAATAGGAGGAAAAGATGGAGGCTTTTATTGGGGAACAGATAACTTTAATTGGAGAAATGTTAAATTAGCTGTATTAGCGGGATGCGAGACAGCACAATATGGGGATAGCATTGCATATAGAATAAATTGGGGAGGAGCTACTACAAGTGTAGGATTCATAAAAAGTGCTTCAACGGTTGCTTTCACACAATGGACCAAAAGATTTAATTTATCTCTTGCGAATGGAAAGACAGTGAATGAAGCTAAAGATTATGCGAATTCATTTATATATTTAGATAACAGAATAAAAAGTGTGCAAGTAATAGGAAATGGCAATTTAACATTAAGCAATAGTACAAGAAATATGATGAATTTGAATGAAGAAGTAGTGAGAGCACTAGTGATTTCAAGCAAAGAAAGTTTGAATATAGAAAGTCAAGAGACAATAACAAAAGTAGAGGAGGAAATTAAAAATAACAATAAATTATTTAATAGCAATGACTATGTATATGAGATTAATAAAACATCAAATGATAAGGAAGAGTATACTATAGATTTTATATATAAGATTGGAGATTTTGAAACAAATAGTGGATATACCGCATTTATAAAAGCGGGAAAATTAGTTAAAATTTTAGATAATACTATTAATATTGAAAACATCAACAAAAGGGAAAGCTTTTTCAACAATGTCTATCAGGCCCAAAAAGAGAGTTATGAAAAGCTTGCAAAAGAAGAGGTTAAAAGAAAAATGAATAATATTGAAATAGTAGAAACAAAAACAAAATTTTATTATGATATAAAATCTAACAAGAAATATATAGTGATTATGGTTATTAACCAATATAAAGATGCAAAGTCTATTGAGGAAGTTAAATATGAACTTTAAAACTAACAGAAATCAGGGAGTGATTAAATTGAAAAGAATTGGGGTAATAATTCTTATTATAATTGCAAGTTTTTGTATAGCTGGGGTTATAAGCTTCAAAAAAATACCACAATCAAATTCAATTTTTGCAATTGAAAAAGGAAGCGAAAAACTAAGAAAAATAGTGGCTAAGGAAAACAGTGGTTTAGCTTATGATATTTATAGCTTTGGAATATCAAAAATATTTGTAAGAGTTAAAAATAATGAAAGAAGGGTTAGACTTGAAAATGCAATCATACAAGGTAAAATAACTATGGACGAAATTTTGAATGAAGCAGAAAAAGATGTGAAAAGTGGTAAAGCTATGTATGATGTTTACCAAGATGGTGGAACTAGGATATATGTATATGAAGATTATACGATAATAAAAGCAAATAGATTAGATGGAAATAAAAATGTGTATATTGTACCAAAAGATGTTTTTTGGGGAGATTTTCCAACGGAATAGATAAATGGCAGGGAGCTTCGACATTGAAACTCCCTGTTTTGTGCTTATCTATTCATCATACAATTATTATTATCACTCATATAAAACTTCTTTTCAGCAAGTTTTTCTTGAACATCACGTAATGCTTCACCAAATCTTTGGAAGTGAACAATTTCTCTTTCTCTTAAGAAACGAAGTGGGTCTAATACATCTGGGTCATCCCCAACCAAGTCTATTAACTTTTCATAGGTTGCACGAGCTTTTTGTTCAGCTGCAAGGTCTTCCTGTAAGTTTGCAATAGGATCACCTTTGCAAGCAATATATGCAGCAGTAAATGGTGTTCCAGCAGCAGACTGTGGATATACATCAACTCCATGGTCTGTATAATAAGGCCCTAAACCAGCCTTCTGAATTTCCTCTATACTTGCACCATCAGTTAATTGATGGACAATAGTTCCAACCATTTCCAAATGAGCTAATTCTTCTGTTCCGATATCATTTAAAACTGCTTTAGATTTTTGATCTGGCATACCAAATCTTTGAGATAAATATCGAAGAGAAGCAGCAAGTTCTCCATCTGGACCTCCGGTATTGAGATATTATAACCTTTGCAAGTTTTGGATTTGGACATTTTATATTTATTGGGTATTGTAAAGTTTTATTATAAGTCCACATTAATAATTCCCCCTTTCCCAAGGCCATGGACTTTCTAGCCATCTCCACTTATTACATGGATAATTTATAGTTAAAGGTCCATAAACTTTTTGATATTTATCTTTGGCATCTTTTAATTGTTTTGCATAAGTGTTATGCAAGCATAAAGCTTTTCTATCTTCTGGGTGAGTATTCAAATACAAAGCAAGATCTTCTACTGCAAAATCTAATTCTCTAACTTTCATAATCATTTCTTCACGTTTGCAGTCTCTAGGATATTCCTTTTGCATAGGCAATTTCATAGTAGATAAAGTAGCTTCTTCAGTTTCTTCTTTATCACAATTACATTGATAATTACAATCTCTTGTATCATCTGAGTTTAACATTTATTACATCCCTCCCCAATAGTATTTCTTCTTTTTAAATATTCCATTTCAGCCATAGATTGACCTGGCATATATGGGCTAACAAGTTCAGGAAAAATAGTTCCCATTTTCAAACCAACACAAGGGATAAATGTTTTATCCATAGTTTGAATAGGAACATAACTTTGACCTAGAACAGGGTTATCAGGGAAAGCATTAAAATCGTCGAAACCACAGTTACATTCGTCATATAGACCTAAAGTGTTTTCAACGTCAGAACAGCTTTCTTCATAGCAATCTTCATATTCAGGAGATACAGCCATATTATTGTTACTCCAATTATTGCTACAACCACAATTACAGCATCTTCTATACATTCAAATTTCCTCCTTTTAATAATTTATAATACATAATATGCTAAAACTGTACAAAAAGTTAAATTGAAAAATTCAGCTTTTCATCTCAAAGTATTGATTTTTCTTGCTAAATTGATTATAATAGAAAGGTAGGAAAAATTTTCAAGAAGAAGAGAGGATGATAGTATGAATAGAGATATACTAATAGGTGGTGCATGGCCATATGCCAATTATTATATGCACATAGGGCACTTAGCTGCATTATTACCAGGTGATGTGCTTGCAAGATATTTTAGAGGAAATGGCGATAATGTCATGTACGTTTCTGGAACAGATTCACACGGCACACCAATAACACAAAGAGCTGTGCAAGAAAATACTACTCCTGAAGAAATTGCAAAAAGATATCATGAAGCATTTGTTAAAAGCTTTACATCAATGGGTTTTGAATATGATTTATATACAGCAACTTTTGCAGAAGAACATAAAAAAATAGTACAAGAGTACTTCTTAAAATTAATTGATAATGGCTATATATATGAAAAAACAATAAAACAAGATTACTGTGAGCATTGTGGCAAATTCCTATCAGACAGAGAAATAGTTGGAACTTGCCCAAAATGTGGAGGAAAAGCATCAGGAGAGCAATGTGATGATTGTTTAACAACTTTAAATGCAGATGAAGTTGAGGATAAGCATTGTAAAGCATGTGGAAATGAAACAGCTTTAAAAGACAACAAACACTTATACTTTAAACTATCAGCTTTCCAAAAACAAATAGAAGATTTAATACAAGCAAGTGAAAACACATGGAGAAAACAAGCAGTAGGAGAATCTAGAAAGTTCTTGCATAATGGTTTAATAGATAGAGCAGCAACAAGACAATTAGAATGGGGAATAGAAGTACCAGTAAAAGGCTATGAAGATAAAAGAATTTATGTATGGATAGAAGCGGTTTTAGGATATTTAACAACAGCAAAAAGAGTAGCAGACTCAAGAGGAATAGACTTTGAAAAATTCATGAGTAAGGATAACCCAAATCTTTCAACATACTATATTCATGGAAAAGATAACATACCATTCCACACAATTATATATCCAGCATTAATACTTGGTATAGGCAATGGTTACCAACTACCTAAGTATATAGTTTCAAGTGGATATGTAAATATGAATGATACAAAAATGTCAAAGAGCAAAGGAAACTTAATTACAGTAGATGAATTAGTAGAAAAATTTGATGTTGATAGTATTAGATATTTTATGATAGCAAATGGGCCAGAAAAGAAAGACACAAATTTTACAGAAGAATTATATGTACAAGCACACAACAAATTCCTAGTTGGAATGCTTGGAAACTTTGTAAATAGAAACTTATCATTTATAAACAAAAAGTTTGATGGTATAATTAAAGAAGCTACAGTAGACCCAGAAATAGTTAAAATGACAGAAAACTTATATAAAAAGGTTGGCAACTTAATAGAACAAGCAGAACTAAAAGCAGCCATAGATGAAATATTTGATTATATTGGATATGCAAATAAATATTATGATGAAAAAGAACCTTGGAAAAAGGCAAAAGAGGATATCGAAGAATTTAACAATATAACATATACATGCACATATATTATAGCAAACATTTCAAACTTAATTGCTCCATTTATGCCAAACACATCAAAGAAAATTAAGAAAATGCTTAGCTTACCAGAATTCAAATGGGAACCAATAAACATTAAGGGTGATATTAAAGTAAACGAACTAGAACTATTATTTAACAGAATCGATTTAGAATAAAAATCAGGAACGACTAGAATTTCAAAGGTCGTTCCATTTTAAAAGGAAGTAAAAATGGAAGAAAGAAAATATTTAAAAAAACAATTAATAAAAAATATGATATATACCTTTACAGTGTTTACAATGCTAGTGCTAATATTCGATTGTTTGATATATAAAAAAGCAGAAAGACAGTTATATAAAGAAATTGATACAGAGCTTCAAAGTTTTGTAAGCAGGGAACCAAAAGGTAAAGTTGTTATAGTAAACCCAAGCACAATGCTAGTTATAAGAAATGTAAGTTTAAAAAGTTTAAAAAGCAAACTATTTTATATTAGTACAATAATAATTATAACTTCAGCTGTGGCAAGTTATGTGTTATCTAAAAGAACATTAAAACCAATATTTATGGCATGGGAAAAACAGAATGAATTTGTGCAAAACGCTGCACATGAGCTTAGAACACCACTTACAATAATTCAAGCAAAACAACAACTATTATTAAAAGAGCCTGAAAGCAAAATAATAGATAAATCAGAAGACATTAGACTTACAATAAACGAAACAAGAAGACTTACTAAACTTGTAAAGGAACTAATGATTTTAGCAACAGCTGATTCAAATAAATTACAAGTAAAAAAAGAACAAAAAAATATAGATGAGGTTGTAAAAGAAGTTTCAACACCATATGCTGAATATGCTAAAATGCAAAATAAGGATCTTACACTAAACTTAAATTGCAACAAAGAAGTAAATATAGATGTAAATAAAATAGAACAGTTAATGGTAATATTACTAGATAATGCAATTAAATACACAAAGGAAAATGAAAATATTCAGGTAAATACCAATTACAAAGACGGAAAATGCATTATAGAAGTAGCAGATGAAGGAATTGGTATAAGTGATGAACAGAAAAAACATATCTTTGAAAGGTTTTACAGAGCAGATAAGGCACGTTCTAGAGAAACAGGAGGAACAGGGCTTGGCTTGGCAATAGCTCAAACCATTGTAAAAGCACATGGTGGCTCAATTAAAGTACATAATAATACACCAAAAGGAACAAAATTTATAGTTAAAATATAAGAAATTCGGAAGCTTGTTGCTTCCGAAATTGCTTTTTAGTGCTAATTTATGATAAAATAGATATATGAGGTGATACAAATGAAAGAAAAAAGATTAGAAGAAACAATTGGATTAATAAAAAAAGATGTACAAAGAATAGAAGAAAATCTATATGGAGCAATTACGTCAGATGTAAGAAGAACTCTGCAACAAATAGAAGAAAGTTTAGAAAGCAAGAGTATTGATAGAAGAACAATAGCCGGTATTATGGATAGATTAGACGGCTTAAAATATGAAATAAGAACAGAATGTCAAAGAAAAAATGAGAGAAAATATGGAGATATAGATAAAACTTTAAAAGATTATAAACGAGAAGATATTCCTGATAAAGAAGAAGAAGGAGTTCTACAAAGAAGGACCAAAGCAAAAATGGAGGAATCAACTAAATCTTTACAAAATAATGTTTCAATTGAATACATTGAAAGCAGAATGAGTAGTAAATTAAGTGAAATAAGAAGAGTTCTAGCAAGAAATGGAATAGATGAAAATCTGATAGACGATATAAATCTTGAAAATAAATCTTTTATGAGAAAATTATTAACAAGAATCGAGGAAAATGTTAACACATCAAATAGAGGTATAGATGAATCAATTGATATGGGATTAAATGATTTATTTAGACAAGCTATGAAACAAAAACCTGAACATGCAAAAAAAATGGAAGCAAAAGGAATATTTGGTTTTAAGAAAAAACAAGTAGAAGAATTACAAGAAGAACAATTAGATGCAAAAGGAATTTTTGATACAGAAGACCTTAAAAATTGGGAATTAAATGCAGAGGAAAAAAGTAAATTTAGAGAAGGAGAGCAAAAAGTATTAGATAATATAGGCAAAATGCCTGAGAAAGCTCCAGAAAGAGATGCTTTAGATAGTAGAGATATATTTTAAAAATAAAAGTAACGGAAAACAATCCGTTACTTTTGCTTTTATTGTAATATTTTCTTGCCAACTTCCCAAACTGTACCTGCACCCATTGTTAAAATGATATCATGTGGGCAAGCATGACCTTTTACATAAGATGCTATATCATCAAAGTCTGAAATATAAAGAGCATTTTTACCCAGTTCGGCAATCTTATGTACTAAATCTTTTGATGAAATTCCATAAGTGTTGCTTTCTCTAGCAGCATAAATATCTGTTACAATTATATTATCAAATTCAAGTAAAGCTTCAGCAAAGTCTGAAAGAAGTTCTTTAGTTCTACTATATGTATGTGGTTGGAATATTACCCAAGATTGGCGATAAGCCTTGTTTTTCATAGCTTTAGCTGTTGCCATAATTTCGCTTGGGTGATGAGCATAGTCATCATAAACATCCATATTACTATAAGAACCAATATATTCAAATCTACGATTTGCACCAGTAAATTTTAAAAGTGCAGTTTTAATAACTTGTTTAGCAATTCCATAACTAGAACATATTGCAATACATGCAAGAGCATTGTAGACATTATGTATTCCTGGTACAGAAAGTTTAAATTCTCCAAAATATGAGCTGTTTCTATAAACATCAAATTTAGAAAATCCATTTTTATCAAAAACAATGTTTCTTCCAATGAAGTTTGCTCTGTCGTTTCTTAAACCAAAAGTAACAACCTGTGCAAGAGTATGTTTTCTTAAATCTAAGCAATCAGGGTCATCTGCATTTGTAATTAAGAAGCCATCTTTTGGTAGTAAATTAACATATTTTTCAAATGCATGTTTTATATTATCAAATGTTTTAAAATAATCTAAATGGTCATTATCTATATTTGTTACAATAGCGCTTTGTGGACTAAACTTTAAAAAGCTTTCCACATATTCGCATGCTTCTAATATAAAGAAGTCACTATTTCCAACTCTATAATTTCCACCAATATCTTTAAGCATAGCTCCAACTTGAATACTTGGATCTAAATTGGCTTCTAAGAAGCATAAAGAAACCATTGATGTAGTTGTAGTTTTACCATGTGTTCCAGCAATTCCAATAGTATTATCATAAATTCTTGTAAGAAAACCAACAAAATCGGCTCTTTCAACAATTGGAATATTATTGGTTCTAGCACAAATAAGTTCAGGGTCATCTTGTTTAATTGCTGCAGAATATATTACAAAATCAGCTTTTTCAACTAAATTAGTATTATGACCAATTGAAATAAAAATACCATGGCTAGATAATCTATCAGTAACTCTACTTTTAGTACAATCAGAACCAGTAACAGTAAAACCCCAATTATGTAAAACTTCTGCAATTCCACTCATACTAACTCCGCCAATACCGATTAAGTGAATATGCTTGTATTGTTTCAAATTTTCTATATTACCAATATTCATAAAATCATCGTTCCTTTCATGTAACATAATTCGACATATAAGATTATATACTGTAAATCCAAAAATTTCAATATATTATGTAAAAATAATATATGAATTATGTAAAAAAGTGTTACAAAAATATTTTTAAAAATTTTAGCAATATCTATTGACAATTGCTAAAATAAGGTGTATTATATTAGCAGTCTAAGAAAAGGACTGCTAATATTTGAGGTGAGAGATATGTTAGAACAAAGGCAAAGACAGGTTTTACAGGCAATAATTGAAGAATACATTAACACAGCAGAGCCAGTTAGTTCAGGAAACATTGTTGAAAACTATAACTTAGGTTACAGCAGTGCAACAATTAGAAATGATATGGCAGAACTTGAAAAACAAGGCTATATTGAAAAAACTCATACTTCATCAGGAAGAGTTCCATCAGCTAAAGGTTATAGATTTTATGTTGATGAACTTTTAAACGATGAGAAGATTAGCTTAGATGAAATACAATTTATAAAATCTAAACTTGAAACAAAAGTAAATGAAATTGAAGACCTAACAAAAATTGCAACAGACACAATTTCAGAAATTACACACTATACAACAGTTGCAATAGGACCAGAGGCAAGTAACAACATCATTTCTGATGTAAAACTTATTTCACTTGGAAATAGACTTTTAATGGCTGTTGTTTTAACAGAAAATGGAGCAATTAAGGAAACAATTATCAAATATAATGAAGACATAACAGATAGTCAAGTTGAAAACTTAAATTATCTTTTCAAAAAGAAACTAATTGGAAAACCACTTACAAAAATAGATAAACCAATGGAAGAATACATTCTAGAATCAATGGAAGATCAAGTAGATGTTATAAAACCAATAATAAAACAGATGAATAAATCACTTGAACAGTCTGAACATATATACTTAGAAGGTGCAAATAACGTATTTGACTTCCCAGAGTTTAGAAAAATTGATACAGCAAGAAATTTCTTAAGTATTCTTGATACAAAAGAGCAAGTAATGGAAATACTAAATTCAGGGTTGGCAAAAGACATAAATGTATACATTGGCGAAGAAAACGAACAAGATGCTTTGAAAGATTTAAGTGTAGTAACATTTAAACATACAGTAGGAAATAAAGACTTAGGAACAATAGGAATTATAGGACCTAAAAGAATGGATTACTCAAAAGTAATTTCAGTAATGAAATATATTAGCAAAAAATTGAATGAAAAATTCAAAAATGATGAGTAAAGGAAAGGAATGATAACAAAATGTCAGAAGAAAACCTAGAAAACAAACCAGAGGTTAAAGAAGAAGCAAAGCAAGATGAAAATGCAGAACTTACAAAAACAGAAAAAGAGCTTGAAGAAACAGTTGATAGATTAAAAAGAGTAATGGCAGAGTTTGAAAACTACAAAAAAAGGAATACTAAAGAAAGAGAAAACTTATATAATTCATTACTTGCAGACATAATATCAAGCTTTTTACCAGTACTAGACAACCTAGAAAAGGCAGCGGAAGCTAAAACAGAAGACGAAAATATGAAACAAGGAATAGAACTTGTAGTAAAACAAATACAAGATATATTCACAAAATTTGGAGTAGAAACAATAGAAACAGTTGGAAAACCTTTTGATCCAGCAATACACGAAGCAGTAAGCAGTGTGCAAGATGAATCTTTAGGCGAGAAAATTATAAAAGAAGAATTTAGAAAAGGCTACAAAATAGGACCAAAGGTAATACGCCATTCAATGGTAATAGTAGCAAATTAATTAGTTATTAATTTTAAAAATATATAAATTTAAAAGGAGGATGACTTAATATGTCAAAAATTATAGGTATCGACTTAGGTACAACAAACTCATGTGTAGCAGTTATGGAGGGTGGAGAACCAGTTGTAATTCCAAACCCAGAAGGAAATAGAACAACACCATCTGTAGTTGCATTTGCAAAAAATGGTGAAAGATTAGTTGGACAAATAGCAAAACGTCAAGCAGTAACTAACCCAGACCATACAGTAATCTCTATTAAAAGAGATATGGGAACAGACAAAAAAGTTAAAATTGATGGAGAAGAATTCTCTCCACAAGAAATATCAGCAATGATATTACAAAAATTAAAAGCAGATGCAGAAAATTATTTAGGACAAAAAGTAACTCAAGCAGTTATTACAGTTCCAGCATATTTCAGCGACAGCCAAAGACAAGCAACAAAAGATGCAGGAAAAATTGCAGGACTAGAAGTTCTAAGAATTATAAACGAACCAACAGCAGCAGCACTTGCTTATGGTATGGATAAAGAAGATAAAGACCAAAAAATAATGGTTTACGACTTAGGTGGAGGTACATTCGATGTATCTATACTAGATATTGGTGATGGAGTATTTGAAGTTCTAGCAACAAGTGGAAACAACAGACTAGGTGGAGACGACTTTGATGATAGAATTATAAAATACTTAGTTGATGAATTCAAAAAATCAAATGGTATTGACTTAAGCACAGATAAAATGGCTATGCAAAGATTAAAAGAAGCTGCAGAAAAAGCTAAAATAGAATTATCTGGTGTAGGTCAAACAAACATTAACTTACCATTCATTACAGCAGATAGCACAGGACCAAAACACTTAGATGTAACATTAACAAGAGCTAAATTTGAAGAATTAATTAGAGATTTAATTGATGCTACAACAGGACCGGTTAACCAAGCTCTAAAAGATGCAGGCTTAACAGCAGATAAGATAGACCAAGTATTATTAGTTGGTGGTTCAACAAGAGTTCCAGCAGTTCAAGAAGCTGTAAGAAAAATAACAAATAAAGAACCAAATAAAGGAATAAACCCAGACGAATGTGTTGCAATTGGTGCAGCAATTCAAGGTGGAGTTCTTTCAGGAGATGTTAAAGACCTAGTATTACTAGATGTAACACCACTATCATTAGGTATTGAAACATATGGTGGAGTATTTACAAAATTAATTGAAAGAAACACAACAATACCAACTAAAAAATCACAAGTATTCTCAACAGCAGCTGATGGTCAAACAAGCGTTGAAGTTCATGTATTACAAGGTGAACGTGAAATGGCTGCATACAATAAAACTTTAGGAAGATTCCAATTAACAGGAATACCACCAGCACCAAGAGGAATACCACAAATAGAAGTAACATTTGATATTGATGCAAACGGTATAGTACACGTATCTGCAAAAGATATGGCAACAGGAAATGAACAAAACGTTTCAATAACAGCAAGTTCAAACTTATCTGAAGAAGATATTGATAAAGCTGTTAAAGACGCAGAAGCACATGCAGCAGAAGACAAGAAGAGAAAAGAAGAAGTTGAAGTTAAGAATAATGCAGAAAGCTTAGTATACAGTAGCCAAAAAACACTTGATGAATTAGGAGATAAAATAAGTGGCGAAGAAAAAGCTAAAGTTGAAACAGAAATTGAAAATGTTAAAAAAGCATTAGAAACAAACAACACAGAAACAATAAAAGATGCAACAGAAAAATTAACTCAAGTTTTCTATCAAATATCTGAACAACTATACAAAGCAAATGCTCAAAACGGAGCTGCAGCTGGAGCTACTGAAGGAACAGAAGCAAATGCAGATAACGGTGGAAACAACGGAACAGTGTATGATGCAGATTATAAAGTAGAAGACGATGGAAACAATGATAACAAATAAGACTAATTATTGGGCGGAAAACTCTTAAAGTCCGCCCAATCTCGTTGGAGCTTTTATATTTTGGACTAATTTGAATTTGCAAATTATATGTGCATTATTAAACATAAAGTAGCACAACGCAGGAGTTATATATAACTCAAGGCAAGATTGTGCAGACTGAAAATATAATATAGATATAATTTACAAAAAAAGGAGTAATTAATAAAATGGCAAATAAAAGAGATTATTATGAGGTTTTGGGCGTTGATAAAAATGTAAGCGACGAAGAACTAAAAAAAGCATATAGAAAGCTTGCAAAAAAATATCATCCAGATGCAAATCCAGATAATAAAAAAGAGGCTGAGGAAAAGTTTAAAGAAGTTTCAGAAGCTTACGAAACTTTATCAGACCCACAAAAAAGAAGAATGTATGACCAATTTGGACCAGATGGACCACAAGGTTTTGGCGGAGGAGCAGGAGGACCAGGTGGTGGATATTATTCATACACAAGTTCTGGTTTCAATGGTTTTAGCGGTTTTGATGGCTTTAGCGACTTTGGAGATTTAGGAGATATTTTCTCAAACATATTTGGAGGAGGCTCTGGTTTTGGTTCAAGAACATCTAGCTCAAGACAAAAATCTTCAGGACCAAAGAAAGGCAGAGATTTAAGATATAGCTTAGATATCACATTCGAGGAAGCTTTTTCAGGAGTTAAAAAGGAAGTTACTATAGTAAGAGATGAAGAGTGCCCTACATGCCATGGAAACAAAGCAAAGCCAGGTACAAAAGTTACAACATGTGAAACTTGCCATGGATCAGGAAAAGTTACACAAACAGTATCTACAATTCTAGGACAAATGCAAACAACAAAAACATGTCCAGAATGTGGTGGAGAAGGTACAAAAATAGAGGAAAAATGTCCGGAATGTAGAGGAAAAGGAACTATTCGTAAAACTGTAAAAATTCAAGTTTCTGTTCCAGCAGGTATAGATAATGACCAAATTATAGCATTAAAAGGAGAAGGAGAATCTGGAATAAAAGGTGGACCAAGAGGAGACTTATACATAGTAGTTACAGTAAGAAACCATAGAATATTCAAAAGACAAGGAAACACTGTACTATGTGAAGTGCCAATTACATTTACTCAAGCAACATTAGGAGCAGATTTGAAAATTCCTATGGTGGATGGAACAGAGGAAAGTTATAGAATACCAGAAGGTACACAAAATGGAACAAGGTTTGCAATTAGAGGAAAAGGATTTAAATCAGTCAATAGTTCAGTGCAAGGAGATTTCATCTTTACAGTAAATGTACAAATTCCAAAAAGATTAACAACAGAACAAAGAGATTTACTAAACAAACTTGCTCAAACAATGAATGAACAACCACCAATAAAGAAAAGAGGAATATTTGGGTAAAAAAGGGCGAAAACGAGAGTTTTTGCTCTTTTTCTCTTCACAAAGCCAAGAAAATGTGATAAAATTAATACAGTTAAATTTAGTTTAGGAGGCCATTATGGTAAGAATGAAAAAAACCGAACTAACATGGGATAAGTATATGGACTATTTAATTGAGACAATTGATGAGAGTAAATTTATGAGAAGAGCTGAAACAAAACCAATGTCTACACCAAAGGCAGCGAGCGAATCTCACGTAACTTCAAGAGCAACACATTCAAAAATAGCTGCAAACATTGCTAAAAGGTTAGCAGATGGACTAGACTTAAATGGAGAATACATTTATGCAGGTATGTTAATGCATGATGCAGGACACCCATTTAGTGCACACGAAGGAGAAGAAATTTTTAATAAATTTGGCAAAAGAAAAAATTGTGGATTTTTCCATCATAACGCTAAAGGTGTTGAAGTAATTAGAGCCGAAGGAATAAGAGATAAGGCAATTAGCAAAATCCCTAACATTAATGAAAATCCAGAACTAAGAGAACAATTAGAAACAGAATTCGACTATTTCTTAGATGTAATAATATCACATGATGGAGAAGCAACCAGAGGAGAGAGAAATAGAAAAGAAACACAATATCCAAGCATGCATGATGCTGTGAAAGATAAACTTAAAAGGGCAAACTCATTTAATGATTATAAATTTGTTGCACAAACACCGGAAGGAAAACTTGCAAAAATGGCTGATGTTATAGCATATTTAGCAACAGATATTCAAGATGGATTTAGAATTGGAATAATAGAAGATTTTGATGACGATTATTTAGCTTTATTAGGAGAAGTATTAACAACAGGATATTCAACAAGAGAGGGCTATATAACTTGTGCAAAAAATAAGATTAAAGAAGTAAAAGAAAGTAAATTAAGAGAGCTAAAATCTGAAATGAAGAAACCAGAAAATGAAGCTATCTTAGCAAATGCAAATGAAATTATAAAAAGAGCTGAACAACAAGGGGTAAACGTAACCTCAATGAGAGATGAAGAACTACAAAAGATAGATGCAATTATGGAACAAAAAATTCAAGAAATAAAAGATAAATCAGAAGGTATGTCTGAGGAAGAAAAACAATTTATGTATGCAGATATAGAAAAACTTAAAGAATTTGTTGGAAAGATGTTAAGTGTAAATTCTTCAGTAGTACAGGAGATTACAAGTAGAATGCAAGAATATTTCATAAATGATATAGTTACAGAGACAAGAGCAAAAACTGAAGAAAAAGAAAAAACAATTCTAGAGTTAAGAGAAAAACTTGCATTAAATCCGGGAGACAAAGAATTAAGAAAACAACTAGAAGATGAAGAAAAAGACACTCCAGTTAACCCTAAATTTTCTTATAAAGCAGAAAAACTATTTGATAATATTAAGAACTTAAATTATAAAAAAATAGTTCAATATACAAAATGGGATTATCAAATTGAACAACAACCTGAAGCAGCAAAAGAACTAGTTACAATTGCAGCTAAAGCCTTAAAAGAAACCGGTGCAATTAGAAATAAATTTTATGATAGAGCAATTAGAAGAGAGGTAGAATCAGAAGCACTACAGTATATGAGAGTTAAAACAGTTGATGAATCACAGTATGAAAAAAACAAAGAAAAGTATGGGATTAGGGCTATAAAAAGAGCTAAAACACCTGAAAACGGTGAAAAATATACAGCAAAAGGAAAGCAAGCGAGTGAAAATAGAAAACATCAACTATGTAGAGAAGTTTATAACAACGTTCAAAAAGAGGGAGACAATTTTGCAGTAAAATTTAATAATGTTTTTGCAGCAATTCCCAAAACTGTAGAAATGGTTGTAGATGAAGCTATAAGTTATGATGAGCCATTCACTAGAAGGGTAAACGCAACTAGAAACATCATAAAAGCAGAATATGATGGAAAGATAGAAAAATTAGATGATCCAGACAAACAAGAGAGACTTGCTCTTTTACTAGTAGGAAGAGGAATTTGCAAGCCAAACCAAACAGCGGATACAATAAAACAGGCAATGAGATCATATGGATACCTAGAAAGATATGAAGAAGAAGAAAACAGAAAAAATCAAAGCAAGCTATTAGAACAATATGGAACAATAGAAGAAGTGAAAAAACATAGAGATGAGATAATACAAGAAAGAATTGAACAAGCAAGAAATAACATGGAAGAAAAAATGGCATACCAATTAGCAATTGACTATATAAGTGGTATGACAGATAGAAGCTTTAATGATTTAGCAATTAGAACTGGCTATATGTCTTATGATGATCTAGATACAAAAAGGGGAACAACAAGAAGCTCTTCAGTTGTAGATTTAATTGCAAAAAATAATAAAGAAAATGGAGAAGAAAGATAAGAAATGCCAAAGTTTTTTATAGAAGCAAATCAAATGCAAGAAAATAAAATAACTTTATTAGGCGAAGATGTAAATCATATTGCAAATGTTTTAAGAAAAAAAGTAGGCGACGAAATAAACATTTGCAATATATCTACGTCTGAAAACTTTTTATGCCAAATAGAGGAAATAAACAAAGATTTTATAACTTGCAAAAAACAAAAAGCGTTACAAACAAATACAGAATCTAATACGGAAGTTACAATATTTCAAGGGCTTCCAAAGGCAGAAAAAATGGAACTCATTATTCAAAAATGTACAGAACTTGGAGCAAAATATTTTGTGCCTGTACAAATGGAAAGATGTGTAGTAAAGTTAGATAGCAAATCTCAAGCAAAGAAGATAGAGAGATGGAATAAAATTGCTGAAACTGCAGCGAAGCAAAGTGGCAGAAACTTTATTCCAAAAGTAGAAAATTTAATAAATTTGCAAAATCTTTTGAATTTAATTCAAAAATATGATATAGTATTATTAGCTTATGAAAATGAAGAAGATTTTACATTCAAAGAAGTGGTACAAACTTTAAAAAATAAGGAAAATTTAAAGGTTGGAATAATAATTGGTCCAGAAGGTGGAATAGATATAAAAGAAGTAAAACAGCTTGAAGAAGCTGGTGCAAAAATTATAACACTTGGAAAAAGAATATTGCGAACAGAAACAGTAGCTTTAGCAATGACAAGCATTATAATGTATGAACTAGGTTAATATGAAACATAAGAGAAAGGAAGAGAAGGTTTGAAAAAAATTGAACTTGAAAATATTGAAAAAATAAAAGAAAAAAGGGAATTATCAAAAGAGGCAAAGGATAAAATAATAGGTAGAGTAGTGGCAAATAGTGCAATAGGAATTGCAATTTGTATTTTAATATACACATTTAAAATTGCATCAAATTTACTTGTAAAGGAAGCTGCAACACTTGTGTATAATGTATATTCAATTGAAATTCTAGTGCTTGCTTTAATATTATTAGAAATTGCGTATAAAAAAGATAGCGGAAAATGGGCAGCAAGTGGAATGGAAATGCTTGTACTTGCTGTGTTTATGCTATTTTCACCATATATTTACTTAAAGTTTAACAGAAAAATAATGTATCCAATAATTGCAACCGTGGCTATATATTATATAGCTAAAGTAATTGCAATATACTTTATGGAAAAGAAACAGTATTTAAATGACATTAGTGATATACAAGAAATAATTAAAAAAGAAAGTCAAGATGATAAAGCTCAAGAAGAAAAAACAAAAATATTAGAAGAAATGGAACAAAAAAGATTAGAGGCAGAGAGGGAAAAGATCATAGAAGAAACAATAGAAGTTCAAGAAAAACCAAAACGTAAAACAACAAAAACAAAAAAATCTGAGGCTAAAGGAACATCTAAAAAAACATCAACAACAAAAAAGAAAACCGAAACCAAAACAACAGCTAAAAAAGAAAAAGCAGAAACGAAAAAAACTACAACTAAAAAGAAAACAACTACAAAAGCCGAAAAGGAAGAAAAAGATGTTCCAAAGAAAACAACAAGAAAAACTACAAAAACTACTGATAAAGTAGAAAAAGAGGAAAAACCAAAAACAACTAGATCAAAAACTACAAGTAAAGCAAAAACTACAACAACAAAGCCAAAGAACACACCAAAGAAAGAGAAAGAAACAGCTGAAAATGTAGTAGAAGTAGTAGAAACACCTGCACCAAAGAAAAGAGGAAGACCAAGAAAAAATCCAGAAACAAAAAAGGAGAGTTAAATTAAATGTTAAGAAGTATGACAGGATATGGAAGAAGCAAATGTGAATTTGATTCTAGAGAATATACTGTAGAAATAAAATCAGTTAATAATAGATATAGCGATATATCTATTAAATTACCTAGAAGCATAAGCTTTATGGAAGATAATATCAAAAAACTTATATCAAAATCTGTTACGAGAGGAAAGGTTGAAGTTTTTATATCATTTATAAATAATAGTGACAAAGGCAGAAGCATAGAAATTAATAGAGAACTTGCTAAAAATTATATAGATGAAATGAGAAAACTTGCAAATGAAACAAATATTAATTCAAACATAGAAGTAATAGATGTAATGAAAATGCCAGATGTTTTAAACACAAGACTAAGTGAAGAAGATGAAAGCATTATAGCTAAAGAAGTTACACAATGTACAGAAAAGGCAATAGAGAACTTTATAAGCATGAGAGAAAACGAAGGAGAAAAGATAAAAGAAGATTTAATTAACAGAATTTCAAGCATTTCTGAAAAAATTGATAAAATAAATGCAATTTCTACTGGACTTGTGAGCGAATATATAGTAAAATTAGAGAAGAGGATAAATGAATTATTAAAACCAAATGTAGTAGATGAAGCAAGATTAGCACAAGAAGTTGTAATCTATTCAGATAAATGCTCTGTTGAAGAGGAATTAACAAGACTAAGAAGCCATATATCACAGTTCTTAGGCTTACTTGAAAAGAACGATAGTAATGGTAAAAGAATAGACTTTTTAATTCAAGAAATGAATAGAGAAACAAATACAATTGGTTCAAAAGCAAATAATTTGGAAATAACAAATTATGTGGTAGATATAAAAACAGAATTGGAGAATGTACGTGAGCAAATTCAAAACATAGAATAGAGGAGGTACATAATATGCAATTAGTAAATATTGGTTTTGGAAATGTTGTTTCTGCAAACAAAATAGTTTCAATTGTAAGCCCAGAAGCAGCACCAATAAAAAGGCTTGTACAAGAGGCCAAAGATGAAAAACGAGCAATAGATGCAACATGTGGTAGAAGAACAAGAGCAGTTTTAATAATGGATTCTGAGCATGTTATTCTTTCTGCAGTACAACCAGAAACAATAGCAGCAAGATTAGATAAAGATATAGCAAAAGAAGATAATAATGTTGAAGATTAATTTTAAATTAGAAAGGAAATGATAAAAATGATTATCAAACCAACAGTTACAGACTTACTAAAAATAGTTGATAACAGATTCGAACTAGTAATACTAGTTTCAAAAAGAGCAAGACAAATAGCAGGAGGACAAACACCATTAACAAAAGTAAAAGAAAGATCAGCAGTAACACTTGCAGCAAATGAAATTGCTGAGGGTAAGGTGAGAGAATGCTAGTACTATTATCTGGAGTATCTGGTGCAGGAAAAGACACAATAAAAAAAGAATTATTAAAAAGAATGGATAATGCTACAACAATGCCATCTTACACAGATAGAGAACCACGTGAAGGCGAAGTTGATGGAGAAATATATAACTTCATAACAACAGCCGAATTTGAAGAAAAAATCAAAGCAAACGAGTTTTATGAGTATTCTGCACATCATGAACATTATTATGGAACATCAAAGAAAATATTAGATGAAAAAGTTAAATCAGGTAAAATAATAATAAAAGATATCGAAGTAAACGGAACAGAAAACCTATTAAAACTATTACAAAATGATATCAAAATAGTAACAATTTTCTTGAAAGTTCCAAAGGAAGAATCAAAAAATAGACTAGAACATAGAACAGAACATGTAAACGAGCATGATATTGAAGTTAGACTTAATAGGTTCGATTATGAAGAATCAAAAATTGGAATGTATGATTATGTAATAAAAAATGATAATCTAGAAAAATCAGTTCAAATAATATTAACAATTATACAAAACGAATACAAACTAAAGAATAAAAATTAGAAAGGAAGTGCTACATATGAACAAGAAAAACAAAATATTTGTTAAAGTGTTTGCTGCTGTAATGGCAGGAATGATGCTAGTTGGAGGATGTGCATCATTATTATATATGATATTTGTAAAGTAAAAATTTTAGGAGGAACAAATGCTAAAGGGTTTAGAAGGAATGCTATCAATAAAAGAAGGAGACCTAACTGCATACTTTAATACTTTACTTAATAGTCCATATCAATTAATAACATTTATAATTGATATAACTTTAGTAATATTTCTTGCAGTTAAATTTCTTCAATTTGTAAAAGGAACAAGAGCATTGCAATTACTAAAAGGAATATTATTCCTAATTGCAGCAACAATGCTTAGCTCACTTTTCAATTTAAAATTGTTAAACTTCATATTAACATCATTTATGACATATGGAGTAATATTATTAATAGTTATGTTTCAACCAGAGTTAAGACGTGCTTTAGAGCAATTAGGTTCAAACAAGGTAAACAAATTCTTTGGAATTGAACAAGATATCGCAACAAAAACCAAAGAAAATATTTACAAGGTTGTAATTGCAGCAACAGAAATGTCTAGTACAAAAACAGGAGCATTAATAGTTGTTGAAAGAGATATAAAACTAAAAGATATAATAGATACAGGTGTAGCAATAGGTGCAGAAATTTCACCACAACTTTTAGTAAACATCTTCCAACCAAACACACCTTTGCATGATGGTGCAGTTATAATAAGTGAAAGCAAAATAATGGCAGCAGCATGTATGCTACCACTTGCAAATGATAAGAATATATCTAAAAAGCTTGGTACAAGACACAGATCAGCAATAGGAATTTCAAAAGAATCAGATGCAATAGTTATAGTTGTATCAGAAGAAACTGGAAAAATTTCAGTAGCTAAAAACGGAACATTAATAGCTGATGTAAAAGAAGATGCATTAAAACAAATTTTAATAAAGAACTTAGTGCCAAAAGTAGAAGAAAAAAAGAAATTCAAATTATCGAGGAAAAAATGAGAAATATAAAGCTAATAATAGAATATGATGGTAAAAAATTTGGTGGATGGCAAAAACAACCAAAAATTAAGGGGATGAACTAAGTTTTAAAAAGTGTGAAACCTGTTCAAACCCTTAATATTATAACGATTGCAGTTTTTAAATATATTTTACAAGTTTTGAAATATACTTGAAACTTTTTTACAAGGCTGTAACGGTGGCTGTAAAATATTATAAATTAAAAGTTAAATTATTCGCTTTTAAATAGTTGTAGGACATATCAATGTGTTCTTGTTTAAACTTATCAAAAATCTCACAATAAACATTTAATGTAGTGGACACATTTGCGTGCCCCATTATTTTTGCCAAAACTGCTGCAGGCATTCCTGATTCAATACACCTAGTTGCAAAAGTATGTCGTAACATATGTTGATGAACATCATAACCTTTACTAATATTATGCTCTTGACAAAAATATTTGAACATCATATTAACTGTATCTGTACTAATACATTCTTTTTTAGAATTGCAGAAAAGAAGATGGTAATCATTTTCAATATAATATTCTGATGAAAGATATTCTTTAAGGATACATTCTACATTATAATCCATAATTATATCCCTAATTCCATTTACAGTCTTTGTATATAATCCAATCATTGCTCTATCATCAAAAGTACGAGTTATTGTTCTTCTAATATGAATAATTTTATTTTCAAAGTCAATATCATCAATATCTAATGCATTTATTTCTCCCATTCTCATTCCTGTGTATAAACTTAAATAGATTTGATATTTATATCTAAATTTTTCCGCTCCTTTTAATTCTTTTACAAGTTGCTTTTGCTCATCAATAGTAAATGCAGAAACTTGTTTTGATTTATTTTTATATTTAGATGATAATGGAATTTCAAATTCTAGTTGATCATCAAAAAAATTGTATCGCAAAATATTTCTTCTTACAGCTATTTTAAATGTATTATTAACAATACCATATATTTTAGCAATTACGGAATCAGAATATTTTGTAATATAAGACAAAAAATCTTTTACATCATTTTCTGTTATTTTTTGCAGCTCCATATTTGCCATATAATGTGATGATATATTTTTTAGTGTAAGAAGTTTTCTTGCATAAGAAGACTCTTTCAATTTATTCATTTTATAACCTGAATCTATGAACTCTTTTGCAATTGTATAAAAAGTAATTTTTGATTTATCTACATAAGTATTAGTGTTTAATTCAGTAATAACTTTTTCTAATTTTAATTTTACTTCTTGTCTTGTTTTCCCAGATATTGTTTTTCTTTTTCTTTTCCCATTTTTATCACACATTGCAATAGTATATTCTGCAATCCAATATGTTTTTCCATTTATTTCTCTTTTGAATATGGTTCCTTCTCCATTACCTCTTTTCTTTGAAGTTCCCATATAAAAACCTCCAATCTTCAAAATATTTTTTTACAAAACACTTGAAAAACAAAGGCTTTTTGTATATAATACAAAAAGTAATCACTTTTCAAAGTGTTTACGCTCCGGGTAATGTGTGGTGTTCCGCAAAAACTAAACACATTATCCTTTTATTTTTTTATAAATTTATTGTAGTAGTTTTTTTATTTTCAATGGACTTAAATTCTTTAACAAATTTATGAGCATTAAAACTATTAGTGCAATCAAATGCAATATATTTTAATTCATTATTATCTAAAAAAGTAAAAATTAAATATGAATGTACTATATTCGATGTTTTTTCTTTTGATCTTCCACCAATCATTGCTCCAATAGGACCAAATAACATCGCGCCACCAAGAGCACCACCGATACTCGAAACATTGTTTTTTTGAACTTCTACATCATTAGTTATAGTAACATCAGTGACTTTATCTTTACTTAATTTAAAAGAATTATTACCTGCTATGAATTCATATTCGCTAGGAGTTGAAAAAATCTGTGTTAAAACATTTTTTGAAATGGGTAATCCATAAAAATGTAATAATGTAATAAATAAGTTTGAATTTTTTTCTTTCTTTAATTTAGATATTTCTTTCTTGCTTTTTGATTGTTTATGAGATGTATAAAATATCATAAATAAACAAAAAACAATGAAAAGTATAAATACAATCATAAAATGAACCTCCTTGTTAATTATTTAAAAGCACTTCGATTTTCTGCTTTAATAACTTTACCGAAGTATTGTAATCTTATTTAAGTCATCGATTTTTATATCCATATTTTTATAACATCCATTCATTGCTAATAGTTTATAATAAGTTTTATCTTCACTTAATACAAACTTTCTAATAGTACGATTATTGTCAATATTAATTAATAATGTTGCACCATCTTCAACATAGTTTTGCTTATAAATTAATGCTATATCACCTACATCTAATAAAGGGAACATTGCATCATCTTCGGATATAAATTCAAAATAATTGTTATCTTTTCTTTCTTCAATTAATTTTGAAAAGTGTATTCCAAAATAATTGGATAAGAGTACAATTTTATCCATCCTAGGCAATTTTTGGGCATTACACCAACTTGAAATAGTGGAGCTTTTTAATCCTAAATCTCTAACAAGATCATCCTGGATTTTTCCGTTTATTTGCATATAATAATTAAGATTATTTGCAAATATTTTTCTATAAGTATCATCTTTAGATAACATTATAAACCTCCTTTTCTATGATATGCAACCATTATAACACTTAAAGTATAAAAAAACAATAAAAAAATAAAAAAAATTTTACTAAAAGTATTGACATTCCACTTTAAGTGTAATAAAATGATTTTGAAATTAGGAAAGGAGAATAAATATGTTTAAAATAACTTTAACTGCTGCAAGAGTAAATGCAGGATTTACATTAGATGATGTAGCTCAAAAAATACATAAAACTAAAGGAACGATAATAGCCTGGGAAAAAGGAAAAACATCAATAGATGTACACAATTTTAAAGAACTATGCGATCTTTATAATGTACCTATGGAGTTTATTATTTTGCCTTCAAATTCCACTCAAAGTGGAATAGAGCAGGAGGAAATATGAAAAAAATAAAAAAATTGCGGAACACCACACAAATAAGGAGGAAAAAAATGAAAGAATTAAAAAATGATGTATTTTATAGCCCTACTGAGTTTGCTGAATTAAGAGGTTGCAACGTAGATACAGCAAGAACAATATTCAATTTACCAGACTTTCCAAGTGAAAATTTTGGTAAAGAAAAAGTTGCATTAGGAAGTGCAATAAGAGAATGGTATAGCCAAAAAAGAAACAAGGAGGGAAATTAATAAAATGAAAATTACTAATAAGAAAAAATTTTTTAGAAGCTTGCTATTTTTAATATTTATTGTAGCAATAACAACAATATGTATTAATTCAATATTTAATAAAACAAAATATAATTTAAGTGAGCACACATATATAGTCTCAAAAGATGAAACCTTATGGGAAATTGCAGAAAGATATAAATATCCTTCTCAAGATATTAGAGATTACATATACAAAATTAAAGAACTTAACAATATGAAATCAGCTTCAATATATGAAGGACAAGAATTAACTATTATTATTTATGAGGAGTGTAAATAATGGAAAGATGTGATAATGAAAAAGAATTGTTTAATGCAAGAGTTAAAGAAGATGAAATGATAATTTCTATCAATGAATATAACGAAATGAAGGCTCATTTGAAGTGGCAAGAAGCTTGCATCAGTAATAGAAGCAATGAATTTCGAGAATTAAAAATAGAATTAGAAAAAGCAAATGAAGAAAATACAAAACTAAAGAATGGAATTATAAATTTTGTAAAATGTATAGGAGGAGATTATGGACAAACTAGATAAATGCTATATTTGGCACATTATAACATTGGCCACAATGAAATATAAATTAAAAAATCTGAAAGGGGTGAGATAAATGGCAGGAAAACATAGTGAAGAGTCAGCAAAAATCAAAAAATTAGAAGAAACTATTGCATTAAAAGACAAAGAAATTAAAGATATTAAAATTAGTGTAGCTGATGTTTTATTAAAGATAAGAACAATTAATGAAGCAAATAGCTATTCTGCACCAGAAGTTAAGACAAGAAAAATATCTGAATTATGTACTGATACAAGATATGAACTTTTAATAGATATTTTTGATGAACAAGCAGAAAAGTCAAAAGAAATAGAACTACCTATAACCGACCAAAGCAATAAATAGTTCTATAAAACATTTAAGTAAATGTTTTTAAATATTCTAACACATGAAGTTAGAAAAATCAATACTAGAAATGGAGGGAAAATATGCCTAAATGTAGTATTTGCAAAAAAAATTACGAAGGGTATGGAAATAATGCTATGCCAGTAAGCAAAGGAAGGTGCTGCAACGAATGTAATATCTCGATAGTAGTGCCAACAAGAATTGCAAATTATAGAGTAGAAAAGGAGATAGTAAATGGAAGTAAGATTGTTTAACCTAAAAATGAAAAATTTTAAAGGAATGAAGGATTTAGAAATTAATTTTAATGGTAAAGATACAAACATTTATGGTGCTAATGCAACAGGAAAAACGACAGTATTTGATGCTTTTAAATGGTTATTCTTTGACAAAGATAGTAATGATAGAAAAGACTTTAATATAAAGACTTTAGATAAGGATAACAAGCCAATACATTTTTTGGAACATGAAGTTGAAGCAACTTTGATAATTGATGGACAAGATGTAACATTTAGAAAGATGCTCCAGGAAAAATGGGTAAAGAAAAGAGGACAAGAAAATGCCGAATTTTCTGGGCATGAAACAAACTTCTGGATTGATGAAGTACCAGTTAAAAAGAAAGATTATGAAGAAAAAATCAATAGTATAATACCAGAAAGTTTATTTAAATTAATTACAGATCCTTCTTTTTTTAATAACAATATGACATGGAAGGAAAGAAGAGAATTATTGATTAATATATCAGGAGTTAATATATCTGATGAAGATATATTGAATTCAAATTCGCAATTTGAGAAATTAAAAGAAAACTTACAGGGAAGAAACATCGAGGATTATAAGAAAGTTTTAAGTTCAAAAATAAGAGATCTGAATGAGGAAAAGAAAAAAATACCAATAAGAATTGATGAATTAACTAATACTCTAATTACTGAACATGATATTGACTATAAAAAAGTAGAAGAAGAAAAGGAAGAAGCAAACAAGAAACTATTAGAAATTGATAAAACAATGATGGATGTACAAGCAAAAGCAAAAGAAAACATGAAAATTGCGGATAAACTTGCTACATCAAAGAAAGAATTAGCAGATTTTAAATTAGCAAAAGAGACTGAATATTCTCAAAAATATACAACAGATTTAATTAAACTTCAAACTGAAAAAAGGGTAATTGAATCAAAAATAAAAACTTGCCAAGAAGAAGATAATGAAAGATTGTTAAAAATAAAACGAGACCAAGATAGAAAACAAGAATTGTATAAAAAGTGGGATGAAATAAGTAATTTTAAATTAGAATTTGATCCAGAATCGTTTGTATGCCCAACCTGCAAAAGAGAATATGAAACAGATAAAATTGAAGATATGAAAAAACAATTTGAAAGCAATTTTAATAATCACAAGAAAAGTGAGCAAGATGCAATAAACACAGAAGGACAGGCAATTAATATAAGACTTGATGAGAATACAAAAGCACGAAATGAAATACACAAAACAGTTGAAAATTTAAATAAGGAATTTGAAGAAATAAATAGCAAAATATTTGAATTAGAAAAGAAAAAGGAAAATGATAATTCATTTGATATAACTGAACTTCCAGAATATAGTAATAAAATAAAAGAAATAGAAGAATTAGAAGAAAAAGTTAGAAACTTAACTAATGAAGATACATCATATTTGCAAAATCAAAAAGCAGAAATAACTGAAGAAATAAACAAATTAAATAAAACTTTAAATGAAAGAGATATCCAGGAAAAGACTAAGCATCGTATAGAAGAATTGGAAACAGAAGAAGAAAATCTAGCTAAAAGGATACAGGAATTCGAATCACAAGAATTTGAAATAGAAGAATTTACAAAAACTAAAGTTGAACTACTAGAGAATGCAATTAATTCTAACTTTAATGTTGTGAAATTTAGATTATTTGACACTCAGATAAATGGTGGACTAGTTGAATGTTGCGATACTTTGGTAAACGGTGTTCCATATTCTGATGTTAATAATGCACATAAAATTATTGCCGGACTAGATGTAATACATACATTATCAAAATTTTATAATACAACAGCACCAATCTTTATAGATAACAGAGAAAGCATAAATGAATTGTATAAGATGGAAACACAAGTAATTAGCTTAATAGTAACTCAAGATGCAAAATTGAGAATTGAGGTGCTTGCATAATGGAAAAAGAAACAATAATTCTGGAAGTAAAGAAAAGTAAGAATGGTGTTGCAGTTGAAATACACGAAGGAACAACACTTGATGTAATAATAGGAATTGCAGAAACAATTCAAATTATTATAGAAGAAACTGGCCAAAAAAGAAAAAATATAATTGCAGACATAGAAACAGCAGTTAAAGTATTGGAAGAAGGAGGAAAAAAAATTGAATAGTGAAATATTGAAAGTATCAGGTAAATCAAACCCAAATAATGTTGCAGGGGCTATTGCAGCAATAATAAATGAAAAAGGAAAAGTAGAATTGCAGGCTATTGGAGCAGGAGCCATTAATCAAACAGTAAAAGCAATTGCTATTGCAAGAGGTTATGTTGCATCAGCAGGCATTGACCTAATATGTGTACCTGCATTTTCTACTGTAAATGTAGAAGATATGGATAGAACAGGTATGAAATTTATAGTAAGGGAGAGTAAATAATCATGAGTAATGAATTAGTAAAAAAAGACACTGAATTACAAACGAAAAGTGAAAATCTTACTAATAGTGAGAGATTTACACAAAAGGTTATAACTGAATTTCAAGGAAATATTGGAGAATTAAATATAAATGAATATCAAAGGCAATTAATAAGAGGATATTTCATAGGTATTGACAATGCACTAAGAAAAGCTGAAGAAGCAAGAATAAATAAAAACAGTTGGAAATCAACAAAAGAAGAAGATAAAAACAACTTACCTATTAGTTGGCAAAATGTTAATATGAATGATTTGGCAATTGCAGTAGTACACCATGCAAAATTAGGTTTAGACATGCAAATACCTAATCACTTAAATGCAATACCATATAAGAACAATAAGACTAATAAGTACGATATCGGCTTCTTAAAAGGATATAAAGGGTTAGAATATATTGCTACTCAATTATCCCTATACCCAATAAAAAATATTGTAGTTGAACTAGTACATTCAAATGATATTTTTGAAATAATCAATAAGGATAATATAACAAGATACAATTTTACAATCAAGAATCCATTTGACAGAGGAGAAATTATTGGTGGATTTGGATACATAGAATATGTAGATGAGACTAAAAATAAGATAATTACTCTTACAAAAGAAGAAATAGATAAAAGAAAGCCTACTTATGCAGCTGCTGAATTCTGGGGAGGAGAAAAAGACAAATGGGAAAATGGCAAGAAAGTAGGAAAGGAAAAGGTAGATGGTTGGTATAAGGAAATGGCATTAAAAACAATTGCAAGAGCAACATACAATGCAGTACCAATTGATCCAAAGAAAGTAAATAATAGTTATGTATATGTAATGGAGAATAATGAAGATAGTTATATAAATATGCATGAAACGGAAGTTGAGGAAGAAATTGAGGAAAATGCAAATAAAGAATATATTGATGTAAGTACAGGAGAAATAAAGCAAGTTGAAGATGCTGCATCTACAGAAGAAGATAAAATTGAAAATGAAGATGTTACTAACATAACTGAAGGACCTAGCTTCTAATGAAATTAAAAGTATTAGGTAGTAGTTCATCAGGAAACTGCTACCTAATAGAGGCAAATAAAGATGAGAAGTTGATATTGGATGCAGGTATCAATTTTAAAGATGTACAAAAAGAATTGAATTTTAATTTTAATGGAATTTTAGGAGTTCTTGTTACACATGAGCATATGGATCATTTAAAATATGCACCGAATTTTGCATTAAATGGAATAAATGTATATGCATCAAAAGGAACTTTTAGCAAACTGAATTTAGTAGGTCATAGATTTAAAATAATAAAAGCATTACAACAATTCGAAATAGGAAATTTCATTATATTACCATTTGATACACAACACGATGCACGAGAGCCATTAGGATTTTTAATACAATACAAACCAACTGGCGAAAAATTACTATATGCTACAGATACCTATTATATTAAATATAAATTTAGAAAATTAAATTATTTATTAATAGAATGTAACTATAACAAGAATTTTGCAAAAGAAAATGCAACAAATGGAATAATAAATAAAACTAGGTATAGCAGGTTATTAGAAAGTCATTTTAGCTTAGAAAATGTTTTAAAGTTTTTACAAGCAAATGATTTAACATATACGAAAAATATTATTCTTTGTCATCTTTCTAATGAAAATGCAAATCAAGAAATTATGAAAAATGCAGTATTTAATCAAACTCGGAATACCAACTAGCATTGCAGAACCAGGATTAAATATGGAATTAAAATTATATCCATTTTAATAAGAGGTGTTTTATGAATAATATAAAAGCAATTGCACAATTAGAAGATTTGAAAGTAGATAGATTAAGTTTTATACATAATAACGAGTTAGATGCTGTATTCTTAAATGATATAAAAGCAATAAATTTAGCAATAAAAGCATTAAAAAAATGCCCAGATATTAAAGACAATAGCTTCAAATGTAGAATGTGTGGTAGAGAATTAAGAACTTGGAAAAGCATTCAAAGAGGATTTGGAGAAGTTTGTGAAAGGAAATTTTTAAAAGATGTTTATGAAAATCAGCAAATAAAAATAGAAGAAATACTAAGGAGAGGAGAGAAAGAGAATGGCCAATAATAAAGACACTTACTATTTTAGTCATGATGCAAATGCATTATCAGATCCAAAAATATTGGCAATGAGATGTGATTACGGATTAGAGCGGATACGGTCTATATTGGGCTATACTGGAAATGTTGCGAAATGAATCAACATACAAATTACCTCTCAATAAAAATACATATCGTGCAATTAAAATGCAAACAGGTACTACTATAGATATAGAGCAATATATATACGATTGTGTTAATGAATACAAGGATAGTGAAACGGGAAATGGGTTATTTAATGCTGATAAAAATCATTTATGGTCAGCAAGCTTTTTAAGAAGAATGGAAAAGTATGAAGACTTAAAAGAAAAGAGAAAACAAGCGGCAAATGCAAGGTGGAATAATAGAAGTGAAAAAAAAGAGAAGAAAAAAGATGTAAAAAAATGCAAATGCATAAAAAATAAATGCAAATGCATAAAAAAACGATACACTTGCAATGCAAAAAGCGAAAACTTGTATGCAAAAATATGCAAATTAAATGAAATCAAATCAAATCAAATTAAATTAAATAAAATTAAATTAAATAAAATCAATTCTATCTATCCTTCTGACCACCAATTTAAAGAAAATACAAAATTAAATGAGATGTTGGATGAGATGGATAAGATTAGATTTGAAGAAATGGTATCAAACTGCAAAATAATTAATCTTAAACCAACTTTGTTTTTGGAAATACGAGAAATTCTAAAAGAACTCTATATAAATCCAGAAACTAGAGAAAAAATTGATGGTATATCAGAAGAAAATATATATTATGCATTAAATAAATTTTCAATAGCTAATACAAAAACGGAAATTAAAATACCAAAGCAATATTTTAAGAAATGTATTTTATCAGCAATGCAACAAACAGAATTATCTAAGCAGTATGATACAAACACAATACTGAAAATGGGAAGTGATTAAAAATGCCACAACAGGTTGAAACACATGAGTTAATGACAAAAGGATTAAAAATTTGTGAAAATTGTGAATGGTGTGTACCTAACTTAAATTGTGAATTTCCTCATTGTTTATTAACTGCAGAACAAGTCGGATTAATATATCAATGTGAACATTTTAAGAAAAGGACAGGCAATCATATTTCTATGTAGGAGGGAAAAATGGCAATAAAAAATTACACAACAACAATAAATGCAAATAAAACCATAGGGGAAATACAAGAATTATTAAGCAAACATGGGGCTACTGCTATTATGACAGAATATAGTAATGGAAATGTAACAGGATTAAGTTTTAAAATTATGACTCCCAGAGGGGAGTTTGGGATTAGGTTACCTTCAAACACAGACAGAGTTTTACAAGTTTTAAAAAATCAAAGAAAAAACAACAATCAAGTCAAAGATACCTTTGACCAAGCAAATAGAGTTGCCTGGCGAATAATAAAAGATTGGATAGATGCTCAAATGGCAATATTGGAAACTGAAATGGTGGAAATGGAACAGATATTTTTACCATATATTATAAATAATAAAGGGCAAACAGTATATGAAGTATTTGAAAATAATACTCAATTACTCTTGAAATAATTGGTAAACATAAAACAAAAAACACATGAAATTACGAAATTCAAAAACAAACACAAGTTAGAAAAAAATTACAAAGGACGGTGGGAAATATGCAAATAGACAATATAGAAGAAATGAAAATATTGCTAATTGAAATTGAAGAAGTATTTACAAATTTAGATGATGTAAAAAAGGACATAGAAAATAAAATTTGTATTAAAGAAGCGGAACAAGAAGATTATTTACATGAGCTTGAACTGGCAAAGCTAAACGGAATTGAAATAATGAAAGTTTCCAATGCATTAATCAAGACCAGAAAAGAAAGAAGAATATTAAAAAATAAATTAGAATTAATAAATACTTTGAAAGGCTATACGGACAAATACATAACAAAAGGAATTATAGCAGATACAAAGCAAGCTATACAAAATATTAACACATTAAAAAGTAACCAAGAGGCAAAGGAATATACACCTAGAGTGGTCAAAGGGCTAAAGTGTGCTAAGAAAAAAAAGGAGGAATAAGAATTATGGATGATTTTAGAAGAATACAAGAAACGCAAAGGATAAATAGAATTAAAGCAAGTAATGATTGTTTGACTTGTGAAGTTGTAATAACAAAAGAATTCAAAGAAGCACCAATATCTATTGTACAGGGACATGGTGGACCAATCGAAATGGCACAAATGGTAAAAACTTTAACAGATGTTGCAGAATCATTAAAAAAGGAATTTCCAGAAATAAATGAAATTATACCAATGTTAAACCAAAATAATGAAATGAGAACAGCATATAAAAAAGGTGAAAGTTGGGAGAAATTTTAAAATGATGATATTATCTCAAAATGGAAAAGCAATAGCTAGTACAAGCAATTTGAACTATATTGAAGTAGAAGAAAAAAAGCTCAAATATAAAGACTACAAATATACAATAACAGCTTATTACACAAAGGATCATAAATTACTTGGAGAATATAAAACGGCAAATAGAGCAAACGAGATACTACTAGACATATATAAACAAATAATGATACAAAATTTTAGTTTTACATACAAGATGCCAAAGGAGTAGAAAATGAACAATCAAGAGCATTGGAGTATTGAACAATATAAGGAATACCAGAAAAAAGGAAATAAAAAAAGTAAATATGGAGCAATAAAAACATCTGTAGATGGACAAACATTCGATAGCAAAAAAGAAGCGGATTATTATTGCAATTTGAAAATAAGGCTGCAGGCAGGGGACATCAAAGGATTTTGTTTGCAGCCAGTATTTATATTAGCACCAGGACTGAAATATAAGGCTGATTTTATTGTATTTAATAATGATGAAACAGCAGAAATAATAGATACAAAAGGCTTTAAAACAAAAGAATATATAACAAAGAAAAAGGTGTTTGAAGATAAATATAACCTAAAAATAAAGGAGGAATAGAACAATGAACCCAGTAAATTTTGAAGATATGAATTGCATATTCAAAGCAGAAGGATGTGGAGATTTACCAGCATTAAAAACAGATAAACATATAGTTTCATGTTGGGAAATGACCGAAAAAGAGAAAAAAGAATTTATGAAAACTGGAAAGATATACTTGTCTGTAATGGGAAATATACAGCCACCAGTTAGTTTATATGTAGATAGGCCATACATAAGACAATAAATTTATAAAAAAGTAGGTGATGATGAAGTATGTCTAAGAGAAAAGAATATTCAATATATAAGGGAGAAAAAGAAATATTTGTGGGTACTATTGAAGAAGTTATGAATCACTTTAATGTAAAAAAAGAAACTGTTTATTTTTGGGCAACACCAGCAAATAAAAAAAGAGCAGACACAGGAATTAGAACAGGAAGAAAACCTAGAAAAAAAGAGCGATCAGGTGTTAAAGTAGCTGTGAGGCTTTGGGAGGATAATGAATAATGAAATTTGAAGATATAAAAAATATGTCAAAACAAGAATTTGAACAATTTTTATTTAAGGTTCAAAGTAGCAATCAAAAGTTTTGTGTAAGATGTGGGAATTTTACATTAGATAGAATTACTATTTCTGTTGCTAAAAATGGAAACTCTCCACGAAAACTATGTAATATGTGTAAAGATTGCTATACTGATATGTTGGACTATTTAGGAGTAAGCGATATAGAGGAGTAAGAATGGGAAATTATAATAGTTGGAAAAGTGAAGATAGATATTATGATATATGCCCAATGTGCGGACAGAAATTACCACAAAGGCACATGGTTTTGTTAAAAAAAGCAGATATATACACTAATAAAAAACTTACAAGACTATGTAAAGATTGTTATTTGAAAGTTTTGGATTTCATTGGCATTAGTGATATTGAACTATACTAAGAATATAAAAAATAAGCTGTTCATTAAATTGAACAGCTTGGAAAATAAAAATATAAGAAAGGAGATTTTATGGGAAAGCCAGTACAAAGAAAAAGATATAAAAATAAGACAACTGTAACTTGTGAACAATGCATTCACTGTATGTATGAGCAGGAGGGAGATATGCATTGTGATATAACAGAAGATTTTGAACTGGTATATGAAGAATTTTGCCCAACGGAAAGTTATATGTGGTGCAATGGAAAAAAATTTAAAAAAATATAATACAAAGGAAGGTGAAGTTATGAAAGAAAAAATCAAATTATACGATAAAGAACTTACAAAAACATCAGAGAATATTAAAAACATAATTATATTATTCATAGTGTTTACTTTAGGATTTGTAGCAGGAATATGCGGAGTTGATTTACAGCTAAAAGATAAAAACAATAAACTTCAAGAAATTGTGCAAGAAAGGCAAAATCATATCGAAGAATTAGAAAAAATAATAGAAAATCAACAAGTGAAATTTGAAGAACAACAAATGAAAATAAACGAACAATTTATAGAAATAGATGCATTAAAAGAAACAGTATATATGCTAGAAGTATATGGAAAGTAGGTGGTGCTACTAATGATTAAATTTATATTAGGATTATTCATAGGAACTTTTATAGGAATTGGCCTCATGTGTTTATTACAAGTTGCGAAGGATGATGAAAAATGAAACATATAGTAAGTTTTAGTGGTGGAAAAGATAGTACAGCAATGTTATTAAAAATGTTAGAAGATAATTGGACTATTGATGAAATACTATTTTGTGATACAGGTAAAGATTTTCCTGACATGTTAGACCATATAGAAAAAGTAAAAAGTTATATAAAAGAAAACTATAATAAAGAAATAACAACATTAAGAGCAGAAAAAAGCTTTGATTATTATATGTTTGAACACGAAAAAATTCGTGGTAAAAATAAAGGTAAAAAAGGCTATGGATGGGCAACGATGCTTTGCAGATGGTGTACAAGCAATTTGAAAAATAGAGTTATAGATAATTATTTGAAAAAATACAAAGAAGAAGGTTATCTAGAATATGTTGGAATTGCTTTTGATGAACCAAAAAGAATTAAAGATAAATGTTATCCGTTGGTAGATTGGAAAATGACAGAAGCAGATTGCCTGAAATATTGTTATGACAGAGGGTTCGAATGGAACGGTCTATACGAACATTTTGATAGACTAAGTTGTTGGTGTTGCCCATTAAAGAATCTTAAAGAATTGAAAATTTTATATAAATATTATCCAGATTTATGGAATGAACTAAAAAAGATGGATAAAAAAGCATATAACCAGTTTAGAGCCGACTATAGTGTAGAACAATTGGAAGAAAAATTTAGAAAGGAGGGATAAGATGCCAACAGATGAAATAGGAAAGTTGATAGTAGATGGAGATATTTTTATACAGGATAAAGATGGACAAATCAATAAAATAGCAGAAATACAAAATTTTGAAAGTGTGCAGGAAAATAACCAAGATGATGCTGCAGATGCAGTAAGGTATGCAATAGAAAAAGAAAAATCAAAAAGTGTATCAATTACGATTACAAGAGAAGCATCAATACAAATGCAAAAAATGCTTGGAGTGCAAAGAATTACAAGAAAAAGATTTATAAAATTGTTAATGGGATGTGGATTTCAAAGAAATGATGCTCAAAATTTAGCAAAAATGGTCCATTACGAATACAAAAGATATTCTCCAATTTTAGTTCAAATGGTTATAGAGTGGATTATAAAAAGTGTTGAAAAGGAGAATGCACAAAATGAAATGTCCAGAGATGTATAAGATTATGCAGCATAATATCAGAAGGCCAATACTAGATGATGACAACATAGTTCGAGGAGAATACCAGGTATTAATCGAGACACAACAGTTTAGTGAATGTTACAAAGAACAATGTGCAGCTTGGGACAGCGAAAAGAATATGTGTAGGAAGGTAGGTGGAGAATAGGAATATGAAAACAGAAGCAACAAAACAACTAGAAAAATTGTTAAAAGGTAAATTTAAAAGTGGAAATGATTTCTTTGTTTTTGAATGTACAATAGGCTGGATGGGAAAGGAAATTGTAGATTGTATTATGTACAACTGTCAAAGAGAAGTTTATTGTTATGAGATTAAACAATCAGTAAGTGATTTTCATAGCAAGAACAAATTAACATTTATAGGCAATAAAAACTATTTTGTAATGCCATATAACTTGTATGAAAAAGTAAAAAAAGAATTATACACTAAAGAAGAATACAAAGATATAGGAGTATATGTATCAATTAAAAGTACGGATACAAGAGGCTTTACTCTTAAACAGTGGAACGAATATAACCTAAATAGGCAAAACGGAATATATGAAAGTGGATTTGATGAATTAGTTATTATAAAAAGAGCAAATAGGAGAGAATTAAGAGCTGATAAAGAAGTAATATTGTCATCAATGTTAAGAAGTATGCAGAGATAAAGTTTACAATATACAAGGAGGAATAGCAAATGTTGGTGTTACCAATAAAAAAACAATGGTTTGATATGATCGTAAGTGGTGAGAAGAAAGAAGAATATAGGGAAATAAAACCATATTATGACAAAAGACTAGGATATTTAACAGAAGGAACAGGAAAAGTAACAACAATAATATTAAGAAACGGTTATAGTCATAACTCACCATCAGTTAAATGTAAATGTACTGTAGAAATTGGAGAAGGCAAGAAAGAATGGGGAGCGGATCCAGATATTAACTATTACATAATTAAAATTATAGAAATACTAGAGGTGAAAAAATATGTGTGAATATTGTGAAAAAATAATAAATAATAAAAAAATATTAGACATAGATAACGAAAAAGAAACGCATATGGAAATTATTAATCAAAAGAAATCTTGGGGATATATGTTATATGTTGAAATAGAAGGACAGGACAATGATGGATATAAACCAAGTCAATTTTTTCAAGTAAATTATTGTCCAATGTGCGGAAGATCCTTAAGAAAGTAAAAGGTAGTCAGATAAAAAATGAATACAAGAGGGAGGTGGTAATAATGCCTAAGAAGAAAACTAGCAGGACAAAACAAAATGAAATTCCTAAAAAAGTTGACAATGAACAAAAGCAAGAGAAAAACAAACCTGAACCAATAGAGTGGAAAGACTTAGATAAATACATAGGACAACCTGTATGGGATAATCGTGAAAAGAAATGGAGAGTATTAGAAGGATATAAAAGGTGCGGATTTACTCATTCAATAACTTTTTCTGATATAGCTGACTGGGTTAGTTTTTTAGATAGAAATATATATTTGGAGGAAATCAAAGAATGTCAGATTATGAACACATAGTAATAAGTGCTGAAAGATATGCACTAGGAAGAATGACATACATTGTAGAAATTACTGTAAATTATATTATGCAGCAAATAGAAGATGATAAATTGTCAGATAGATGCTTAGGGCAAATAAGAGATGACATAAAAGAAGCTAAATATTTAGGAATGCAATGTGATGAAGTACAATGGATAAAATTATTAAAAAAGATAGAGGAAGTGATATAAATATGAACGAAAAAATAAGTAATACAATAGCGCTACATCAAATGGCAATAAATGAACTGAAGGAGATAAAACATAGAGTAGAGGAAACGGCAACAGATGATATTAGATTTAGAATAGAAACTAAACATTGGTACGGATACTCTGAACCAGTGTTGTTAAAAACTAAAGACAAACTATCAATATCGACATATACAATGTGTTTGATAATAGATGAAGCAATAACTAAAGAAAAAGAAAGAATAGATAAACTTATTGATATGGAAATAGAAAAGAAAGTGAGGAAAGTAAATGATAGAAAAAGTTAATCCGAAGCATCCAGATAAAATAGCTGATAGAATAGCAGGGGCAATTGTAGATTTAGCCTATAAAATTGAACAAGATCCTAGGATAGCAGTTGAAGTACTAATAGGACATGGACATTGTTTTATAATAGCAGAAACAAATGCAAAAGTACCATTTGAAGATGTTGAAAATGTTGTGTATAGAATAGCAGGTAAAGATATAGATGTGCATATAATACCTAATAGACAAGATGTGAAACTTGCTAAAAATCAAGAAGGAAAAATAAGATGTGGAGATAATGGAATATTTAAGGGAGTGCCTATAAATTGTGAAGAGGAAGCAATAAGCGATATAGCACACAGAATATATGCCAAATACAATAGTGATGGAAAATACATACTTGATAAAGATAAATTAATAATATGCCAAAGTAATGCTAGAAACAAGGAATTAAAAGAGCTATTTCCTAAAGCAATTATAAATCCGTTAGGAGAATGGACAGGTGGAACAGATGTAGATACAGGTGCTACAAATAGAAAATTAGGCAGTGACATGGGAGAAGCGGTAACAGGTGGAGGATTACATGGTAAAGATTTGTCAAAAGCAGATGTATCAGTAAACATATATGCATTTTTAAAGGCACAAGAGACCAAGAAACCAGTAGAATTATACTGTGCAATTGGAGATGAGTTCGTAGATGGAAAACCATACAGTGAAATAGTAGAAATAGCAAGAAAATTTATAAAATCAAAAGGCGGATTTGAAAAATTTGCGGAATGGGGTCTGTTTTAAAAAATAAGTAAAGGAAGGTACAAACTTATGAATAAAGAATATATAGATGTATTACAATCATTTGTAGACTTAACCAAATGCCATATTTCAAGAGGAGAGTATCAAAATCTTCAAGCAGATATGCAAGCTACAGAAGAGGCACTAAAATATATTAGAAATACTGAAGAAGCCAAAAGAACAATGCTAAAATGTGGATATTATGATGATGAAAATATAAAACATTATGTAGTTGAAGTTGATAAAAGTAAGTTAGAAGATGCATTAAAGAAACTGTTTAATGCACAAGAAATTATTATTAAATAGGTTTAAATAATTGTTATTGGATTAGAATTTAAAATATATGTTATACCAAAGTACAAAGCACATACAATTAGCCTAAAGGAAAGGTGTTTGTATGGAAAAAAAGTTAATTGTTGATCCTGAGTTGTTGGATGTGATACAAAGTTCAATAACAGCAGGTGTAAATGAAGGGGTAAAAAGGGCAATTGAAGCAATTGAAGCAGAAAAACAGTTATCTAACAAAATAAAATATGATAATAGAATACGAAATACAAAGTTATTACTAAAAAATTATAGAAATTTTAAGAGACATATAAATACAGCCATATATACAGAAGAACAACTAGATACGGAAGAAACTAGTGAAATATTGGACAAACTAGGAATTGATGTATATGAATATGATAAAACTATAGTTGAATCAATATTAAAATCAAAGAAAAGGACTGAAATTATAATAGAACATATAGATACAATACTGGCTGCATATTCATTAAGGGCCAATAGTAGGAATGATGTGGAATTAAAGAGAAGATCAGATGTAATTGAAAAACTATATATAAAAGGTGAAAAAATGAACCAAATTGCTGATGAAGTACATGCAAGTATTAGTACAATAAAAAGAGATAAAAACCGAGCAATAAACGAAATTGCAATTTTAATGTTCCGGAATTGATGGTATAAGATTTGATTAAATATTATGAGCTAAAATTGAACTTGAAATGAGATTGTCAATGATTTATAATTGTATTAAGTAAAAATGTAATTAAAAAATCCCCTAAAAAACTCACAGATTAATTGTGAGTTTTTTTATGTACAAAAGAAGGTGTGTATATGAATTATGGAATATGCATGAGGCAGCAATGTAAAAATTGCAAAAGAATTAATAAATGTTTTAAAGAGGGGGATTTTGATTATGAATATACAAAAAGTAAAAACAGAAATACTAAAGATAGCAAGTTACAACCCAAGAAAGGATTTAAAAGAAAAAGATCCAGAATACCAAAAAATAAAAAATAGTATTCAAGAATTTGGATATATATCACCAATAATAATAAATAATGATATGACAGTTATAAGTGGACATCAGCGCTTAAAGGTATTGAAAGATATGGGAATAACAGAAATTGAGTGCATAATTGTAAGTTTAAGTAAAGATAAAGAAAAGTTGCTTAGTATAGCACTTAACAAAATATCTGGAGAATGGGATTATCAAAAATTAGAAATATTACTAAATGAATTATCAAAAAACGAAATAGATTTATCTATAACAGGTTTTGATGAAAAAGAAATCAATAAAATAATAAAAGAAACAGAAGAAACTATTAATGAAAATGTAGAAGTTGACTTGCTAGATTTTAGTGATGAAAAGTTTAAATGTCAATGCCCAAAATGTCGGCTTTTTATTCGATTTGGATAAGGAGTAGTATTATGGTAGAGTATGAATGGTATTTAAAAGATTTGCAGAATATTTCTAAAAACAAATATAATGTGTTTTCTTGTTTTTCATGTGGTGGAGGCTCTACTATGGGCTATAAACTAGCTGGATTTAATGTTATAGGAAATTGTGAAATAGATAAAAAAATAAATGAAATATATTTAAAAAATCATAACCCTAGATATAATTATTGCATGGGAATTCAAGAAATGAATAAATTATCAAATTATCCAAATGAACTGTTTAAATTAGATATATTAGATGGAAGCCCACCATGTAGTACATTTTCTTTAGCTGGAGAAAGAGAAAAGAATTGGGGCAAAAATAAAAAGTTTAGAGAAGGACAAGCAAGTCAGGTACTAGATGATTTATTTTTTGAATTTATAGAACTTGCTAATAGATTACAACCCAAAATCATAGTTGCTGAAAATGTAAAAGGACTTGTGATGGGAAATGCAAAGGGATATGTAAATTTAATAATAAAAAGAATGAACGAGATAGGATATAATACACAAATATTTATACTAAATGCAGCAACAATGGGAGTGCCACAAAAACGTGAAAGAGTATTCTTTATTGCAACGAATAAGAGATATAAATTTCCTAGTCTTGTTTTAGAATTTAATGAAAAACCAATAAAATATGGCGAAATAAAGGATAAAGAATATAAGCAATTAAATTATGATACACTAACTTATGAAAGATGGAAAAAGAGAATAAGTAAAGACAACAAGTTAGGAGATACAATAAAAAGGACAGAAAACGGAAAAATAAGTTGTTTTAATGCACAATATCTAAAAGATGATAGAACACCAGCAACAATTACAGCTGGTGGAAGTCCGCCAATAAGGTTTGATGTACCAGGATATGCTAGCGATAAAGATATATTAAAAATACAAACATTTCCACAAGACTATAATTTTATGGGAATGAATGTACAATATGTGTGTGGAATGAGTGTTCCACCTGTTATGATGAAAAAAATCGCAGAGCAAATAAAAATTCAATTGCTAGATAAGATAGAAGGTGAATAGATGGAAATACAGAAAATTGATATAAATAAACTAATTCCAGCCACATATAACCCTAGAAAAGATTTAAAACCTAACGATGAGGAATATATAAAGATAAAAAATAGTATAATAAATTTTGGCTATGTAGAGCCTATTATTATAAATAAAGACTTTACAGTCATTGGAGGACACCAAAGGTTAAAAGTATTAAAAGAATTGAATTATGAAAAAATAGAATGCATAGTAGTTGATTTAGATAAAACACAAGAAAAAGCATTAAACATAGCATTGAATAAAATTAGTGGCGAATGGAATACTGAAAAACTAGAGAATTTATTACAAGAACTACTACAGGAAAACTTTGATGTTAATCTTACTGGTTTTGACTCTGAAGAGATAGATAACATTTTAAATGAATATTTAGATACTGAGGAAGATGAATTTGATATTGATGAAGCAATTAATGAAATTCAAGAACCAATAACGAAACCAGGAGATATATGGATACTTGGAAGACATAGGTTAATGTGTCGGCGATAGTACTGACACAAAAGATGTTTCAAAATTAATGAATGGAAATATGGCGGATTTAGTTGTAACAGATCCGCCATACAATGTTGGTATAGAAAATAGCCAGGGAATGACAATTATAAATGACAATATGAATGATAATGCTTTTAGCAATTTCCTGACAAAAGCATTTAAGTGTATGAATGATGCTTTAAAACCAGGAGGAGCATTTTACATATGGTTTGCATCCAGGGAACATATTAATTTTGAATCAGCATTAAAAAATAATGGACTTGAAGTTAGACAAGAATTAATATGGAACAAAAATGCATTAGTTTTAGGTACTCAAGATTATCAATGGAAACACGAGCCGTGTTTATATGGATGGAAACCAGGTGCGAGTCATTACTTTATAGATGATAGAACTCAGACAACTGTAATTGATAATATAAAAATAGATTATAATAAAATGAAAAAAGAAGAATTAGTTAAATTACTCGAAAATGTTATAAACAATCTAAATACTACAGTTATAAATGAGAATAAACCTACAATTAATGATTTGCATCCAACCATGAAACCAATAAGCCTAATAGGAAGGCAAATAAAAAATAGTAGCAGATTAAATGAAATAGTATTAGATTTATTTGGCCGGAAGTGGGTCAACACTTATTGCAGCAGAGCAAACTAATAGGACATGCTACTCTATGGAATTGGATCAAAAATATTGTGATGTGATAGTAAAGAGGTGGGAAACACTAACAAATCAAAAGGCAAAATTAGAAGATAGGTAGGTGGGTGATATGATGTGAAACGCAAAAAGAAGATCCACGATATTGAAAAAATTGAAATCGATTATAAAAATGGACTTACATATAAAGAATTAGCAAAGAAATATAAAATATCATTTAATCAAGTCACTTATCTTGTCAAAAAAAATAAATGGCAAAGAGAAAGCAATTTAAGTGTTACACATTTAGGTAATCAAAATGCTGTTGGAAACAGCGGAGGACCGGGAGCTGAAGAAGGAAACAAAAGAGCCCTTACAACGGGAGAGTATGAAACAATATTTTTTGATGTACTATCTGAAGAAGAAAAAAGCATATATAAAAAGTTAGAAATAGACAATAAACGAACTTGTATAGAACAAGAATATAAAATGTTATGCATAAGAGAGTATAGAATTTTAAAAAGGATTAAACAAATACAAGACAAAGAAAAGGATATGAACATAGAAAGAATAGTAAAAAGACAATATAGTTCTAACTCCTCAAATGAAACAGAGACAGTAACAGAAGCTATAAATGTAATAACGCCACTACAAAAATTAGAAGACTCACTTACTAGAATAGAAGATGCTAAAAGAAAATGTTTAGACAGTTTACATAGAATGGAAACTGATGATAGAAAACTTGAATTAGATTTAATTAGATTAGAAATGGAAGCAGCAAAAGAGGATAGCTCAAATACAGAAGATTTGAAAGATGATAGCTTCATTAAGGCCTTAAACGACACAACGAAAGGTGCATGGGATGATTATACCGAGGACAATTGAGAATATTGATGAAAGAATTTCTAATCTAAGAAACAAAGTAATGCAAAATGCTATTACACTGAAAAAGAAGATAAAAAATGGAACTTTATTCAAGTTTAAACCGTTTAGCTTAAAACAAAAGAAAATATTAACATGGTGGACTGATGAAAGTCCTGTGAAAGATAAAAATGGAATTATTGCAGATGGAAGCATAAGAGCAGGAAAAACATTATGTATGTCCTTATCTTTTGCATTATGGGCAATGTGCAGATTTAATGGCCAAAACTTTATTATGGCAGGTAAAACTGTAGGGGCGTTTCGTAGAAATGTTTTATTTTGGCTTAAACTAATGCTTAGAGCTCAAGGATACAAGATAAAAGATAGAAGAGCAGATAACCTAGTAGAAGTTTCGAAGCGGAGAAGTAATTAATTACTTTTACATTTTTGGAGGAAAAGATGAAAGATCACAAGATTTAGTACAACGGAATTACTGCAGCAGGTGTGTTCTTAGATGAAGTAGCTTTAATGCCACAATCATTTGTAAATCAAGCACTTGCAAGATGTTCTGTTAAAGGTTCAAAATACTGGTTTAACTGTAACCCAGAGGGACCTAACCACTGGTTTAAAGTTGAATGGATTGATAAAGCAAGTGAAAAGAAAATATTACATCTTCATTTCACAATGGATGATAACCCAAGTTTAGATGAAGAAACAAAGGAAAGATACCGCAAAATGTTTGTAGGTGTCTTTTTTCAAAGATTTATTTTGGGACTATGGGTACTTGCAGAAGGAATTATATATCCTAATTTTAGTAAAGAAAAGCACACAATAAAAGAAAAGGACCTTCCAGATAAGTTTGATTACTATTATGTATCTTCTGATTATGGAATTACGAATCCACAGGTTTTCTTATTATGTGCTATTAAATATATAAATAATAAGCCTCATGTGTATATTTTACGAGAATATTACAACAAAGGAACAAAGAAAAACAAAAGTGGACAAGAAGAAAAAATTACTAAAACAGATGCAATGTTTTTAAAAGATTACTTAACAATGGTAGAAGGACTAGATATAAGAAGAACTATCATTGATCCAAGTGCTACATCTCTTATAAATTTATTCAAACAAAATAAGATAAATGTTAAAGAAGCTGATAATGCAGTTATAAACGGAATAACAGTTGTGCTAAATTGGCTTGATGAAGAAAGAATACATATTGTTGCAGAAAAATGTCCTAATTTATTGAGAGAATTTGCATCTTATATATGGGATGAAAAGGCCCAAGAAAGAGGCGAAGACAAACCAATAAAGCAGAACGACCACGCAATGGATGCTTTAAGATATTTACTACAGACTCTATTCCCTATCAAGACTAGAGGTGCATATTTTAATAATTATAAAGGAGTGAACAGATAATGATTACAGAATTAGAAAAAATTGATTTTATTTTAAAAGAAGGTGCAAAGAAAGGAATGAACCTTTCAAAATTTGTCAATACTCAAATCAAAGATTTTAAAGAGTCAAATAAATATAAAGAAATGGTTATAGGAAATAAATATTATAAAAATGAGGGAGATATAAATAAAAAAGAAAGAGTATATATAAATGAAGATGGGCAAGAAGAAGTAGCACCACATGCAAAAAACTATCAATTGAAACATCCAATAATTTATAAAATGATAAATCAGAAGGCAGGTTATTTATTAAGAAAAAAACCTACGATTAAGCAACTAGTGGAAAAGGGAGAAAAAGAGGATAACGAATATAAAGAACTGATAAAAGATATTTTTAATAACAAGATGCATAAAAGACTAAAATATACACTAATAGAAGCAGTAAAACGAGCTGTTGCATGGTGGCAAATATATATAGATGCAGAAGGAAATTTAAAAGTAAGATTGCGTTATGCAACTAGGATTGTTCCAATTTGGAAGGATGAAGAACATGAGATTTTAGATGCATTAGCAATGTTTTATGATGTTGAAATATATACAACAGAGGAAACAAAAGAAACAAAAACAAAAGTAGAATACTATGATGAAGAGGGCATAAGATATTATATTTATGATGGAGATACTTTAATAGAGGATGTAGAAGAAGTTGAAAAAAGAAAGGAATTTATTATAGGAAAAGACACAGAAGGCACATCAATTCTATGTCACTATATGATAAATGGACAAGCCAAAAACTGGCAAAAAGGTATTCCATTTATTTATTTTAAATATAATGGAGATGAACTACCTCTAATACATTTTCTAAAAGCATTATTAGATTGTTATGATGAGTTAACTTCAAAAATGGGTGATACAATTTATGAGGCTCCAGATGGTGTAAATGTTGTTAAGAATTATCAATCGGAAGCAGGGACATTCCAAAAAAACTTACAAACATTTAACACAGTTTTCTTAGACACAGATGGAGAATATGACCGAAAAGGTGTACAAATATCTATTGAGGCTTTTAAGGAATTTATTACACAATTACGAAAAGATATTTATGAGGGTGGCTCAGGAGTTGATACACAAAGTGAAAAGTTTGGAACCCAGGAGTCAGGAGTCGCTCTAAAACAATTATATTCCGATTTAGATTTAGATTGTAGCAATATAGAAACAGAATTTAAAAGTAGTTTAGAATATTTTAAGGCCTTTGTAGATGAATGGATAGCTGCAAAAGATAATAAAGATTATTCAAAATATGAAATGGAGTTTGTATTTAATAAGACAATGACAGTTAATGAAAAAGAATTAATAGAAAATTGTAATAATAGTGTTGATCTTCTAAGTAAAGCGACAATACTAGCTAATCATCCATTTGTGCGTAATGTTGAAGATGAATTACAAAAAATTAAGGAACAGGAAAAGGAAGAAAACGAAAAGGCTGAATCAGAATATGAAAAATTGCTAAAGCAAAGAAAAGATACTGGTGCAGGAAATACTATTCAAAATGGTGCTACAAAAGTTGGTGATAAATAATGAATAACAAAGATTATTGGAGCAAAAGACTAGAAGAACTCGAAAGAATGCAAATTTTAAATGAATCAAAGTATTTGGAAACATTGAAAGAAGAATATGAAAAAGCATTATATAATATAAAAAAAGAAACTAAAAATTGGCTTGCAAGATTTTCTGTTAATAATCAAATTTCATTAAGAGACTCAAAAAAATGGCTTAATACTAATGAACTAAAAGAACTTAAATGGGATGTAGAGGAATATATAAAGTATGGCCAGGAAAATGGAATAGATCTTATATGGAGAAAAGAATTAGAAAATGCAAGTGCGAAAGTACATATTTCAAGATTAGAAGCTTTACAAATACAAATACAAAATGAAATTGAAAAACTTTCACATAATGAACAACAAGAAACTCAAAATTTCATTATTGATACCTACAAAGATACTTATTATAAAGTAGCATATGAATTACAAAAAGGCCACAATGTTGCTTTCCAGTTTTCTGCACTAGATGAAAACACTATAAAAAGAATAATATCAAAACCATGGACAAGTGATGGATATACCTTTAGTGATAGAATTTGGAAAAATAAAAAAGCTTTAATTGATACATTGCAAAAAGAATTAACACAATCAATAATAAGAGGTAAGGCACCAGATGATGTGATAGATAAGATTTCTAAAACATTTGGGGTTAGTAAAAATAAGGCAGGAACATTAGTAATGACAGAGTCAGCATTTTTTTCTAGTGTGGCCAGAAAAGATTGTTTTAAAGATTTAGGAGTAGAAAAATATATTATAGTTGCTACACTTGACTCAAGAACATCAGATATATGCCGTAATCTAGATGGGCAAATATTTAATATGAGTGATTATAAAGAAGGAATAACCGCTCCACCATTTCATGTTAATTGTCGAAGTACAACTGCTCCATATTTTGCAGATGAATTTGAATTTGGGGAAAGAGCAGCTAGAAATACAGACGGAAAAACTTATTATGTACCAAGTAATATTACATATAATGAATGGAAAAGTAAATATATAGATAGTGATCCTAATATAAAGAAAAAATTTGAAGTAATGCAAAAAAAAGAAAAGAATAAGTCAGCAGATTTTGAACAATATAATAGATATAAAAACATACTAGGAGAAAAAGAAATTGGAAAATCATTTGAAGAATTTCAAGAAATGAAGTATAATAATATTGATGAATGGAAAAACTTAAAAGCACAATATTTAGATGCATTGGGAATAACAACAGAAGAAAAAGCAAAACAATATATTGGTAATGTAAATAAGACAATAAATATTGGAAAACAAGATAAACATATATTAAACAGTAATAATTATATTGAAGGAAGAAGTTACTTAACTATATCATCTGAGAAAGCACAAGAACTTGTAAACAAATATGCGGGAACAGGTACATTACAATTTGGAGATAATGGAAAATGGAGTAAGAAAGAAATAATAACAATTGATGAACAAATTGGAGTTGTAAAAAATAAGACAGAAGAAATAAAGACTAATAGTTTCAAAATTCATTATAGTAAAACTGGTGTACATATAGTTCCTTATAGGAAAGGCGGAAATTAGCATGAAAGGCAAGAATTTAGAAGAATTATTAAATAAAAAAGTAAAAATAAAATCATATAATAACAATGAATATATTGGCGAAATAGTAGGATATGTACCAGCAGAGGACAATGAGCCGGAAATAGAAGAAATAGATATATTGAATGAAAAAGACAACAAAAATTACTCGTTGTTTGAAAATGAGATTGTTAGTTTAGAAATAATAGAATAAAAAATGTGGTGGCGGAATAGGTAGACGCTATGTGTATGGATAAGATAATTGCCCTAGTGTTGGAAGTACTTTGACTAGATAAAACACTATTATGGGTTATGGATTGCCTCTCACTTGAAGTCAAATATAAAGTGTAAAAATAATTATCATGTTAGGTGCAAATCCTAACCTACATTTTAATTGAATAGTTATTAATTTTAGACATCTGAAAAGGTGTCTATTTTTATTATAAAAAATTGGTCAAGAGGTAGACCTTAATAATTGCCTCATAACATTTGAATAACGGAAGATGGAGAACTGCCTAAAAAAGCCTAGTATGATGGTGTTATAGAAAAGGAGAAAGTATGAAAACAGAAGATTTAAAAGCAAAGGGTCTTACAGAAGACCAAATCAGTTTTGTCTTAGCTGAAAATGGAAAGGATATAAAAACATTACAAGATGAAAACAAAACATTGAAAGCAGACAAATCACAACTGGAAAATGACAAAAAGGTACTTGAAAAAGAGAAAGGCGAGAAAGAAAAAGCACTTGCTGATCTTCAAAAAAATACTATAACCAAAGAAGAATACGACAAAAAGGTAAAAGAAATTGAAGATAATGCTAAAAAAGAGCATTCAGACTATATCTTCAATGAACTTTTAAAATCAGCATTTAAAGATGCTAAAGTAAGAAATACCGAAAATAATATAAATGCAGTGAAAGGGTCTTTGGACTTAACTAAGATTACTACTGATAAAGAGGGAAAAACATTAATCGGTATTAAAGAGCAACTAGATGCTCTAAAAAAATCAGATCCTCATTTCTTTGAAACTAAAGTTACTGGAAATCCATTAAACAATGAAGGTAACGGAGGCGAAGGAGATGAAGGTGCAGGAATTAGTAGTGGCTCTAATTTTGCAAAAATAAATAATAGTGCTGAAACAGGCACAGAAAAAAGCCAATTTTTTAATTAAATATAAGGAGGAAAAATATTATGTATGTTAAAAACGAAGAAGTAAAAGAAATTAATTTTTTAGCTTCTGCTAAATATCACAACTACACTAGACAAATTGATAATAAGGGTGTAGTAGCAAATGCAAAAGGAAGAAAAATTGTAAAGGCTGGTACTGTTTACAGAAATTCACAAGGAGTTGCTATTGGACTAGTGTTCAATGATGTTGATGTAACAGAAGGACCACAACCAGGAGCTGTTATGTATGAAGGATGGGTATTAGCTGCAAGACTACCAGAAAAAATTGCAGATGCTGATAAAGCAACAATGCCAGGAATTCATTTTAAAGATGAATATGAAACACAATCTGCAGCTTCATATAAGAAAACAACAGATGCAAAATATTTAGAAGATAAAGACTATTTCAAAAGAGTAGGAGATGTTTATGCTAAATTACTAGCAGGAACAGCTGCAGAAGTAACAGCGGGAACTGCTGATTATACTGTTGGCGGAGATGTTAGCGGTACAATATTTGAAAAAGAATAACTAAAAAATATTAATAAAATATATAAGGAGGAAAAATATTATGGGAAAAAGTGTATTAGAACTTTTTGAACAAAAAGAAATATTAAATTATCAAAAGGATAGAAAATATCCAGCATTAATGGGAGAGGAACTATTTCCAGAAGTAAAGAAAAGATCACTTAAATTTGATATGATCGTAAATAAAAGTAAAACACCTGTAATTGCAAGTGTACATGGATTTGATACAGAATCTGAAATTGGACAAAGAGAGGCTCAAAAGAAAGCTATTGAATTGGCATTAATTAAAAGAAAATTACCATTAAGTGAGGAAGATATTATAGCCTTAGAATCACCAAGAAATGAAGCTGAAAGACAAGAACTAATGCAAGAGGTATATAATGATATTGACTCATTAGTTCAAGGTGTAAGAGCAAGAGTCGAAGTTATGCGTATGGAAATATTAGCAAAGGGAACTGTAACATTAAATGAAAATGGTTTAAATGCTAGTATTGATTATGGTGTACCAGAGGCTCATAAGGCTGCAAATGTAGACTGGGGAACAAACTCAGACCCAATAGCAGATATAATGGAATGGTACAACAAGATGGCTGTTAAACCAAAAAGAGCTCTAACTTCAAATATTGTATTAGCAAAAATTTTAAAAAATCCAAATGTTATTAATGCTTTATATGGAAAGGACTCAAAAAGATTAGCAACAGTTGGAGAATTAAATACATACTTAGAAAGCTTAGGTTTACCAAAAATATATACTTATGATGAAGTCTATAGAAGATTAAAAGCTGATGGAACTTATGAGCAAATTAGATATTTCCCAGAAGAATGTTTCTCAATGTTCCCAGAAGGAAAATTAGGTGAAACATTATATGGACCAACAGCAGAAGAAATAAGATTACAAAGAGATCCTTCAATTGACATTAGACAAGTTGGCAAAATACTTGCTATGGTATATGAAGAAGACAAAGATCCTGTAAGCACTTGGGAAAAAGCAGTTGCTACTGCATTACCTTCATTCCCATATAGTGATGAGGTATTTCAAGCTAGCATTAGCTTAACTTAGGGTAGAGGCTACAAGCCTTTACCTTTAATTTTTTAATAAAAGAGGTGTAATAAGATGAAAAGAGTTATTGTAAAAGGACCAGCATTAAAGTTAAATGGAAAATGGTGTTATGATAAGGATACAGCTATAGTTAGTGAGGATGTGTACGAAAAAAATAAAAAATATTTAGATGTAGTAGAAGAAATCTCAGATAAAAAGGAAAGAACTATTACTATAATGGTAAAAGATGAAACAATAAATTTAAAAGAATTGAAACAAGAACTAGAATTATATGTTGAAAATTATAAAAAAGATGCTGCAGAGCCTTCTGCAGACAAAAATACCGGCGATAATACCGGCGAAGAATTAGAAGCATTAAAAGAAAAAGCAAAAGGACTAGGTATAAAAAATGTTCACAATATGAAAAAAGAAACACTAATTGCAAAAATTAAAGAAATAGAAGATACTGAGGTAGAAAAAGAAAATCCAGAAAATGAGTAGGTGATTATATGAATATTCTTAATGAAATAAAAAGCCGAACAGAAATAAATATGGGATTGTTTGTAGAGCGTTTACAAAATGAATTAAAAATAACAAACATTCAAGATGAGACAAAAAGAAATGCTGCAAAAGAACAGTTATTATCTTCAATAAGTGATACAATGTGTATTATTTTAGATACAACACATCTTTCTTCTATACCAAAAAGCTTATATACTACATGGATTAGAATGACAAAAGATTATTGGTATTTAAATGGATATGATAATCAGTTTGTTAAAAATATAGATGTAAATTCCTCAAGTGATATGAATATGAAAGTTAAAAGCATACAAGAGGGAGATACAACTGTAGATTTTGCAGATGCAACATCAGTAAATATAAATGGAATAATATATAATACAGGAACATTAGAGTTCTCAGAAGATGTTTTAGTAGAAAAATATAAAAAAGATTTATACAGACATCGAAAGATGAGGTGGTAGTATGAATCCGTATTTAAATATTGCTAGACAGGCAATTGAAAAATTATATGATGGCAAATGTGATATTATTGAATATAAATCAAATACGAATCCAAAAAATAATAGAACTAATTTTAAAGAAGAGACTGTACTAGAAAAGCAACCATGTAAGCTATCTTTTGAGGATATTAATGCAAATAATGAAACCGAAAATCAATCTAATGTTATTACAAAGGTCAAATTGTTTATTGCTCCAGAATTAAATATAAAACCTGGCTCTAAGATAATTGTAACTCAAAAAAATAGAACTACCGAATATAAAAATAGTGGAGAACCAGCAGTATATGACACACACCAAGAAATTATGTTAGAAAAATTTAAGGGGTGGGCATAATGGCTAGATGGGGAAGTTGTGATTTTAAACAACTAGAAGAGTTGGCAAAAAAAATAGAAAAAATGTCAAAATTCGATGTGCAAAAATTTTGTGAAGATGTTTCTCGAGAGTTGGCTGCTCGTTTATTAGCGAAAGTCATTAAAAGGACACCTGTAGGAGAAGGAACCTTTGAAGTAATAAAAAAGGATGGTAGCTATAGAACTTATAAAATAAAAAATGGAGGAACATTAAGGAGAGGATGGACAGCAAAAACACAAGAAGAAGCTGAGGGAGGAAAAGTACCAAATGCAAAGGAATATGCAGACTCTTTAAAGATACTCAGACTTGGCAATAATTATATTATAATTGTGAAAAATCCAGTAGAATATTCATCTTATGTTGAATTTGGACATAGGCAAGAACCTGGAAGATTTGTTCCCGCTTTGGGCAAGAAATTAAAATCTGCCTGGGTAAATGGACACTTTATGCTTACTATATCAGAAAAAGAATTAGAATCACAATTGCCTAAGATTATAGAACGCAAATTGACTAAATTTATGGAGGAGTGTTTTAATAATGGTTATTGATAAAATAGTGACAGGGATTTCCTTAAAAATTAGAAAAATATTTGATGTATCCTATAAGGTATATGATGATAATGTTCAGCAAGGTATGGAAAAACCTTGTTTTTTTATTAATTACTTAGATGGAAATGAGAATCGAGATATAGGTATAAATAAAAAAAATTATATAGATATACTTCATTTTGATATTACAGGTTTTTCAAAAAATGATGATACACCAAGTTTAATGGAAATGGCAGATAAGTTATATGATTTAGAGTATATAACTTTAACTAATAATGCACTAATTAGAGCAGATAAAATGCAATCTAAAATTGAAGATGGAGTGTTACACTTTTTCATTGACTATAAATTATTTATATGTAAGGGAGAAAATGATAATACACAGATGAACAATTATGATCTTAATGGGGAGGTTAAAAAGGATGGCTAAGGGAAAAAAAGTAGAAACTATAATTGAAGATAGATTTACTAAACAACAAATAGTAAATTCAAAAAAATTTAAAGATAATGTCGATTTACTTAATGCTTTATTAAAAGATGATAAATTATATACATTAGAAGAAGTAAATAAGACAATAGAAGATTTTAGGAAAGGAAAGGTGAATTAATATGTCATTAGGAGGAGGAACTTTTACAGTCCAAAACAAAAAAATACCTGGTGCATACATTAATTTTGCATCACAAAAAGCGGCTTCTGCAGTTGCAGGAGATAGAGGAATTGCTGCATTAGCACTTGAACTTGATTGGGGAAAAGATAGCCAAATAATAGCAGTAACAGGAGAAGAATTTGCAAAAAATTCTTTAGCCTTATTTGGATATGAATATTCAGATCCAAAATTAAAAGGACTAAGAGATTTATTTAAAAATATCAAGAAAGCATATTTATATAAATTAAATGAAGGAGAAAAAGCTACAAATGATATTGCAACAGCTTTATATTCTGGAACACGAGGAAATGACTTGAAAATTATCATACAAAAAAATGTTGATGATAATAATAAATATGAAGTAATAACGATGCTTGGAACAAAAGAAGTTGATAAACAAATCGTAAAAACAGCAAGTGAATTAGTTGCAAATGAATTTGTTTCATTCAAAGCTACTACACTGACTGTTACAGCAGGAACAGCACTAGCTGGTGGAACAAATGGAACAGTTAGCTCAACAGCTCATCAAGATTTTCTAAACAAACTTGAATCTTATTCATTCAATGCAGTTGGATGTTTATCTAAAGATACATCTATAACAGGCTTATATGTTCAATATGCAAAAAGATTAAGAGATAAATTAGGTATTAAATTTCAAGCTGTATTGTATAACACATCTGCTGATTATGAAGGAGTTATTAATGTAAAAAATGCTGCAGATGAATCAGATATAGGAATGATATATTGGGTTACTGGCGTAATTGCAGGTTGTGAGATAAATAAATCAAACACCAATAAGACATACGATGGAGAATATACACCTAAAACAGAATATACACAAGCACAACTAGAAACAGCAATTGATAGTGGAGAATTTGTTTTACATCAAGTAGGTGACCAAGTTAGAGTTTTAGTGGATATAAACAGCTTAGTTAATACTACTGATGAAAAAGGTGAAGAGTTTAAATCAAATCAAACTATAAGGGTATTAGACCAAATTGCAACAGATGTAGCAAGTGTATTTAATTCAAAATACATAGGAAAAATTGCAAATAATGAGTCTGGAAGAACCTCATTATGGAATGATATAGCAACATTATTTAAATCATATCAACAGATACAAGCAATAGAGAATTTTAAAGACACAGATATCGCAGTAGCAATTGGAAATGATAAAAAATCCGTAACTATTGATGCTGCAGTACAAATAGTTAATGCTATGGAAAAATTATATATGACCGTAGTTGTAGAATAAAAGAGGGCAGTACATGTTCTCTTAATTTATTTTAAAGGAGGAAATTTATTATGTCTGAAATTAATATGAATGCTAAAGATGCTATTAGCGCAAAATTGGCAGACTGCTACGTAACTATCGAAGGAAGAAGATATTTACTAATGCAAGCAAAAGATTTTGAAGCAAAATTTGAGAAAACTAAAAAGGAAATAAACATATTAGGAAAAACAGGTGCTGGAAATAAATCAACTGGCTGGAAAGGTACAGGAAAAATGACAGTATATAAAAATACATCTATTTTTGATGAGCTTATGGAAAGATATAAAAATTCGGGAGAAGATGTATATTTTGATACTCAGGTAACAAATGAAGATCCAACATCATCAGCAGGTGCATGTTCAATGATATTTAAAGGTTGCAATATCAATGGTGGAGTATTAGCATCATTTGATGTAGATGGAGATTTTCTAGAGCAAGAGATTGAATTTACATTTGAAGATTTTGCAAATCCAACTAAATTTAAAGTTTTAGATGGAATGGAATAAAAATAAATAAGAAAGAAGGAATATTATGAGCAATTTACAAGCTTTTATGATTGAAAAGAAAGAAGAAGTTTTTGAATATGTAGCTTCTAAAAACTTCAAGGATGAAAATGGAAAGCCTATCCCATGGAAATTAAAAACTATAACTGCAAAAGAGAATGAAGATTTAAGAAAACAATGCTATAGACAAGTTATAGTACAAAATGGAAAGAAAAAAGGATATCAACAGCAATTAGATACAATTAGATATTTGCAATTGCTTACTGATAAATGTGTTATATTTCCGGACCTTCACAATGCAGAGTTATTAGACTTTTATCATGAGATGGACTCTATTGATTTGTTGACAAAACATTTATTAAATGCTGCAGAATATGATGATCTAACAGCAGAAATTCAAAGAATAAATGGATATGAATTAGAAGAAGCGGTTGAAGAAGCAAAAAACTAATTAAAGAAGGCGATTATGAAGCTGTGTATGCTCATTATTGCCTTCAAAAACTTCATAGATTTCCACATGAATTTATAGAATTACCATTTAAAGAAAAAGCTTTTGTTATTGCATCTATTGATATTAGAATTGAAAATGAAAAAGAACAGCAAAGTAAATTAAAAAAATAATGTGGAAATAAGAGAAGGAAGGTGAAACAATGGCAACAATAAAAACTGCTATAATGGTTCAAGACAGTATGTCTCCTGCACTTAGAAGTATGAGCAATGCTTGCAGAATTCTTATTAATAATTTTGAAGATATGCAAACAGCATCATCTAATCCAGTTGATTTACAATCACTAAAAATAGCGAAGGAAGAGTTAAATAATACAAATATGATATTGAACCAGATAGAACAGTCAGCACAAAATGCTAATAATGAAACAAGAAAAATGCCTTCTAACTTTGAAAATTCTAATTTGGCGGCAAATAAACTATTAAATACTATAAAGAATGTTGCAATAGCAGCAGGAGGAATAACAATAATTGGAAAAACAGTTGACTTATCCGATCAAGTTTCTAGCAATAGAGCAAGACTTGAACTGATAGTAGATGATAATGATAGTGTAGAAAATTTAGAAAATAAAATATTTGCGATGTCGAATAGAACTAGATCTTCATTTCTGGATACTACTAGCGTTGTATCAAAATTAGGAATTCTGGCAGGGGATAATTTTAAAAATACAGATGAGATAATTGCATTTACAGAGTTAATGAATAAAAATTTTACAATAGGTGGTGCAAGTATTCAAGAACAAACTTCTGCAATGTATCAATTAACACAAGCGATGGCATCTGGCAAATTACAAGGGGATGAATTCCGTAGCATTATGGAGAATGCACCTTTATTAGCTGAGGCAATAGCAAACTATACCGGTAAATCCAAAGGAGATTTAAAAGAATTATCATCACAGGGCGTAATTACATCTGATATTATAAAAAATGCTATGTTTTCAACAGCAGACCAAATAAATGACAGATATAACAAAATGCCAATGACTTGGGCTCAAGTATGGACAAAAATGAAAAATATAACAATTAAAGCATTAGATCCAGTTTTGAAAAAAATTAATGCTCTAGCAAATAATCAGCAAGTACAGGAAATGTTCAATATGTTTATAGAAGGAGCAAGCTTAGCTGCGCAGGCTGTATTAAGTTTAATAGAAACTGCAGCATGGTTATATAGTATTTTAGAGCCACTTGCACCAGTAATACTAGGAATAGTTGGAGCATATATTGCATTTAATGTAATTTCTACTATTACAAGTGGAATTCTGACTATATTAGCTATTATACAAAAAGTACAAGCAGCAGCAAGTATGATGCAAGCCGGAGCAACATTATCTGCTACAGCTGCACAATATGGATTAAATACTGCATTATATGCTTGTCCTATCGTATGGATTGTTGTATTGATTATGGCCTTAATAGTGGCACTTACATACTTGTGGTTTACTAACGATAAGGTGGCTTATGCAATTATATATTTATGGGACATGTTAGTTATAGGTGCTATGACTTTATGGCTAGGATGCAAAACAGTTTTTTATGGAATAGTTCTAGCAGCACAATTTATGCTATTAGGAATGATAGGAGTTTGCTATGCATTGTTATCTGCATGGTATGCATTTGAAACAGGATTAGAAGCTGTTGGAGTAGGAATACTGTATATTTTTCAATGGCTGTATAATGGAGTATTAGGAATCGTAAATGGAATAATTTCAATTTTAAATAAAATACCAGGAGTTTCAATAGATTATGCACAATATGCGAATTTCGCAGATAAGGCAATGGAAGGCATGATGGACAATGTTGTAAGAAGAAACGAAGATTTACAAAGCATGCTAGATGATATGAATGAAGTAAATAATTCAATCAACGAAAATAAAGCAAAATTTGCAGCAGATTTAAGTAGCTCAGCTACTGATATACAAAATAAGGTTATAGAGCTAGAAACTACAAGACAAGATAGAACAGACCATAGAAATGATTGGATAAATGGTGCAACTTCAGCTATAAACGATGCCTTAAGTATGGATGGTTTTGATTTTAGTAGCATGGGTGATGGCACACTTGGAGATATTGCTGGAGATACTAAAAAAATAGCTGATAACTCAGAAATATCTGAAGAAGATTTAAAATATTTGATTGATATAGCAGAAAGAGATACTGTAAATAGATTTACTACAGCAAGCGTAAATATTACAATGAATAATAATAATAACATAAATGAAGAACAAGATATTGATGGAATAGTTGAAAAACTAGCTACCAGATTAGAAGAAGAATTACAATCCGTTGCGGATGGAGTTCATACTTAGGAGGGAGGAAAAAATGGCATATTATTTTTATTTAGGAAATACATTATTACCTATTGCTCCCGATAAATTATCATTAAAAATAAGTAATAAAAATAAGACTTACGATTTAATTAATAACCAAGAAATAAATGTTTTAAAAAAACCAGGTTTGACAGAAATTGAATTCAAAGCATTACTTCCAAACACAAATTATCCCTTTGCAACATATAAAAATGAATTTCAGCCTGCAGTATATTATTTAAATATACTTGAAAAGTTGAAAATAAATAATACTCCTTTTCAATTTATTGTTTCAAGAAAATTACCTAATGGAAAGGTTTTATTTGATACGAATATAAAGGTTTCTTTAGAGGATTATAAAATTACTGAAGAAGCAAAGGAAGGATTTGATGTAAAAGTTGAAATAAAGCTTAAACAATATAAAGAGTACTCTACAAAAACTATGCAAATAACTATAAAACAATATAGGCCACCTGTTGTCGAAAGAACTGTTACACCAACGGTAACAGCAACTCAAAAGAATTCGGCTCCAAGTGGCCAAAATTATACTGTAAAAAGAGGAGACTGTTTATGGAATATTTCTAAAAAATTTTATGGAAAAGGAAATAAATATAGAAAAATATATGAAGCCAATAGAGATAAAATAAAAAATCCAAACTTGATATATCCAAATCAGGTACTTTGGATACCAGCATAGGAGGTGTTTGTATGGAGATAGAGTTATTAATTCAAAATGGAAATACTGTATATGCACCCGTTACACAAGATGAAATTGTTTGGACTACAGAAAGAAAATCATCTCCAGGCAAGCTAGAGTTTAAAGTATTGAAAGATAACATAATAAATTATGAAGAAGGAAATCCAATAAGCTTTAAAGTTAATGGAAATAAAGTGTTTTATGGATTTGTTTTTACTAAGAAAAGAGAAAAGGATAAAATAATAAAGACAACAGCATATGATCAATTAAGATATTTAAAAAACAAATCAAGTTATGTATATGTTGATAAAAGAGCCGATGAGTTAGTTAGAATGATCGCAAATGATTTTCAATTAAATGTTGGAACTTTAGAAAATACAAATTATAAAATCGCAAAAAAATCTGAAAGTAATCAGGCTCTTTTTGACATTATTTTAAATGCTTTAGATGAAACAATACAGTACAAAAAGGAAATGTATGTTCTTTATGATGATTTTGGACAAATATGCTTAAAAAACCTAGAACGAATGAAAGTGGGACTTATTATAGATGAAGAAACTGCACAAAACTTTGATTACCAAAGTTCTATAGATACAGATACATATAATAAAGTTAAATTAGTATATGACAATGAAAAAACAGGAAAAAGGGAAGTATATATAGCACAAGATACAAGTAATATGAACAAGTGGGGAGTGTTACAATACTTTGATACTATTGATGAAAAAACAAATGGAGCAGTTAAGGCAAAAACTTTATTAAATTTATATAATCAGAAGACTAGAAACTTAGAAATCAAAAATGCTATTGGAGATATCAGAGTTAGAGGGGGCTCTTTAATAATTGTGAATTTAGATTTAGGAGATGTAAAACTTCAAAATTTTATGTTGGTTGAAAAAGCAAAACATACATTTAAGAATGGAGAACATTTTATGGATTTGACATTAAGGGGGCAAGATTTCATATCACAGTAATTGGAGGATAATATGGCGAGTCTAATAGATGTATTAAAAAGAATTTCGCAGGGAGCTGAAGAAGCATCAGCTCCTTGCAATGTTTTATATGGAATTGTTACAAATACGAGTCCACTAGAGGTTACAGTGGAACAAAAACTTAAATTAACATCTGAATTTTTAATATTAACTAAGAATGTTACTGATTATACTGTAGATGTTACGATAGATTGGAAAACGGATGATAAAACACTTAATGCAAATCACTCACATACGGCAAATGCGGATATAAGTGTTAATTCTAGTATATCTCCAAATCCAGATAATGAAAAGATAACAAATACAGTACAAAGTTCTATTGACGTAGCAGAAAAATCAATTAACCTATCTCATTCACATAACATTAGGGGAAAGAAAAAAATGACTGTTCATAATGCATTAAAAAAAGATGATGTGGTCATATTGATACAGAAGCGTGGTGGACAAGAGTATATTGTGATAGACAAAATAAAAAGATGAAAGGTGGTTAAGCTAAAATGACACCTAATACTAATAATATATTACAAAGCAATTTAGAAATTGCAACACAACCCAACAAAACATATTGCCTAGATATTGAAAAAAACACAATAACTAGATTTTGTGATGGAATAGAGGCAATGAAACAAACAATTTATTGCATACTTAATACAGAAAGATTTGAACACCTAATATATAGTTGGAATTATGGAATCGAACTTAAAAATTTAATTGGTGAAAGTTCTACTTATGTTGTGCCAGAACTTCAAAGAGTAATAACTGAAGCACTGTTACAAGATGATAGAATAGAAGAAGTAAATAACTTTAATTTTGAAATAATAAAAGATAAATTAATAGTAACATTTAATGTAATTACAACTGTAGGAGAAATAACAATTGAGAAGGTGGTGAGCACATGAATGAAAATTTAGATGAATATTATGAGTATGAGACTATTTTAAACCGAATGTTGGATAAAATACCAGATACATTAGATAAAAGAGAAGGAAGCATTATATATGATGCATTAGCACCTGCAGCTGCAGAAATGGCTCAAATGTATATTGTTTTGAAAAACAATATAGATTTAGTTTTTGCAGATACAGCAGTGGAGGAATATTTGGACCGATTATCTAATCAAGTAGGTTTGACTAGAAAAGAAGCTACAAAAGCAATCAAACAAGGAAATTTTTATGATGAGAGCGAAAATCTGATGGACATTGAATTAAATTCAAGATTTACATGTAACGATTGCTATTGGAAGATAAAAGAAAAAATTAGTACAGGAATTTATAAATTAGAATGTGAAACTGCTGGACTTACTGGAAATAACATAACAGGGCTGCTAGTTCCTGTTGATTATATTCAAAACCTTGGAAAAGCAACATTAACAGACCTTCTTATTCCTGGAGAAGATGAAGAAAATGATGAAGAATTAAGAAAAAGATATTATGAACAAATTGAAGAAAAATCATTTGGAGGAAATGTTATAGACTATAAAAATAAAACAAAAGACATAGATGGTGTTGGAGCAGTTAAAGTCACACCAATTTGGAATGGAGGAGGAACCGTTAAGCTAACAATTTTGGATAGTAATTTTGACAAAGCAACAAGCACATTGATAGAAACTGTACAAACTGAAATATGTCCAGGATTTTCTGAAGAAGGACTTGGGTTAGCTCCAATAGGACATGTTGTAACAGTAGATACAGTAACAGAAATAAGCATAGAAGTAAAAACGGAAATAACAATAGAAACAACAACCACAAAAGATAAAGTTAAGGAAAATATAAAGAAATCAATTAGTGAATATTTATTAGGATTAAGAAAACTATGGGAAGATACAGATACTACGGTTGTAAGAAAAGCACAAATAGAAGCTCTAATATTAAATACAGAGGGAGTAATTGATGTTACTAAAACACTTATTAATAATCAAAATGGTAATGTTTTATTAAGTAAATATCAAATTCCTATTTTAGGAGAGGTGATCGTAGAATGAATTTAATCAAATATATGCCACCATTTCTAAAAGAAGTTAGAGAATTCAAGGAAATTTTTGGAGCTGAAGACATACAAATTGAAAAATTGAATAATCAAATAAATAGCATGTTGAGAGAAGTTATTGTAAAAACAGCAGAAGATTATGGTTTAAGAAGATATGAAAAAATATATGGAATTACTAGGCCAGCAGAAACTTTAGAGGCAAGAAGAATGGCAATTTTATTAAAAATGAATAATAGAGTTGCATATACTTATAAATGGCTGATACAAACATTAAATGAAGCTATTGGTGCTGAGAATTATAAAATAACAACAGATTTCAATAACTATAAAATGAACATAGAAATTGCATTAAATTATACAGAAGCAGCTGAATTGTTAAAGAATGATTTGGTAAAGCAAATGCCAGCCAATATAGAACTAGATTATAGATTAACAAGTAAAATAAACTGTATCTCAGGAGCAATAATATCTCAACAAACATATATGGTTTTGAACACAGAAAAAATGAAAGAAATTGAAAATGTTAAAATAAACGAGAATAATAATTTTGGATTAAACTTGAGGCAACAGAGTTACATAGATATAAAGGAGTGTGAAAAATAATGGGGTTTGAAAAAGTATATATAACAAAGGATGGTTCTTTGTTAGCTGCAAAAACCCTGCAGGGTAAAAAAGTAGAATTTGACCATGCAGAAATTGGTAGTGGAACATTAACAGGAAATGCAAGAGATAAAAAGGCATTAACAACAAAAGTTCTAGAATGTTCATTAAATAATATAAAAATATTAAAAGACACACAAGCTCAAATATCATTTTCTTTTAGAAATATTGATGCAAATAGTGCGTTTTATTTTAGAGAAATTGGACTTTTTGCAATAGATCCAGACACTAAGGCTAAAGTATTATATGCTTATGCAAATGCAGGAGCTAATGCAGAATACATAAACAATTCTGTAACAGAATTGATAGAAAAAAATATTGATATAACTGTATTAGTAGATAATACGGAAAATATAAATATAACACTTGATCCTAATCAAATATATGTTACAGAAAATGAATTAAAAGAAGCAATAGAAAAAGCAAGAGAGTTTGTAGGAAAAAACTATGGTATAAGAAGAAAAATCAAAGATAATACAAGTCCAGTATGGGAAAGAATTTGTGATAATATAGGACTTGTAGCAAATGCTACAAAAGATGGATCTGCAGTACAAAATGATTTTGATAATATATATCCATGGTCAGACATTAAAACATACAATTATGATACTACAAATAAAAAAGTAAAAGCATATATAGGAGAACCTGGATTTAAATTTGATGGAACAAATGGAGAAGTATTAACAAGGATACCGGAATTCTGGTACAAGAGAGAGATTAAAGAAGATTACGAATATATTTATATTGCTGATTATAATAGAGCAGGATATAAGCATAGTAAAGAGTTCTCAATAGGAAGATATGATATAAGTGTAGATGCTAATGGAAAGGCACATAGTATTAGTGGACAAATACCCGCATATAATAAAATTATTTCTGCTTTTAGAACATTAGCTACAGGAGTTGGTACTGGTTTTGGCATATTAGATACAAGATATTTTATTTTACAAATGTTGTATTTAGTTGAATATGCACATTATAATTCTCAATTAAAACTTGGAAATGGATATACCGGAATGAGAATAAACAATAATGATGTTGCGTTAATTGCAGAAACAAGTACAAATAGATTTATTGTAAATACAAGTGCAGGAAATTCATTTGTCGTAGGACAGATTATATCAATTGGAACTGGTTATGGCAATTTTTCTGTAGCATCAGAAAGAACAATAACAGAAATTGCAGATTTCACAAATGGTACTGTAACAGGTAAAGCTATAAAATTTGATGGAGATCCAGTTAATATAGCAACTACTAATGTTATTTGGTCATCTGCACAAAGAAGCGGAAAGTGTGACACATTAGGAATGAAGTCCGGCTGTCTATCAAATAGTAAAACCTCAGTAATATATAGAGGAATTGAGGATATATTTGGCAATGTATGGCAATTTGTTGATGGAATCAATATTAAAGACTATGTTGCTTATGTATGTGATGATCCAACGCAATATGTTTCAGACAAATTTGTATCACCTTACAAGCAAATAGGATATACAAACTTACAAACTTCTGGTGTGTATCCAAATAGACTTGGATATGATGAAGATAATACTCAAATAGCACTTCCAACAGAAGCTGGAGGAAGCTCTGAAACGGGTACATGTGATTACTATTCATGTTCCGAAGGCAACAGAATTGCCCTCGTGGGTGGTTACGTGGACAGCGGCGCGAATGCTGGTTTGTTCTACTGGAGCTTGTACAATGCTTCTTCGAGTGCGTTTTGGA
>UMEZ01098675.1_pt1 | contig 128497 bp, 136 predicted proteins | sample 1964841 | NCBI WGS metagenome assembly UMEZ01 (sample SAMEA4836029, study PRJEB28245) | human gut metagenome | biome: gut microbiome; material: fecal sample | place: Denmark | collected 2008 | reverse complement strand
ATTTCTAATTTATCTATTTTTATTTTAAGAATAAACTCAAGTAATGCTTTTAATAAATCGCTATTATTAGGATTTAAAAATACTTCTTTAAATGCTCTATCATTTTTACATGTATAGAATTCTTTTTTCATACTTTTTCTCCTTTCTGGAGTGGTAGTTTAACATATGAAAAATTTATAATCAAAGCACAAAAAATCCATTTTTAAAGCATTTTTAATTCAAAAATTCAATTTTTGTTTAAGTAAAATATAATTTTTGAATGTCTTTTTATACAAAAATTGAAATTTGGTACAAAAAAAGATATCTTTTAACTCAAGATATCATTAATCATTGAAAGCCATTTTTCTTTTACAGAATCATATGAATAATCTTCTGCATTTAATCTTGCTTCATGACCAAATAAAGCAAGTTTTTGTTTATCATTTAATAATTCTAATGCTTTTTCTTTCATTTCTTCTTTATTTCTATTATTAACTATATAACCGCTAACATCATCTTTTATTATTTCTGTCGCACCTTCTGCTGAAGAAAACGCGATTGCAGGTATTCCAAATGCAGCAGCTTCGAGTAAAACAAGACCAAAAGATTCTTCGTAAGAAGTCATTAAATACAAACTCATATCATTTAATTTTTCTCTGATAAATTCTTTATCTTTATATCCGTAAAGAATAACATTATCTTTTAAATTTAATTCATTTATTTTTTCTTCTATTTTTGTTTTTTCTTCTCCATCACCTATTATATGAAGAATACATTCACTATCTTCTTTATTTATTAAACTAAATACATCTATTAAATCTAAAAAACCTTTTTCATGTGATAATCTTCCAATAGAAACTATATTTTTATTTTCTTTTTTAGATTCTTTTTCTGGTATATAATCAACACATAATGGAGAATACAATACCTTTGTTTTACCTTTCACTATCTTTTCATAGAATTTAGTTAATTTTCTTGAAACAGGCATAAAGTAATCTATATTAGTTAATGATTTTAAAACTCTATCTATATATTTTTGATTATTATTATGATGAGCATGCTCTTGTGATATTAAAATTCCTTTGCCTTTATAATATTTATTTAAAAGTTCAGTTATCTCTACTCTAGTTGAAATAATTAAATCACTATCACATTCTTTTATATAATTAATCATTAATTTCTTTTTTAAATATAGTATTTTTATAGATTTAAATCCTTCTTTTATTACTTTAAAGATATTTAACTTTTTTAAAGCACTTTTAAATTCTTTCTTGTTTGGTCCACCATTATATAAATACTTAATTTTTATTCTATCATCTAATTTATAAAATGGTTTACCATATATGTTATAGTTTGAAACAATTTCAACATCATAATTATCTATAAGCATATTTGCTAAATTACTAATCGCAACTTCTATTCCACCATATCCTAAATGTAAACATAAAATTGTAATTTTTTTCATTTTTATCACTTACCTTAATTTTTATCTATAAAATCCTCTACTAATTTTACAAAATTATCATTATTACTTTTATATTTTTTAGGCTTAAACTTATCCATATCTTTTATAATATCACCTAATGAAGAAAAATCTTCTAAACATATTATATATCCTTCTTTTGCAAATTCTTTTGCTATTTCAAGTTGATGATCATTCGTATGTTCACCATATTTTTCAAGTCTTGGAGCGGCAATTATTTTTTTATTAAATTTTAGTCCTGACATAATAGATCCAACACCTGCATGTGTTATTAATAAATCACATTTTTTCATATAATCATCAAATTTATCCATTGGTAATAATTTATATATTTCCATATTTTTTGATTCAAATTCTGTATAACCAGCTTGTACAATAACTTTTTCTTTTATGTATTTATTTTCTATTGCTTCTTCTATTGCTTCTAAAAGTCTTGGAAATCCCTTATCTTGAGTTCCGAGTGTAACAAATATCATAAGTCCCTCCTAAAATATAAATCCACCATAAACGGCTTTTGGATAAATTTTTAACATACTTTCCCATTGTACTATAAATAAATCTGCGATTGGATATATAAGTCTTCCAGTCTGTGTTTTTCTATTTATATTAGCCATTGTCTCTATATAAATTATTTTACTTCCAAATATTTTTCCCAAATAACATATTGGTCCCGCAGTATGAGTTCCTGTTGTTACTATATATTTTGGTCTTATTTTAATAAAATAATATACACTTATAAAACAATTAGCAAGTAATTTAAATGGATATGTAAGCATATGATCCTTAGTTCCAAATACCATATATCCCATTTTTTCTTTATATTCATCTTTTAATTTTTTTGTAGAATCAGTTTTTTCTGTTATAAGATATGAATCATATTTACCAAAAAGTTTTTTTAATTGTAATAATTCCTTTAAATGACCACCCGTTGATGAAATAAATAATACTTTCTTTTTTTTCATACTATACTCCTATTTTCTTGTTACAAACTTATATGAATCATGACACATATCTTCTATTGTTTTAGTTGCGACAAATCCAAGTTCATTTTTTGCTTTTGTTGGATCTGAATAACAAGTTGCTATATCACCATCTCTTCTTGGTGCAATTTTATATGGAACTTTTACATTATTGGCTTTTTCATATGCATGAACAAGATCTAGTACACTATATCCAGTTCCAGTACCTAAATTATAAATAAATAAACCTTTACCTTCTTTTTCTAATTTGTTAAGTGCAAGTACATGTCCTTTTGCTAAATCAACAACATGTATATAATCTCTAACACCTGTACCATCAGGAGTATTATAATCATTACCAAATACAGATAATTCTTTTAACTCTTTAGTTGCTACTTTTGCAATATATGGCATTAAATTATTAGGTATACCTTTTGGATCTTCTCCAATAAGTCCACTTTCATGTGCTCCTACTGGATTAAAATATCTAAGTATTATTATGTCCCATGAATTATCTGATGCATAAATATCTTTAAGTATTTGCTCAATAAATAATTTTGATGTTCCATATGGATTTGTTGTTCCACCTATTTTACAATCTTCTGTAAGTGGTATTTTTTCTGGATTACCATATACTGTTGCAGATGATGAGAATACAAACTTTTTAACATTATGTTCTCTCATAACATCAAGTAAATTAAGCGCACCAGAAATATTATTTGTATAATATTCAATTGGTTTTTGAACTGATTCACCTACTGCTTTAAATCCAGCAAAATTAATTACAGCATCTATTTTATTTTCTTCAAATACTTTGTTTAAAGCATCTTTATCTAAGTAATCTATTTCATAAAATTTAAAATCTTTACCTGTTATTTTCTTTATAGCGTCTAATGATGAACTTTTACTATTTGAAAAGTTATCTATTACAACTACTTCAAATCCTTCATTTAATAATTCAACACAAGTATGTGAGCCTATATAACCTGCTCCACCTGTTACTAATATTTTCACATTATCACCTCTATAGTAATTATATCATTAAACAGTTAAAAAAACTAGAGTTATCTAGTTTTTAACATTCTATATATTTTGCAATAAACCTTTGTTATAAACTTATTTTTTTCTATTAGTCCTTTTAAAAACGATCTATTTTTAATGTATTCGCTATGCTTATAATCAATATTATTATCATTTAAATATTTAAAAGCGTCATCAATAAATTTACTTTGCGCATCTTTATCTATTTGATATCTTTGCTGAATTGTATAATTAAGTAATACAGAAACAGTAAGTTCATCCAAATATTTACCACTTTTATATTCATTTCTTACAATATCAAGTTGTTTAAATATATCAAAAACTCTTTTATCTCTTGTTGTTGTTTCACTATTTTTATGTACTGTAAAATAATTTAATTGTTCATTTATTTTACCTATTTTTGTACTATTTTTAATTGAAAGTGCCACGAATGATAAATCTTCATATTTTAGTTTTTCACTAAATTCTATTTTGTTTTTTGTAAGCATATCCTTCTTAAAAAGTTTATTACAAGGTCCTAAATTAATTTCGCATAATATTTTATTATTTTCTTCATAATTAGTTATACCAAAGTTTGATAAATTAAATTCTTCTAGTGTGTTATCTTCTTCATCAACATTTACATAATCACAAACGCATAAATCCAAATTATTTTCTTTTGAATAATTATACATTTTACTAATAAAATCTTCTTTTACATAATCATCTGAATCTATAAAGCAAACATATTCTCCTGTTGCTTTTTTTATGCCTAAGTTTCTATTGTAACCAATTCCTTTATTTGTCTTATTTTTTATATATACTATTTTCTTATCATTATAAGACTTTATTATTTCTTCTGCATTACCAGGACTTAAATCATTAATAACAATAATTTCATAATCTTCAAAATTTTGGTTTAACAATGAATCAATACATTTTTTTAAATATTTTTCTGTATTATATACTGGAACAATAACACTTACTTTCATTTTAATACCTCATACTTTATTTTATATAATATCTTTTTTATTTTTCTTTTAAAATTATCATTTGATAAATAACTAATTACTTTTAAATCTTTTATTTTATTTATATATTCTTTTTTTAGTTCATCATTTAATGAATTATATTTATCAATAATACTATTTGCATAAAAACTCTTAACATTTTGACTATTTGGAATATTATCTAAATATTTTATTGCTTTAGTAAATAAAAATAACATATCATCCATTTTCTTTTTCATTTTTTCTGTATCATTCGACGACATTATACTTCCATCTCTTTGAACATAATTATACCCTAAATAATTTATTGATTTTACCTTTTTAGCAGTCGCAATTACTAAAGGAAGTAATCCATAATCTTCATGATAAACACCCTTTTCAAATTCAAAGTTATTGTCTACATAGTATTTTCTATTAATAACATACAATGAAGCCATTTCAATAAATTTATATCTTACTATTTTTTCAAAGGCTGATATTCCATCTATAACATTAAATTCTTCTTCCTCACATGGAACAACTTTATCACTATAAACTATATTTAACTGATATCTAAGTACATCCAAATCATCTATATTTTTGTTTATATTTTCAAGTAAATTTTTTTCTACATAATCATCTGAATCTATAAATAATAAATAATCTCCTGTTGCTTTTTTTACGCCATTATTTCTTGCCATACTTAAACCCATATTTTTTTGTTTTATATAGATTATATTATCATATTTTTTAATATATTTATTTATTATATCTTCTGTTTTATCTGTTGATCCATCATTTACAATAATAACTTCAAAGTTTTTATAAGTATTTGAAAATATACTTTTTAAACATTTATCAATATACTTTTCTGTATTATACGCTGGAACTATAATGCTATATTTCAATTTATTCACCTTCTATTAATTTATCTATCATATTAATTTTTTCTTCATTTATTTTCTTAAAATCTACATGTTTAACCTTAGATTTATCTTCTTTTAATATCTTGTATACTTCTTCATTAAACTTATCTTGATTTTTTGAAACAATATAACCAAAATCTTTTATATCTATATTTTCATCACTTACTTCAATGGTTGATATTATTTTCTTATCTAATACAAGTGCCTCCAAAAATGTAACTGGAAATCCTTCATGATCAGATGTTATAGTAATATAATCACTTAATTTTATATATGGATATGGATTAGATTTAAGTCCTAACATTTTTATATTTTTTTCTAAATGTTTTTCTTTTATTAAATCTTCATAATATTTATAATCTTTTCCATCTCCTACTATAAAAAAGTCAACATCAAGATTATTTTTTTTACAATACTCTATTGCATTAATCATTCTTGATACTCTTTTTACTTCTTCATCTAATCTACCAACAAAAACAATTAATTTATTATTTGTTCTTTTTTCTTTAATTTTCTCATTTGATAATTCTAGTACTCTTTCATAATTTATAAAATTATTAAGTACTATTGATTTATCTTTAATGCCTGGCATAATTTCAATTAAATTATTCATTGATTCATTTGATACAAATATTACTTTTTTAAAACTATTTATATCTTGTCCCAAAAAGAAATTAATTGTTTTATTTTTATCATTAAACTCTGTAACATAATCACCATGAATATAAATCATATTATTCTTTGATGCGTATAAACTAAGTAAACTACATGGTTTTGAGTATGTTGCATAACAAATTGAACAATCATATTTATCTTTATGTAATAATATGAATTTAAGTCTCTTAAAACCATTAACTATTTTTCTATATATTACATTTTTACTATAACTCAAATTATAATTATATATTTTTACATTCTTATTAATTTTAGAAAGTAACTCACCTTTTTTGTTTTCTAAAAATAGTGTTACATCATATTTTTCATAATCTAATTTATTTAAAAGTTCTATTAAGGCATTTTCAATACCACCTGTATACATTGTTGTCATAAATAATATTACTTTTTTCTTATGCATATTACTCACCTCTATTTTTATAAAATTGTTCCCAAAGTTTATTACGACTTTCTTTATCTACATATTCAATCATATTTTCTTCTTTTTTATTTCTTTTTTCTAAATACTCATCAAAACTTTCTATTACTCTTGCTGGATTACCCGCAACTACAGAATTATCTGGAACATCTTTTGTAACAACAGAACCCGCACCTATCATTACATTATTTCCAATTCTTACATTTGGAAGTATTATTGTATTGCTTCCAATAAATACATTATTTTTAACTTCAATACAACCTGATTGATATTTATAAAATCTAGGAAGTCCCATATTATTAAGCATAAAATCTGATACATCATGTGTTATAAATAAAACTCCACTTGTTACAACTACATTATCATGAAATTTTACTAGTTTTGGATCTGCTGGTATTTTTCTTGGTTGAAAAAAGAAATTTTTTCCAACACTCGCAAATACATTATGTTTTATTAAATATTTTGTTCTTTTTTTAGAATCTAAAATAAAATATAATCCAATCTTTCTTAATTGATCTTTTTTATATCTTCTCATAATTATTCCTCCATTTTAAATTCATTATAATATATTACTAAAATTACTGATATAAAGATTGATACTGCTGGTGTTGCAAGTACATGTCCTGTTAAAAACGCACACAATATTGAAATTATTATTGATATTACCATAGATGATTTTTTTATATTTAAAAAGTTAGATTTAAATTTTTTAAAATATGATTTAAAAATATAAAATATTGTTTTAAAGTATGTAAATAGTATTATTATAAATCCTATTATACCTTGATGTAAAAATGTATCTAAATAATCCATTTCAACTAGTTTCATTATTTTACCATTTAAGAAATATCCAAGCCCAAATAGTTTTTGCATAATATTTGAACTTAAATAAATATTAAACGTATCTTTAAAAAATGATAATCTACTTCCAAAAACAAAATGATCGATATTATGCATAGTAAATAAATCACTGACTTTTTTAATCTTTAAAAAGTTTAAATGTATAACTAAATTATCATAAAATGGTGTCATAGTAATTAACTTTATTCCCGCAAGCACAAATAATACAAATGCTGTACATAATATTATAAGTTTCTTATATGACTTATTTTTTATCAAATTAATAACTGCATATAAAATATAATACATAAGCACTATTAAAGCGCATAATATTGGAGCCTTTGTTCCTAGTGTTAAAAGTATATAACCATACATAATTAAAAATAATATTAAATATAATTTTTTTCTTTTAATAACTAATTCACTTATAAGTAAAGGTGTAATTACACTTATTAAACTTCCTATTGCATTTGCTGAATAAAAGAATCCTACACTACCTTCTTTTGAATATGCATAACTATTAAATCCAATATGAAATAAATTAGGTACAAATACACATAACATATATATTAATAAAACAGAATATAATTTTTTTCTATTAAATTCTCTATTATTAAATATTTGAAATGTAAATAGTAAAGATATTGGTAAATATATATTATTTAACAAACTTTTTATTTCATATGTAATATTAGGGTTATCCTTAAATAATATATTACAAAGCATAAATATTATAGAATAAAGCATAATCAATATTAACATCTTTATATTTATCTTTTTTCTTTCTACAAAAATCAAATAATATAGAGTAAAAAATAAAAATACTACTCTAATTAATGAACTAACCGTAAAATCTACATTAAACTTATAAAGTGCCACACTAGTTGCTATATCCAAAACTGGCTGCATAAATAAATATATTGTAAAAATTGTTATTATATTTCTTCTTAAAAAATTATTAATTTTATTCATTTCCTGCTCCTTAATTATTACTATATCATAATAATTATATCAAAAATAAGTAAACAAAAAAAGACATTTTATTAATCTAAAAATGTCTTTTCGCTTTTTTCTTTTCTTTTTTCTTCTTTTTTTAATTTTTTTAGTTCTTTTTTAGATAATTCTTCTTTTAATTCTTCATTGTTTTCTTCTATATCTTCATATCTAATTTTATTATAATTTGGATCATCTATTTCATTTAATCTATTTTTTAAATATTTCTTTTTAAATTTAACATTTTTTGATAAAAGAACAATTATAATGATTGTAAATAATAATATCATTGAACCAAGTATAATGAATGCTAATTTACATTTTTGAATTAAATTAACATATAAATCTGTTTGTTCATTAAAGAATCTTTGAAGTGTATTATCTTTAGTATCATATTGATAAAAATCTTCTTCTCCTGTTACTGCATTAACACCATATATAACTCTAAAGTCTGATTTACCATATACAAATCCATCTATAGTTTCATCATTATATTTAAACGTTGTCTTTTTATAATTATATGGTATATCATCTTTATCTTCTAGTTTTAAAACAATAACATTTAAATCAGCAGATGATATCATGTTAAATTTACTATATGTATTTTTTCTTTCATTATATATAAAGAAATTTACTTTTCCTTTATCATCTTTAAGTGCGACTAAAGTATAATTTAAATTATCATTATAGCAACCTTTAATTGTATCTTCATTAATAGTTATATCTTTTTCAGTAAAAGTAGTAGGTATTTTTAAACCATCTAGTTTTCTTACAATTGTATATTCTTTACCAGCAACTTTTACTTTAATAGGATCTTTTTCTTTTACAGTTGCATTTATTATATATGTTCTTGTACTACCATTTTCAGCAGTTACTACAACTTCTATTTTATTTAATCCTTCTTTTACATCTATTTCTCCTGTTCCTTTTATAGATGCTTTTGAACTAGTTGCTTCTGCATTTATTTTGATTTTTTCTATATTGTTTTCAAGTTCTACAGAATACTCTAAAGTATCTTTACTAAATTCTGGATTTAACTTTTGATCATCTATTGATAATGATTTTAAACTATTATCTGAATCTTTATTTACATTATTATTTTTATTAGAATTATTGTTTGAACTTGCACTTGTACTTGTTGATTGTTTTACAACATTTATTGAACATGGTGAACTACTTGTTGTTGTTTCACTATCACCCGTACTATTAGCAACCTTCATATAATCCATTTTTACATAAGCACTACCTGTTGCAATAGCCTTAAATGTATATGAATATGATTTTGAAGCACCTGCTGATTCATCAAATATTCTTGCACTACCACTTATTAATTGTAATTTAGATGAATCATAAGACATCATACCTTCCCAATATCCTGCTTCAGAAGCATTACCTCTTATTGTAACAGATATTGTATTTCCAAGTGTTACACTACTTTGTGATGAACAACTCATTGAAGCAGTTATTGCTTTTGCATTAGTAGGTATTACACCTATAAACAAAATTAATAAGAATACTAACATTTTATTTTTTTTCATTTATTTCACCTCTATTTAGTAATTTTTGATGTTCCTAGAATATGACTTTTAATCTTTGCATAATCTGCAATACTTACTTTTCCATCTCCATTTGCATCTGCAGCCTTTAAATATTCATTGTCAACACGAGCAACACCAAGAATATGACTTTTAACTTTTGCGTAATCTGAAATACTAATTTTACCATCTCCATTAACATCACCTTTTACAGCAACCTTATATGTAATAGTACTCGAATTACTTGTAATTGTTATTTTGTCTCCTGTTGATATTTTGCCATTTTCTTTTGTAGAACCATTTTTATCTTTTATATTTATATTAGATGATGCAAACTTATTTCTTACATTTGATATTATATTTGTTACATCTGTATCTAATGCAATTCCACTTAATATACCATTTGAATTATTGTATCCTAAGTAACTAATTATATCTGCTGGACTTTCTTTACCAGATTCAACTTTTTGTATTGTAATCTTATAAGTTCTAACATTTCCATTTGCAGCAGTTACTTCTACATTAGCAATAGTCGTTTTATCATTTAATATTACTACTCCGTCACCTTTCATAACTGAATATGCACTTGTTTTGCTAGCACTTATTGTAACTTGTTTTAAAGTACTTGATACATTACAAGTATAATCAGTTGCGGCTGAATTAAATGATGGATTTAAATTACATCCAGAAACTGATAGTGATTTTAATGTATTATCATCATTTCCTGTTATTGATAAAGTTGTTTTATCAGGCATATTGTTATAAACCGGTATCTTAAATGTAAAACTACTATTTACTAATCCTGATTTAACATATGATGAATATGATGAATTTGCTTCCGTTGGTAGTACTCTTACATTAGCCATATATTGATTCCAATATAAATTTTTACTATTAATAGTATTAAACTTTTGATAATATATTGTATCTTGTCCAACATTGTTATAACCATTGGATATTGTACTACTTCCTCCAATTATTGAAGAGTATGGATTATCCCATCCATTTTCTTTAGCAGTATTTAACGCATTTGATACAATTGCTTCATTTGATGAACCATATGCATTAATATTAAAGAAGTTATAATATGTTTTACCATCACTTTTCATATTTATTGTAAGACTATTACCATTTACACCTTGTTCTTGAACTACTCTACTAGCAAGTTGAACAGGACTTACATTTCTTAATTTACCTGCTTCAACAAAAGTTTTTGCATATGATATTTTTGTTCCATTATAATCATATGAACCTTGCATAAATGTTCCATCTAATACTTTTTGTACTGCTGCTTCAGTATGTAAAGAAGAATTATATGAAAGTTGTTCAAACATAAAAATTGTATTATCCATAAGCCAATTTCTTGGATCCATATAAAATGCTATTGTTTGTTTACTTGGAGCATACCAACCTGGTTCAAATTCTGTAAATTTTCCACTATTATATGCTGCTCCATCTGTTGAATATAAAGATTGATCTTTACTATTAATTAAATTTTTATATACTGGGCTATATTCTTGCGCTATTACAGTATTAAAATCAAGACCACCACCTAATTTTGATGGAATAAAATTCCAATTTGGATACATTGCATGTAATTTTTGAAGTGGTAATATATAACTTTCTGGGAACCCTGCGTTTCTAAGAGTATTACCATAATTATCATCTGTTGTATATGTTTTAAAATCTTTTAAATATCCAGAATATATCCATCCTTCATAGTTGTTACTATAGTAATTTGTTCTTATTTTCTTATACTCTCTCCCGCTTACATATTTTAAATCAATTACTTCAAGCCTTTTTGGCGAGTAAATTAAAAAATTATTGCCATCAACATCTTTTAAAGGTGTGCCACCTGGTTCATTTCTTATATATGATCCTTCTGAAAGAGTACATGTTGTAAATGTTGTACTTGCATAAACACTTGATATTTTAGACATAAAGAGAATAATTAAAACGATTAAAAGTGCCGATAACTTTTTAACAACATTATTCATAATTATCCCTCCTTATTATTCATAATACATTATAGCAAATTTTTTAATAATTTTAAAGAGATATAATAGATATTTGTAGTTTTTTGTAAATTTATAGTAAAAAAAGAATGACCTTTTTTTGTCATTCTTATTCATTTACATTATCTTCTTCTGGAGTTGATGGTGTTGTTGTTTCTTCTTTTACACATGAACCAGAAGAATCCTTTTTATAACCAGAATCACAAACACATGTTACTCCATCAGCACCAAGTGTTGAGTTTGCTCCACAAGATACTGTAGGTTTCTTTTCACAAACTCCTGATGAATTCTTTGTATATCCGTTCTTGCATACACATGTTTTACCATCTGCGCCCAATTCTTCATTTTCTCCTGTACATGTTTTTTCTGTACTTTTTTCACACACAGCAGTTGTTTTATTTCTTGTATAACCATTTTTACATACACAAGATGTTCCATCTGCACCTAGTTCTTCATTTGTTCCACACTTTGAATCTTTCTTTTCACAAATTCCTGATGAATTTTTTGTATATCCATTCTTACATACGCAAGATACTCCATCAGCACCTAATTCTTCATTTGTTCCACATTTTGAGTCTGAACTTGTTGTATCTGATTTACTAGGATATGATGCTACACCACCATATAAATCTGCTCCTATTACTTTTTGTTCATATTTATTATCAATACTAAAGCTAAATGATGTATCATATTCTTCTTTTACAAGTTCAAGATTTACCTTCATCGCCTTAATTATTGCATTTAATGATTGAGTTGATGGTACAAATTCGTATAAATTCATTCCAGCAACATTATCAAGCATTAAACCACCTGAACCATTTAAATATGTTTTTTGAATTTTTATAATATCATTTGAATCTGATAATGAATCTGAATTTAATAAAACTTTTTTAAATACATTATAGAATCCTAATATTTGTTCTCTTGTTAAATTTGTATCTAAGCTTACACTAATAGCATCAAGTACTTCATAAAGTTGATTAATGCTCTTTATATTTTTCATTTTATTTATTATGCCTTTTATAACAAGTTGTTGATTTTGTCCTCTTACAAAATCATTTCTTGTTCCTTTATTCCATTCTTTACCACACTCTGCAACTTCTTTTCTATTTCTAGATAATGCAAGTGCTTGTTCACCATTTAAATGTTGCATTCCTTTTTCAACAAATATTAAATCTGCACTTTCTAGCGATCTTACACTATTACTTTCACAGAAACTATATGGTACTTCAACATCAATACCACCTAATGCATTAACTAATTTTATAAGTCCTTGGAAATTAACTTTTGCATAATAATCAATGTCTATTCCAGTAAAGTTTTCAACTGTATTTATCATACAAGAATCTCCACCTGCAGCAGCATGTGTAATCTTACTTCTTGCATTTCTATAACATGAAATAGGTACAAATGTATCTCTTGGAATACTAAACATTGTTGCAGTTAAAGTTTTTGGATTAAATGTAACAAGCATTATTGAATCACCTAGTCCACTTGCTTTTGATATATCTTCTGTTGGTGAATCAACACCAAGTAAAAGCATTGTAAATGGTTCAGTAACCTTTTTTGTACTTACTTCTGTTGTTTTATCTACTTGTTTTTTCATTCTTTTTGAATATGAATCAAGTTCTTTTACTTCTTCATCTATTTTTGCATATTTATCAATTGAAGAATATTTATCTACATAACTACCAGATACAAATATTGAACCTACTTCACCATCATATAAGTCATTTAACATACTCATATAATCATCATATTTAATTAAATTTGATTCCTTAATTTTATCTTTTTTAATTATTTTTTGGGCAAGTACATACCCTTCAGTATCATTTTCATCACTTATAATACCAATTTTACCTTCTTTTGCTTTATTTAAAGTATTATAATCTCCTGTCTTAAGTGCGATTAAAGAACTTTTATAAGTTACTTCATCTTTATTTAATTTATCAATAAAACTAACACTTTTGCTTATTGTAGAACTTACAAAGAACTCACCAGTTCCAATTATAGCAAGTACTAAAATAAACATTATATATTTACCTATTTTTGCATTTTTCTTAAATCTAAAATATCTAAATACTACAAAAATACTAACTAATCCTAAAGCAATCATTACAATATATCTAATTAAATCTTCTATACCACTTAATTTAGATAAATTGTATATTAAGTATACAGTTATGCATACAAACATTCCAACAATAACCCCTGCAAATATATTTAAGCCTTTATAAACTTTTTTATTTTTGACTTGTTCTTCTTCTTTTTTCTTTTTCATTTATTTATCCTCCAACTTATTCTCTTAAAATTATAACACTATATAAATTCAAATACAATTTACATACATATTATTAATTTACAAAATCTTGACAGTCAAAAAAAATCAAAAATATGATTTTTTCTTTTTTTTACTAATAATTTATATCAAGAAGCTATTAAAATATTCTTCAAAATTTTTTTGAATATTTGTAATTAGATCATTAAATATTCTAGCATTTTTTTTATATTCTATGTAATCATTATATGTTTCTAGTTCTTTATATAAGCTTTCAAGTTCTATCTTTTCCATTTCAGCATCTAAATTCTTATCTTCTTTTTTTATTATTTTTTGTTGTAATTTTTTTATGTCAGTTATTATTTTATTTACTTCTTTATTATTATCAAGATTCTTTTCACTTTTCTTAAAGTTTAAGTATTCACTACTTTTTAATATATTTTCTTTTAATTCATTAACATCATTTATTATGTCATTCATTATTCTTTTTCTCCATTTAAACTCCAAGTTTTTGATTCTGTTATTTTTACATTTATTATTTTACCAATATCTTCTTTATCACATTTTACATTAGTTAATTTCATTGTATCTGTGTAACCTGCATATAGTCCGTTTCCTTTTTGTGATTCACCCTCTATTAATACAGGTACTACTTGTCCTACCAATTTTTCATTATTAATAAGTGCATATTTATTAACTATTTCATTTAGTCTTTGAAGTCTTTCTTGTTTTACACTTAAAGGAATTGGGTCATTCATTTTAGCCGCGGGCGTATTTTCTCTTGGTGAATATATAAATGTAAATGCACTATCATATTTACATTTTTCTACTACATCTAATGTTTCATTAAAATCTTCTTCTGTTTCACCTGGGAAACCTACAATTATATCAGTTGTAAGACTTACATTTGGAATCATTTCTCTTATTTTAAGTGCAAGATCTAAATAACTTTCTTTAGTATAACGTCTACCCATTAATTTTAGTATTTTATCACTACCTGATTGAACAGGTAAATGAACATAAGGCATTACATTTTCATAATCTCTTATTATTCTTATCATTTCATCTGTAAAATCCCATGGATGTGATGTTACAAATCTAACCCTTTCAATATTTGTTTTAGCAACTTCTTCAAGTAACCTATCAAAAGTCACTCCATCTTTTAAATCTTTTCCATATGCATTAACATTTTGTCCTAAAAGTGTTACCTCTTTATAGCCATCTTTTACAAGTTTATTAACTTCACATAATATATCTTCTACTTTTCTACTTCTTTGTTTTCCTCTTGTATATGGAACTATACAATATGTACAGAACTTATCACAACCATACATTATATTTACATATGCTTTGTATTTATTATCTCTTCTAACAGGTAAGTTTTCAACAACATCACCCTCTTTAGAAAATACTTCAATTACAAGTTCATTACCATCAATTGCTTCACTTATAAGTTTTGGTAAATTATGAATATTATGTGTACCAAATACTACATCCATCCATTTGTATTTTTCTTCTATCTCATTTACTACTGCTTCTTCTTGAGCCATACATCCACATAAACAAGTGATTATATTTGGTTTACTTTCTTTTAAATGCTTAATTCTACCAAGCATACCAAATACTTTATTATGAGCATTTTCTCTAATTGCGCATGTATTTAATAAGATAAGATCTGCATATTCCATATTATCTGTTTTTGTAAATGACATATCTTCAAGTATTGCACTTATTGTTTCTGAATCCCTTTCATTTGCTTGACAACCATATGTAATAATATGGTACTTCTTATTTATTCCAATTTTACTTAATTCATTATTCATTATATATGCATCTGTTAAAACTTTTACTTCTTCTTTACTTCTTTTTTTAGCATTTGCATATGATGGTTTTATATGTGCTTGTTTAATCATTATAACGCCTCCAAACTTAAATTATTATATCATTTATGACTTTCTTTTTCAACAACGTTTAAACTTAAATTTAGTGCGTTTATTATTTTTAAGATTGTATTTAAACTTGGAGATATTTCTCTTTTTTCTATCTTTACTAAATATGGCTGTTTCATATTAATCATTTTGCATAATTCTCTTTGTGATATCCCTTTTTCTTTTCTTATTTTTGATAACTTTTCTATAAAATCATACTCTAAATCTAATAAATTCTTTTCATTATTTACATAATCATCTAACAAAACTTTTTTCATTACTATACTCCTCATATTTACTTTCAAACAACTTTATCATATCAGAATCAATTTTACCAACTTTTTTTAATATATCTTTTTTATTTAATTTATATATATGATCAGTTTTAACAATACTATTTTTATATAAATTATTTTCTTTATCTTTATTAATTTTAATATTATATTTATATTTTTCCTTTTTTATATTCGAAGATATAATCATACCAAAGTACTCAATGGGCATATAACGATTATTGTCTAATATTATAAATAAATGATTTTGACCTATTTCCCCATTACCATAAATAAATTTTTTTACAAAAACTATATCACCTTTTTGAATATCTTCAAATTTTTCAAAGTTTTCAGAAACATAATAAGTAACTTCTTCTGGAGTTAATGCGTATTCAGAAGGAACATCCTCTAATCCTAGAAAACTATCATAATACTTTTCATAAAATTTTTTACTCATCGTATCACCTAAAATTATGATAACATATATATTATCATTTTACAATTAAAAAATTGATATTTCTATCAATTTTCCATAAGTTTATACATAACATAACTTTTTGGTTTAAAGAAACTATACTTTAATATATATTTTTGTTTTAAATTAAAGAAATATTTTAATAATGGTATATCCTTTATTTTAAAGTATACTTTTTTGTTTCTTAAATACTCACAAGAATATAATTTACAAGATATTGATTTTATTTGGCATCTATGATTTTTTAAATTTTCACATAAACCACCTCTTGCATCACTATAGCAACAACCATCTTTATGCATTATCTTTGGATTATTTCTAAAAAATACACATACATCATCTTTAAAATCACAATAATTACATTCTAAATATTTTTTATCTATATAATCACAAACAGTATCATATATAAAACTATATCTTTTACTTTTATCTTTTATATTTATAGCATGCATTATATTATAAAGTTCTATATTATCATCTTTTGTTATTAATTTACCATTATTTATTATCTCTAATTTTTTATTTTCATTATCACATATATTTAAGATTTTTCTTGTTTTCTTTATTACCTTTTTATAATTGTTATTTTTTATTTCTACTACTAACTTTTCCATATTATTTTTCTATTTTTTCTTTTCCACCCATATAAGGTCTTAAAGCAACTGGAATATTAATAGATCCATCTTCATTATAGTTATTTTCTAGGAAAGCAATTAACATTCTAGGTGGAGTAAGTACTGTATTATTTAATGTATGGGCATATACTTTTTCCCCATTTTCATTCCTATAACGAATACCAAGTCTTCTTGCTTGAGCATCAGTTAAGTTTGAACAAGATCCAACTTCAAAATATGTTTTTTGTCTTGGACTCCATGCTTCTACATCAACACTCTTATATTTAAGATCAGCAAGATCACCAGAACAACATTCTAAAGTTCTAACTGGTATATCTAAACTTCTAAATAATTCAACTGTATATTTCCACATTTTTTCATACCAATCTTTACTTTCTTCTGGTTTACAAATAACTATCATTTCTTGTTTTTCAAATTGATGAACTCTATATACTCCTCTTTCTTCTATACCATGAGCACCAACTTCTTTTCTAAAACATGGTGAATAACTTGTCATAGTTATTGGTAGATTTTCTTCTTTTAAAAGTTCACCTTTAAATTTAGCAATCATAGAGTGTTCAGAAGTACCAATTAAATATAAATCTTCTCCTTCTATTTTATACATCATTGCTTCTTTTTCTTCAAAAGACATAACACCATTAACCGCATCACTTCTAATCATAAATGGTGGAATACAGTATGTGAATCCTTTATCAATCATAAAGTCTCTAGCATATGCTAAAACTGCTGAATGAAGACGAGCAATATCTCCCATTAAATAGTAAAAACCATTACCTGATACTCTTGCTGCGGCTTCTTTATCAAGTCCATTAAAACTTTTCATTATATCTGCGTGATATGGTATTTCATATTCTGGAACAAATGGTTCACCAAACTTTTCAAGTTCTACATTTTTTGTATCATTTTCACCAATTGGAACGTCATCCGCAATCATATTAGGAATTTGATACATTATTTCTTTTATATCTTTTTCTAAAACTGTTTCTCTTTCTTCTAATTCTTTTAATTCATCATTAATTTTAACAACTTGTTCTTTTAGTGATAAACCTTCTTCTTTTTTTCCTTCTCTCATAAGATTACCAATTTTATCACTTATTTCATTACGGTCTTTTCTATAGTTATCTGCTTTTACTTTTACTTCTCTATATTCAGAATCTAAAGCAATAACTTCATCAACAAGACCTAATTTCTTATCTTGAAACTTTTTCTTAATATTTTCTTTTACCTTTTCAGGATTTTCTCTTACAAACTTAATATCTAACATATTTCTTTCTTCCTTTCTTTCTAATAAAAAAAAGAATGGTACTTAAGGAGTGCATAAAAGCACGGTACCATCCTTTATTTTACTTAATTTAGATAACGGTTTTTATTCCCGCCGGCTATTAACCGGTCTAGAAAGTAGATTCATAAGTTTTTATTACTAATTTACACCATCCATTAGCTCTCTATTAAATAAAATACTTACTACTAGTCTTTCATCAACAATTTACAATATCATTTTAGTATTTTTTTTAGCATGTGTCAACACTTATTTTTTATATCTAAAGAGTGCGGAAGGCCTATGTCCCTCTCCTGTTTTCATTTTATTTGTTTTTTCTACTTTATTCGCAATTATTCTTCTAAATGCTGGATCAAGTAATTTTTTACCTAATATTACTTCATAAACTTGTTGAAGTTCTCCCAAAGTAAAATATTCTGGCATCATATTAAATACAATATCTGTATATTCTATTTTATTTTTTAATCTTGATATACCACTTGTAATTACAAGTGCATGATCAAATGCAAGTTTATCATTTTGAACCACTTCATACTTAAATCTATCTGTTGTCTTTTCTTTTAATGTTTTTTTAATTTTATATTTTATAGTCTCATTACCATTATCTAAAGTGACATCTATAAATTTTTCATCTTCTAAAACAATTACATTAAACCAAGATGCGTTTTTAGATATATCATATTTTAATTTATTTTTATCTATTAATGCCATATAAGATGTTGATATAACTCTTGTTCTTGGATCTCTTTTTGGATCACCATATGTATATAACTGTTCTATATATATATTACTAATATTTGCTTCTTCTTTTAATATTCTTTTAGCAGCATCTTCTATATCTTCATCTATTTTTACGAATCCACCTGGAAGACACCACTTGTCTTTAAATGGATAATTATCTCTCTTTACTAAAAGAACACTAAAATATTTTCTATTTAATTTTCTATAATTTTCTTGTACTCCATCTGAAACACTAAATATTAATATATCAGTAGTTAATGATAATCTATCAAACTTATTTGGATCATAATCTTTTAAAAATTCTTCTTCATTTTTATATTCTTTCATAAAAACACCTCTTATATAAGTTCTTTTTCTCATTTTGATTATAACATACTTTTTTATAAATAAAAAGCACTATTCTAGCTAAAGAAATAGTTACTTTCAATATATATCTATTAATTTATTTTATTTATAAAATTATTCTTTATATCATTAACAATGTACTTTTTATTTTCATGTCTTGTACCACTTATACATTTAAGATGAAAATCATAATAAATATCATTATCTTTATCATATATACAATAAAAGACTTTATTATCATCACCACTTAAATTATTTTTATCAATTCTATTAATCTTTCCTGTAATACCTATTCCATAATTACTAGATGAAAATACTGCTATATTATAAGCCATTTGTCTTGCAACTTCCATACTATATACAGAATACTTATCAATTATTTCTTTACTAACACCCATTTTAATTTTATACTCATTTGAATATGTTACAGCACTAAATTTTAAAACATCACTAGCGCCTTCAATATCTGTTATTGAACTTGCGATAAAACCTCCTGTACAAGATTCCATTGTTGAAACTGTTTTATTTAATTTTATTAATTTACCTACTACTTCTTTCATTGTATTCCTCTTTTCATATATTTAATAACTTTTAATTTAATTAGTATTCTTTTTTACAAGTATATTATTTTTATTATTAATTGTACTATAAAATTTATCTATAACATCTTTCATATAATCCTTTATATAAGGTTTCGCACACTCTATAATTTCTTCATCGATTCCATAATAACTCTCAGCTAGAGCACCTGTAATGCATGCAATTGTATCAGAATCTCCACCGATTGAAATGGATAATCTAATAGCATCTTCGAAGTCATTTGAGTTTAAAAAACAAAATATTGCTTGTGGAACAGAATCTATTGCCCTACTTGTAAACTTATAATTTTTTCTTAAATCATCTAAATCATATTCTAAACTAAAATAATGTTTTTCTATATATTCTTTTAATGAATCTTTATCCATTCCTTTTCTTAATAAATATATTGATACTGCGACTGCTTCACTTGATTTTATACTTTCAATATGATTATGACTTGGAATAGTTGCATTTAAACTTTCGATTTTTATTTCATTAATACTATTAAATAAATATCCAACAGGAGATATTCGCATAGCAGAACCATTCCCAAAACTTTCACCCATATAATCATTTTTTAACCATTCAACAAATCCTTTACCAAACCTACTTCTTCCGTATATATCTTTTCCTAAATTTATTTCTCTCAAACCGTACTCTCTTAGTTTTTTTTCATAAGATTCACCATTTAATATTGCATCCGCAATAGCGGTTGTTAAAATAGAATCATCTGTACACGAACAATTTTCATTAAATAAAGGAACATTTCTATCCATTATTTTCATTCTATCTTCGTATGATCTATTTTTATTTTTTATTTCTAACACTTCATAATATGAACCTACTATATCACCAATTATTGCTCCATACATATTTACATATCACCCTTTTTCATCTATATAAATTATTTTCAATTATATATTTTACTATATTTTCATCCATTATCTTTAATATTTTTTCATTATTTATATTTTTTCTAATATAACTTGAAGAAATATTATCTGAATTAATATTAGGAACCACTATATTTTTACTATTAATTTTACTTAATATTTTATTAATATCATCATTATTTCTTCTTATTACTATTAACTTAAAATTATCTAATATATAATCATAATTTTTCCAAGTTGTTATTTCTTTTAAATTATCTGAACCACATATAAAATATATTTCATCATTTTTATAAATATTTTTAAAATGATTAAGTGTTTCATATGTAAAAGTTAATTTACAAAATTCATAATTAGATACATCCAAATTATCATACCCCTCTATCATTAATTTTAACATATTATATCTATCATTTTGATTTGCTAATTCTTTTTTATTATATTTATTTCCTGTTGGAACATATATAACCTTATCTAAATATTTATTTTTTATTAAATCTAATGCAATATTTTTATGCATGTTATGTGGTGGATTAAATGATCCTCCAAATATACCTATTTTCATATACATCTATCCTTTTAATTATAATTATTTTCTTTAATTAATTCTGCAATTTTTTTAGATAAATCAACTTCTTCAAACCAAGCTTTATCCTGTATCTTTGATGGTATATAAGATAAATTAGTTGTATATAATTTATCAAATAACCCCTTATCAAAGCAGTCATCAAATTCTTCTATTCCTTCTGTGAAAAATGCAAATGTTACTGCTAAATATATCTTACCTGCACCTTTTTCTTTTAAAAGTTTTATAGTTTCTATTATTAATGAACCACTTGCTATCATATCATCAACTATAATGATATTTTTACTTTTTACATCATCACCTAAATACGTATGCTCAACTATTTTATTTTTACCATCTTCTACTTTATTTAAGTCTCTTCTTTTATAAAATACTCCTACATTAGATTTTAAAATATCAGCATACGCTCTTGCTCTTGTCATTCCTCCCATATCTGGACTTACAACTAAAATATTGTTAATATCTTCTTTTTCTTTAATTTGGTTTAAAATATCTAAAGAAGCATAAGAATTTTCAAATGAAAGATTTAAAAGAGCATTAGAAACACATATATTATGTACATCAAATGTTATTATATTATTTACACCTAATCTTTCAAGTTCTTGAAGTGCAAGTGCACAATCTAATGATTCATTTTCTATTCTTTTATCTTGTCTTGATTGATATAAAAGTGGCATAATAAGCACTATTTTTTTAGCGTAACCTTGAAGCGCAGATATTACTCTTTTTATATCTTGAAAATGTTCATCAGGTGACATATGATGAATAAATCCATGCATTTTATAAGTAATATCATAATTTGCAATATCACTAATTATGTAAACATTTTTACCTTTTATATTATTATTTATTCTTATCTTTCCTTCACCATTACTAAATCTATCTCTTGTTATATTAGCAATAAATGATTTATCAGTTTTATATATTTTCTTTAAATTATTATCAATTTTTTTACCTAATTCTTCTATATTATCAAGTACAATAAGTTTTAAATCTTCCATTTTAAATACCTCCTAAATTTCTTCTAATTCTTTAATCCATATATTATATGATGCATCACTTGGCATCCTTAAATCACCTCTTGGTGAAAGTGATATACTTCCTACTTTTACACCATCAGGCATACAACTTCTTTTAAATTGTTGAGTAAAAAATCTTTTTATAAATACTTTTAACCATTTTAATATTTCTTCTTTACTATATTCATTTTCAAATGTATTTACCGCTAACATATATATTTTTTTAGGTGATGCGCCATATCTAAAGAAATGATATAAGTAAAAATCATGTAATATATATGGTCCTATTTTATCTTCTGTTATTTGTTTAATATTACCTTTTTCATCTGCGGGTAATAATTCTGGTGATATTGGTGTTGATAAAATATCATACAAAACTTTTTTATTTTTCTTATCAGTATCAGCAATATATTTAACTAAATACTTTACAAGTGTTTTTGGAATGCTAGAATTTACAGAATACATACTCATATGATCTCCATTATAAGTACACCATCCAAGAGCAAGTTCACTTAAGTCACCTGTTCCTATAACAAGTGCATTTTCTTTATTTGCAATATCCATAAGTATTTTTGTTCTTTCTCTTGCTTGAGCATTTTCATAAGTTATATCATGATTATTAATGTCTTGATCAATATCACTATAATGAACTAAACATGCTTTTTTAATATCTATTTCCTTTAGTGTTGCATTATTTATTTTTATTAAATCAAGTGCATTTTCATAAGTTCTATTAGTTGTACCAAAGCCAGGCATTGTAACTGCAATTATATTTTTATTATCAATTTTAAGTTTTTCAAATGCCTTTTTTATTACTAAGAATGCTAGTGTTGAATCAAGTCCACCAGATACTCCAATAACACATTTTTTTATATTTGTATGTTTTAATCTTTTAGCAAGAGCACTACTTTGAATATTTATTATCTCTTTACATCTTTCTTCTCTTTTGTCTTCATTTGATGGTACAAATGGATATTTACTATATTTTCGTGAAATAAGATTATTTTTAGAAGTTGTAAAGTATATATTTCTATATTCTTTATCAGTATTTGAAATAAAACTTGTATTTTTTCTTCTATCATTTACTAGTCTTTTTATATCTATATCACTATATATTAAATTGCTATTAAAATCAAACCTATTATTTTCACTTAATAATTTTCCATTTTCATATATTAAACTTGAGCCTGAAAATAACAAATCTGTACTACTTTCATTTATACCTGATGATGAATAAACATATCCTGATATTGTTTTAATAGATTGCATTTTTATAAGTTCTTTTCTAAAATCATATTTTCCTATTGTTTCATTACTTGCAGATAAATTAAATATAATACTTGCACCACTTGATGCATAATCATTACTCTTAGGATATAAACTCCATACATCTTCACATATTTCAACACCAAATTTTAATTCATCATCTAATTTACTTGTAAATATTAAATCTACACCAATTGGTACAATTTCATTAAATAAATTTATTTCTTTTATTTTTAAATCATTGCTGCTTTTAAACCATCTCATTTCATAAAACTCATTATAATTTGGAATATATGTTTTTGGTACAATCCCAAGAATTTTGCCATTATTTATAACTACTGCACAATTATATAATTTATTTTCACATTTTATTGGTGATCCTACTATAATGACTATCATTTTATCTTTTGAATAATCTACTAAATCTTTAAGTCCTTCATATGCTTTATCAATTAATATATCTTGATTAAACAAATCACCACATGTATACCCTGTTATTGAAAGCTCTGGAAAAGAAATTATTTGAATATTCTTATTTACTGCTTCATCTATTTGTTTTTTTATCATTTGAACATTATATATTGTATCTGATACCTTAAGTTCTAAAGTAGATGCACCTACTTTTACATATCCATATTCATTCATTTTATCACTCCATTATATATTTTTTTGATTTTTCAATTACGTAAGCGGAATTTAATCCTTTTATGTAACCTTCATTAAATAATTCTTGTAACTCATCACTTGTTACTAATATATATTTTATAAATTCATCTTTATCTAACTTTTGACTTCTTACCTTTTTACAACTTCTAGCAATATAGTAATAATTATATGCTGAAGAACATCCTTGATCTTGATAGTAACTTCCAAGGTATATAAAGTCATCTGATTCATATCCTGTTTCTTCTAATAACTCTCTTTTTGCAGCATCAATAGGATTTTCAAAAGACTCTATATATCCTGCGGGTAAACCAATATCAACAGTTTCTTTTGTAAAAACTCTAGGTTCAATTGCAAGTATTATTTTTTTATCTTCTGTAATAGGTAATATTATTGCTGCACTTCCATCATTATTTCCTTTTAATATTTTTTCTCTTGTTATTGTTTTATTATTTTTAAGTGTACATGAATAAGATTCTATACTTAGAAAATTTGATGGTGAAGTCTGTTCCATTTTTGTTGTTTTTAGTTCTTCAAGATAAGATTTTATATTTTTTAACTTTTCTTTATCCATGTTTTCACCTACATTTTCTTAACTAAACTTCTATACTCTGAAATCATGTTATTTTTAAAGTTTACATATTCTTCTGTTCCATCAACATAATATTCATGTGGCATTTTTTCTCTTTTTACTTCAGGATATAGTGTTTTCATTTGATCACTACAATATTTTTGTTTTGTAAAAATATCTGGATCTTCATAAACTAATTTTCCATTTTTAAATATAGGCTTTTGTAATTCTACAAGTTCAAAATCAGTTATTGTATTTTTCTTTAATGGATCTATAGTACTTACAATAGTTAATTCTCTTTCACTTGTTTCTTCATTTTTTCTACACATTATATCTGCAAGTGCATATCCAGTTGATTTTGAATAAGCACGATATAATTTTTTGTAATCTGGATTTATTATTTTTACAGTATCATTACTTAATTTTATTTTAGGAATTACATTACCTTTTTCATCTATTAATGCAACTTCTTTATAAACACATCCCATTCTTCCATTTGGCTTTGATATATTATCTCCAACACCTAGACTATCAAATTTAGCACCTTGATTAAATAAAGATTCTATGGTTTCTGCATTTAACCCATTACTCAAACAAATTTTTGCTTGTGGGAATCCTGCTGCATCAAGCATTTTTCTCGCTTCTTTTGATAAATATGCTAAATCGCCTGAATCAATACGTATTCCAATATGATCAAGAGGCATATTATTTTCCTTCATATATCTAAACACTCTTATTGCATTAATAACACCACTTTTTAATGTATCAACGGTATCTACTAAAAGAATACAATTATCTGGATATGCCTTCGCATACGCTAAGAATGCTTCATATTCATTTGGAAATGATTCTATAAAACTATGAGCCATAGTTCCCATTGCTTTTATATTAAGCATATCTGCCGCAATTATATTGCTTGTTCCTATGCATCCAGCCATTATTCCATATATTGATGAATCAATAGCTGCTTCAGAACCATCTGCTCTTCTTGCACCAAACTCCATAACTCCTACTTTTCCATTAGTAGATTCTATTATTCTTCTAGCACTAGTTGCATGTTCCATTGCGCCATTTATCATAGATAATATTGCTGTTTCAACTATTTGTGCTTCTATTATTGGTGCTTTAATTGTTATAAGAGGCTCGTTTGGAAATACTGGAGTACCATCCGCAATTGCATATATATCACCTGTAAATTTAAAGTTTTTTAAATAATCTATAAATTCTTCTGAATAACCATTTCTTCTAAAATAATCTAGTTCTTTTTCTGTAAATTTTAAATTTTCAATATAAGGAATTACCTTATCAAGTCCTGCCATTATAGCATATCCACCATCATTTGGTATTTTTCTAAAAAATAAATCAAATACTGCTTCTTCCTTTTCTTTATTATTACTTAAATATCCATTTGACATTGTAAATTCATATTCATCACTCATTAGAGTATAGTTTCTTGGTAATCTTTCATAACCATTATATATTTTCATAATTTTCACCTATTTAAGAATTAATCCTAATTCTTTTTCCTTTCTTTCTAATTCTTCTATATTTGGAACCATAATAATTCCTGCTTGTGTCATAACTTTTTTTGCTATATCCATCCATTCTTCTCTGTTATGATCTAAAGAATCATAAGTATCAATTGTATTTTCAACAACAAATATTTTTGCTCTTCTATTTATTTCATCTAGATACCTTGAAAATGTTCTTGCAAAATCCATAACACATAAATCTGCACATACTCCTCCAATAACAATTTCATTTAAGTTGCCTTGATTTTTTATATCATCTTGCAAATTTCTATTAAGCATTCCGTTAATTGAATTTTTATAATAAGTTCTTGTGTTTTCTTTATTTTGTTCATCTATAAATTCTGGTATCAATTCTGCTTCTTTTGTTCCAAGTACACAATGAGATGGATATGAATCAAATTCTATTGAATCAGTAGTATGCCCTTCTAATACAAAATTTACTAATTGATTTTCTTTTCTAAATTTATTAATTAATTTTAATTGTTCATTAACTAGTTCATTATATTTTGGATTAGCCATATTTCCAAAATTAACAAATCCATTATTCATATCAATCATGTATAATGACTTTCTTATATTTTCATACACTTCTTTTTTTGACTTTCTGTCCATATTATGTCCTTCTTTCTTTTTATCTTTTTGTTAATAACAAATTTTAAAAAAATATCTTTATAACATTTTGTTAATAACATATTTTAATTTAAATCAGGTTTTCTTCACCTGTTACTAACATTTTATTAAAAACATATAAATTTGTCAACTCTTTTTGTAAAAAAAAATTAAGAAATTTTATTTTTCTTAATTTTTCTTATTTAATAATTTTTTTATTCATTAATTACTACATTTTTTTCTTTAATTAAATCAAGTTCACTTTCACTAAGTTCTCTTATTTCACCTAACATCAAATCATTAGGCAAATATAGATTTCCAATACATATTCTATTTAATTCAATAACTTTTGCTTTGTAACACCCAAACATCCTTTTTATCTGGTGATATCTACCCTCTTTTAATGTAACTTTCCCTGTATATGTTCCTGTTATTTCTAAAATTGCAGATTTACACTCTCCGTCATTTAATTTTACACCCTTTTCAAAACCTTCTACCATATCATTTGTTAATGGAATATCTAAAGTAACTTCATATTCCTTTTTAACATGTTTTTTAGGAGATAAAATATCATGTGAGAAATTACCATCATCAGTAATAATCATTAAACCTGTTGTATCTTTATCAAGTCTTCCGGCAGGAAATATGTTTCTTGTTTTATAGTTATCAGGCACAAGATTTAATACACTATTTTCTGTTTCTGTATCCGTTGTAGATACATATCCTTTGGGTTTATTTAATATTAAGTAAATATGTTCTTTTATAGTAATATCTTTTCCATTTATCACAATTGATATATCTTTATCATTAAACTTTGTTTGCGGATTATTTATTTTTTCATTATTAACAAATACAAGTCCTTTTTTTATTAAATCTTTAATTTCTTTTCTACTGTAATTTGTTTGTTCTGATATTATTCGATCAATTCTTTTAATAATTATTACCTCCTTTATAAACATTTAATGTTTATATTGTTTTATTCATAAAGCTTGTTAAAACAAGTTTTTTTACATCAATTTTTTCATTTTGATTTATTTTATTAGAAATATATGCCAAATACTCTATATTACCATCTCCACCTCTTATTGGAGATGATGTTAAATTTTTGACATAAAACCCTTTTGAATTAAAATAATCTAATAAAGAATTAATAACATTGATGTGAACATCTTCATTTAATATAATTTCCTTATATTTATCTGCAATTTCTTTTCCGCATTCAAATTGAGGTTTAATTAAACATATAATATCAACTTTTATATTTTCTAAATATATCTTATCGATTATTTTTTTCAAAGAAATAAAAGAAACATCACATACAATTGCATCAATATCTTTAAAATATTTACTATCAAAATCTTTAAAATTTGTTTTTTCATGTAAATCTATTTGTTTATTATTTCTTAATGATTCATGCATCAAATTTGTACCAACATCGACTGCAACAATTGATTTTACTCCATGTTTCAACGCACAATCACAAAATCCACCTGTACTTGATCCAATATCCATTATTTTTAGACCATTAAAATCAATATTAAATGTATCTAATGCTTTTTCAAGTTTTAATCCACCTCTTGAAACATATTTTAATTTATCATTTGATTTAATATCTATTATATCATTTTCATTTACCAAATAACTTGTTTTATCAATTATTTTTCCATTACATAAAACAAATTTTGATTTGATTAATTCTTGTGCTTTTGTTCTTGATGGTACTAAATTTCTTGATACCATTTCTTTATCGATTCTCATAGTCATTATAATGCCTCCTAATAAACCACTTTATTTTCAACATTCAATTTCTTACTTTTTTTATTATTAATTATTAAATCTAAGTAAATATCCATCTGGATCTTGAAGTAAAAATTCCTTGTCTTCATATATTATATCATCTACTCTATATTTTGAAGTTTTAATTTTTCTAAATAATACAAATTTTTTACTTATAATGTTTTCATAAAATGAATCAATATCACTTACTGTCATACTTATGTTTATACCATTACCAAAGGGATACTTCATTTCACCAACATTCCAATTATTATTTATTTCTTCTATCATTATTTGATTGTCTTCAAGATATAAGAAACAAAATTTGTCCTCTTTTCTTTCATACATTATTTTAAAACCTAAATTTAAATAAAATTCTTTACTTTTTTCTATATCTGTTACACTTAGTTCTGGTATTAAACTATTAAATTTCATTTTTCTCTCCTATTATAATTTTTTAATATCTATTATCATTCTTGAATGATAACCATTTTTATCATAAAAATTAATTTCACTTTTATTATAGACAAATACATCAATAAATGAATATTCAAAATTATTTTTTCTAAAATATTCTTCCATTTTATTTTCAACTCATCTGTTTTAGTTTTATATTCGTCAAAACTAATTTTATCAGAACAATCTTGTTATTTTTTATGTTTATTATTCTCGCAAATATAGTAATTTGTCAAACATTTTTTAGCAAATGGTGATGAAGACTGATATCTGCATATTTTATCTTCTCTTAAAAACATATTCCAATTTTCATTATTATGAACCGCATAACTCTGGGCAGTTACATCAGCATTATACCAAACTCCATTAATTTCAACTTGATTCCAAACGTGGCCACCATCTACTTTTCTTCCACCCCCACTTACTACTAAAGATTTAATATTTAATATACTTAATATTTGTTGAAATAATTTAGAATATCCTTCACATACCGCTTTTTTATAAAATAAAGAACCTATCAGATTTTGATTTTCTATCTTAGTATTTTTGACACCATCATTATCATAAGAAATATCATTTGCTAAATCTAAAAATATAGAATATAATGTTTCAACTAGGTCTTCTTTTTTATTCTGATCAATAATTTTCTCAATACAATTATAAATTTTTATATAAGTACTAATATCATAAATATCATTAGTAACATTATTATTCTTTTCTAATTCTAACTGATTTGATTTTTCTATACCAAATTGATTTGATAATATATCAAGCAAATACGCATGTTCATTAGTTATGTATTGAATTTGTCCTAACAAAATACTAACAATATTATATTTCTTTTTTAAACTTTTCAATTTATGAACTGGTAATTCTCTAATCGTATCAATTTGTAAAGTAATTTTATTTTGTGCTGGCTGAATATTTTCTAAATCATTAAGTTCAATTATAATATTAATGTCCAAATCAAGTTTCTTAAATTCTTCGTATTCTTTTTTATTTCTTATTCTTAAATAAATATCATTTAAATTATTGCAAATATTTGTATTATATTTTATTTTTTTTAAATTATCTAAATCAGAAAAATAAATAATAGAATTATATTGATTTATCTTTCGTAAAGAATTAATATCTTCTTCTATATTTTCAAATTCATCTTTCGAATCATTATTTACAACAATATTATAATGATGATATTTAATTGTATAATCATCAGGATTATTTGAATAATAATCAATTAATGATTTGCTTTTTAAATTTATCATTTTTGTTTCCTTTCTAAATACATATTCTTTGTAATTAATAATTGATCACCATTACCTGTATGAATAAAACCTGCCTTTTTAAATGTTTTAATTGCACCAATTCTATCAAGTGGAATCATATCTGATAATTCATTAATATTGTTTTTTTTAAATGAAACTTTTTGAAGTTCTATTAATGCAGGATATGAGTATCCCCTACCTCTAAACTTATCATCAATTAATATTCCCATAGAATGAATATCATCATCTGGATAATAATAAACTTCTCCAATAGGTTCTTTTTCATCTTCAGAATAAATATATGCATAAAATCTATCTGGTTCTTTATTAACCCATTTGTTATACCAGTCCATCATTTCTTCATCTGTTTTTGATATGGTTCCTGTTTCTTTATCATAACCTTTTAAATCTATATCATAACCAGCATTATAATTCATAGTTTTAGGATCTTTCATCCATTCTTGTCTATAATGTATTTCTTTTAAAGTTGGTACTTTTAGATAAATATTTGCCATTTTATCACCTCCTTGATTATCTTTTAATTTAAAATGATTTGTTATTACATTCATCGTTTGATTTAAATTATCATCTTTTATATAATTATTTTTTATCACTTTTTCACTTTCTTAATTTTTCATTTTTGTGAGTTCTTATATAAATCTCTTTTCTACCTTTTTCTATAAAATCAGATTTATTATTTTTAATACCATATAAAATAGTTTCAATAGGATAATATTGTTCTACTACACCTTGATATTCTTTTGCTTTTTCTATATTAATATTTCCATATAGTCTTAATATATCTTCTCCAAAGGATACACCAATTTCTTCTTTGCTATCATCTAGTAAATATATAAAATCACAATATTCGTCTATAATTCCAGAATCTCCAAAATCTATTACTCCACACAATCTATTATCATCATCAAGTAATAAATGATTACAGCTAAAATCATTATGGCACAAGCATTTTTTATCATTAAATATAGTTGTACTACGTAATCTTTGCATAAAATCTTCTATATATTGCTTTTCAATATCTGTAAGACTATCATAAATAGTATCTCTTAATAACTGATATTCTTCTAAAACATTTTGTTTATTGTCTATCGTATATGAACTTATTTCACTATAATCTAAATCGTGCATTTGTCTTAAAAACATAGCAATATCTTGTTTTAATAATTTTTGTTTATCTTCTGATAGAGAAAAATAAATCTCTGGTGTTAAAAATGTTCCTTTTATTTCTCTATAACCCAGTATAGATACATCATTACTTATATATGAATATTCAATATTAGGAATCTTAATATTAGTTTTTAAATTTATATTTAAAAAATCATATATTGCTTTTTCTTTTTGATAACCTTTCTTCTTATTAGAACTATATTTTATTTTAAATACATAGCAATTATTTACTAGATAGGCTACACTATCATAACCTTTACCTATTAATTCTATATAATTAATATTTAGATTAAATTTTTCTTTTAATAAATTTTCTATATTCATTTTATCTATTTTAAACCCCTCACTTTTTCTTTTATCATATCTAATTTTTCTTCATCTTTAGTATTTTTATAATTATTTAATAATTCTATTAATTGATAAATTGTTAATCTTTCTTTTAAATATTTTATATCTTTTAACTCATCATAATTATCAACAATTATATTCATTAAATCTTGGTAATCAGATTCTACTGCTTTCATGTCAGTATCTAACCCTGCATGTAGGTATGGATAATATTTATATAATGAAAATATTCTAAAATCATAGTCGATTGGAGCATTCATACAATATTCAAAATCAATTAATTTTAAATTATTACCATCATATATAAAATTATCAAAATGTAAATCCCCATGTATTAATCTAAAGTCGTTTTCTTTAAAATAGATATCACATAAATCTAATATATTATCAAATTCAGTCAGTTCTGTTTTATTTAATAAATCTTGTATTTTATCTTTAATGTATTTAGCAAAATCATATTCTTCAGTTTTAATAAAATGATATGATTTTACTACTTCTATTATTTTTAATATTAATTCTTTTCTTTTATTATCATCTATTTTATACCATGTATCATATAATGTTTGTCCTTCTAATTTTTCAATTATTTCATAATAATATGGAATAATACTTTTAGTTGTATCACTATAATATAGTTTTGGTATATAAGAATTTTCTTTATTTTTGTTATAGAATTCTATTTCATTTTTAAATTTTTCTTCATTCTTTTCTTTAGTACATAGTCTTACTATATAATTATCAAGTGAATATATAGTATTTGTAAACCCATCAGCTATCGAATTATAAGATTTATTTTTTAATAATTCATTAGTTTCTACTAACTTATCCATATATTTATCATAGTTTTCTTTAGTAGTAATTAAATTATCAATTATTTTATACATAGTACCCACTAAATTAATATATCTATTTATTTCATCAATGGTTTTTACTACTTCATTAGTGGATAATTCTATTTCTTCAGTATCATTTGTAATAATACCTAGACTTCTATCTAAATTATATTTTAACCAATTAAATCTACCTATTAAATTACCACATATTACATCATACCATTCAATATCATCAATACTTCTATATTTAGAATATTCAGTAAATATAGTTGTAAATTTATCTTTATCAAAATTATTTGATAAAAATCCTGACCAGCATAATGCTTCTTCTAATAATTCTCTTTCTGGATTAGATATAGATGCACATTCCCAATCAATAATAATTGGTTCATCATTATTCCACATTACATTTTTAGTATCCATATCATTATGACATATAGATAAATTTTTATTTGAAGAATTATATCTTTCATTACATCTTTTAAGTAATGAATTATATTTTTTATAATTAGCTAAATATAAATCTTTATATATCATAGTATTAAAATTAAAATTTTTTATATAACTTTCCCAATCATATAAAGTATTTCTTTTTTTAATATCAGATTCTATATTTAACTTTGTATAATCTAATAAATGAATATGCGCTAAAACATTACCTATTTTTTTACAATGCTCTGTAGTTATTTCATTATCTTTAAGTACTTTACCTTCTACATAATCAAATATCATATAATAATTATCATTATATTTATTTATAAAATTATTATTAATATTTAAAGCATTAGAAACAGGTATATTATTATCTTTAGCAAGATTAGAAATACGCTCTGATACAACAAAATTATTATAAGCAGTATCTCTATTCATTACTTCAGGATTTAATATTTTAATACAATAAGTACCCTTTTCGGTTTCTACTTTAAACATTTTATGCATTAATCCTCCGGATAATTTTGAAATATTATATACCTTACCAAAATTATACTTTTTACAAAACTCTTCTATATTCATTTTTTTCACCTTCTTTTTCCATATGATGTTTTCCATTTATCTTTTAGAAAACCAATGCATCATGTATCATAGTGGTATCCTTCATAGCTAAAACTCATAGCATTAGGATCTTCTTTTAGTTTTTGTTCATAGTAATATTCTTCTAATTCATGTACAACTAATTCTATATTTTTCATTATTTCCACCATTTTGGCATTAGTTCTTCTAATGATACACTTTCATTATTATTTAAATTTGTTAATATTTTTGTCTTTTTATTAGTATCTGATAATTGCATTATTAATTCCCTGCATGCACCACAAGGCATCATAATATTATCATTATGACTTCCAATACATACCAACTTTTCTATTTCTTCTTCACCATTGGTAATCATACTACCTATTGCATTTCTTTCGGCACAAAATCCAAGAGAACAAGCAGTATCTATACATACTCCTTTGTATATATTATGATTTTTTGTAAGTATGGCTGCTGCTACACCACCAGCGTCAATACTATCAGATATAACTCTTCCATTTAACACACTCTTACAATGATTATATAATTCTTCCCAAACAGTATTTTCACTATATAAATACTCTATATGAATTGCATATACACCATTTTGTTTTATTGATTCTCTATAGTCCCCTATTTTTTCAACATTTTTTATTGCCTCATCCTTGTCATTAGTTGATGATGTTGTATATCTTGTTCCTTCTAACATAAATAATTCTTCTAAAGAATTATAAAAATTTGCTTCTTTTACTTTTGCATAAAATATACCTATATTATTACTATTAAATTCAATTATATCATTAGAATTTAATTTACTATAATCATATTTATTATCGTTCGCTCTTATCTCTACCCTTTTTTCATGATTTTTGATAGCAAGAGCAGCTCTATCATTAATGTCTAATTTTATTGTCATAAACTTTTACCTACCTTTTTCTTTTTTTACAGAAAAAAATTCTGCATTATGCAGAATTAATCATAAAGATAGAAATTTCTAAAATTTTACTATACTAAAAAATTAGGAGATATGATTAATCCTACACTATAAATTTTATTATTTTGTAAACTATTCATTATATTTTTCATGATTAATCACACTCCTTTCTTTGAAATATTTACAAGTTAAATATATTATACTTTCCATTTTTTGTCAATAGAATTAAAAATATAATATTATTATAATTATTTTTTATTAAATTCTTTTATCTTCCTTTTGGCCTTTGTTGTTTGTACTTTATCTATCCATTCTTCTCTAGGACCATATGATAATATATCAGTAATTATTCTTACCCTGTCTTTATTATGGAGAACATAATCTGCATCTACAATTTTATCATTTACAACTGCAGATACCATTGTATTTCCTAATTCTGAGTGTACTTTATATGCAAAATCTATTGCGGTTGAACCTTTTGGTAGTTCAATAATATCTCCCTTTGTTGTATATACATATATTTTATCTGCAAATAACTCATCTTTAACTTGTCTTACAAAATCTTGATTATCACCAAATACTTTATTGATTTCAATTAAACTCTTAAAAAATTGATATTTATTCTTTAAATCTTCTTGCATAACATCTCTTGCATTACCTTTTTCTATATCCCAATATGCAGTAAGACCAAAAGATGCAACTTTATCCATATCAAAAGTTCTAATTTGAGTTTGTACAAGTCTATTATCTTCTCCAAAAACTGTTGTATGAATACTCCTATACATATTTGTTTTTGGATTATAAATATAATCTTTAAATTTATCATTTATTGGATGATACTTAGAATGAATTAAGCCAAGTGTTTGATAACAATTAGCAATATCATCTACCATTATTTTTAATGCTAATAAATCATGTATATCTGCTATTTTGTGACCTTGTTCTAATCTTTTATAAATACCATAAATATTTTTTGTTCTAATCTTTATTTCATGAGGTACTTCTTTATCACTTAATATTTTATTTATTGTTTTAAACATTTCTTGCAAGCAATTTTTACTATCATCCTCTATTCTTAGTTTTATATCTTCTATTCTTTTATATTTATCCGGATATAAATATCTAAGAGATAAATCTTCTAATTCACTCTTTATTCTATATGCTCCTATATAATATGCTAGTGGCACAAATATATCCATTGTTTCCATAGAATTTTCTTTTTGTTTAAATTCTGATTTAAATCCAAGTGTTCGCATATTATGAAGTCTATCAGCAAGTTTAATTATTATAATTCTAACATCTTCTGTTATTCCAGTAATAATCTTTCTTGTGTTAGCCATATTCTGATCTTGTTTTGATGAAAAATTAAGTTTACTTATTTTTGTAACACCATCAACCAAATTAGCAACCTCTTTATTAAAATCTTCAGCTATTGCTTCTTTAGTTATGTTAGTATCTTCTAAAGTATCATGTAATAGACCCGCACATATTGTATCTGTATCTGCATGCATTTCAGATAGGATATAGGCTACATTTAATGGATGACTAATATATGGCTCTCCACTTTGCCTAAGTTGACCCCTATGTAATTCTTCTGCATAATGATATGTTTTTTCTATAGTAGCAAGATCTTCTTTATTGTACTCTCCTACTTTATCAAGTAAATCTTTTAAAGTTAATTCATTCATACTTAACACCTCCATATAACAAAAAAACGGCATTCTGTTCACACAGAAAACCGTTTAACATTTAAAAGAAGATTTAGAGCATAGTAAACCATCATCACATGATATTTCTATTACTAAATGATATTTTTTAGGTTCAAAATTATTGCTCATATTAAACTCCTTTTTTAATGAATTTTCATTCACTATATACTTTTTTTAATACTTTGTCAATAATTTTTAATAATTTTGTTTACTTTCTATTCCATAAAAATATTTTAGTATATTCTTTTTATCTGGAAAATCTAGATTTATTATTTTATCAATAAATTTTTTTCTATCAAATTTAACTTTTATTCTTTTTATACTTATATCTTTATTTATTTCGAGTATCATATAAGAAACATATTCATCATACGTACATCCAGCACTATCAACAATTTCAATATTAGTAAGCTTATCAATACTTTCTATATAATCACCCGTTATACCTTCAACTTCATTTATATTAAATGATTTATGTAAATGACCGATTATATATATTTTATTTAAGCTATTATACTTAATCCATAAATTAATATCTTTTTTTAAATAATTTTTCTCAAAAGGATTATCTTTATTTCCATCTTCTATTAAGTAATGACTTAATATTATTTCTTTATTAAATTTTTTATTTTCATAATCAACGTTAATTGTGTAATATAATGGACATTTTTTTATAAAATTAATTTCTTTTTCTGATAACTGATTTTTTACCCATTTATAATGTTCTATCTCTTCAACATTATTAATAGATGGATCAATACTTGTTCCTATAAGTAAATATAACTCATGATTACCTAATGCCATTTTGATATTATTATCAATTAACTTATCTATACATTCTTTTGAGTTTGGGCCAATATCAATTGTGTCTCCCAAGCATATTATTTCATCTATTTTTTTATTTTCTATATCTTTCAAAATAGCATTTAACCCTTCAATATTACCATGAATATCAGTGATTATTGCAAATCTTTTCATCATTAAAATTTCACCTCTATTATTCAATTACATATTCATATATAGTTGTATTCTTTGGATTAAAAGATAAAAAATCAGTATTTTTATCATAACCATTTATTGCAAAATGTAAGCATTTTATAAACGCACCATGAGATACAATAAGAATAGTTTTATCATTATAATTTTCTTTTATTTTCTCTAAAAATATATTTGCTCTTATTAAGCAATCTTTTAAACTTTCTATATTATATTCTGAATTATCTATGTTATAATCCCACATCTTACTTATTAAATCATAATTTATTTCTTTTCCTTCAAGAAGTCCAAAATATCTTTCTTTTAATAAATCATCATATTTGATTTCTATTTCATTACCTATTAATATTTGTGCTGTTTGTTTTGCCCTTTTAAGAGGTGATGATAAACAAATATCTATTTTATCTAAATTTAACTTTATTCTTAAATCATTTGCTTCTTTTATTCCAACATCATTTAATTCAATATCTGTTGATCCTTGAAGCAGTCCTTTTTCATTCCAAGTTGTTTTACCATGTCTTACAACATATAATTTAATCATAGTAATACCTTCTTTCAATCTATATTACATATTCTATTATCTCTGCTGGTTTTACTTTTTCTATATTAACAACTGATTTAATCGCAAGCTGATGAAATACAAATATAACACAATCATATTTATCATATTTATCAATTATACTTTGAATTCTTTCTTTCAAATGTTGTTTTGATTCCCATTTTTCACTACCATTAATATGAATTCCATCCTTATTCACATATTCTTTATAATATTCTTTCATTTCTTTTACTTTATACATATATGATGTGTCTGGTTCCCACTCTCTTAAATCAGGTTCAATTTTTATATCTAATCCTATTTCTTTTGAAATAATAGCTGCCGTCTGAAGAGCTCTTGTATATGGTGATGAAACAATTATTGAAGCCTCTTTTAATCTTTTATCTTTGGACATATTAACTACATCACTTATATTGTTTTCTGATAGTGGTGCCAAATCATTTCCATGACCAATAAAATTATGTGAGTCACAATAACTATAATCTGCTTTACCATGTCTTATCATATAAATTTTCATACTTAACCTCCAGTTTTTTCTTTACGATAAATAGCATACATTTATTAAATGAAGGAACATCATCTATTATTTTTTCTTCTAATATTTCCAAATTATTTAATTGGATTTCTTTTTTCATTTCATCTATTTTTTTTACTCTACATGATGTACTCGCAACTATTATTTCTTTACTTGTATTTATATTTACTCTTTTTGTATCATCAAATGCTTTTTCTAAATCTGAATTTATTTCTAAAACACCATCACCCATAGAAATAATTAAAGCAATTCCGTTATCTTTTAAATGATCATAAATAAAATTATAAAATTTATTTCTATGTTCATCTAATGCAAACATATGGATTACTGCAACTGAATATATAAAATCAAATTTTTCATTTAATGAATTTTCAATTAAATCTAATTGTTTAAAATTATTTACATATTTATAATCAGTTAGCTCATTACACTTGTCTATTACAGCAAAAGAATAATCTACACCTAAAACATTATAACCATTATCAAGTAAGTAAATTGTATCTCTTCCTTCACCGCATCCTAATTCCAATATATTTGACTTTTTTGTAATTTTATATGTTTTTAAAGTATCAAGTACTTCTTTTGTTCTTTCAGAAGTTTCCCATAATGAATTATTTTCATAGGTTTGTCTATACCTTTTATCGTATGCTTTATAATAATCATTTTTCATATCTATTCCTCGATAGTAATGCTTTTAGCATTTAAATAATCACTAGAGTTAATATCACTTATCTTTTTATTTAATGATTTTGTACATTCTATAAAGCTCATTCTCACTTTATCTGGTACCATATTTACTTTCATTTCAATAATATCATTTATATCTATAAACTCAAGAATAAATTCACCCATATTTTTATATGCTGAATCATTAAATTCAGGTCCATCACCTGTACCTAATACTCCAGATACTTTATTAATCAATGAAAAGTACTGATTACCCTTTTCTGTTTTCAATGTTATTAATGGCTCATCTTTAATTAGTTTAATATTAAGACCTGTTTCTTCCTTTAGTTCACGAATTGTTGTTTCTTTAATATTTTCTTTTTCTTCTATCCCACCACCTGGAACAACATAATATTCTTTTCTTTCACCATTTATGTTTTTTATTCTATGTATTAATAATATTTTGCCATTTTCTATTAATAATCCACCTGCTCTATTTCTCATACCTATACTCCTTTTAAAAATTGTATCATAAAAAAGAAAAAAATAGCGAATAAATCACTATTTAATTTTAAATTACATTTTAGCATCCCATTTGCTTACTAAAATTTTATCCTTTGATAATATTTGTAATTGCTTTTCACTTAGATATTTTTTATTAATTGCTATTCTATGTACATAATTATTTATAAAATCATCTGTTGCAACATAATAACCATTATTACCATTTTTAGATCCCCAACTATTTTCAATCTTCCATTTATCTATTTTATTATCAATTATATTAACTCCTGTTATTATCATACAATGATAATTAGTAATACCATTGGTCATTAAAATAGAATTATTATCAAGTTTTAAATCTATTCCAAACAATTCACCATATCTTTCCATAGTATCAACCCATACACCATCAATTCTTTTTGATGTTGTCGAACAATAAAAATAAACTGGTTCTTTTGCTTTTAATGATTTTAATATTAAATTCTTAAATTCTTTAGATGGTAAATTTAATGTAGCATAATCATTTTTCCCTATTATTTTTGAACTTTCTTCCTCCTCATATACATTATTATATTTTATCTTTTCATCCTTATAAGAAATTACTTCTACGTATTCATCTTCTAAGTCAATACCAATATACTTATCATAAAATTCTTTAGGAGTTATATCCTTATCAATATGATATTTACCATCCTTATCAGTATATTCAAAGTTAAATTTTTCTTTTGGTATACCGTATACCCCCGCAATAACATTATAAGCCATTTGCATATATTTATCTTTTATTTGTTGATTATTTTCTTTCGAACTATTAAGTTCAATATAAAACTTTCTTAATAATCTTGATAATATTAAATTTAACTCATATGTATTTGATGATGCATAAGTTTCTTCAAATTCAGTTTTTGGAACAACACCATACTTTTCTATTAAATTTGCTAATTGTGTAAAATACCCACCATCACCTAAACCTGTTTCTAGTAAGTTTGATACATATCTATCATATAGATTCTTATTTTGTAATTTGTATTCTATTAATCTTTCTAAAAGAGTATTAAATCTTTCTAACTTATCATAAAAGGCAATATAACTAGCAGACAATTCAAAATTATTTAATTTACATTTTTCTATCACTTTTTCTCTCAAAATATTAAGACCTGCGAAAGCCCAACATCTTCCAGATACTTTTTGATCTGTAATACTATGAGTTTTAATTTCTATACTAAAATTGTAACTTGGTTTTGTTTCAGAATCTTGTACTAAATCAATAAGTTGAACCTTATTTAGTACTCTTTGCATAACTTTATTTGTTGATTTACTTTCATAACTTTCTTTATATTTGTTTATATCTTCTTTTTTTAACATAAATTATCCCTCCAATAAATTATTTTATAAATCTTTCCCAAATTTTTCTAATGACCTTTAATGATAAAGTAGATAATGTAAAACCAATTACTGGTACTAAAGAACTTAAGAAAATATTATCATAATTTCTAACTAAATATGAATATATAATAACAACTATATAAGTTAATACCATAATAAATATTTTTCTTGTTAAACTTGTTTCCCATTTTTTATCTAATTCTACTCTCTTATTTCTTTCTTTTATATTATTTATCTCTTCTTCTATTTTCATTCTTACACCTCATTTAAATTATATCATAATAAAAAGAAAAAATAGTAAAAAATTACTATTTTCTAAAACACTTATATTGTTAAAAAATTCATTATTAAATCTATTAATATATCTTTTTCTTTTGGATTAGATTGTGCGACTAAAAGTGTTAATGCCGTAAGTGTATTATTATCTATTATCCTATTACCATTTTTAAAAAGAATATCATAATAATTTAAAAAATATATAAATAAAGTTGCTGCTATTCTTTTATTACCATCTACAAATACATGATTTTTTACTATTAAATAAAGGAAATTAGCAGCTTTTTCCTCTATACTTTTATATACTTCATTATTATCAAATGTTTGATATATATTATCTATTATAGAAGATAATCCATTATTTCTTTCAAGTGCAAACAAATTACTTTCTTCATTAAATCTTAATGTATTTATTATATTCATACATTCTTTATAATTAATTTTATCTTTTGATATATTTCCTTTTATTTTTTTTACGGTTCTATGATCATAATCATCAAGTAAGTCAAGTGCTTTAGAATAATTGCTTATTACATTTAATATATCTTTTGCTTCATCACCATTTAAATTGTCATCTACTCTAGTTGCTATATCAATTAACTTAATTGTTTTTTCTAAATATTCAAGTCTTTTTTGATTAACTGCATAACCTTTTATCATATAATCTTTTAATACTTGATTAGCCCATTTTCTAAAAGCTACGCCTTGTGATGATTTAACTCTATAACCAACAGATATAATAACATCTAAATTATAATAATCTATCATATGAGTTTGAGTTTTACCTTCTATAGAACCATGTTTAGTGGTATTCGCAAATTTTGCGATAACCAATTCATTAGATAATTCCTCTTGTAATGCATTATTAATATGTTTTCTTATTGTTTTATAATCCCTTCCAAATAATTTTGCCATTTGTTCTGCATTTAACCACACAGTTTCATCTTTCATATTTACTTCTAATTTTACATTTTGATTTTCAAAAATTTTTATTTCATTTTCCATTTAAGTTTCCTCCTACATTTTTTTATTTACTAAAGCGTAATGTTTTGTTACTTTAGCCTAATTTTATTACAAAAATTCTTCTCCTTTCTTAATAAATTTTGTCTCCACTTAAATTAAAATTCACACTAATATTTCCTTATACTTGTAAGGTTAGACCATAATATATTTACATCATATATTGCAAACAAAAGTTTGTCAATACAATAAAAAGAAAAATAGTAAAAACTTACTATTCTTCTTTATAATCACACGCTGAACATTTTACTTTTCCATCTTTTGTAACTAGCATACTATTACATTCTGGACACTTCTTACCTGTAGGCATATCCCAATAAGCTTCTTTACATTTTGGAAAGTTAGAACAACCATAAAAAACTTTACCCTTTTTTGTTTTTCTTTCAACAATCTTATTACCACATTTAATACAATCGCAAACTTCTATAACTTTTTTCTCTTCTTTTTTAATATATTTACATTCTGGATAATTAGAACATGCTATAAATTCACCATATCTACCATTTCTTTTAACTAAATCTTTACCACATTCAGGACATACTTCTCCAGTCTTTTCAGGTTCTTTTTTCTCCATATTATCAAATGCATCTTTTACCATTGGTTCAAAATCCTCCCAAAATTTCTTTAATAATTCATTCCATACAACAGTTCCACTTGCAATATTATCTAAATCTTCTTCCATTTTTGCAGTATATTTTACATTAATTAAATCTTTGAAGAACTCTTGAAGTTTATTTGTTGTTTCTATTCCTATTTCAGTTGGAACAAACTTTTTATCTTTTTTATTTACATATCCTCTATCTACAATTGTACTTATAGTAGTTGCATATGTTGATGGTCTACCAATACCTAAACTTTCCATTTCTTTAATTAATGAACTTTCTGTATATCTTGCTGGTGGTTCTGTAAAGTGTTGTTTTGTCTCTACTTTATCAGTAATAAGATTATCAGATTTATATTTATCTAAATCAGGTAAAACCTTATCTTCACTCTTTTCAAATTCACTATATACTTTTAAGTAACCATCAAAAGTAATTACACTACCATTAACTTTAAATTTATAATCATTGTTATCAAGAATAACAGTTGTTAATTGTTGTTTTGCATCTTTCATTAAAGAAGCAAGTGCTCTAAAGTAAATAAGTCTATATAACTTATATTCATCATTAGTTAAATATTCTTTTACTGAATCTGGCGTTCTTGTAATACTTGTTGGTCTTATTGCTTCATGAGCATCTTGTACATTTTCTGTTTTCTTACTCTTTTTCACAAATCCAACATATTCTTTACCATAATTTACTTCAATATATTTTAAAGTATTTCCAACAAACTCATCTGATAATCTAATTGAATCAGTTCTCATATATGTAATTAAACCTACTGTTTCACTACCTATATTTATACCTTCATAAAGTTTTTGTGCAACACTCATAGTCTTTTTAGATGAGAAATTAATTTTGTTTACTGCATCTTGCTGCATTGTACTTGTTGTATAAGGTGGCTTACTAGCCTTATTCTTATTTTTCTTTTCAGTACTTTCTATTTTATAACTATTAGATAATTTATTTAATATATCTTTTACTTCAATTTCGTTTTTTATTTCTAATTTAGTATTTTCTTTATAACCAAATAAATTTGCATCAAATGATGGGAATATTGCTTTTATTGTCCAATATTCTTCTGGAATGAATTTTTCTATTTCTTTTTCTCTATCAACTATTAATTTAAGTGCAACTGATTGTACTCTTCCAGCACTTTTACCACCTGTTTTTGATTGCATTAATTTACTTAATCTAAATCCTATTATTCTATCTAATATTCTTCTTGTTTCTTGACTTCTTACCATAAGATCATCAATTTTTCTAGCATTTTTAAATGAATTAACAACTGCATTTTTAGTTATTTCATTAAATACTATTCTTTCATAATCTTTATCATCAATACCAAGAGCATCTTTTAAATGCCAACTAATCGCTTCTCCCTCACGGTCAGGGTCGGTTGCAAGATATACTTTTTCTGCATTTTTAACTTCTTTTTTTAGTTCTGCAATATCTTTTTTCTTTCCCTTGATTGGTTCATAATTTGGTTTAAAACCATCTTCAATATCTACACCAAAACCATATTTACCAGAAGTTGCCAAATCTCTAATATGTCCTTTTGATGATAATACTTTATAATCACTACCTAAATATTTTTCTATTGTTTTACTTTTAGCTGGTGATTCCACTATTACTAAATTTTTACTCATAAAATCAGTCCCTTCATATATTATATTATCTCTTTTTCCTAACAATTCCCCTATCTAATACATTTTTTACAGGTTTATATGTCATTCTATACTCATCAAACACACCAAATTCATTTATTTTCTCTAAATGTTCTTTTGTTGGATAACCTTTATGCTTTTTAAAATTATATTCTGGATACTTCTTATCTAGATCAATTAATATTCTATCTCTTGTTACTTTAGCAAGTATTGATGCAGCCGCTATTGTTACACTTTTAGCATCACCTTTTATTATTTTTAATACTGGTATATCAAGTGTTTTTATAGGCATAGCATCAGTTAATAAGTAATCTATTTTTACTTTTTTATTTGCTTCTTCATATGCTTTTATCATTGCTTTTCTGCTTGCTTCGTAAATATTTAATTCATCTATTTCTTTAGCAGATACGATTCCAATTCCATAAGTAACCGCATCTTTTATTATTATATCATATAATTGTTCTCTTTTTTTCTCTGTTAATTTTTTTGAATCATTTATTAAATCATTTTTATAACCTTTTGGAAAAACTACACATCCTGCGACAACTGGTCCAACTAGTGGCCCTCTTCCAGCTTCATCTGTTCCCGCTATAAAATTATATCCTTCTTTATATAAATTTTCTTCATATTCATACATATTATTCATCAAATGTTACCTTGCCTAAATGACCTTCATTTAAATCCCTTACTATTAAAGCAGATACTTTGTCATAATCTACTTCATTACCTCTTAATATGCATCCTCTTTTTCTTCCTATTACTTCATATGCATCTGTAAAATCTTCAAAATCTATATTTTCTAGGCCATATCTTTCTTTTAAATTTTCTTTATAATTAATAAACATATACTTTAATATATAACATGCAACTTCATCAATTGGAAGTATTTCCTCTTTAATTGCTGAAAAACATGCTAAATTTAATCCTACTTTTTCATCATCTATTTTTGGCCATAATATACCTGGTGAATCCATTAAATCAACATCTTTACTAATTCTTATCCAAGAAAGTTGTTTTGTTACACCTGGCTTATTACCAACTCCTACTACTTTTTTACCTGCAAGTCTATTAATTAAAGTTGACTTACCTACATTTGGAATACCAATTATAAGCGCTCTATAGTTTCTTTTCTTTAATCCTTTTGCTTCTCTTTTTTCATTTAATTCTTTTAATACTTCATCTGTTGCAGATTTTATTTTATCTACATTTTTGTTGCTAATTAAATCCACCAAAACAACTTTATATCCAAGACTTTCATAATACTTAATATGTTTATTTGTCTTATTTAAATCACATAAATCACTTTTAGTCATAATTAAAATTCTAGGTTTATTTTTTACTAAATCATCTATATCTTTTATTTTTGATGATATTGGTATTCTAGAATCAACCACTTCATATATTATATCTATTAAATCTATTTTTTCTTTTATTTGTCTTTTTGTTTTGGCCATGTGACCAGGGTACCAATTTATATTTGTTTTATTTTCATTCATTTCAATCAACTCACTTTTTTAAATCTATTTAAGTATAACATAAAAAAAACATATTTTAAACTAATATGCCCATTATAGTTAGTTTTATAGCCTTGAATAAAATGTAAGCATTAATTATCCATAACTTTCACACTAATATAGTAATTATAACTTAATTTTATATTTCTTCTTATTTTATATTGTTAAGAATTCCCTTATTTTTTAAAACATCTTCCAAATATTCATTTTTTTGAATTCTTAATAGTTCTTTAGGGTGATATTTTTTTATTATTTCATTCCAATTATATAAATTTATTTTTAATTTATCTGTAAAAACTTTATTATTACCTCTATCATAACATCTCTTTTCCAAAACTTCCTCACTATCCAAAGTTGGATATGCTAAATAGTATTCTATATTATTTTTTTCAAAAAAATCTAATAAATGCCAGTGCATTGATGTCAATACCACATCATATTTTTTTCTGGCTTCTATAATTGCTTTATAATAGTTATCTGGCCACTCAATATTTTCTGGTCTTTCTTTTTTACCTTTTCTTTGCTCATATGGTATATTTTCAAAACCAGTATTATCCCATCTATAATATCCTGATTCCATGTCTATAACATTATCATACTTATTTCCAAGAGTTGTTTTACCAATTGCTCCAAATCCCGCTACTATGATTCCCTTACTCATCCGAAATTCTCCTTTTTTCTATACATTTTATAATTCTAATTGCCTCTTTTCTATCAGAATCTTTTTCTCTCTCTGATAAGTTTTTATAATTTGTATTTATTTGTCTTGTCCATCTATTTACCAATTCCTTTGGTATAGTTAATGTTCCGTCATCGTTAACTATACATTTACTAAATAAATATTTTTGCCACCTTGACCATCTATCATGTTCAAATTCAGCTAATAATTCAATTATATCATCGTTTTTCATTGTTATTTTATTCATTGCAACCTCTTTTCTATTATGTATAAATTATATATATCAGTTTATATTTGTCTTATTTTCATTTATTTCAATCGACTCACTTTTTTAAATCTACTTAAGTATAACATAAAAAAGATAGATTTTATAGTTATCTATCCTAATTTTTAGATTTACACACATTAATTTCATTAACAAATTTGTTATTATTATATACTAATTTTGAATTTAATATATTTTCCTTATCATTTTCTTTCATATTTAGAAACAAATACATATTCAATCTTTCATCATAATAATCTAAATATTTATTATCTTTTTTTATCAATATAATTGAGCTAATATGTTCCACTTCTTAGCTATTTTTAATTTACATTTTAAAAAATATACAATTACATATAATTATTTATCTTTAAAACTTAAATCTGTTATACTATAACCCAGTTCTTTTAATTTATTATATACTATGCTTGGAGAAATTCCTAGCATAGTATTATAATCACCTTCAACTTTATCTATAAACAAAGATGCCTTGCCTAATGGAACAAATCCACAGCATTTAAATATTTTTTCTTCATTATTTACATACCATTTTATTTCTTCATCTGTTATTTTATTAAAATAAATATCAACCTTAGAACTTGAACATATAATTCTTTCTTTATATAAATCAATCAATGTTATTCCTGTATATGCCATGCATTTATTATTTGATAATTTTTTTAAATTTAAATATGCATCTTCTTTACTTTTTGGTTTTTCATATATTTTATTATTGCAATATATAATAGTATCTACAGAAATAATTATTGCTTTACCATCAATCTTTTTTCTAACTGATTTAGCTTTATTTAATGAGAGTTCCTCAACGTATTTATCTGGTAATATTTGATTACTTTTTTCTGGTACATCACTAGTAATAACATCATACTCTAGTCCTATCATATCAAATATATCTTGTCTTTGTTTTGAGCTTGAAGCCAATATTATTCTCATTTTATACATCCTTTACTATCCAATATTTATATTAAGTATAATTATATCACAAAAAAAGTAAATTTTATAATAATCTATCTATATTTTAATTTTGAACTATTACAAATTTCCATTATACTTATATATTTTTTTACTATAGGATTATAATCAACTCCAGACAAGTCTTTACTTTTTTTTTCAGTAATATATTTTGCTAAATACATACATTTAATTAAGAGTACATACTCTGACATAATTGAATTACACGTATTTAATATAATTACATCTTTATAATATTTAGGTAATTCATTAATTAATAATTTGTCTAGTTCAGTATTTAAATTAAAATAAATAGCTATATTATTGTTAGTAGTTGCTAATGTACTTCTTCCATGACAATATGAATACTTATCATGTATAATTGGTAACCCTATTCCAGATTCAACCATAGTAGATTCTAAAAATTTACTTGCTGCTGAGGTTTCTAATCCTGAAAATATTTCATAGGCAGTACAATTTACATCAAAACTATAATTATAAGAGTCGGTATTATCAATGAATCATTCTTTCTGATACTTCTAATTTATCTGATAATTCTTTAACATTATACTTTCATCCGTTTTCCAAATATTGAAGCATAAGTATAACGTTGGATATTTTTGACATTATCTTAAATTTCTTTCTTATTAAATTCAATATTTATGCAATTTTATATTAAAATAATATTACTAAATTTATTTTTTTCGTCAACAAATCATATTATATCATACGATTTTTGTTTTCTATAGTTGATGCACGTGATAACTAAAAAATAGTTTGCAATAACTATTTATATATTAGTACTCCTCTATCTTCTTTTGAATCTTCTTTCACTTCACACATATCAAGAAAATCATTATATTTTTTTATATGAGAGAATATATATGACAAAACTACTCCATTATCGTTTAAATTGAATTTACTTAATAAATTCTTATAATCTTTTTTATTTACATAATCAATAATATTAGATAAATATACTAAATCATATTTAGAATTTAAACTACTTACAAGAGTAAATATATCACCTTCATAAAAATTTAATTCAGTATTTTCAATATTTTTCCCTAATTTATAATAATTTTCATCTTTTAAATAACTTAATGATTTATATATAAAATCATTTGGCATTGCATCACTTTGAAATAATCTTGAACCAAATATTTCATACCAATCTGTATGACTAAATAATGCATCCCAATACTCTTTATATATACCATTCAAATATTTTCTTATATTTTCATAATATAAATCATCATAATATTCATCAAGTGTTGTTAATGGTGATTCTATAAATAATTTTACATAATCTTCTTTCTTTAATGCTTTAAGTGCCGCAAGTTTTAACATCAAATAATATTTTGGATATTTACTAATATCAAAACAATCAATTATTTTCTTTTCTGATGTAATTGATTCAATTATTTGATCCCCAGATGATATAACAGATAATATTCTTCTGCTATTTTTTAAATAATCCTTATATATACTTACATCTTCATTTTATATATAAATGAACTTGAATGAAATGTACTATTTCCATTTATATTACTTACCCTATTATCAATAATTTTTAATGATTCAGTAATATCGTCCATGCTTTTCACCCACTTATAGGCACATATTATACAAAACAATGTAAAATAAATCAAATTTATAGTTATCCATCCATTATTTTTTTAGTATTAATATAGTTTTTTACTAGTGGAATTCTTTTCTTATCTTTTTCTCTATTACTATTTTTTATAAAATCATAATAATCATAAATATCTTGAAGATAATATTCACCAAATTTCTCTATCTTGTTTGGCATCTTTTCATCAAGAATACATTCTACTTTATCATTTACTATATACCAACCATTTTCTTTTTGTACTAAATCATAGTTTTCTTTTAACTTTTTCAAACCTTTCTCAGTGACTGCAATATCTAAATCTGCAGCACTATCATATATTCCTCTTAAAACAAGTGAAGCACTTGATAAAATCCAGTACTCACTTTTTTCTATTTTTAAAGTACTAATTAATTTTTCTAATTCTTTTTTATTCACTATACCACCTCTATTAATTAACATAAATTGGTACCCTAGTCATATGGCAACTAATTATATTTTTCTATTACTTTAAACATTTCAAAAACAACCTTAGATTCATCATTAAAATTTGAGTCTATCTTTTTAAATATTTTATAATGTTCATTTCTATAATATTCTAGTGATTTATCTCCTTCTCCTTCAATAAAGGCAAGTTCTTCTGTTATATTTTTAAATTCAGTAATTATTACATTTTCTACTTCTATTAAACATGCATAAGTATTATCATCATGTAAAATAATGCTTCTTTCACTTATTTTTGGTAATGGTTCTTTATCTTCTATATACTCACTATACAGCGATGTAGTTGCTCTTTTATCACCACTTAATACTAAACTTATTAATTTTTCGTTATCAGAGCCAAACTTCCATTTAGAAATTTCTTTTTTCTTTAATAAATTTTCTTTTTGTAAATCATATTCAGCAAGTAAATAATGATATTTAGGTGACTGTGCAAGTAAATCACTTTTCTTAATATCATATAACATATTAATTTCATCAACACTAAATTCATCCAAAAATTTATTCAATTCTTCTCTATTTAGTTTTGAAATATTTATATCATGATAATATATTAATTTTTTTACTTCGTAAGTTAAATCATCTGGTAATTCATATTTTTTTGAAAAGTTTAAAAATATCTCACATGATTTTGTCCAATGATCATAAAAATGTCCAATATTATTCTCATCTTCTGAATAAGTATATGGCTTACCTATATCATGAAAAAGTGCGGTTAACCTTAAAATTATATTTTCTTTTACACCATCTATAACATGTAAAATATGATCATAAACATCATAAATATGCCATGGATTATTTTGATTAAACCCTTTTGATTTTCTTAGTTCTGGAATAATATTAAAAATATAATCTTCATTTTCTCTTATAAGAATACTTGGGTTATTAGATAATAATATATCAAATAATTTTTCCGAATTTTCATTCACTATTATCACCTATCTTCTATCAATTATATCGATTACTTCACCAATATACATCTTATGTACAGGATCATTTGAATAATATTTTTCCTTTATTTCTTCACTCATATTATCCATATTTAAATCTTGACTATATAATTTTTTACAAATAATAGTTAAAACGGCTTCTTTATATGTAACAAAGTTTTCATTATACTCTGCATTTAAACCAGTAAGTGATAATTTATCTATATCTTTTCCTGACTTACTACCTAAAATGCTTAAATCCTTCTTATATTCATCACTAAAAAAACTTAATGTAAAATATTCATTATTTTCAATAAATTCATATGTATATCTATTATGTCTTACATAAACTGTTACTACAGGCTTATTCCATATAGTTCCAAAGCCACCCCAACTTACAGTCATTTGATTAAAATTTCCTTTGTCACCCGATGTTAAAACAGCCCATTTTTTATCCAAATCATAAAATGGCATTAATTTGAAATTCTTTAAATCCATGTATATTACCTCTTTTCTAAATTTCATTTAATCCATCTAAAGCTTTTTTAGCATAATAATTATTTTGTTTTAATGGTAAGTTATATTTGTTAATAACATCTTTCATCTCTTCATCGCTTTTATAACACTTATCTATATAATTACATTTATCTTCTATTTCTATATAGATATGCTTATTATTAACGCATTCTATAACAAATTCATCATCTTTATTAGCATATACAAGTAAATGATCATTTATATTTATTAACTTTTCATAACCAAGTGCATTAAATAAATTTACTGCTTCTTCTATAGAATTTATTTTGCAATTAGTTTTCCCTTGTTTAGTAATATTTCCATTTTCATCATATTCTTTATATTTATATGTTATTTGTTTAGTTTCTTTATTTTCTTCTATTATATCTCTAATTAAAATAGTATGCTTTAATAATTCTAGCTTATCTTCAATGCTTTTATATTTTTTATCAATCATATAAATATCATTAACATCATAAACCTCTTTAAGTTCAAAATCATTTTCTTTTAATATTTTTAATAATTCTTCTATATTACAAGATACTTCTACAGTTATTTCTTTTTCAAATTTCATAAATACTCCCTTACTTTATTACAATACCATCTAAATTACATATATATACATTTGGTAATAATTCTTTTATATTCTTTAACATTTTTTCATCATTTTCATATGTTCTTCCAACTAATATTCCTTCTATGAAATTAGATGGTATACCAAAAAGAACAGCACTTTCCCTATCAGTAAAAAAATCATCTTTATTTTTTACATCAATTAAAAATCTATCACAATATTTATCTATAACAAAATCTTTTAATACTTCACTATCCATATTTCCAGATAAAATATCATTAACTAATAATTTTTTTATATATTTGTTATCACTATCAAATATAATACCTATTTGTACATTACCTGATGACAAACTTGGCATAAATCTTATTTCTTTTGTTTGTTCCATACGCCATCTTTGAAAACCACTTTTTTCTATTTTCTCATTTATATCTTTCATATCAGAATATGGTATAACTTCAGTTTTAGTTTCTTCATTATATAAATTTTTATATCTAATAGTTCCACCACTATAAAAATTAATATATTCATTTAAATCATAATCTTTTTTTAGATTCCATACTCCTACACTACTTGGATATTTTGTACCTCTTACTTTTTCTGTAAAGAAATTAGAAACAAGACCATTTTGAACAATCAATTTTAGTCCATTAAAATTTTCATATGTTCCATGAAGTAATGTACCTTTCTTTAATTTTACTTTATCTGATATATTATATTTTGGTTTATCTATCTTGAAATTATCTTTTGCTAAAAAATAATTTTCAATTTGAGAAAGCATTACATCCTTTGATTTTCCATTTAATATTTCGTTTGTTATTTTTATATACTCTTCTTTTTTCATAAATCCTCCTATATTTACTTTATTATACCATTTTTTTATACTAATGCATATTCTCTTGCTATTATTCTGTCATCACTACAATATTCAATTATATAATTATTTTCTTTTTTACATATTATTATTCCTATTGTCTTATCCTGTTCTATTTTTTTTAAATTATTATCTATATAATTCATATAAACCTGTATTTGACCAATATGCTCTTTTTTTAGCTCAGTTACTTTTAATTCTATAACTACATAACAATTGTACTCTATATTAAATAGTAATAAATATATATAATTATATCTATCCCCTATTTTTATTTTATATTCACTTCCAACAAAACAAAATGAATTACCTAATTCATTCATAAATGATTCAATATTTTCTAGTATCAGTTTTTTAAGTACTTTTTCTGATATCTCTTTGTAATTAAAATTATTTTTAATTAATATAGGATTCTTTACAAAATCAGTCACATAATATTCTTCATTATTAATTAATTTACTTTTAGTTTTTTCATCTAGTCTTTCATATTCATTTGTTTTTATCTTCTCTCTTAATTGCCTTTTAGAAAGATTATTTTTTATAGATATATTAATATAATAATTTAGTTTTCTTTCATCTTTTATAGATAATAACTCCGTATAATGACTCCATGATAATTTGGTCGCCATTGGCGACCATTTCTTATTACAAAACACTCTATAATATTGTCTGATTCTTCTTAATGTTCTCTCATTAAATTTTTTACCTACTTCATTAATTAATTTTAAAGAATATTCTTTTATTATATTTTCACCATAATTTTTCCCAGCCTCATCAAGTAATTTACCTACTTCGAAGTATGTAATAACTTTATTTCTTTCTTTTGAATAGTCCTTAACTCTATTATATATTTCATTATCAATTAGTTTATTTTTTATTTCATCATAATAATTTATAAAAATCACCTCTACTTCTTATATTCTCTCTTTCTAAAGTGAATTCCCCTAAAATATGAAAAAAAGCAATCAATTTTCTTGATCACTTAATATTTTATTTAAAAATTAAAATCTAAATATACATAATTGTTCATGTCATACGATAAATTTTTATCTATTTCTTTTTTTGCTTCTTTAATTATGCTTGATACTCTTCTTTTATTTACAAGTGGGTCAATATATCTAATTTTTGCGCCATGATGAACAAAATAAACATTTTTTGGTTTTTCTTTGCTTAATTTTATATTTTTAGCATTTTTCCATATATTAAATATTTCTTTATATTTAGAATTTTCTATTATTTCTATTATTTCTGACTCTTTCTTATTATATAAATCCTCTTTAGTTATTAATCCATCTTCATTTAATTTCTCTATAATATCCGCAATTAACTGCATTGAATATCTTGTTCTATCTTCTCTATATATAATAGATAACTTACTTGTTATTTTAACAAACTCTAAAGCAGTTTCTTTTGATTTAAATGATAATTCTAAAGTACCATCTTCATCTTTATCTAAAATAACATCATTATAAATTTTATTTATTTCATCTATATCTGATAATTTATATGTTAAAAGTGCATTAGAAAGTGAATATTCAAGTCTATCCGCTGATAATTTTGGAGTATCATTATCCGCAACTGGATATATATGATAATCTTCTACTTCTTCTAATTTTATATTGTCTCTCTTTAATAAGTCCATTATTTCTTTTGAGTTACTAATAATTTTACTTGTTAAATCTTCTGTTGACTCTTGAGTCATATAATCACCATTTAAAAAGTCAACACAATGTTTAAATGCTGGGGTTGCTATATCATGAAATAAGCCTGATAAAGTTTGCTTTTTATCATGAGTAAAATGCCATACTATTAAAGCAACTGCAACTGAATGATCTAAACTAGAAAAGAAGAATTCACTTTCAAACAAATCAGAATATATTGTACCACAAGTTACACTAATATATCTTTGTTTTAATAACTCTTTAGTTTCTATATAATCATTTAGCCATTCTGGAAAATTTGGTTCTAACACATTAAAATAATCTAATACTCTTTTATCAACACTATCTATATATTTCATAATTTTACCTCCATATCACTTATTATCCATCTAATATTACTTTTTGTGATTTTTCTTTCATCACATGCATCTATAAAAGCCTTAAAAATATTATTATGATTTTCATCTATTTTATATAAACTTTCAGGATGAAATCTAATACCAATATAAAAATGCTTAATTTCACTTTCTACAACATCAGGATAACCGTCCTCATCAACTGCTGTAACTTTTAATAATGGATAACTATCAAGTACGTTTTTATGTCTTGAGTTTACCCTAATATTGTCTTTTTTTATAATATTAAAAATTTTTGAATTTTTATCTATTATATTTATATTATGAACATATTGATCATTAGGTCTATTATGAAAATCAGGATTATTAACACATTTAATTGTTCCTCCTAATCCTCTTGCAATATTATTTTGACCAGCACAAATTCCAAGACAAGGAATGTCATTATCATAACAATATTTTGCTATAAAAGGTTCATACGCCTCACTTTCACTTCCACCTTGAAGTATGATTCCATCACATAATTTTATTTGTTCTATAATAACAGATTTATTAATTTTTTCATCATACTCCATAAAATTATCTGAAGAAAACATTATTTCATCATCTGGAGATAATATCCCAATTGCTAGAGCACCATTATCAAATATTGCTTGTTTAACTTCATCACGAATTAATGAATCAGTTCTAGAATCATTACTCTTTTTGTGTTTAGAAACAATACCAATCACAATATTACTCATATTAACATCTTTCTCCATTCTTAAAGTATTTTTTAGATTCTTCTTCACTAAAGTCATATCCACAAGAAATTAATCCTTTTTTTATTACATCTATATATCTATCACTTGGTTCATTTAATATTTCATCTAATTTTTTACTGGATGTAAATGTTAAAACGGGTAAATTATCCTCATAGCCAGCTAAAACAACAGCATCATATAATTTTCCCTCTTGTTTTAATACACTTTTAAATTGACTCATTTTAATTTTATAAATTCTTCCATAACTTTTCCCATCATTCATATAATCTAAAAAAGCCATACCCCCTGTCCATCTTTTACTTTCTCCAGCAAAATAAATTGGACAATTATATATGTATTTTTTAGATTCTAATGGTTCAGATTTATCTTCACATCCTTCACTTGAACTATATATTCCAGAATTATCTCCTTTAATATATAACATAAATCTATCATAATTAATATTTGAGCCATAACAACCATACCACACATAATCATTATCATTATATTTTTTTAATTCTTCATCTTTTACTATTTTCATATTTTTTCCTCCATATTACTTATTATCCATTTTATATCCTCGATAGATTTATCTACATTAAATGATCCATTACCAATAGGATAAAATACTGAATAAAAATTAAAATCTTTATTGTTTATTTTCTTCACACATAACTTTTTTCTAACATTTGAAACAGATATTTTTTCATCAAGCACAATAGAACTTACCTGATTACCAAAAAGTATTATTACTTTTGGATTTACAATTTCCATCTCTTTTTTAAATAAATTTAAGTACTCCTTATATACCTTATCAGGGAGAGGTCTTGCATCTATTTGTGTACATTTGCCCAAATTAGTTATAAAAACTTTATGTTTTTTTACATTTTCATATACTTTGTTTGCAAAATCTATAGTCCATTCTTTTCCTTTAATACTTCTAATTTTTTCATATACATCATCATCTAATAATCCAACATTATAAAATAATGTCCATATATTTTTTGTTCCTATTCAAGGCGATTTTAATCCTTTCCAATTTTTACTTGATGCAATATTTCTTCCCGTTGGATTCATAAATACAAATGCAATATCAGGGTTTATACACTCTCCACCATTATATATAGAATCAAGTTCTTTAGCACCATATTTTAATTGCAGCCTATCATAATCCTTCTTTAAATCTTCTAACTTCATTTCTAACCTCTTACTTTAAATCATCAAATTCTAAATTTTCAATACTTATAACTTTATCATTACTATCAAACACTAGTTTAAATACCTCTGGAGCAGATATTTTTTTATCAAATACAACTTTATCATTAAATGAAAAAGTAATATTTCTATCAGCATTAACACTAATTAATTTACAGTATTTAAGTAAGTAATATATTATTGCATATCCATGAGAAAATATAGCAATTCTTTTACCTTTATTATTTTTTATAATTTCACTTATTACTTCATCCATTCTTTTTCTTACATCTTTTTGACTTTCTCCACCTACTGTTTTAAAATTTTCATCTAAAAATTGTTTAGTAAACCAATCTGGATAAATATCATCATTAGGTCTACCTCTTCTTCTTTCATCTAGTCTATTATCCAAATTTATTTTTAAATTTTGTTTTTCAAGTAAGTATTTAGCAGTTTCTAGAGTTCTAACTAACACACTTGCATATACTATATCAATATTTTGAAGTTCTTTTTCATTAGATAAAATCTCTGCTCTTCTCTCACCTTCAATAGATAAAATGAGTTTTTCATTTTTAATTTGTTCACTATCACTTGTATTATAATTTTCTACAATATCTTTTATATCATATTTTATAGAATGTCTTATTAAGTACAATGTTGTATTTTGCATATTTCTCACCTACTATAAGTTAATTATATCAAAAAAAAGATAATACTAAAATAGTATTATTCATTTATATTTTCCATTCTTTGTTATCCATTAATAAAATATATTTTAAATCTAACTTATTTGAAAAGGATTCTACTCCTTTAAATATTTTTTTAGTGAAATAATATTCATTTATTTCTTTTAAATTAACTTCACCATCCGTAATAAAATTTATTTTAAGATTGTTATTTTCTATAGTTATATCAATATCATTCACATGACTATATTCTTTATTACCTTTAACCTTTTTTCCATAATATGAAAGTCTTTCTTTTGTCATATCAAGTTTATCTGCAAATATCAATATTATTCCATATAAATTATCTGTTTCAAAGCCATCACTATGATTCTTAATTGCATCAAGTATTAAATTAATATCATCAAATTTTATATCATTATTAATAAAATAATCTTTTGCAAATAAATAACTTCTGTATGCATGATTTTCTTTTCCCAAAATAGCACCTGTATCATGAAGTATACATGCTATCTTTTCTTTATAAATAAATTCTTCATCAAATTCTAATTTATTTAGTACATTATCTATTATTTTTTCTACTCTTTTTATATGATTTAAATCATGATATGCCCATCCACCAGTTTTATCTTCAAACTTTCTTATATTTTCATACCTATCTATTATTTTTTTATCATTAATTATTTTTTCATATATTTCTTTAAACATTATTATCACCTTGTAATTAATAATATTCATTCATATTATAATAATTACTTTAGATTAAAAAAAAGCAAACATAATTGTTTACTTTAATTAATTAAAATATCAACATTTCCAGTAAAATCATTTGTATCAATAACAAAATAATTACTACCACTTTTTACATTAAAATCAAATTCATATAAACCACTATCTTTAGTCAATATTTTTTCTTCTTCATTTAAATTCATTTTTATAGTTATTTCACCTGATACTTTTTCAAGATATATTTTTATATGAATATTATCTTCATCTCTATTTAAAGTAGTACCACCAAAAATAGTTTCTTTTTTACTAGATTTTTCGTAATTTGACACATAAGTTCCAGTATAATGATCTATACCAAAACTTCTTTTACCTATTAAATCATTATCCTTAGTAAGAATTTCATCGCCAAACTTTTTACTTGCATCATCAAAAGTTTTTATTACTCTATCTTTTGAACAACCAGTTAAAAATATAGTGCAAATTATAACAAATGTAACTATTATAAACTTTTTCATATTATCTTTCTCTTATAATATTCTTACTAGCAAAATATGTTAATAAGAAATATCCACCATATATTAAAACTAAAAATATAAATGTCATAGTAATTGATGAAGTAAGACCACTAATACCCATAGTTCCAAGTATTTTTTTTGCAAATTTTATACCAAATATTGAATGAACTATAGCAAGTGATAAAGGAATCATAAAGAATATAAATATTTGATTAAATAATGCTTTATTGATCATTTTTTCATCTGCGCCTAATTTTCTAATCATTTTATATCTCTCTTTATTATCTGTTGATTCAGATAATTCTTTTAAAGCAAGTATTGCAGCACTTGATATTAAGAATATTATTCCTAAATATAAACCAATAAATGTAACAAGCGCGCCAAGTCCTATTGATGACTCTAACATATCAATTTTTGTATTATATGAAACTAAATTAGTTTTATTATATGTATTCTCTAAATTATTTATTAATGAATTAATTTTTTGTTTTTCAACTTTTGTATTCGCATTATAATTAGCAAGTAAAATTTCCTTTTTAGGCATATTTTCATTAACAACATTATCAGGTACTACAATAATTCCACTATTTAAATGCTGCGCACCAACATCTACAAATCCATATTTGCATTCACTATATTTTGGAGTAAGAACATTATCATTTACTGTAATTATTGAGTTTTTATTTAATGCCTTATTTCTAATATCTATCATTGAATTGTAATCAGCAATAACAATATATTCATTTTCTTTTAATGTATATGTTTTATTACCATATAATTTAGCAACTTTATTATAATCACTAATACTCATTATATTTTCTTTAGTAAAAAAATTCATAAGAGGAAATTTTTCTTTTACTTCTTCATATGCATCACCTAATGTATCCTGAAGAGTTAAATTAGTCTTATAATAATAAACTATAAGCATATCTTTAAAATTATTTTTATCAATATTATTATTTTTTAATGTTTCTAAAATATCAATCTTTGTATCCGCAATAATTTCATCATTTAATTCATAATCCTTTATAAAATCATCTGTTACATTTCTATCTTTTATAATTTCTACATCAACTTTAGATAATTCATCAATATTACCAGTAAGCGAATTCTTAATTGATAAACAGCTTGATAAAAAACATATTGTTATAAAAAGCATTAAACATATTATTGTACTTGAAAATACAGTGGTATTAATCTTGCTACTAACTTGTCTTAATGTAAAACTATTTAATCCTTTATAATATAAACCTTTCATATTCATTACTATTTTTAATATAAGACCTGATAATGACCAAAATATTAAAAATGTAGATAAAGCTCCTAAAACAATTGGAATATATAGACTAGTTATATCACCACTTAATTTACTATCACTTGTAACAAAGTAATATGAATAAATAAGCATAGCACATGCGATTATAAATATAATCATGCAAAGAATAGGATTCTTTAATTTTATTTTTTCAGTCTTTTTACTTGAATTAATTAAATCAATAAGTTTACATTTACTAACACTTATTGTATTAAATATCATAACAATTAAATACATAATTCCAAAATATATTAAACATTTAAGTGCAGCACTTGATGAAAATATAAATCTAAAATTAGTCATATCTGCTTCAAATAAATTTGCGACTAATAAACTCATTAATTCTGATAAGAAAAATCCAAGTAAAAGTCCAACACCTAAAGATAAAATACCTATTATAAGTGTTTCAAAAAATAGTATTAAAGATATTTTTCTTTTACTCATTCCAAGTGTTAAATATATACCAAATTCTTTATTTCTTCTTTTTATTAAAAATCTAGATGCATAAATAATTAGAAAACCTAATATAAAGGATATAAATACACTAACTGATGAAAGTAATTGATTCATAAGATTTATTATTTCTAAAGTATTACTAGATACTTTCATCATTACTGTTTGGCTTTCTATTGAATTAAATACATAAAATATAGCAACACCTAAAACTAAAGTTAGAAAATAGATGGCATAGTCTTTAATACTTTTTTGTATATTTTTTATTGAAAGTTTAAAGAGCATCGTTTAAGTCACCACCTAAAAGAGTTACTACATCAATTATTTCATCAAAGAATTCTTTTCTTGTTTCATCACCCTTATTAATTTCATTAAATATTTTGCCATCCTTTATAAATATTACTCTATCTGCATAACTTGCGGTAAATGCATCATGCGTAACCATTAATATAGTTGCAGAAAGTTCTTTGTTTAAAAATTTAAATTTTTCAAGTAACATTTTTGATGATTTAGAATCAAGTGCACCTGTTGGTTCATCTGCCAAAATTAATTTTGGATTTGTCACTATTGCTCTTGCACTCGCTACCCTTTGTTTTTGTCCACCACTTAACTCATATGGATATTTATTTAATATTTTTTCTATATCAAGTTCTCTTGCTACTTTTTTAACTCTATCATCTATTTCTTTAGAATTAACATTTTGAATAGATAAAGAAAGTGCTATATTCTCATATGATGTTAATGTATCTAATAAATTAAAATCCTGAAATATGAAACCAAGTTTCTCCCTTCTAAATTTATTTAAATTATTTCCTTTTAATTTAGTAATATCAGTGTTACCTACAAATATATGACCTGATGATACTTTATCAATTGTAGATATACAATTTAAAAGTGTTGTTTTTCCTGAGCCAGATGCTCCCATTATTGCAATAAATTCACCCTTATCTACAGAAAATGAAATGTTATCAATTGCCTTTGTAAGACTTAATTTATTACCATAATACTTTTCAATTTTTTCTATTTTTAAAATATTTTCCATAAAATCATTCCCTTCTACATCTCATTTTAGTAGATAAATAAATTATTGTCGTTTGTTTTGTATTACCTAATATTACAATTTTGTAAGTTAGTTATCTATTTTGTAATAATCATTATTTCCAAATATAATTTTAACTATAGTGTATTCATTTTTTTCTGATTCAATTAATATTTTGTGACCTAATTTATCACATAATCTTTTTGCTATATAAAGTCCCATTCCAGTTGATTTTGATAAATTTCTACCATTTTCTCCTGTAAATGATTTTTTAAATACATTCTTTATATCTTTTTTATTTATTCCTATTCCATTATCATAAATACTCAAAATTGTTTTATCATTTTCTTTTAATGATTCTATTTTTATAATTGAGTCATTATCTTTTTTATATTTTATACTATTGTTTATAATTTGATTTAATATAAACTCAAGCCATTTTGAATCTGTTAAGACCTTATTTTCTTTTATATTTGTTTCTATATTTATATTGTTTAAAAGTAATTCATCCTTATTTTTCAAAATAACATCTTTTATAATTTTGTCTAAATTATTTTCTTTTATAATATAATCATTTTCTGCATAATTACTTCTAACATAATATAAAACTTGATCTACATAATCATTTAATTTTTTTACTTCATTAATATAAGTGTTATTTAATTCTTTATGATTGTGACTCATTAATACTAAACTTGATATTGGTATTTTTACTTCATGAATCCACATTTCAATATAATCTTTAAAGTCTTCTATGTTTGATAAATATTCATTAACATTTTCTATCATTGATTTATCAGTTTCATAAATAGTATCATACAATATTTTTCCCTCATAAAATGATGGTCTACTCATCATTTCTAATATTAAATATTTTTTATCTAATTCTTCTAGTTTTTGACTTAAAGAAGTATAAAAATTTTTCTTTCTAAAATAATCTATCATTAATAATAAAATGTTTTCTGTTATTAATAAAAATGTAACTACCATAATTAAACTAAAGCGCACTTTAAACGCAAGTAATAATAAAATTATTATAGATATACATATTAGATTTACGATTATAAAATATACTTTGTCTTTTAAATATTCACTTAATTTCATAGTAATATATACCCTTGTCCTTTTCTTGTTTCTATTATATTTTCATAACCAAAATTTGATAATTTACTTCTAAGTCTACTTATATTAACTGTTAATGCATTGTCATTTATATATTCTTCATTATTCCATAAATATGTCATAAGTTCATCACGAGATACTATTTTTTCTTTATTGTTTAATAAATATGAAAATATTATCATTTCATTTTTAGTAAGAACTAATACTTTATCATCTTTTTTTAATTCCGATTTATTTAAATCAACTATTATATCTTTATATTTTAGTGCATTATTATTTTGATTAATTCTTTTAAATATATTTTGAATTCTTAAAAGTAATATAGTTGGATTATATGGTTTTGTTATATAATCATCTGCGCCATATGTTATTGATAATGCTTCATCTATTTCTCCTGATTTACTTGTAACCATAATTACAGGAACACTACTTTCTTTTCTTATTTCTTTTAATAAAAGTTCTCCATTAAGATATGGAATATTTATATCTAAAAGTATTAAATCAGGATTATATTTAAATATTTCTTCTTTTGCTTTTTTAAAATTTTTAACACTTTCTACTAAATATGATGAATTTTTAAGTAATTCACTAAGTTCATCCTTAATTACTTCATCATCTTCTACAATCATGATTTTTTTCATTTTTTTGTCTCCCTTAAATATTATTATACTATATTTTTATATAATTAAATCTTACAATATTGTAAGAAATAGATATTTATTATCACGAACTTGAATAAATTTAAATATAATATATTGAAGGGAGAGATATATTATGTATTATCAATATCCATACCCATATCAAGGTTATGGTTACCAGCAAAATAATGGCGGTTATGGTTTTGTTTGGGGTATTATTATAGTAGTATTTATAATTTTCTTATTATTCTGGGGTTTTGGCGCAGTTAATAAAGGATGCAACTAACAAATTATACTCTCCATTTTTAGCATATGAAAACAAGCCTTAAAAAGCTTGTTTTATTAATTTTTTGTTAACTTTTTTATTGATAATTAAACATTTGTTTGTTATAATTAGTTTGGATACGTTTGAAATATCAGATGTTTTACCTTTTGGAACCTCATCAGGGGGTTACGAAAGGAGAGTGATATTATGTCTAAGAAAGAAAAATCTTTGCATAGAATAATTAGACTCCTTATACTAGTAATTATTTTGTTAATTCTTTTATAAGAAAAAGACATCTGATTTAAGCTAATGCTTATTTCAGATGATATCCCAAGGGATTACATTTGATTCGCACAATCAAACGTATCCTTTTTTATTTTATGAAGTTTCCTTCATCTGTATTCATAATATCATATTTTTTTATTTTTTTCAATAAACCCTTTACATTTTATAAAGAAATCAACTTGATCCTGATTAAGAGTTTTATTTTTTACCATTTCTTCTAACTCTTGCATACTAAAATATTTTACTAAAGTTAATTCTTCTTTTTGGATATTTAAATCAGCAATATCTAAATCTGCTTTTACATAATACATTTTATAACAATCTTTGCCATCGCAACCAGAATCAAATTCAGTTATATCATATTTACTAATATCTATACCAAGTTCTTCTTTTACCTCTGTAATAATTCCTTCATATGGAGTTTCACCAGACTTTGGATGACCACCAGTTACACCATAATCTCCACCCTTTTCTGGTACTCTTCTTTGCATTAAAAATTTACCATCGCTATTTTCTATTGCAATCATAACAACCATTGGATAATATCCTTTTGGTATTTCATCACCTTTATAATAAGTTAATTCTGTCTTATTACCAAATTCATCATATAAATCTCTTAATTCTCTCATAATTTTTACCCTTCTTTTATTCTATTATATAACAATTTTATAAGAAAATAAATATTGATAATATAGCAAAAAACATCTGATTTAAGTTAAACCTATTTCAGATGTTTTTATTTATTTTATACATTTAGTTCGATTTTGTTTATTAAATAATTTTCTTCTATTTCATTCAATACTAATTCATCAATAAACAAAGTTGCTTTAAAATCTTGAATCATAGAATTAATTGCTTCCTTCAAATTCTTATTCAAACTCAAGTCTAATAATTTAACTTCAGTTTTAAGAGATAAATTATTATTAGATTTTTCACCTCTTATTTTACTTATAATTTCAATTATAATGTCTCCGGTATTTATCTCATCTTCAAAGTCATATTCTAATTGTTCTATTTTTGTTAAATGAATAGATTTTTCTTTAGAAAATAATTCTTGATATATTTCTTCAGTAATAAACGGAAAATATATACTAAAATATTGAAGTAATTTATAAAGAATTATATAAATAGTCTTTTGTCCTGAATATCTTGCTCCTTCACCAAATTCTTCTGGTCTATATAATCTATGTTTTACAATTTCTATATAGTTGTCACAAAAATCCCAGAAAAATCTTTCAAGAGCATTTAAAGCAAGACCAACCTCATAATCATCTAAGTACTTTATAAAAGTTTCTTCCATTTTCTTATATTTACCTAATATATATCTATCAATATATTCAAAATCATTAAATTCTTTATCTTTAAAATCAGTTAAATGCATTTCAATAAATTTAGAAACATTCCAAATTTTATTAACTAATTTTTTACCACGAAGTAATGTTTCATCACTATATACTATATCAGTACCTAATCTACCAGTACCAGCCCAATATCTTAAAACATCCGCAGAATATTGTTTTATAGCATCCATAGGTTCAATTTTACTGTTACCTTTTGATTTACTAATTTTTTCACCTTTACTTGCCATAACAAATCCTGAAATCATTACATTATCCCATGGTCTTGTTCCAAAGTGATAGAATGATTTAACTATTGTATAAAAATCCCAGGTCCTAATTATTTCAGATGCATTTGTTCTCAAACTCATTGGTTTTAAGAAAGATTCATAATTATCTTTTTCTCCATATTTCATATTAATCATAGGTGTTAAAGATGAAGTTGCCCAAGTATCCATAACATCAGTTTCTGGTACAAATTCAGTACATCCACATTTTGAACATTTATTAGTTTTTGGCTTATCAGATAATGGATTTACAGGTAAATCTTCAACACTAGCGAAAACAGGTTCACCGCATTTTTTACAATACCAAACTGGGAATGGTACTCCAAAATATCTTTGCCTTGATATACACCAGTCCCACATAATATTCTCAACCCATTCATTATATCTATTATGCATATGATCAGGATGCCATTTAATCTCATTACCTATTCTAATAAAATCATCTTTATGACTCATAGTATCAATAAACCATTGCTTCATTACAGAGTATTCAACTTCTTTACCGCATCTTTCATGTATCCCTACTTCGTGTTCTAATTCTTCAATTTTTACTATAAACCCACCCTCTTGTAAATCTTCAACTATTTGTTTTCTTGCTTCTTTAATTTTCATTCCACCATAATTAGGTACTGAATCAATTATTCTACCATTATTGGTGAAAATGTATTTTAAAGGTAGATTATATTTCTTCCACCATTCAATATCAGTTTGATCTCCGAAAGTACAGCACATAACTACACCAGTACCTTTACAAGCATCAACTTTTTCATCAGCCATAATTGGAACTTCTATATTGATAATTGGAATACATGCAGTTTTACCAATTAGATGTTTATTTTTCTCATCATTAGGATTAACAAATACTGAAACAATAGCAGGTAATAATTCAGGTCTTGTTGTTGCGATTATAAACTCTTCCTGTGTTTCTTTTGTTTTAAATTTAATATAATTAAATGTTGTTTTAATAGTTTTTGTTTCAAGTTCTGCCTGTGCGATAGATGTTAAACATTCATTACACCATAACGTTGGACTCTCTTTATGATAACAATATCCCTTATCAATTAAATCTAAAAACGATCTTTGACTTATTTTAATTGTTGAAGGACTTACTGTCTTATAATGAATATTCCAGTCAGTACTAACACCCATTTTACTGAATAAATCTTGAAATTCTGCTTCATATTTATCAGTAGTTTTATAACATAATTTTGAAAATTCTTCCCTTCCAATTTCATGTGCTTTTTTCCCTTGTTCTTTTTCTACTAATCTTTCACTTGGAAGTCCATTATCATCAAATCCAAATGGATAGAAAATATTATATCCCCTTAATCTTTTATATCTAGCAATCATTTCTGTTTGTGAATATGAGAATATATGACCAATGTGAATTTTACCGTTAACTGTTGGTGGAGGTGTATCTATAGAAAATACCTCTCTTTCATCAATATTAAAATCATATATTCCATTATCTTTCCAATAATTTAACCATTTTTCTTCCTTTTCTTTTGCATTATATTTTTTATCTAACATATTAATCACCCTTTCTTTTATAAAATATAACAATAATTAATATCTAGACTCGAAAGTAATCCTTTCTATATAATTTTTTCATTTTAATTATCTCCTTTTCATAAAAAAAGACTAGTTATCCCGTAAAGGACGAACTAGTCGTGGTACCACCTTAATTTAATAGTATTTCTACTATCCTCTTAGTCTTAATGCGACTAACAATATATCTTACTACTATTTCAGATATATAACTCCCAAGCTACCTTCAAATACTTTTCACTAAGAAAGGCTTTCAGCCGGTGACCTTTCATTTCTAATAGTTACTAAACTATTTTACTCCTCTTGTTCTTCATTTTTTAATATGAATTGATTATAACACTTTTATATTTTTGTGTCAAAATACATTATTTTCTATATGATTTATAAACTGGCTTTTTTTGATAAATAAATTTAGATTCATAATCTGGTAATTCAAGATTATTTTCATCATCTTTTGCCTCATAAAAATGTACAGATTCTAATGTGTGATGACCAATCTTTTCACTCATTTTACTTCCAAATAATAAATATTCGTCAGTAAATTTAGTTGTCATAAGTGCATCATCATGTATATATTTACTTCTTGTTATGTTCCATGTATTATCAAAATTATATCTTTTTCCATCAATTATAATACTATTCCAGGCATGGGCACTACCATAATTTGTTTCAACGGGTAACCTAAATTCATCATTATTAAGTAATAAAGTTGATAAATTAGATATTCCAATACATAAACCATTTTGATTATTTAAAACAGTCTCAACTAAACCACTTTTTAATCTATATTTATCATACTCTGGAAAATCTGGTGTAACATATATTCCTTTTGAACCCTCTGATTCTTTACTATAAATATATTGTGTTCTACTTTGAATATAGTCGGAAATAAACATCACAAGTTCTTTCGCTTCTTTAATATTATATTTACTTAATTCTTTTATTTTGTTTAGTATAATTTTATAATTTTCAAAAGAAATTTCTTTATTTCCATTCTTACTAACATAATTATTAAAATCTAATTTATCATTGTAAAATTTAAAACTATAAACTTTAACCATATCATTAAATTTAATTCCCCACATTAAATAATTTAAAGGAATTGTTAAATCAATATTATTTAATTTCGTCAAATCAATATAATCTCTATTAATTAATAATCCATCATGTACTAATATGCACTCATTATTTATCGGTTCAGTTAATATTTTATCAACGTACTTAACACATTCATAATCATAAAATTTAATTTTTATCTCATTTTTTTGATTAATTAATTCTTTAAACAAATCAAAATTCAAAGACAAATCTTCTTTAGAAATTAATATTGAATTAATATCTTTTATATTAATATTTTTTTCTAAAATATCTTTATATGAGTAATCGTATTCGTAAATCATACGACTACATGTTCCACCTTTTGGCATTGGTGGCGGATTTATCATATTATTACCTCCTTTATTTTAATATAAAAAGCCACAAATAAAAACTATTCGTGACTCCAAATATTTGTGTAGGCTCTTCACCCGGGATAGCTCACAATTAATGCTTATATCCCCTCACTTGAGTTAATAGTATACACTTTTTATTAAATTTGTCAATTATATATTTTATCAATTTTTAATACAAAACATATAAATAATTATATTCATTACCTTTTCTTAATTTCTTCTTTTATAAACTTAATAAAATCTTCAATATTCATAGATATATTTTCTTCACTATTATATTTTTTAAAACTTATTAAATTATTATCTCGCTCTTTATCGCCAATTATTACATTTATTGGATTTTTCATCTTATTACTATTCATTATCTTCTTATTAAATCTTTCATTACTATTATCATATTCTACTCTAATATCTTCTTCATTTAATAAGTAAAATATTTTTTTACAATATTCATCATGATATTTAACATTTACAGGAATTATATTAACTTGTACTGGAGAAAGCCATATTGGTAAAACACCTTTAAATTGTTCAAGTATTAAAGCCAAAAATCTTTCATAAGAACCTAAGACTGCTCTATGAACCATAACTGGATGCTTTTTTTCACCATTTTCATCTATATAGTTTAAATCAAATCTCTTTGGAGTTGCAAAATCTACCTGAACAGTTGGTATTTGTATTTCTCTACCTAAAGCATCTTTAAACATAAAGTCTAATTTAGGACCATAAAGTGCAGCCTCTCCTTCACATTTTTTAGCATTAAGATTAAGCTCATCAGATACTTCTTCAAGCATTTTTTCGCATAGTTCCCAATCTTTAGAATCACCAATATATTTTTCTGGATGAGAATAATCTCTAACTGATAATGAAACCCAAACATCATTCCAAAGTCCCATTCTAGAATAAAAATCACGAATTAAGTTACACATATTTATTATTTCTTCTTTTACTTGATCTACTCTACAAAATGAATGACCATCCTCAATAGTAATTGCATACACTCTCGACAAACTATTACCTACCGCACCTTGAAGTTCTGCTCTATATTGTTTATCTGATTCCATATATCTAATTGGTAAATCCTTATAACTTCTTATTTTTGATGCATATATTTGAGTATGATGTGGACATTGAACTGGTTTTAAAACAAAATTATGTCCTTTGGGTGAACTTACTCTAAATAATTCATCATCAAATTTTTTAGCATGACCAGAAGTTTCAAATAATGAAATATCTGAAAGGGATGGACAGCTTACCTTTTGAAATCCATATTTTCTGCATAACTTTTCTATTTCTTTTTGAAGTTCATCCTTTACAATAGTCCCTCTTGGAGTATAAAGTGGAAGTCCTGGACCTACATAATCAGAAAAACAAAATAAATCTAAATCCTGTCCAATCTTTCTATGATCATTTTCTTTTAATTCTTCTCTATTCTTTATATAATCTTCAATTTCTTGTTTGTTATTAAATGCCTTACCTGAAATTCTATTAATCATTTCATTATTTTTATCACCTTTATAATAAACTCCACTAATTCTTATTAATTTAACAAAACAATCTTTATCTAATTTATTTATTTTTTCTTCTAAATTATTAAAATCATTTTCACTTACCTTTTCATCACATTTAAATTCATAATAAAATTCATTTTCATCAAAATATTTACTATCTAAATTAACATTAGTATATTCATTTTTTATAACACGTTCTAAAAGTAGAACTGCTTTTTCATTTAACATATTATTACCTTCTTTCATTTTTTTACTTTTGATTGGGAGTTTATCGTGTCACTTTTCGTATCCGTCATTTTTATTCACCTCCATAAACAAAAAAAGAATGATACCACTTCTAGGAGCCTATGAGGCGGTACCATCCTTTATTTTACTTAATTATTTTAACCGATATTATCGGGCATCTCCTTTCGGAGCGCAACTAATAGGTAGTAATTATTAAAATTATTTGTTATCTTCCACCAAACGATAACTCTCTTTAAAATAATTATTTAATAATCTTGTCCTATATTATTGTTTTTATCTAAAAAAATTATATCATAATTTTCTATAAACAAAAAGCCTATTACATTGATTGTAATAGACTTATTTAAATATATTATTTCTATATTTAAAGTATATCAAAACAATCAATATTACTAATTGATTTATTTTTTGTAGTATAAATTGTCGTAACTAATTGATTGTTTAACATAATTCTTCTCCCTTTCAAAAGTAACTAAAGTATAATACTTTAGTTTTATTTTGTCAAGTTTTATCTTGAAATCATAAGATTACTTGACGAATACCTTCTTATTCCTTTATTAAATACTAAATGAGATATCTGATTTATCATAATTGTAAATAATATTACAATTATAAAATAATATATATTAAAATTCATAATTATATTAACTGGTAAAAATACTGCAAATCCTACTGGTAAAACAGTATACATTAATACTCTTATAAATTTACTAAATATTGTGTCTGGATATATGGAAAAAGATATAAATGCTCCTAGCAAACTATTTGCAAAATCATCGCTTCTTGTAATCCAAAAAGCAAGACTATTTAATATTACTGCAAACGCTTTCACTATACTTCCTCCTATTATAGAAAAAAGTAAGCATAATAATATTGATTTAGGATAGAAAATTAAACATAGTACAAGACCATATAGAAAATCACCTATTGCTGATACTCTAGAATAAGATGAAATTACACTATAATATAAATTTCTAGGTGTAACTAAATATTGATCTAATCCACCATCTTCTATGATTTGCCCTAAATTAAATGCTCCACCAAATATAATATAGGAAAGGCCATATGACATAGATGAAATTCCCCATATTAACATCATTTCATTAAATCCATATCCACCAAAACTATCTTTGAGTGAAAAAAGTATTATCCATTGAATAATAAAGGCAGCATTATTAAGCATCATAAATATTACATTTAATGTAAATGATAATGGATTAATCATTTGACGCATTATATTATATTTAATAGATAAAAATACTAATTTTATCTCTTTTTTAACCTCCGTTAACATTTATCTTCTTCACTCCCTTCCTATATATAATTGTTATAAGTAATAAAACTATTATCAAATATATAATCTGTGCAACTAAAACATTCAAAAATAATTTATTTGAAAAACTTAAAATTAGTTTTGCTGGACCATATAATATTACAAATACTGGTGTACATTTTATTATTGGTCTTAAAAATTTAGGAAACATTTCAATTGGAAAAAATATACCGAATATTAACATAACTTTCGAATATATCCAGTGAAATGGTGATGAATCTTCTGTCCAAAATGCTGATAAAGATATAAGTATCTTTATTAAACCATTTATTGATATACCTAAAATTATAGTTAATAAAATTTCTAATATATTAAATACATTTAAATTTACATTAATTTTTCCAACAAATAAATTACCTATTAAAAAACTAACTACAAAATAAAGAATAAATCTTATAATACTATCTCCTAAATATCTTGAAAATACATATCCAACATAGTTATATGGTTTATTTACTTTATATGAAATATCACCGTTTTTTATATCATTTTCAATTTCCTTTTGACATAAAGAACTACAACCATAATTTATAGTTTCTGCAATTAATAAATACCATATCATTTGATTAAGTGTATAACCATTTATTAATTTATTTGGATCATTATAAATATAAGACCATAAATTGGTAAATATAAACATTGTAAGGAAATAACTTATAAATTTAAATAATATTGATGGTATATATTGGAAACTATCTAAAAAACTCATTTTAAATATAGATACATATTTTTTCATTATTTATCACCCTTATAGATACTTGAAATAATATTTTCAAGAGGTATATTAGATATATTTATATCAATTATTTTATCAGTATCTAGTAAATTAATAACATCACTAATATCTCTTTTTGTAGTATCTACTTCTATTTTTAAATTGTACCCTTTATCCTTTAAAATCACAATTCCATCTTCATCATCTAAATTTACCTGTTCTTTCATTTTTACTTCTACTATTTTTTTATTTAAATAATGATATTTTAAATTTTCCATAGTATCATCAAGTACTATTTTTCCATCATTTACAATGATAACTCTTTTGCATAGTTTTTCTATATCACCTACATCATGACTTGTTAAAAATATAGTTGTTTTCTTTTCCTTGTTTAGTCTTTTTATTAAAACTCTAATGTTTTCTTTAACAACAGGATCAAGACCAATTGTTGGTTCATCTAAAAATAATATTTTAGGCTCATGGATTAAAGATGCAACTATTTCACATCTAATTCTTTGACCTAATGAAAGATTTCTAACAGGTATATTTATGAAATCTTGTAATTCAAATATTTCATTAAACTCTTCAATTTTCTTTTCAACTACTTTAGCAGGTATATCATAAATTGCTCCAAAAAATTTAAAATTATCATATGGTGTTAAATGTACCCATAATTGTTCTTTTTGTCCAAAAACAGTACCTATTTCATAAGATAATTTTTTTCTTTCTCTAACCGGATTTATTCCCATAACACTTACATCGCCACTACTTGGATATAATATTCCTGTAAGCATTTTTGTAGTTGTTGATTTACCTGCACCATTTGGTCCAATAAAAGCAACTACTTCACCTTTTTCAACTGAAAAACTAATATTATTTACTGCTTTTTTTACTTTATATTTTGGTTTGAATATATTTTTTATATTTCCTTTAAATCCTTTTTCTTTTACTCTTGTTTTAAACTCTTTATTTAAATTCTTTACTTCAATTACATTCATTTTATCACCCTCTTTTTTTATAAATCATATGTATATCTTCTTCTGTTTTACCAACACCATCTCTTACAAATCCTACTTTTTCATAACAATTAATAGCTCTTGGATTGGTTTTATGAACATTTAAATCAACATTTTCTAAATTCATTATATTTAAAGCATAATTAATAATTGATTGCATTGCTTCTTGACCATAATGTTTATTTTGTTTTAATGGAGTTATTGCTATTCCTATTTCTCCTACATTTTCTATTATATTCATAATTTCTACATTTCCAATATACTCATTAGTTTCTTTTTCAAGCATTGAAAAGATTGTTGCATCCTCATTTAATTTTTCTTTTACCCATTCTAATTCCTGTTCATATGTATATATTTTTGCCTTACGACTAATACCTTTTTGAACCTCAGGGTCATTAACCATAATTAAATAATCATTAATTAAATTCTCATTAATTTTAATATATAAAATATTTTTGCTTTCAAATATTATTTCATACTTATCCATTCTTCCAATTCTCCTTTCTTACATTATATATTTTGAATATTCATTCTTATATTTTTTTATTGATTCATCTACATTAATCCAATACACATTTGTCATTGTATTATCAGATTCATCTAATTCACATCTTTCTAATATTCCACCTAATGCCTTAATAGTTTTATCACTACCTAAATTATCAACTGAACAACCAAGCATTACTTTATCTAATCCAAGTTTCTGTGCTTTTAATAATGTCAAATATAATTGAATCTTGTTATAATCCTTTCTTCTTTCTGTAGGTCTTATTCCATAACCTATGTGTCCTCCAAATTTTCTTAAATAATCATTAAGGTAATGCCTTATATTTACCATTCCAATTATTTTATTATCACTTTCTCTTATTGTGAAATACGTATTAGCTGGAACTTTACCAATTGATTCTGTATATTCCTTACTTTGCTCCTTTGTTACTTTTTCTAACCATTCTTCATAGCTTCCACCTTCATTTAATATTCTATCAAGTCCACCAACACCGTTTATATTTGAACCATAATCAATATGCTCATTTATATAATCAATTGCAGCATCTTTTCTTTCTAAAGATGGTTCTTCTAAATAAAATCTTTCCATTTTTACTCACCCTCCTATTTTATTAAATTATATCATTTTTATATGTAAAAAAAACACAGAATAACACTAACATATACAGTTTGTATACATTAGTGACTCCGTGTTTTATTACGTGTAAGAAATAATTCTCTGTGTAGCTCGATAAACTTATACACACTCACTATTATTTTTCAATAAATCTTTTTAATACTTTTCTATTTCCATCAGAAACTTTTTCAAGTTCTGATAATGTTGTATAATTTGAAATAATATCAATCATTCTGTCTTTAATAATAATATCTCTTTTTTTACTATTAATTACTGATGATATATATAATTTCTTTTGTGGTTCAGTTAATTCACCCCAAATTGTTCTTTCTTCTGTATTATAAATTAAATACATGATAATGTCTGAATATAAATCTTCAACAATTTCATTTTTAGCTTTTTTATCTTTTAAAAATAAATTATAATTTCTCTTTTCTGTTAAATCTGCTTGTCTTAAAATTTGTTCATCATACATTTTTAATGCACTTATAATTTTAGTAATTGAATCAGGTCCAATATTTCTGATTCTTCCTATTACATTTCTACCGAATTGATCTGTTAATTTCAAATTATGCTTTATTTCATCAATCGAATATATTCTTAATCCTTTAAACTTAGTTTGAAGTTCAAGTGTAGGATTATCTAATAGTAATACATCTCCTCTATTTAATTTATCAACTGATTCAATTCCATTATCTTCATATTCATATGTTTCTGGCTCAATACCTTTTATATTATTTTTTTCAACAATTAATTTTAATTCATCAATTCTTTTATTAACTATATCCCAATTATACTTAGGATACTCCTTAGTTAAAGATATTAAATCTTCAACACTATAGCAATTATTTTCTCTTGCTAAATCTACAAATCTTTGTTCTGAACCATACAATATACAATCAGCAGAAATATTTGATAACTTTACCATTTCTTTACCTTCTTTCCTTAAAATAATTTTTTTAAAACCTTTTGTTTTATTTCCGATGGTTCCTCCAACAAAATATTACCATCTTTTTTTGACTTTTTTATTGTAGGTATTTCTTCAATACCACTTACTTTAGTAATTTCACTTTTAATACATGTTATATCTTCTTTTTTACATTTGTATAAATTTGTTAAATAATCTTTAATATATTCATCTGATTCAAATTCTTGTGATGTATATTTTGTGAATTGTTCCCCATTTATACAAAATGTTATTTTATTCATATTTCCTGTATTTGAATAAATAATATCATCTATTTCTATTAATTCGTAATCTAATTTATCCATCACTATATCAAATGATACACAATCAGATAGTTGAACATTATCACTTAATCTATAAATAAAATTCGAATTATAAAAGAATTTATTATCTCCTGGATTACTATACTCATTAATATAATTTAATAATTCAGTATTAATTTCTAAAATTTCATCATCATTTAAATCTTGCGCTAAATTTTTTAACATTGAATATGTATTAGCAACATTACTTTCCTCTTGAATTTTTATATTTTTACCGACAACATAACAAGAATATAATGATAGAAATAATAATGTTTTAAATAAACCCTTTTTTAACATCAATCGATTATTTTTCTTTTCAAAACTTTTCATTTTTTCATTTCTGTCTTCATGTCTAAGTAATAATTCTTTTTCATCTTTAATATACTCTAAAAGATTTTTCTTATTATATTGTAATTCAATATTATCTTGTAATGCTCTATTATATAACATTTCTAAATTATAGTTAAAACAGTGATAACTTTTTAAAACTATATCATGATTAAGATAATAAGATAGTTCCATCTTTTTATATCTTTTCATTATATTCTCCTCCTTTCCTGTTGTCCGTGTAAGATATAAAAAAGCCACGAACAAATATTATTCGTGACTCCAAGTTCTTGTGTAGGCTCTTCACCCGGGATAGCTCGTAATTAATACTTATATCCCCTCACTTGTTTACAAATTATACTCAATATTTTTTGTTTGTCAACCATATTTTTTATATTTTTATATTTTTAAGTAATCTATTTGATATATTTTCTGCATTCTTAAATAGATATTTACATATATTTGTTCTAAAATATCCAAACTTCAATAAATCTACATTTACGTTATTATTAATATACTCTTTATAGCCATATGTACTACTTAATAATTGAATTAAATATATGTATGACATATACTTTAAATCATATTCATTTAGTTTTACATACTTATTAAATTCTTTTATATAATCAGTAAACGTATCTAAATTAAAAATACCATTTTGTGCATTTTTATCTATATAACTATATGATCTAATTAGTTCCCAAACTACAGGCATATTACAAGCACTAACAAAATCAATAACTGAATTTATATGATTATTTTTATAAATAAATTGTAATACATTAAAATCACCATGAGTATTCTTTATAGTTAATTTTTTCGTATCAATAAAAATATTTTCTTCACTTATGTCTTTAATCATATTTATTTTTTCTTCTAAATCTCTTTTTATTTTTAATGTTTCTTCATCATCTTTATCATTTATTATTTTTAATAATTCTTGATGTTTTTCAATACTTTTTTCAAATATTTCTTTACTAAACAAATATGACAAATCATTTAAAGGTAATAATATATCTAAATTTTCTAAAGACTTAACAATCATTCCATATACTTTAGCACACTCAATTGTTTGTTCATAATTTCCTTCATTTCTATTTAATGTATATCCTTCTATAAATTTTTGAATTATAATAACTTTATTTTTATATAGAGAGTAATATGTATCATTTATAGTTTTTATATATGATGGAACTTTTATACCGTCTTTCTTTAAATGATTTATTACAGTTATTTCTTTTTCTATTTCTTCTTTTGTATATTTAGATTGAAATTCTTTTAAAACATATTCATCATTATTTAATGAGTATATATTGGCACTTCCTCTATTAATTATTTTAATATTAGTTACATTAATTCCATACTTTTCTTTAACAAAATTTATTATTTCTTTTTTGTTTATAAAAACAGTCTTTTCTAACATAATATATACCTCATATAATTTTACCTTTTGTTAATTTTATATTGTAAATTAAACACTTGTTTATTATAATCAGTTTGGATACGTTTGAAATATCAGATGTTTTTCCTTTTGGAACCTCATCAGGGGGTCACGAAAGGAGAGTGATATTATGTCTAAGAAAGAAAAATCTTTACATAGAATAATTAAACTCCTTATATTAGTAATTATTTTGTTAATTCTTCTATAAGAAAAAAGCATCTGATTTAAGCTAATGCTTATTTCAGATGTACCCACAAAGGGATTACATTTGATTCACCCAATCAAACGTATCCTTTTTTATTTTATGAAGTTTCCTTCATCTGTACTCATAATATCATATTTTTTTATTTTTTTCAATAAAAATTAATTATATCTTCTCTTTACAATATCATCTTCTTCTAACTTACCAATTAACAAAGATGAATTTTTATCATGTTTAATTACATTTTCTTTTACCTTTTTTTCATCATAATTAGCATAACAATACTTACAAAAATGTGAACAAGTATTATATGCGCCTATATCAACCATTTGAACGCAGTTACAATTACCACCTTTTCTTGCAGTCCACGATTTAAAATTAGTTTTACCTGTTAATTTAAATGCTAGTGTATGAGATAAACACTCTCCCTTTTTAAATCCATACTCAGTCAAATTTCTTTCTTCAAAACAAGTTTGAACAGTCATGTTATTCTTTTTTGCACTTAAACTAAAACTTTCACCAATCATCTTATAATCATTTTCAGTAAAATTTCTATATCTTATACTCTTCATATTTTTTCTAACATTTTTATAATCATCTATAAATGAAACGATTATAGTTTTTACATATCCATTTAATAAAGTACATAACTTATCAAAATTTCTTATATGATAATCTAAAGTATATTCATCACTAATAAATATTGGATCATATCTAACACATATATTATCTTTACCAATTATATTTGATAATTTTTTTATAGCTTCTATTATTTTCCCTTTTGGTGGTACATTTACTTCAATATCTCTTTTATATGGTGTTAATGTTACATGAAATAATATAGGTTTATTTATTTTTTCTATTTTATCTAAAATTGGTATTGGATTTTTAGTACAAAATAATATTAAATCAACATCTTCAAAATAAATCCTACTTACTAATTTCTTATTAAACGGATTTCTAACATCTACAAATCCTTCTTTTATTCTATTCATAAACCAATCTGAATAAAATGCGACTATATCAGTTCTTCCACTAACATTTAACACCATAATTACTTCACCTATTTCTATTATACAAAAAAATAGGACATTTGTCCTATAAATAATTATACACTATAACCTTTTATTAATACATTAATACTAGAAAATTCGATATTACTAGTTGCAGTATCTCCATCTATTTCAGTTTTAATCTGAAGTGTTGCAGGAGCAGTTATATCAACAAATGATATTTCAGAAAAATCCATATCTTCTGTATTACCTTTTGATAATATAAATGACATATCTGTTAATACCTCAGAAGTTTCACTTTTTATAAGATAAAATGCTCCTCCTATATCTTTAGTAACACCTGAAATTCTGCCACAAACTGTAATTTCATATAATCCACTTTGATTAATTTTTATACTGTTACTACCTTCCATTGATATTTTATTTGTAATGCCTGGAATTATTCTTGAAGCACCTGTAAGTGCAATTCCTGCAACTGTTGTATTTGGATAACTAACAAAAGCAATTACATCATATGATGTTGGTCCTAAAGAGCCAGTTGGTCCTGCTGGGCCAACACTACCTTGATCACCCTTTTCTCCTTTTTCTCCTTTTGGTATATAAAAAGTCAAATGATGCGTATTATCATTAAAATCATCTTGTATTTTTGCGGGCTCATCTGGTTCTACTGTTTCTGTTTTATCTATTATAATAATTTCACTAATTCCCTTTTCACCAGGTAAACCCATTGGGCCAGGTTCACCTTTTTCTCCTTTTGGACCTATTGGACCAATACTCCCTTGCTCTCCTTTTTCTCCTTTTGGTATGTAAAAAGTTAAATAATGTGTATTATTATTAAATTCATCTTGTACTTTTGCAGGTTCATCAGGATTTATTGTTTTTGTTTCACCTACTATAAATTCATGACTAATTCCTGCTTCTCCTACTGGCCCAATATCACCTTTTTCTCCCTTTGGACCTGTTGGACCTACTACAGGGCAAATTCCCATTTTACAAAGTTTGTTTCTTATTTCATTACTTTCCATAATATATTTTATTTTTTCATCCATAGTATTACCTCGTTTCTAAAATATATTATGAGTAATTTTTTTACATGTTTATTTTAATAGTCTAATCATTAAAGAGTATTTATCCAATTGTTAATTTCATCCATACTTGTTACTAAATCAGCTAAATAACTTCAAAATAAAATATTCAGTATTTAAGTTTTCAACAAATAAAATATTATTATAATGTACGAAATTAGGTACAAATTCAACTAAGAAATCTTGTTATATTGTTTACTTTATCTTTTTTTCTTATATGTTTTATAATAATTGAAGTTTGCTTTAAATTAAAATAAAAAAAGTAAATTTTTTACTTTTTTTGAATTAAGTTAACAAATAAAATTATTATATCTATTACTAAAAATACAATCCATATAATATCAAATTTATTCATAATAAAGTATTCAATTATAAATCCTATTATTCCTAATATTAATCCTATTATAGAAATTACTATACAATACTTTTTTTGACCTACTTCATCTTTCATAAATACACCTTACTTTAATATGAATATTCATCTAGTACTAAATTATTTTGATTTAAATAATTTGCTAACTCGGTTCCAACATATCTGATATGCCATGGTTCATAAGTAATTTGTGTAATGTCTTCCTTTTGCTTTGGATACCTTAATATAAAACCATATTTAATAAGATATTTATGCATTACCTTTAAAATTGGTTCGGATATTTCTATATTATCATTATTACTAATCCATTCATTATGAGCCATAACTTCAACATCAATTGCTAAACCTGTGTGATGTTCACTTGTTCCTACTGGACAAACTATTTTATCAGCATATTCTTTTCCATATTTTTCACAAAAATTTTTATATAAATTAGATTGTTCTTGTTCATTTCTTAAAGCATATTTTATACCTATATTTATTCCTTGTTTTTTCATTTCTTCTTTTAATTTATTAAATTGTATATTTGTTACTTCTTCTATTAAAATATTTCTCCCATCAGTACTTGTTATATTAATATATTTAAAGTCTTTAAAATCATCTGAATTATATCTTCTTTTTTTATTAACTATTATTGAATATTTATTATTTAATTTTTCTTCCATATTATCTCACTCTTCTTGATACTTTACTTATATTATTTATCATAGTTTAAAAAATCTAATCTTAACTTATCATATACTTTAGTTTCTAGTTTTGATTTTTTCTTTAATTTTTCAAATTCATTATCTAAAAGTATAAACTCTTCTCTTGCACTCATTGCATGATCTGATATACACATTTTACCTATAAAATTTGAAAACATAAATCTATAAATAAATGCACATTTTTCCTTTTTATTAACGCAGTTTTCATATTCACCTTTAGGAAGTATTTCATATCCTAGTTTTTTAAGAACATCATATCCTTCAATAATTGCATCCATTATTAGTAAAGAATACTCTTTATCTTTTTTAAGAAGTTTTAAATTACCATCTACTTTATAACTTGCGAATACAAGTGGAAGAACTGCACATGCATGTGTTTTAAGATAATCATTCATCTTATTTTCTATTGTTACTTTTATTTTTGTTTCTTTAAATATAGATTTTATGAATTCATTACTGATATCTTTTCCATCTGTTCTTCCAATTTCAATTTTATTTAAACAAATTGAATTTATATAACCATCATATTTTTTACCTGCGGCCATAAAGAAAGCAAATAATATATTCTTATCTTTTATATTCATATATTTTTCTGCATTCATATTATTACCAACAAAAACTATATTTTTACTTTTATTTTTTTCTATAATTTTTACAATACTATCTAAAGACGAAAATCTTGAAACTACAAATATTACATCATAAATATCATTTTCTTCTAATTTATCTATTACATTAAAATGATCTACTGATCTTTTTCCTAATTTATGTTTTATAATTAGTCCATTATTCTTTAAATTTTCATATGTTTTATTTCTTGCTAAAATAGTTACATCATTACCTTTTTTTATAGAATGTGCTAGATTTGATCCTAATACACCCGCACCAATAATTAATATTCTCATTTCACATCAACCTTTTCTACTTCTTCTGATATTCCAACACCTGTATTTGGGTTAACTTTTGTATACATTAAATCAGCCAAGTACAAAGATATTAAAACTACACATAATATACTTGCTACCTTCGGTTTTATTTTACTATATAAATTATCAAGTATAGGCGCAATAACATATGTAAATGCACAACCTGCAAGACCAAATACAAGAAGACCTTCAAGACATATTCTTCCATTAACATTTAAGAAATATCCTGTATAATCCCAGTATCTTAAATGTTTAAATGTTTCTAAATACCAAGCAGTTGAATACTCTAATACACCACATAAAATAAATGCACTTATAAATAATAATACTGGTTTATTTCTAAATTTCTTAAGTAATATTAATATTAGTAGTCCTCCAAATCCATATATTGGAAGCCAAGGTCCATGCATTGTTCCTCTATTTACAAATGTACCATTATTTAAACAGTTATAAAATACTTCCCAGATCCAACCAACGAATGAAAATGTAAAAAAGAATAATATATATGTTTTAATACTATAATCTTTATTAAAATCAACCTTTAACCATTTTCTTGTTTTTACTTTATATCTTTCTTCAGGATACTCTTCATTTACACTTTTTTCTATATCTAATAATGAATCATTCAATAATTCTCTATCATTATTATCTAAATTCACCCTATTTCTTAAAGTCATATATACTTCTGCATGAATTGCTTCTTTATATATATCAGAGAAAAATATACCACTTAAATTAAATGTACATAATTTTAAAATACTCCATCCAATTAAAGATAAATCTAAATAAAACAATTTTAATTTATTTCCATTTGTTAATTCTTCTGATATTCTAAATGCTTCTTTTTTATTAATTTTAGGATTTTCCGCTAAAATATATGGTATTAATGAATATTCATAATACTTAATAAAACCACCTATAATTGTAAAACACCATAATACTTGATATAGTGATTTCATAAATAGTATATAAGCCATATGAAATGTCTTTTTAACTTTGTATGGATATATTAACCTATCAATCTTTGTATCAATATATCTTCTTTTTTCTAAAAAATACCTTTTTTCACCAACCTCTAATGTATTTATATATATAATAGTAAATAGCATTAAAAGTATAGTACTTATAAATATTAATACAGCAGAACCAATCTTACCTTCAAACACAACTTTATTTATACCATTAAGAATTGCGAATACAAGTGAGCCACTACTTGTTGTTTCATTAATAATATAAGATATCGCACCATTAGTATATTTATTCTTTATATCTTTTTTGATTTGTTTTTCACTAGGTAATTTTTTCTCTATTTCATCTAATACTTCTGTACCACTAATTTTCTTATTATTAATTATTTTACTTGCTTCTTTTTGTGCACTTGGAACATCTATTATATTTTTTGTTGTAAAGTTAAATCCACCTGCGAGTAATAAAGAGCAAACAAACACAAGTATTATACTTCTAAAGTAATGCTTTTTTATATTTTTCTTGGCTTCTTTTTTTATTATTTTTTGATTAATCATATTACTACTCCTACTACCCTTAACTATAATAATTATATCATTTTAAAAGAAAAAAATAAACCACGTATATGTGATTTATTTTACATTACCAATTTTATTAAGTGGCCATATTCTAAGTTTTGTTCTACCTTCAATTTGGCTCTTTTTTATAACTCCAACTGTTGGATATCTACTATCTAATGAATTAGCTCTATTATCTCCCATTACAAAATAACAATCACCAGGAACTTTAGTATGTCCAATATCTGTAATACTAAAATCATCTGTTTCTGTTGATGGATATGGATCTTCTGTTTCTTTACCATTTATATAAAGTTTATTATCTTTATATTCAACTGTTTCACCAGGAAGACCAATAACTCTTTTTATAATAGCCTTGTCGCCTTCATCAATAACAACAATATCAAATCTTTTTATATCATTTCTTTTATATACAATTTTATTTAATATCATTATTTGTCCATTTGCTAAAGTTGTATCCATGGAACCACCATCAACTCTAACTGGATCTATAAAAAATATTCTTATTAAAATTACACAAACTATTATTAATAAATAGCTCATTACAGTTTTAAAAATTTCGCTTTTAAATATTTTTCCCACTTTATCCTCCATAACAAAAATAAGACTTTTGAAGTCTTATTTTCTTTCTTTTATTCTGTATGTACCAATAAAACCTCTTAAGAAAGTTAGTTTTGCTCTTCTTACTCTACCTTTTCTTACTACAGTTATTTTATCAATCTTTGGTGAATTAACTGGGAATATTCTTTCAACACCAATTCCACCAGACATTTTTCTTACAGTAAAAGTTTCTGATATTCCACCGCTTCTTTTAGCTACACAAACACCTTCAAAAGCTTGGATTCTTTCTCTTTTTCCTTCGATAATTCTAACGTCTACTCTAATAGTATCTCCAACTCTAAATTCTGGAATGTTAGGATTAATTTGTTTTGCAGTAATTTTTTCAATAATATTACTCATACGATTTCACTCCTTTTCTTATCCAGCAATCATATTAGACAATATAAAAACAGCGGATTGCCTTCTCGCAATATCGATTGTAACATAAATAAAATAAAAATGCAATAGTTTTGCATTTATTTAATCTAACGGATTTTTTAATTTATACTTATTCTTTATTGACAAAAAATTAAAATATAACGATATAAAATTAATCTTAGATGTAAGTTTTATAAATCTTTCTATTTTTTTATCATTATTTAATAATTTTTCTGTTAATTTTTTTATTATTTTATTTAGTTTTTTATTATCTTTATAATTAGGAAATAAATTAACTAATTCTTCTAAGTATGCTTTTGATAATTCTATATTTTTTGTTATTCCATCATTATTTTTAATTACCTTAGTAAATAAGGTTAAAAACGCATTTTGAAAAAGCATTCCTTCAACAATATCTTTTATATTTTTATCAAAATCTTCATAAATTAATTTTACTCTTTTTACAGATTCTAAAAAATAGGTATGTTTTTTACCAAGTGCATTAATTAAAGAGTCTTCTCTTTGATAATAAAAATAAACTGGTTTATTCATCATTACATAATTTTTAACTCTTGATTTTAATGTTTGTTCAAAAACAACATCTTCGTAAACTCTAAGTGATTCGTCATATATTAAATCACCAATTAATTCTCTTTTTATGAGTTTTCCCTTTGAATACATATACATACTTATTATCTTAGGATTTTCTTTTATACTTCCAAGTACTAAATGTTTTTTTGGTACCTTAGACTCTGTAAACATACATACCTTATTATTTCTTTTAGTATATTTTACGATTTCATAACTATCCACATAACCCGAATTATACTTAACAGCTATATCTATCATTCTTCTAACTGCATCTTTTGTTAATTCATCATCTGAATCTACAAACATTATATATTCACCAGTTGATGCTTTTAAACCAATATTTCTTGAAAAACTAACTCCTTTATTCTCACTAGAATAAAAAGGCCTAATCCTATTATCCTTTTCTGCATACTCTTTTATTATTTGCTTAGTATTATCTTTCGATGCATCATCAATAACTATTATTTCTAAATTTTTATATATTTGATTTATAACACTATCTAAACATCTTTTGATAAATTTCTCAGAATTATATGCAGGTATAATTATGCTTACTGTCATTCTATCACCTTATCTTTATAGATTTTAACATAATAAATACCTTTTTGCAATTAAAAAGTAGTAATTTATACTACTCTTCAAAAAAATCTATCATAATTGCTTTTTTAACTTCTTTTAATGTTTTATTTGCTTTTTCGTTTGCTTTAGTTGTTCCTTCTTTTAAGATATTATATACTTCATCTAAATGTTCTTCATAATATTTTCTTTTTTCCCTTATTGGAGAAAGAATTTCATCTAAAATATTATATAAAACTTTTTTAATTTTTACGTCTCCAAGTCCACCTTTTTCATATGCTTTTTTCATTTCATCTAAAGTTTTATATTCGGAATATCTACTAATTTGTTCATCACTTGAAAATACATCAAGATAAGTAAATACCATGTTTCCTTCTACCTTACCAGGATCTTCTACCTTTATATGATTTGGATCTGTGTACATACTCATTACTTTTTTATAAATAACATCACTTGGGTCACTTAAATAAATTCCATTATTTAACGATTTACTCATTTTTGCATTTCCATCTAATCCTGGAAGTCTTTGAGCTATTTTATTTTCATTAAGAATTGCCTTGCAAGGCACTAATGTTTCACCATAAATTCTATTAAAACTTGATACTATCTCATTAGTTTGTTCAAGCATTGGAAGTTGATCATTACCTACTGGAATAATATTTGCTTTAAAAGCAGTTATATCTGCTGCTTGACTTATAGGATAACAAAAGAATCCTACTGGTATACTTTTTTCAAAACTTTTTTCTTTTATTTCATTTTTAACTGTTGGATTTCTTTGAAGTCTTGATACAGTTACTAAGTTCATATAATAGAATGATAATTCTGTTAAAGCTGGTACTTGTGATTGAATAAATATATTTACCTTTTTTGGATCTATTCCAACTGATAAATAATCAAGTGCAACATTTATTATGTTATCTCTTACTTTTTTTGGATTATCAAAATTATCAGTTAATGCTTGTGAGTCTGCGATCATTAAGTACATTTCATCATAATTACCTTCATTTTGAAGTGCTACTCTATTTTTTAGTGATCCAATATAATGACCTAAATGAAGTTTTCCTGTTGGTCTATCACCTGTTAATATTATATTCATTATAAACTTCTCCCCTTTTCTTCACTATAATCTACTGTTTTTGCTCTCATCATTTGTTTTAAATTTATTTCTTCTTTTAACATATATAATTTATTCTTTATTAAATTTTTATATTCTTTAGTTAAATATTTTGAATAATTACCCATTACTAAAGATGCAAGTCTATCGATTTCACCAAGTACATAATCTGCACCTTCATCATCCGTTTCATCATTTAAAACTATTGCGATTTGTTTAAGCAAAATATTTAATTTTTTATTTATATTTTTTTTCGCTATTGTTTCAATAAATTCTGGTTCAACTAAAACAACTTTACTTATTGATGCTAAATCATCTTTTTCTATTTTATTTTTTGGTTTAAAGTCATAACCATCATTAATTTCAATATTTTCTATCTTTTTCTTTGATTTATCATCAATTAATGTATATTTACCAATTTGTTTTCTTTTTGTTTCAGTATTTTCTTTTTCTTCTTCAGTCTTTGGTAAATCTTCATCTGGTGTATTTTCTTCTTCAACATCTTTTTCTTTTAACAAATCTGGTCTTTGCTTCTTTGTTTTCTTTATTTGTTCTTCCCTTCGCCATTCATCTATCTTTTTATGATCTCCGCTTAAAAGAACATCAGGAACTTTCATTCCTCTATATTCTTGAGGTTTTGTATACTGAGGATAATCAAGTAAATCATTATTAAATGAATCATTTAAGTGAGATTCTTCATTAATAACTCCTGGAAGCAATCTTGTTACTGAATCAATTATAGCCATTGCTGGAATTTCTCCACCTGTTAAAACATAATCACCTATACTTATTTTTTCATCTACAACAGTATTTATTCTTTCATCAAATCCTTCATAATGACCACAAAGTAAAATTATATTTTTTTCTTTAGATAATTCATATGCTTTTTCTTGATTATATTTTACTCCATCAGGACTAAGCATAATTACTTTAGTATTTTTAGTTTTCAAATCATCTATAGCATCAAATACAGGTTCACATTTAATAAGCATTCCTGCTCCTCCACCATAAATTGTATCATCTACTTTATTATGTTTATCTTTGCTATAGCTTCTTAAATCAATAACATCTATATTTACTTTTTTATCATCTATTGCTCTTTTAATAATTGATTCATTTAGTATTCCATCAAACATTTTTGGAAATAATGATAATACTTTTATTCTCATTATAATAACCCCCTTACATTTTTAACATATATCTTTTTATTGTCTTTATCAAGTTTTTCAATAAACTCATCAACATAAGGAATTAATATATTTTCATTTACTCTAATAACATCATTTGCTTTAGTTTCAAATATTTCAGTTATTTTACCAATATTTTCGTTATCTATTATTACATCAAAGCCTATTAATTTACTTTTTAGTATTTCATTTTCTTTTAAATTTAAATCTTCTTCATTTACATATACAAAGTCACCTTTTAAGTATTCAACATCATTTATATTATTGAATCCTTCAAAAGTAACCATATCAAAAATTTTATGAAATCTATATGAATTGATAATAAATTCTTTTTTCTTTTTTCCTACATAAACTTTAACACCTTTTTTGAAAACTTTATCTTTAAATTCAAAATTAGATAGTATTCTAAGTTCACCCTTTATCCCATGTGTATTTACAATTTTACCAATTCTAACTAATTCCATATTTTCACCTACTAACTAAATTCATAAAGTATTATTGAAGTTGCAACTCCAACATTTAAACTTTCACAATCATTATTCATCTTTATATATAATTTTTCATCTGAAAGATTTTTAATGTTTTCTCTTACACCATTTCCTTCATTACCCATTATTATAGCATATTTACCATTAACTTTTACATTTTTTATGTTTTTTCCATTTATTACATCTGTAGAATATACAATATATCCTTTTTCTTTTAAAGCTTTTATTTCATTTTCTAAATCTCTTCTTATAATGTTAATATGAAAATTCATACCTTGCGTACTTCTAACTACCTTAGGATTATATAAATCAACTGTATCTTTACTAAGAATTATTGTATCTACATTAAAGGCTACTGCGCTTCTAATTATAGTTCCAAGATTTCCAGGATCTTGTAAACCATCAAGTATAAGTACATTTCCATTTATTTCCTTTTCTTCTTTCTTTTTACATACTCCAATAATTTTATATGGTGTATCAAGACTAGATATAGATTTTATCACATTATATGTAACATATGTAGTATCTACTTTAAAATCTATTTCTTCATTTTCTTCTAAAATTACTTCTTTTAGTAATCCTTCTTTATATGCTTCTCTTACAAGATGAATACCCTCAACTAAAAATTCATTTGTTTCATCTCTATATTTTTTTTGATTTAATTTTCTTATATTTTTTATTTTTTTGTTATCTACTGAATCTATAGTCATTACTCTCTCATCTCTTTTCTTATTTTTCTATAATTTGGTTCATTTTCTTCTACTAAACTCCAGAAGTTTTTACTATGATCAAAATGTATAAAGTGTGATAATTCATGAACTATTACATAATCCAAATATTTAGTATCCATATATATTAGATTATAATTAAGTGTTACTTTTTGTAATTTTTTATTACATACACCCCATCTTGTTTTCATTTTTCTAATTGTAAGTGATGGGTATGGAACTTTTTTAGAAAAATTATTATAAATATTATCTAAATGTTCTTTAAAAATAATTTCACATTTCTTTTTATACCATTTTTCTATATTTTCTTTACTATTTGAATATAATGTTTGTCCATCAAAGAATGTTTTTTTAGTATCACATATCCTAATTTCTATTTTTTCTCCTAAAAAATAATTTTCACTTTGTTTTATATTATCCTTTTCTCTTTTTTGAATCATTTTTATTATTGAATCTCTATTATTTTCAATTAATGATTTAATCATAATTTTAGGTGTTAAATAAGATGTTGATACATAAATTTTTAAATCTTCTTTAACTCTTATATAAGTATTTTTATTGTTTTTCTTTTCAATTACTACTTCATATTTTTTATTGTTATATTCAAAATTCATTTTATCACCTATATAATTTTACCATATTTTAATGCATTCTTAATATATATTCATCAACTTTTTTATTACCCGTTTTACATGTATTAAAATATTTTGACGCAGCATAAGCAAGCGCATATTTATTTTCTTTTATATCTTCATCTTTTTTTATAAATCCACATAATGGTTTTAAGTCTTCTATATTAAGTTCTTTATTATATTCATAAACAAGTATTTCATCATCTAATTTAGATATAACTTCTGAAAGCTTGAACCCTGCATAAAACTCACTAGTATAAACATTAACAAGAAATAAAAAGTTTTTTAATTCTTCCATTTTTACTTTATATTCCTCTTCTTCTTTTTCTGTTTTCATACATATCTCCTACTTGATATACTATTATAGTTATTTAATTTTTTTTGTAAAGAAAAAAAGCAAAAAAAAGAACATAAGCATCCCGCATTATATTCTTTTTTAACACATTTAACTATCATGTCATTACTATAATGAACAATTTTTGATATTTTTATTCATTATTTTTTAAATTTTATATAACAAAAGAGCCCAAATAAATCTTAGGCCCTTTTCAAACTTACGTCATATATTTCATATGACATTTATAATATTCCACTATTTTTTCTTTTTATACGTTTTTTTATTAAATAAATTTAAAACTTTTCCTACTTTGAAAGTTATTGCTTCAGAATTTTTAATAGCAGCACTTTTACCTATTGCTTTTCCACCTATTGTAATTGATGCGATTAACGCAGTTACAAATAATACTGTTACAGATGAATTAATATTAAATGATGAAGCTATATTACTTGCGACAAGCATACCAGCACCACCACTTACAACACCACATACATCACCTACAACATCATTACATATTGAAGCAAGTTTATCTGAATTTTTTAAAAGCATTACAGAATGCTTACTTCCTTTTACTTTTTTTGATGCCATAGAATGAAATGGTGTCTCATTAGCCGCTGTTATAGCAACTCCAATCATATCAAATATTATTCCTATACCTATAAAAATAATTATAATAAGAATTCCAAAAACAATATTTATATTAGGTATAACTGATTCTGATAAACTTGAAAATATTAATGATAATATAAAAGATGTTATCATAACAGTTATTATCCATTTTGTTCTACTTTTTTTCTTCTTTTTATTTTTTTTCATATTTCCTCACATATTTTAAAAGTTAAAAAAAATGCCTGGTACCAGCATAATAAACTTTGCGTCATAGGTCAAGTAGGATTTCCCACGATTTAACCTTTCGTTACCAAAAGGCGGTTCCCCTTTAATAAATGTATATACCGTTTCCGAATATATGACTTGATTACCACTAAGTACGCACTGCAATCTTATGCAGGCAAACAGCCCAGGAGTTTTCCTCACTGTGATATTGATTCGTTACTAGTCTTTTTTGCAAATACAATTTCATATAGCAATAACATATAAATTAATATGGCCACTATTATTTTACATTTTCTATAATCCCAAGATATTCACTCAAGGCAAGCTACGCTACTCAAAGCTTTCGCCTCAAAATAGGTTTAATCTTAATTCGTACTAAAGTCAAGGCTAAAGCACAAGATTAAGTCTCCACGTAATATGGGTTCTGCTTATATGCCGTTATAAGTTTCCCATAAAACTATCCTTTCAGCATCCACCCCAGTCTGGGCGACCAAAGCAAACACAAAAAGTTTCACAGATGTGCTCTTTAACGAATTTTTAGGCTCGTCTTCATAACAAATATATCAACTAGGATACTGCACCATTTGCACAATATAATTTTATTATAAATATTGGTTTTTGTCAATTTTTTAACAATTACCTTTATAGTATATAATATGAAAGAAATGTTTTTTGTATACTTTTTTTATATTACTTGTGATATAATCTAATATACAAGGAGTAAAAAATATGGATGATAATAATAAAATTAAAATAAATATGCTTTCTATGGCAGATTCAGTTGACGGTCAAGGAGTTGGATCTGCTTATTTAGAATTAATGAAACTTCTTAATGAAGATGGTAAAAATGATTTTGAAATATTTTTAAATAAAGGAACAAAATATGATGTAATACACGCTCATACAGTTGAACCTAGAAACTACTTAAAATTAAAATTTAGTAAAAATCCAACAGTTGCATATGTACATTTTTTACCTGATACATTAGATGGTTCTATAAAATTACCAAAACCTATATTTAAAATTTTTAAGAAATATGTAATAAGTTTTTATAAAAGTGCTGATTACTTAGTTGTAGTAAACCCTATTTTTAAAAAAGATATTGCTAAAGCTGGTATAAAAGAAGATAAAATTACTTACATACCTAATTTTGTATCTAAAGAAATGTTTTACAAAAAAACTGATAAAGAAATTAAAGATATTAGAAAAAATTTAGGTATAAAAAGAAATAAGTTTGTTGTACTTGGTGCTGGACAAATTCAAAATAGAAAAGGTGTTATTGATTTTGTTGAGGTTGCTAAAAAATTACCTAAAATTGATTTTATATGGGCTGGAGGATTTTCTTTTGGTGGTATAACTGATGGACATCATGATTTAAAGAAAATAATGGAAAATCCACCTAAGAATGTTAGATTTTTAGGAATAGTACCAAGAAATGAAATGAATGATTTATTTAACGCATCAGATTTATTATTTGTTCCATCTTATAATGAATTATTTCCAATGACAATATTAGAAGCAATAAGTACTGATACACCAATACTTTTAAGAGATTTAGAATTATATGAAGATATTTTATTTAAGAAATATTTAAAAGGTAGCAATAATGATGAATTTAGCGAAATAATTGAATTATTAAGTAAAGATAAAAAAGAATATCAAAAACAAGTAGAAAATGCCAAAGAAATATCAGAGTTTTATAGTAAAGAACATGTTTATAAAATGTGGAAAGAATTTTATACCGAAATTGCTAAAAAGAAGAAAAAAGAGAAAAAGAAAAGAAAGAAATCAGAGTAACAACTACTCTGATTTTATTTATATTGTATATCTATATCAACAGTACCATCAATTCCATCTACTTTACCTATTTCCGTTAATTGCCAGAATTTATAATTACCTTCATAACTTGTTTTATCTGTATAATGTGCAAGCCAAATATTATGATTATTAGGTAACCATATTTGCTCTAAATAATTTTTACTTCCATAAAGCATTCCTTTATATCCATTTTTTTCTACTTCTTCTATAAATCCATCCGCCATAGAAGTTAAATTATAAAAACTTAATTTATATGAATTATAATCACTAAAATCTTCCCAATCGAATGCTACTGGAAGAGTAACATCATATTTTTTTATTTGTTTTAATACCCATTTTGCATCTTTAATAGCTTCTTTTTTACTAGATGCATATGAGAAATAATAAACTCCTACAGGTATCTTATTTTTATTAGCATTTTCAATATTTTGTTTAAATTTACTATCAAGTACTCTTTCTCCATTAGTACCTTTCATGTAACCTACTCTTATAATAACAAACTCTACGCCTGCTTCTTTTAATTTTTTAAAATCTATATCTCCTTGCCATAATGAAATATCAATACCAATCTTTATATTATTATCTTTATATTTACTAACAACATCACTAAAATTAACATATTTTATTTCTTCTTTTGTTTTAGTGCTATCGTCACTTTTTGTTTGAACTGGTTCATATACTTTTAAATTAAAATCTTTTTCAGTAATATTATTACTACTATCTGTTGCTTTAAATTTAAGAGTATAATTTCCTTCAGTATTCAAATCATAATCTCCAATTATTTCACATTTTGGACTATTATCATAATTGTCACCACAAAGTATATCATCAAGTAATGTATCTTCACTTCCCTTTTTTAAAGTATATGTATTACTTAGCCAAACAATAGGTGGAACAGTATCTACAACAGTTACATCAAAACTATAATCAAGTTTTATATTATCATCATTTATAAATTTAAAATCTATTGTTTTCTTTCCAAGTTTACTTGAATCAATAGTATAATCATTAACTATTTTTCCATTTAAACTTTCTATATAATCTGAAACCTTTTTCTTATCATTAAATTCTAAAGTTAAATCAGGAACTAATTCTACCTCAACTTTCGCATATTTAATTCTTAAATAAGAATATAATTTTATTCCTCCAAATATAAGTAAAATGCTTCCTAGAATAATTACTGGTATTAATATTTTCTTTTTCATATTTTTCTCCTATATATTTATTATACACTAATTTTAGAGCTTATAAAACTTTTATTTAACTTTCAATTGTTTCTTCTATATCTTTATTGTAATTATAATTAGATAAACCTGTTATTGCACCTAAAAATGACGCAAATAATGATATTGTACCAACAATTAATGTTGGGTCAAAGTTATATAATTTTCCAAGTCCAATTATTAATGTAATAGTAGGCGCTACTCCTGTAAATAAAATCCATTTTATTACATTATAAGCTTTATCTTTAAATTTAAATTTTTTTAATTTTTCAATCATAATTTCACTCCTTTCTATTTTAATTTATTCTGTATTTTATCTTATTGATTAAGAAAACAACCCTTGTTTTTATATAATTTTATTAGGGTTGTTTTTTAGTCTAAAAAATAAAAAACTTGAAATTATAACAATTCCAAGTTCATTTACAATATTGGTAGCGACGGGGGGATTCGAACCCTCGACCCTTCGGGTATGAACCGAATGCTCTAGCCAACTGAGCTACATCGCCATTTCAAATAAGCAATATGATTATATCAAAATTATTTGATTTTAACAATAGTTTTTTGATATTTTTTATATAACTTACCCAATTATTAACAAATTTATACACTTTTTTATATTTATTATTCAAAAGATTATATATTTAGTTTTAATTCTATTTTTCTCATTTTTTCTTCACTTATAGTATTTGGATTATATTTTATGTTAATTATAATATTTTCTCTTTTCTCTAAATAATTACTATTAACTTCTTCTATTCCTTCAATATTAAATAAATCATCTATAGCACCTTTAAAGCAATATTCACAACATATTTTATCTCTAATTATTATGTAATTAAGTGTCTTACACTTTGAATATTTATTAAAAGCAATCATTGATGGATTTTTCATGATATCTAAAAAATTAAAAATTTCCATTTTAATTATATTTAAAGTTATTAAACTAGAATCATATTTTAAATAAATATCTAAATATTCATCATTCGTAATTTTGACATCAAATATTCCATTTAATGACATTAAATATTCTTTTAATTCCTTATGGCCAAAATTATCAATTATAATATTTAATTCAGACATATTTTTCTCCTATAATGTTTTAGTTAAATTTATTTCCCTGCTTTTTTATTTCATGTTTTTTGCGTATTTTTAATATATATTTTTTCAAATAAAATTTCTAACATTTAAAAAAGTAATTTTTATAAAACTACTTTTTCCCTACAGATAAATCATAATTACTTACTGTTTTTGTTTCAGGCTTAATTAATTCTAATTCTTCTTTCATAAGTCTGTATTTTTCTTTTTGTGCTTCTTTGTTAATTTTTTCTCGAATTTCTTTAATTTGTGCGTTCATTTTTTCTTCTTCTTCACGTTCAATATCTAATATATTATCACCAAACGTAAATTTTTTAAAATCAAGTATATCAGCTTCTTTTTGTCCATCATATCTAAATTCAGCACATCTATTTTCATATAATACTTCGCCATTTTCTGAAGTTATATTGTAAATTGCAGCCCTATATCCAACAAATGGTATAAGCTCACTCCAACCTTTTTCATTCACAATCTCTACATATTTAAAGTCATCTACACCATTTAACCATCCTTTTTCTTTTAACTTCATTCCAAGATGCCAAGCAGTATATGAAACATTTTCGCCAATATGATTTTTTAAATTTTCAAACATTTTTCTTGCAGCTTCCTCTCTTTCTTTAGCTACAACCATTTCCTCAAAAGTCATATCATCATTTCCCATTATAACGAAAGTATTACCCTGTGTATGACATATAAATTTAAGATTATTGCGATCCATATAATCAACCAAATCAGGATTAGTTCCATATGAATTTTCTAATTCACGTAACATCATTCTTTTACCAAAAAAAATCCATTTTGAAAAATTTGATTTTTCACCATCATATTTTTCTTCGCCATTTGCATTAATTTCTTTATCAAAGAAACGAAAAGCACATATTTCTCCATCATTTTGAATTTTCATTGGATCTCTCTCCATAACCTCTGAAATTTCTGCTTTTTCTTTATATCTTTTTTCAACATAACTTTTCTTTAATTTTTCCATAGCAAAATTACTCCTTTTATCTTCCTTAATATGATTAAATAATAATCTAAAACTATTAATTTGTCAAATTTAACTATATGCTGATAAGAATAAATTCTAACAATCTCTAGTAGTAAGCGATAACTTACTAGCCAAGTTTATTATACATAAAAAAGAAAGTATTTTATTATCTACTTTCTTGTTTTCTTTAAAACAGGTGCTGGCTCACTAGCTATTGAATTTGCAACTTCAAAATCAATATTATCATGTTCTAATTTATGAGATGCAGTTTCCTTTAAGCATTCATGACAATCTTGATTAAAATATCTACATCTATTTTTTGATGGAATCGTTTTATTACCTTCAATACATAAATCATGTGCTTCCCATAATTGTACTATTTCTAATGGAGTTAATTTTCCTTTAGAATGAATTTCATCAATTTGTTCTTGTGAAATTGAACTATAAAAATCATTAACTTTCTTTTTAACAATAATATGTTCACATAATCCTTTTAATGCAACTACTTGACCTTTATTACCTCTAGTATAAATCGCTAAATTTATTACATCATCTTCAATATCATCTAAATACATTAAGAAGAACTTTTTATATTCATCATAGTCCTTAAAAATATATACCTCATTTTCTTTGCTATCGTTAACACACATCTGATTTTTTTCTTCAACTTCTACTACAGGTATATGCTCAACCTTTACCGCCTTTGTAATATATAGATATAGCCATGTTTTAAAATCCAATCTTGGTGGTTTATTATTCTTTTTTTGTAAACGTCTAACCTTTTCTAATTCATCAGCTGGTAAGATATCACAACCATAGTAATCAATCTCTCTAATTTCTGGAACATTTAAGAATCTATTTTTGTTTTCAAATTCAGCAATTTTTTTCATTCTTTCTTCATGTGCTGTTTCTAACCATTTTTTTAATTCCATAACTTCTGATTCTGTCATTTTCATTTCAGGTAATACTTCACCATATTTATCTACAGAATCTTTATGTTCCATATAATATTCATATAATCTTAATTTTAGCCACTTTTCATAATGTTCTTGACTAGGTTTCTCTAATATTTTTTGCTCACCACTAGAAGGTGATAAAGAGTAAGTCGGTAATACAGAATATAAATTATAAAAAGAAATTTTCATATATTTTTCTCGCCACTTGTTAGCATTTTTTTCAATGCCTTCTTCAATTGCATCTTTATCCATTCCAATTGCTAATAAAGTATCTACTACACCCTTTCTAAATGCATAGTCACATTTAGTACTAAATAGAAATAATTCTCCACCTAAACTTTGATCAATAACCCAATTTTCTCCACCATTACGCATCCAATCTATTTGCCAGCCAACTATTTTTTGCTCATATTCATATCTTAACTTATTAAAATTGCTAGAATTAACAATATATTCTAGAATGGTATCTTCTCCCAAAGAATATAAATTATATTTTTTTGTTATTAAACCAGCTAACCATTTATCATCCCTTAAATGACATGGTAAGTTAATTTCTTCTAACATTTTTGACTTAGAAAAACAACTGCTTTTCCATTTTCCTTCTCGTGGAAAAAAATCTTTTAATTTTTCATCTAAAAATTTTTCTATCTCTATTTTCATACCATAAACCTCCTGAATTTCTTATATTATAACATACTATAAAAATAAATTATATTATCTTTTTAATCTTCTACTAATTTTTTTAACTAAAGTGACTGGTTTGCTATATAGCATTTCATCAATTTTATCATCTAATCTTCTTTTTGATTCTTCTGGTGTTAAACCTGCCTCAACAAATGTTCCATCACTAAGCATTACTCTTTCACCCTTTTTTACCTTAACAAAAGTTGAATGTTCACCACTTCCAATCATCATAAGAACTTCATCTTTTTTAATTGGTTTTAAATTTTTTCTATGTGTTTGAAGAATTTTATGTTGTTCATCACAGTCTAATCTATTAAATTCTTCATATGGTATTCCAAGCTCTCTTTCTAAAGAATCTTTTGCTCTTTCTGGTGCAGTCTTTTTATATGTAATTGCTTCTATAATTGAATTAATATCATAAATGTCAAATTGCTTTTTATATCCAATTTTTTTATTTATTAAATTATAAATAAATGTACTTTTTTCGGTTGATAAATCTCTTTTATAATCTCCACATATTTCATTTTCTTTAGCAGTTATTCCATTTATTTCTTTATATCCAAGTGCTGATTTTCTTAATAATCCTAAATGTATCGAAAAAATATCATCAATATTTCTTTCATTTATTATTCCATTATATAAATCATATATTCTATATATTTTATCGGTGCCATTAACAACATCATAAATATAAGAAATATCTTCGCCATCTATTTTAGTATAAGTTGAATAAGGTGAATCAGTGTACCATCTAAGAGAATCAACTGGTTTTAATAGTGTTTTGAAATGACTTTCAAAGGTAGTTTTCATATTGCATAATTGTTCAAAATTATTAATATCATAAATTGAAATATTTTTATCAAAAACATACCTATTAGAAATTAGATCAACCAAAACTTTTTCATCTTCTGATTCTACTGAAAAATCATAATTTTTTTCTATTACTTCGATAACACAACCATTATCTCTTTCATCTTTTACTACTTCAACAACCTTAACACATTCATTTTTATCATCTTGAGGTAAGTTAACAATTACATTCTTTTTATCATCAAATCTAAATATTATATTACTATCATTAATTTCTGATATTATTTCGTTTCCTTTAGAATCAACAAGAATTATATTATTACCTTTTAAAGATTTTATAGTCATATCACTTATAATATCTTTAAATACATTTTTATTCTTTTTTAATATTGATTTAAATTTAATTATTTCAAGCATATCAAAACCTCCTATTTTTCTTATTATACATCAAATTAAAATATTTTTATATACAATAGCCAATAAAACTTCGGTATATCACATTATTAATACTATTGCATTTTATGATGTTATTATTTATAATATATTAATCAAGGAGGACAATAGATGAAAACAGATCAAATTTTTATAGGTGATATTAGAAAATGTACAAAATATAATACACATACTACATTTAGTAGCAGTATGTATATAGGTGATCAATGTATTGGATGTGACTCTTTTGGATATGTTGATGAAGATGATGAACTTTATAAAGAAAATGCAGTTTTAATAAAAGTTAAAAATGGTGGATATGTTGATTTAGAAAACTTTAATTCAATTTTAGATTATATTAAAATACATCAAGATATTACAAAAAATGGTTATCGTTTGGGTGGATTAATAATGTCAACATCAGCTCATTGTATTAATAGTTTATTTGTTGATAGAAAATCTTTAAAACCATATTATAAAAATAAAGAACAAGATAACAACATATCAGTACATCAATTAAAAAAACAAATAAATAATAATAGTAATAAATAATTTCACATATATAATAATTATATCAATTTGCAAGTGTGTTATTAAACTTTCAAAAATAAAACTACTTTCAATTTAAATTTGAGAGTAGTTTTTATATTATATCTAATAATTATACAAAAACAAGAAAGTATTTATACTACTTTCTTATTTTCTTTAACATTATTGGCTCACGTTCTTTTTCAAATTTATCATATGCTAATGGTGAATATTCTTCGGGTTCATAATTACAACTTTTAGGCAATTTTGAACTTTCTAAAATACCATGAGTTTTCATTGATTCAATTTTTTCCTTTGCTTCTTTTAAATCTTTTTTAGTTACATTTGGATTTAATCTCATTGATATTTTAAGTGTTTTAGTTGGAATTATTTTAGTTGATTTTTTCAATTGTTCAAGAGTATATTTTGTTACAGGAATATCATAAAAATTAACTTTATAATAATTATGATTAACAAAGAATATTTCAACACCTTGAATAGAAATTTCATTATTATTTGTTTTTATAATTAATATTGGTTTATCACAAAGTGGTATTTCAAAGGGAATGTCACTAATATCAAAATCATATATTTTTTTTTGAAATAAACCTAAAAAACATGGATCTATATTTAAATAATCACCCACTACATTTGTTGAATTACATTGAGTTTTCATGCCTGTTCTTAAACTATCAACATTTTCTTCCATATATCTAATAATAGATGTGGTTATCCTTTCTTCATTTGGTATTCTATATTTATTTTTTTGACATATTTCACCATCCAAAGAAAGGAAACATACATTATAATTTGGATATGAAGATTTATCTAACAATTTTTCTAATTCATCTCTCGATATATAACCTGTTCTTTTAAAAATAGACATAACTTTATTGATTAATAATGCTTCATCATTATCTTTTATAGCATAACTTTCAATAATACTACCATCAATGACTCCAATATATGGTTTATTATATTCAAATAATTGATTTGCATAACTTCTTCTGTCAAATAAACCTACTCTTGAATAATGTGTGGGTATATTTGAATAAGGAAACTGCTTTCTTCTTTCATCTTGTAAATATTTATTAATATAATAATTAGAATTTTTTTTGTAATGAAATAAAATATCATCCTGACTCAATATTGTAATCTCATCCTTATATGGTACCATAATTTGAATACAATCATCTTCTACATAACAGCTTTTTATTTTTTGTACAATTTCGCTTGTTTTTTTCATAACTAAACCTCCATAAAAATCTTATTTGATATTATAACATGTTTCTACAACCATTTTAACACAAAAGATAAATATATTATAATTCATAATAATCTTTTTTTATTTTCTTTATATTCTTTTTCAGTTATTATTTTGTTTTTTCTTAAGTCATCTGTAACATTTTTATATTTATTTTTCTATTAAGTTTTTCACTTATTTTCAAGTTTTTAATTTTTATTTCAAACACAATTATAACTCATACATTCATTTTGATCAAAAAAACTAACTATTTTCTAGTTAGTAATTTATCATCAATATGGTGCGAGAAATGGGAATCGAACCCACACGGCCAAAGGCCAAAGGTGTTTGAGACCTTCGCGTCTACCTATTCCGCCACTCTCGCATAAATCAATTATAACATAAAAAAAAGAGATTTCAAATAGAAATCTATCAAATTAATGAACATATACTGGAGTACCAATTTCAACCATATCATAAAGTTTGGATACTTCACTTCTTGGCATATTAACACATCCATGGCTACCATTATATGTATAAATATTTCCACCAAATCTACTTCTCCATGATGCATCATGAAGTCCATATGAGTTACCTTTAAATGCAATCCAATAACTTACAAAACTTGTATAATCAGCACCAGTTAAATTAACATTTCTCGCTTTACTAAGTACTTTATAATCACCTGTTGGTGTTGGACTTACTCCTCTCATTCCTGTAACTATATTAGTTTCTAATACTAATTTATTTCTTTCATAATAATATAATTTTTGTTCTGCAATACTTACCTTTATATAAGATAAATTATTCTTCTTATCAACAGTTACTTCTATATCTTTTTTAGTTTCATTATTACTAGAATCAGTAACAGAATATGTAATATTATAGTTACCAGCCTTTTTAATATCTATATTAGAATGTACTTTTACTTTACTAGTAATATCACCATCAATATTATCACTGGCATTAAATGTTGGCATTTCAAAATTTTCATTTAAATATAAATATATATGATCATCTGAATTGATATTTAATTCTGGACTAATTAGGTCTTTTACTGAAACTGTTCTAATTAGTTCTTTTTTAATAAACAAATATTTATATTCTAAAGTATATTTTACCGTATATTCACCAAATTTACTTGTATCTACATCAGATTTTACCTTAACTTTATTCTTAATATTTTTACCATTTAAAACAGCAACATAACCTGGTTCTTCATAATTTGCATTTAAATCTAAGTTCATTGTTTTTTCACCATTTAAATAAAATGTTGCATTATTATAAATATTTCTTACGCTCAAATATATTAGAAAAAGTAAAATAAAAAAAAGAAGTATTATTAAACTTTTGACAACAATAATATTTTTCTTTTCTCCTTTTTCCACTTATACCACCTATTATTAATGATAACATATTATGACACAAAACTAAAGAAAAAAATGAACTTTTATACAAAATTCATTTTTTAAATTATTTAACTAATTCTTCTAATTTTTTAGCAAGCATTTCTCTGCTCATGGCTGGATTTGCTTTACCTCTAGTTTTCTTCATTACTTGTCCTACAAAGAAATCTAATATTCTAGGATTTGTTGGATCATAAGTTTTTGCTTGAGTTAAATTTTCCTCAATAACTTCATCAATAACACTTTCAATTTCTGATGAATCTGTTATTTGCATCATACCTTCATCTTTAACTACTTGTTTAGGTGATTTTTTATCTTCTAAACATTTATAGAATACATCTTTACCTTGTTTACTAGATATTGTTTTTGATTCTATTAAATCAATTAATTCTTTTAAATCCTCTTCTGTCATAGAAAAATCTTTAATTGATATTTCATTTGTATTTAAATATGAAAGTATCATACCATTTATCCAGTTTGCTGCTTGTTTTACATCACAACCAATTTCTACTGCTTTTTCAAAATAATCACTAATTGGTCTTTCTTTAACTAATATATTTGAATCATATTCACTAAGACCATATTCATTCATATATTTTTTCTTTCTGTCATAAGCAAGCATTGGAATACTTTCTCTTATTTCATCAAGCCATTCTTTGCTTAATTTAAATTTTGGAATATTTGGTTCAACGAAATACTTATAATCAACAGCATCAACTTTACTTCTCATTGAAATTGTTGTACCTGATTCTTCGTCCCATCTTCTTGTTTCTTGAACAACTTTATCATATTCTCTATTATCTTTTAAATGACTTTGTCTTTTGATTTCATAATTAATCGCATCTCTTACTCCACCAAAAGAGTTAACATTTTTCATTTCAACTTTTGTTCCCCAATTTTTTGGATCATTTTCATCTTTATCTGCATCCATAATAGATACATTTACATCACATCTAAGATGTCCTTTTTTGCTATCTGCTTCAGATATATCTAAGTATTGATATACTCTTCTCATATGTTCTAGAAAAGCAACTGCTTCATCAGCAGAATGAAAATCAGGTTCTGTTACAAGTTCCATTAAAGGAACTGCAGCTCTATTATAATCAATTGTTGATGTATCAAATAAATGATCTAATGATGCAGCATCCTCTTCTAAATGGAAGTTATTAATTCTAACACTTTTTTCTTCACCATTACATTCATATTCTACATGTCCATAAATACCTACTGGAATTGGTTTTGTTTCTTGAGTAATTTGGTAATTTTTAGGCATATCTGGATAATAGTAATTTTTTCTTTCAAAATACATATATTCAGGTTGTGAACAATTTGTAACCATACTTATTTTCAAAGCCATTTTAACAGCTTCTTTATTTACTACTGGAAGAACTCCAGGAAAAGCCATATCATATGGTCTTATATTAGAGTTAGGTATTTGTGAATATTCATTTTTTGCACTTGAAAATACTTTTGAATTTGTTTCACTAACTTCACAGTGCATCTCTAAACCTATTTTTGCTAAATACTTACTCATTCTTTTCACCTCCTGCGATTTGTCCTTTATAAGGCATTGCACTTTCTAAAGCATATGCAATATTTAAAACATTAGCGTCATCATAACAATTACCTGTAATGTTTACACCTACTGGCATATTACTTACAAATCCATTTGGTATTGTTATAGATGGGAATCCACCAAAATTGCCTATTTGTAAATGTTCTTCTAATATTTCTGTATCTTTAGTTAAGATATCTTTTGAACCATCTAAGTGTTTTGCTGGTCCTGATCCAACTGGAAGGATTACAGCATCATAATCTTTAAATAATTTCTTCCATTCATCTACAACAAGTCTTCTTACTCTTTGTGCATTTCTAAAATATCTTTCTTGATTTTGTGATTGAAGTACATATGAACCAATTACAAATCTTCTTTTTATAAGTGGTGAAAAACCTTGTGTACGATAATTTTTTACCATTTCTATCCAGTTTTTACCTTCTGCTCTAGGTCCAAATATTATACCAGTTAAGTTAGACATATTACTTGTTGCTTCAGCACATGATATAACAACATATACTGCTGGTACAGCACTTAATAATGTTTTATCTACTGATACTTCATCTACTTCAAAACCTAGTTCTTTTGCTTTTTCAATTGTCTTCATGAAATTACTTAAATGTTCTTTTAATTCTTCTGTAGCGTTTGGATAATTATTTATATCACATATTTCTTTTACATAACATAATTTTTTACCCTTTACGTTACCAGTTATAGATTCTCTTAAATGTATATCACTTGAATCCCAACTAGTCATATCATTTTTATCTATACCTTTCATTTTATCAACTACTATTGCAGCATCTTTTACACATCTTGTAAGTACTCCAAGGTGATCAAGAGATGATGCGAATGGGAATAATCCATATCTACTAATCATTCCATATGTTGGTTTATATCCTACTATACCACAATAAGCTGCTGGTTTTCTTATTGAATCTCCTGTATCTGATCCTGTTGCATATGGATAAACACCTGCTGCTACTGCTGCTGCAGATCCAGATGAAGATCCTGCACACATTCTTGTTTTATCCCATGGATTAGTTACTACACCAGTATGACATGTTGTTCCTGTTCCACCCATACCAAATTCATCCATGGCTGTTTTATTTATAAGTACAGCTCCTGCATTATTTAATTTTTCTACAGCAGTTGCATTAAAAAATGGCACATAATCTTTAAGCGTATTAGATGATCCAGTTGATAATATTCCTTTTGTAGAATAGTTATCTTTAAGACCATATGGAATACCACTTAATAAATTATCAGTTACTTCTTTTTCCTCAATATTATCTAATATTGTAACAAATGCATTATTTTCTTCTTCAACCTTTTTAGATAATTCTAATGATTCATCTATTAGTTCTCTTTCTGTTACTTTACCTTCTTTTAAAAGTTCATGTAATTCTTCAATACTCTTATTCATATATTTCATTTTATTCCACCACCTTTGGAACTTCTACTTCTCTACCATTATGCATATCACAGTTTGATAGTAAGTCATCTATTGGTACTGATTCTTCAGCTACATCTTCTCTAAGTTCATAAACGAAATCATCTAAAGTATGTGTCATTGGTTCTACATTTTCAATACCTTCTATTTCATTTATCGTATTTATTGTTTCATCTATTATCTCAAATTCATCTAATACCATTTGGTTTTCTTCTTCTGTTAAACCAATTAGTAATTTATCTGCATAGTCATCTACCATTTCTTTTGTAAATTTTGTACTCATGCTAATCCTCCTTTTGTTTTCTTAACACTAACCCTTTTTCTTGACTTGGCATTTCAATATTATTTGTTTTTTCATAAAAGACTTGATTTTCTCTTTCTTCTCTTATTCTCTTTAAAGCTTCTAATCTTATTTTTTCTTGTTTTATATTATCTTTATATTCTTCCATGCTATCAGTATTATCTTTAATTTTTTGTTCACTATCTTTTATAAGTTCATCAAGATTTTCATTATTGTCTTGCTTTTCTAAACCTTCTCTTATTTCTTTTTCACTTTCCAATCTTTGCTCATATGATTTAACATCTAATAATACATGATTTTCATCATAAACTAATATCTTTGCTTCTTTTAATGCTTTTTCAACTTCCATCATATCTAAAGACAAATCTATGTATGGGTATTTCTCTTTTATCTGCAATTTTGTTTTTTTTTCGCTACTTTTGATTGATGAAAATATATATCCAATATCCGCAGCAAACATAGAAAGTAATAAAGACAATCCAAGTTCAGCACTACAATTAAAATTAATTGATTTAAAAAATGATATAGAAATAAATGGAATGACAAACATAACTCCCAAACCGATTAATGTACTTTTTAACTTTTCTTTTTTTTCTCTATCAGGTGTTATCAATTTTGTTTTATATAACTCAACATACCCCTTATAATTATTCTCATTTATTTCTAAATGTTTTTCTTTTTTCATATTAGTCCTCTATATCAATTTTTATTCCTAATTCCTCTAATTGTTCATCATCAAGTACGCTTGGTGAACCCATCATATTATCTGCACCTGATGCACTTGCTGGGAATGCTTGAACTTCTCTTAAGTTTGGTTCATCATTTATAAGCATTAATATTCTATCTATTCCAGGAGCCATACCTCCATGAGGTGGTACACCATATTTAAATGCTGTAAATAAACTATTAAATCTCTTTTCAACATCTTCTTTTGTATATCCTACTACTTCAAATCCTTTTACTAATGAATCTAAATCAGTATTTCTAATTGCTCCTGATGCCATTTCATTACCATTACATACAAAGTCATATTGGTAAGCAAGTATATCATCAACATTTTCTTTTTCATATTCTTTTATACCATTATGTGGAAGTGAGAATGGATTATGACAGAATTCATATTTTTTAGTTTTGTCATCATATTCAAACATAGGGAAATCATTAACAATACATAATTCTAATTTATTAGGATCGATTAATTCCAATTTTCTTCCTAGTTCATCACGAATAAGTCCAGCAAATTTTCTTGCTACATTAAGTCTCTTATTTGCAATAAAGAACATTACACTATTCTCTTTCATATTAAATTCTTTTATTAAGTTTTCTCTTTCTTCTTCACTTAAGAATTTATCAATAGGTCCTTTTAGACTTCCATCACTCATAAGTGTGATATATCCAATACCAGGCATTCCTATACTACTAGCATAATCAACTATTTCATTAAACCAACTATTTGGCTTTGTTCCTATATCATCTACTACTATTACCTTAATAATACTTCCTTTAAATGGTCCAAAACTAGTATGTTCTAATACTTTACTAGCGTCTTTTATTATAAGTGGATTTCTAAGATCTGGTTTGTCTGATCCATATGAATCCATTGCTTCTTTGTAAGCTATTCTTCTAAATGGACGAGGTGATACTTCTTTATTACTGAATTTAGAAAATACATCATAGAATATTTCTTCACCAACTTCTAAAACATCATCTTCTGTTACATAACTCATTTCCATATCTAATTGATAAAATTCTAGTGTTCTATCTTTTCTACTATCTTCATCTCTAAAACAAGGTGCTACTTGGAAATATTTATCTACTCCACCAACCATTAATAATTCTTTATATATTTGTGGTGCTTGTGGTAACGCATAAAATTTACCTTTAAACTTTCTAGATGGTACTACAAAGTCTCTTGCTCCTTCTGGTGATGATACAGTAAGTATTGGTGTTTGTACTTCTGTAAAACCTAAATCATACATTTTATTTCTTAAATAATGAAGTACATCACTTCTAAGTTTAATATTATTTGATATTTTTTTACTTCTCATATCAAGATAACGATATTTAAGTCTAACCTCTTCATTTACTTCCTGCATTCCATCTATTTCAAATGGTAATGTATGTGCTTTTGGTGATAATACTTCTAAGCTTTCACATTTTATTTCTATTTCACCTGTTAATAGTTTTGTATTAACTGTTTCTTCATCTCTTCTTATTACTTCACCAGTTACTTTTATAACAGTTTCTTTGCTTACTCCTTCTAGCATACTTTCATCATGTACTACAACTTGTGTAATTCCAGCATGATCTCTTAAATCTAAGAACATTACTCCACCATGGTCTCTTATTGTTTGTACAAAACCAGATAAAACTACATTTTTACCTAAGTCATTAATTGTAAGCTCACCACAAGTGTTAGTTCTATACTTATTTACTTTCATTTTCATTCTCCTCCTATAAAATAAAAAACAGTTATCATCCCTAAAAATTAAAGGGACGAATAACTGTTATATCCGTGGTACCACCCAGTTTATCATATTTCTATGATCACTCATTAAAGAATAACGCATCTTTTTTCTCGCGCTTTTTCCTACTATTATTTCAGAAAAAGAACTCCGAAGTGTTCTTTCATATTAATATCAGTATCCATTCTCACCATCTAGGACTCTCTTTTAAAGTATCTTAATATTACTTTTCTTCATCAACGTTTTTTTGTTTGCAAATATATATTATCATAAGTAAAAATCATTGTCAATCATATATAGTATATGTATTTACAGAAATTATATTGATTTTTCCATGACATTTTTATAAACATTTATAAACTTAATATAATCATCTATATCAATTGAACCAATCTTGAATAAAATATTTTCTCTAGGTATATTATACAATACATCACACTTTACTATACTATCACATAATAACCCATTTAATTTACTTTTCTTTAATAATTCATTATATTGATATTTAGATAGATTTTTTTGTTTATAAACTCTAGATGATATTATTAATCCAAAATATTCTATAGAAACTAATTCGTTCATTTCTTTATCTATTATTACAAATAAATGACCATTTCCACTAGAACCATCTTTATACTTATACTCTGAAACAAAAACAATATCACCAATTTCATAGTTGTTCTTTTTTATTTTCATATTATTTACAAAAATAATTAGCCTTTCCTTTATGCTTTTCTAATTCTACAGGATTATTTTTAAAAGCATCTGTACACGGTCTTACAATTTTTTTATCTTTTGCTTTTTTAACTATATTTTTTACATCATCTAAAATAGAATCAGATATAATTAAGTTATTTTCTTTATTTTTCATAAAACCTCCTTGTTTACTCAATTATACTATAAATTAACAATAATTTCTACTATTATATATATTCTCCGTTTGAATCAGAAAATCCCCTAATTTTTTGTAAAAAAAATAAAATAAACTAATTATTTTATCTTTTAAGTGCTAATTTTTTTGTATCCTCTTGTTCATACCAAGAATAATTATTTAAATTAATTTCATCGCTATTTAAATCTAATCTTGATACTATATCATTAATTTTATTTTTAGCAATAATCTTTTTTTCTTCATCATCTATTAATGAATACTCATTATCTATTTTTTTAAATGTTTCCTTTAAAAATTTTATATATTCTTCTTTATTTACTGATTTACTTTTCATTTTAAATAAACTTATAAAATCATAATCACTAAATAATAATCCTAATATACTCATTTCTTCTTTATTTTCAGTTACTACCATAAACCCTCCACTATATTACTTCCAGTAACATTATATAATAATATAAAAGAAAAAACAATCTATAAAGATTGTTTTAATTATCAAATGGCGCTCGATGTAGGACTCGAACCTACGACCCAACGGTTAACAGCCGTTTGCTCTACCAACTGAGCTAATCGAGCACTTATCAGTTGACAATAACAATGATATCATTACTATTCGTTTTTGTCAACATGATTTTATTATTTTTTTATTTTTTTTGCATAATATATTCTATTATGTAGTCTGCTGTACCTTCTACACCTAATGAATCAACATTAATCATTAAATCATAATTAGATGGATTATATAATGAAGAACCTGTATAATAACTATAATGTTTATCTCTCATTTTATTTATTTTTTCTATTTCTTTTTTAGCTTTATTTTTAGGAATATTATAGTATTTTATTGCCCTTTTGATTTTATCTTCTTCACTACTATATAAGAATATTTTAACTGTATCTTTATTATCTTTTAATACATATGGTGCACATCTACCAACAATTACACATGACTCTTTTGATATATTTTTTATTACTTTTTCTTCTGCAATAAATAATTTGTCATCATTGTTATATTCAAAACTTCCAAGTACTCTATGTTTTTGTTCATTTTCTTTAATAAATTCTTCTGATAAACCTGTTTCTTTATTTACTTCACTAATAAATGCTTTATCATAAAATTTAATACCTAATTTTTTAGAAATTATTTCACCAACATATCTTCCGCCACTACCATATTCTCTTGATATTGCGACTACTACCCTTTTGTTTAGAACTGGTTTTAAATTTTCATTATTATATATTATTTCATTTTTTGATGTCATATTTTCTAGTTTTGTAATTTTCTTATATTCTGAAGTAAATACAAATATTACAAATATAAAACATATTGTATCTGCGATTGGACCTGCATATAACGCACCATAAAGTCCATAAAATTGACATAATATAAGTGCAAGTGGAATAAATAAAATTATTTGTCTTGCAAAAGAAACCATAGTTGCTTTCTTTACATTACCTAATGATTGAATAGTTATTGATGAACACATTTCAAATGAATTAAGTGCACATACTAATAAGAATATTCTGCAGAAGTCAATTGCAAACTCCATAAACAATTTATAATCATCTGATGATTTATTTATAAATATTGATACTATATTTTCTGGGAAAATATATATACATAAATTGAATATTATACCTATAATAAATCCAGTAATCATTACTTTTCTTAATGTTTCTTTTACTCTTTTATAGTTACCAGCACCATAGTTAAATCCTATTATTGGTTGTGCACCTATTGCAAGTCCTAATATAAGTGATACATATAAACTATTTATTTTAGATATTACACCATATACAGAAAGTGGAATATCTTCTCCAAATTTACTAGTTAATGCATACTTATTCATTATATTATTCATAACTACAAAAAGTGCAAGTACTGTCATTTGAGTTATAAATGAAGATAACCCAAGTGATAATGTTTTTAATGTGCATTTTCCTATTTTAAAATCTTCTTTAGATAATTTTACACTTTTTATTTTTGGAATATAGAAGATTGCTATTACAAATGATACTATTTGTCCTATTACGGTTGCTATAGCACCTCCTGCGACACCCATATTAAATGTAAATATAAATATTGGGTCTAATATAATATTTAAAATTGCTCCTACAAGTAAACAAATCATTGAATATTTTGGTGAACCATCTGCTCTAATTATTTGAGATAATCCTGAATAAATAATCATAAAAAATGAACCAAATACAATTATTCTTCCATATGTCATTGCAGATGAATAAACATTTTTAGTGCATCCAAAAACATATACTAGATTTGGAAGCAATAACTCAAATATAATTACTACTAATATTGATATTATAAAAAGTAATGTTATAGATGAACCAATACTTTTTTTAGCCTCATCTTTCTTACCTTCTCCTAGTCTTAAACTAAGATTTGCAGCAGCACCATTACCTACTAGACCCGCTAATGCATTACATATTATTACAATAGGAAATATAACATTTGTTGCGGCATTTCCTATTATTCCAACACCTTTACCTATAAATATTTGATCAACTATATTATAAATTGAATTTATAATCATACTTATAATACAAGGTACTGAAAATGCTAAAAGTAATTTTCCTATCTTTTCTTTTCCTAAATCTAACTCTTTTTTCATAAAAACTCCTTCCTTTTTTGAGCAAAAAATAACGTAAATCCAAAAGCCTGGACTTACGTTTTAACTGCTCAGCCGTGAGTAATTATAACACAAAAAATTTTTTTGTGTAAGTTTTTTTGTTATTTTTTATTTAACTACAATGCTTACTAGTTTTTTAGGAACAATTACTTCTTTTATTATTTCTTTACCATCAATATAATTTTTTACATTTTCTATTGATTTAGCAAGTTCTTTCATTTCATCATCACTAGTATTAGCATTTACTTCTATTTTACCTCTTACTTTACCATTTACTTGTACAACCATTGTAAATGTTTCATCAATAATTTTACTCTCATCATAATCTTCTAATAATGATTTAGATAATTCTTCACCTAAATTATATTTTTCATTTAATTCTTCTGTTATATGAGGTGCAAATGGATTTAATAATTGTAAGAAAATTCTATATTCTTTTCTAGTAATCTTTTTATTTGCATTAAATTCATTTAACATAGTCATAAGTGTACTAACTGCTGTATTATATTTTAAGTTTTCAATATCTTCTGAAACCTTTTTAATACCTTTATTTATAATTTTTTCATTTTCTTTAGAAATAATATCTTCATCTATTATTGTTTCACCTAAATTATATACTCTATCTAGGAATTTAGCACATCCATTAAGTGAATCTTCATTCCAAGCTGCATCCTTTGAATAATCACCTATAAACATTTCATAAAGTCTTAATGCATCCGCACCATACTTTTCAACCATTTCAGTTGGATTTACAACATTACCTTTACTTTTACTCATTTTACTTCCATCACTTGCAAGTATCATACCGTGAGCAATTCTTTTGTAAAATGGTTCACTATAAGGTACTAGTCCTTGTTCATGAAGGAATATATTCCAGAATCTTGCATAAAGTAAATGTCTTGTTGCGTGTTCCATACCTCCATCATATAAATCAACTTGTCCCCAATATTTCATTTTATCCATTGAAACAAATTCTTTATCATTATGCGCATCCATATATCTTAAGAAGTACCAACAAGATCCTGCCCAGTTTGGCATTGTATCTGTTTCTCTTTTAGCATGTCCACCACATTTTGGACAAGTAGTATTTACAAAATCATCAAGAAGTGATAATGGACTTTCACCATCTTTTGTTGGTTCATAGCTTTCAACATTTGGTAAAACTACTGGTAAATCTTTCTCATCTACTGGTACCCATCCACATTTTTCACAGTGTACCATAGGAATTGGTTCACCCCAGAATCTTTGTCTACTAAATATCCAGTCTTGAAGTTTATAATTTGTAAATTTAGAACCTATTTTATTTTCTTCTAAATATTCGTACATTTTATTTAATGCTTCTTCTTTATTAAGACCATCAAGGAATCCAGAATTAATATGTACTCCATCACCAGTCATTGCATCTTCGTTTATACAATAATTAAATGTATTAATATGTAACTCATCTTTTACTTCATTTAATATAGTATCTTTTGTTACCCATTCAACATCAAATACTTCATCATCATCTAATTCTTGTGATTGTCTCTTATCTGAATTTAACTTAAAGAATAACCCTGTACTTTCTATTTCAAAATATTTGTCTTTATTAAATGCATAATAATGATGATTAATTTTGAATGTTTCTTTTATAAATTCTAAATCATCATAACCAGTTTCTTCTCTTATTTCTCTAATTGCACAGTCTAATGCACTTTCATTATTTTTTCTTGTGCCACCGATAAATAATCTTCCACCTTTATCTTTCCAATTTATTGTTAAATATTTATCATTTTTTTCATCATATACAACTGCAACAATACTATCTTTATGAGTTTCATTTTCATGAGGTTTACCTGTTACTTCTTCTAAAACTTGAGTAATTTCAATACCAAATTTTTTAGCGAATTCATAATCTCTAGTATCATGTGCTGGAACTGCCATAATTGCGCCTGTTCCATAACCCATAAGAACATAATCACTAATATATATTGGTATTTCTTTATTATTAATTGGGTTAATCGCTGTTAATCCATCAATTTTTACACCAGTTTTTTCTTTAGTCATATCAGTTCTTTCAATATCTGATTTACTTCTTGCTTCTTTTTGATATTCTTTTACTTCTGAAATATTCTTTATTTTATCTTCATATTTTGAAAGTATTGGATGTTCTGGTGAAATTACCATAAATGTTGCGCCAAATAATGTATCACATCTTGTTGTAAATACTGTTATTTTTTCATTTACCTCTTTTATATTAAAATCAACATGTGCACCTACTGATTTACCTATCCAGTTAATTTGAGCTGTTTTTACTTTATCTAGTATTTCTGTGTCTTTAAGTCCATCAATTAATTTTTCAGAATAATCTTTCATTCTAAGCATCCATTGATTTTTTAATTTTTTCTCAACAGGTGTATCACATCTAACACATTTCCCACCTTGTGAATCTTCATTAGAAAGACCCATTTTACATTTAGGACACCAATTTATTTCTTTTTCATCTTTATATGCAAGTCCTGCATTAAAGAATTTTATAAATTGCCACTGTGTCCACTTATAATACTCTGGTTCACAAGTACTTATTTCTCTTGACCAATCTACAGAAAGTCCAAGGCTTTTTGCTTGACTTCTAAATACATCAATACATTTATGTGTCATTATAGATGGATGTTCATGATTTTTTATCGCATATTGTTCTGCTGGATTACCAAATGAATCAAATCCAAATGGGAATAATACATTTAATCCTTTGCTTCTTTTAAATCTTGCTTGTACATCACTTGCTGTAAAACATCTTGCGTGTCCAACATGTAAACCTGCTCCTGATGGATATGGAAATTCAACAAGCATATAAAACTTTTTCTTATCCTTATCTTCTGTTACTTTAAAAGTTTCTTCATTCTCCCACTTATTTTGCCACTTTTTTTCTATTTCTTTAAAATTATACATTCTCTTCACTCTTCCTTTCTAAATGTTTTAAATATTTTGCTAAAAAATAATATGTTACCCATATAAAAGGTACTATTAATACAAGTAATATTAAAAACTTATATAAGTAATTATTTAATTTATATACTATCATAATCATAATAGTAAGCATTAATGAATTAACTAAATTCATTATTCTAAGTACCCTTTGATATCCTATTTTTTCAGTATTTACTTTATAATAACCTTCTAATATTTTAATATCTGCTGATAAAGTTTTCTTATCATATACTAATTTTTTTCTTCTATATAAAAAATAGTAAAACAAATAAATCATTATAAAAAATAATACAAACAAAATTATAAATTCTTTCATACTTCACCTCTAAAAACAAAAAAAATCTATGAAATGTAAGGACGACAAAATCGCGGTACCACCTTACTTCATAGACTTACTATGCTCTTTAATTCTTTTAACGCAAGAAATACGTTTAAGCTCCAAAACAAGTTCATAAATTTTTACTTATTAGTTTCCACCAATCACTAACTCTCTTTTAAAGTAAAATATTTATTACTACTTTTCTTCATCACTCATTACTAATGATTATAATATATTTATTTTGTTTTTTCAAGTACATTTTTATGATACAATAAAAAAGAGGCGATAATTATGTTTAAATATACACTTGATAATAAAAGATATCATACATTAAATTATTATTATCAAAAAAAATATGGATGCAAAGTATTTAAAGTTAGTTTAAATGCTCACTTTTCATGCCCTAATATTGATGGCACTAAAGGACATGGTGGATGCATATACTGTGCACATGGATCTGGAGAATATTATGAAGATGATACTGATTTACTAACTCAGTTTAATGAAGTTAAAGAAATGTTACATAAAAAATGGCCAAAAGCAAAATATATTGGATATTTCCAAGCAAATACAAATACATATGCCCCACTTTCTGAATTAAAAGAAAAATATGAACTAATATTAAAACAAGATAATGTTGTAGGTCTAAATATCGCAACTCGTCCTGATTCTATTAGTGATGATGTACTAGATTATTTAGTAGAACTTAATAAAAGAACTGATCTAGTTATAGAACTTGGTCTTCAAACTATACATGATAAAACAGCCAAATTAATTAATAGAGGAAGCACTTTAGAAGAATTTGAAGATTGTTTGAAAAAATTAAATGACAAAAATATAAATGTTGTTGTACATATTATTAATGGCTTACCTTATGAAACAAAAGAAATGATGATTGAAACTGCTAAATATTTATCAAACAAAAAAATTCTTGGTATAAAAATTCATATGCTTCATATATTAAAAGATACTAACCTTTTTAAATTATACTTAAAAGAAAACTTCCACGTTCTTACTAAAGAAGAATATGTAGATATTGTATGTGACCAGCTAGAATATTTAGATGAAAAAATTGTTATTAATAGAATCACAGGTGATCCTGATAAGGATGAACTTGTCGAACCTACTTGGCTTACTAAAAAATTTGGTGTTCTTAATGACATTGATAAAGAATTAAAAAGAAGAGATACATATCAAGGTTTTAATAAAAGTATATTAAATAAAGTAAGGCAAATTATAGATAAGAATTTAAAAGAAAATGATATTGCAGTAGATATGACAACTGGTAATGGAAATGATACTTTATACTTATGTAATACTTTAAATAAAGGGTTTGTTTTCGGATTTGATACACAAAGTGATGCGATTAATAATACAGATAAATTATTAAAAGATAATAAAAAAGAAAACTATAAACTATTTAATGAAAGTCATGAAAATATAAATGTAACTTTAAAAGAATATAAAGGTAAAATAAGTTTAATACTTTTTAACTTAGGATATTTACCTAATGGTAATAAAAAGATTATGACAAATCATATAAGTACTGTTAATGCTATTAAAAATTCTTTTGAAATGCTTAATAATAAAGGAATTATACTTGCGGTTATTTATCCTCATGAAGAAGGTAAAAAGGAAGGAACCTGCATAAAAAAATATCTAGAAGATAATAACATTAATTACAATGAATATCATAATACTGATAATATTAATGCACCATATTTAATAGAAATAAAACGAGGAAACTAGTCCTCGTTTTTCTTATATTCTAATTTTTTGCATTTTTCACAATCTCTTTTAAACATAAGTGTAGATATCTTAACATCCTTTTCATCACATTCACTTACTATCTCATCACCGCATACACTTCTAAATAAGTTAATCATTACTTCAAGTTCATTTTCACTTTTTTCTTTTATTAACTTTGTTAAAGACTCTACATCATATTCATCTATGCATCTAAAATATTCGTCATTATCTTTACCACTAATAACAACTGGTGCTTTATTTTGTTTACACAAATTATAATTCATTATTATTCTTGATGTTCTTTTATTACCATCTTCAAATGGTTGAAGTCTAACAAGTTCTATATTAAATCTTGCTTCTTTTTCGTAAACTGGTAAATCACACCAAATATTATTATATGCATTAAAAAGTGCATACATCTTTGATGGTACTTCTCTTGCTGGTACAGGAAAGAAATATTTTGCTTTTTTAACATCTACCTGTGTTTTTCTATACCCTTTTTGAAAGAATTCAATATCTTTATTAACTAAATCTGCAGTCTCTATTACATCAAATGGAGTTAATTTATCTGGATTACTTTCTATAAGATTCATAAAAGCATTCATATTATTATACATCTCAATTGCTCTATTTGAATCAGTTATTTCAGTTTTAGAATCTTCCATCTCTAAATTTCCAACTGTAAATCTAAATGCAAATAATTGCATATATTTTTGATAAAATTCATTTTGTTTTAAAAATTCTGCGAACAATATTACCACCACCAATATTTCATTTACCAGTATTATATATATTTTTAAAAATTTGTCAATAAAAAATCAATATCATCTATGACATTGATTTTCAATGATTATCTTTATTTATTCTTTCTTGTTTTTATGCATAATAAGCATCCACTTTAAATAATAAGTTTTGACATTCATCATTTGTGACTTCATTACTATCCAAATTAGTCACCATATAACTTCTATCAAAATATCTAGAATCCACAAATGATTCAATCATAAGTTCCGTTAATTTTGGTAATCTATCTAATATATTATCAACTGATTCCATCTGCATTTCATTAACTGCATTAAAAATTAATAATTCTGATTCAGATATATTTAAATTATCACCAAATTTTTTATTTGTATTTAAAATTGTTGCATACCCATTATATATAGCACAATAATGTTTTTTTATTATATTTTTTATAAGTTCTCTTCTAATTTCATTTTTATTTAAACTACTTATATAATTTCTAGCATCATCTTTTCTAGTAAAACCCATTACACTATTCTTAAATACAAATTCTTCAAGAGCACCAACTACATTTTCATAACAGGCATAATCTCCACCCTTTCCCATTGTTGTAAGAATGGAATAATCTATCATACTAAGTTCTCTACTTCTATTCATTTTTTCTTCACCTTTATTATTGTAACACCAATAAAAAAATAATAATACAGCAAAACAAAAACTTTACATAAATTAGAAAAAAAAGATTGAAAGAAATCTTTCAATCTATCTTTGATATTTTGATAAAAGTACTGGTAATACTTGATTTACTATTGAACTTTCTACATTTTCAAATACAATTCCACCATCTTTAGTTGTTACAAGTTTTAATAATAAATCTTCATCATTAATTTCATCTTTGTCATAATTGCATTCCATAACTAATACATATTTTTTATTATTAATATTTTCTTCTGCAACTACAATGTATTGTCTACCATTTTCAAGTTCATATATATTATTTATCATAAGTGCATTCCTCCTGATACTTCACCTGTTAATTCAGAAATATCTGATAAATCAAGTGCATTTAATACATCCTCTGCTGGGAACCATGCATATCCTGCACCATTTCCTTGTGTAAAATGAACCCATGTTTTTCCATCTACAACATTAATTTTATCAAACATAGCATTTTTACCTGCACTAGTTATTAAAGATACTGGATCTGATGAATAACTACTTACATAACCTTCACCAAGTGAACTTAAATCAACCGGTTTTGTTGGATCAAATGTAGGTTCTGGTACTGGATCTGGTGTTGGTATATCTGGTTGCGTATCAATATCAGGAACTTTATCCATAAATTCTGGTTGTGTTTTACCAACTTCTGAATTATTTTCAACTTCAGTATTATCTGGAATATTTTTTTCAATAGCTGATGCTTCATGCATTTTATATACTAATTGTGAAAGCTTACCAATAGTATAACCTGCTGCCATACCATTTAAGAATACTTGTGTTTCTGGTTTTTTTAAGAAATTATTTACTTTAGATATAGCACTAGTTATTTTTGGATGCTTTTCAGCTTGTTCTTTAGTAAATTCTTTTACTTTTCCAACCATTTTTATAATTTTATTATTTTCATCATCTTTATGTTTTTCAGTATATACTTTTAAACCTTTTTTTGCAGCTGAATAAACAAGTCTACCAACAGATATTACTGTACCTGCTGTACCAGGTTGAAGTACAAATGATAAACCAAATCCTATTGCCCCTCCAAGAGCACCAATAGCTGCTTTTTTTATTTTTTGTTTTCTTTCTTCCTTCTTTTCTTCTTCTGTCTTTTCATTGTCTTTTTCTTCATCGTTTTTATTTGGATCAAGATCTTGATCGTCTTTTTTCTCGTTATCTTTACCTTCATCTTTATTTTCTGATTCATTGTTTCCTGAATTATTACCCTCAGATGAAGCTTTTTGTTGTTGATTTTTTCCTTTTAAATTATTAATTTCTTGTGTTAAATAGTTATATCTTGATTTTTCTTCAGCATATGCTTGTTCATTACCTTCTTCTTTTGCTTTTTGCATTCTTTCTGCACATGCTTTTAATTTTTCTTCTAAGTCTTTTATTTGATTTTCTATATCATTTGAATTGTCTTTTGTATTAGATTGTTGGTTTTGCTTTAATTTATTAATTTCTTGTGTTAAATAATTAAATCTTGATCTTTCTTCAGCATATGCTTGTTCATTGCCTTCTTCTCTTGCTTTTTGCATTCTTTCTGCACATGCTTTTAATTTTTCCTCTAAATCTTTTATTTGATTTTCTACATCATTTGAATTGTCTTTTGTATCAGATTGTTGATTTTGCTTTAAATTATTAATTTCTTGTGTTAAATAATTAAATCTTGATCTTTCTTCAGCATATGCTTGTTCATTGCCTTCTTCTCTTGCTTTTTGCATTCTTTCTGCACATGCTTTTAATTTTTCTTCTAAGTCTTTTATTTGATTTTCTATATCATTTGAATTATCGTTTGTATCTGTTTGAGTATTATTATTTTCATCAGATTGTGCATTTTCATTTTCATTAGATTGAGCGCTTTCGTTTGTACCAGCCTGAGTACTTCCATTTTGATTAGTTTGAGTATTTTCATTTGTCTTTTTTGGAAGTTCTGATAAATTTATTTGATTAAATATTTCATCAGTTAATAAATTATTATCATATTTATATTTTAAATCATCAATCTGTTTTTGGATATAATCTCTTTCTCTACAAACATTTATATAATCTTGATCCATATAACGATCATCATAAGAAACATTATTATTATCTAATTCAATTTCTTTTTCCTCAATTTTTTTACTTGCATTTGATAAATCTTGTTTTAGTTCTTCAACTCTTAAATAATATGCATTCTTTCTTATCTCTTCTTGCATATTATGGATTGAATTGTTTATAGTAACTATTTGTGCATTTAAAGCAGTTATTTGACCATTTAAATTAATAACTTCTTGATCCATTTGAGGATAATTATTACCTTCATCTGCTAATGTATTCATTCTTTCGTCAAGATTTGCATTTACTTCTGCAAGGCTTGCATTTGCATCTGCAAGTTGTCTTTCTAAACCACCTAATCTTGTTTGAGGATACATCTCTGTATATCCATTCAAATTATTTATTTCACCTTGTATAGAATTTATTTCATTTGCAAGAGAATTATATTCTGGATCCATAAATTGGCTAGTATAATCAACACCATTTGCAGCTAATTCGTCCCCTCTTGCATTATACCTATCATTTGCATTTTTTAAATCCGCTTCTAAATTTGATTTTCTATAATTTAATACATATGCATAAACTTCATTTCTTTCGATATTCACTTCATTATTTAAACTTGTAAGTTCACCATTCAAAGCAATTATTTCTGGATCCATTTCCACATATGGAGTATTTTCATCATATAATTGTTCTGTTCTTGTTTTAATTAACTCATTTACTTCATTAATCCTATCCAGATTTCTTTCGATTCTTGGTTTTTCAACAGAATTTACATTATTACTTATTTCAGTAAAATCTTCTTCTATATTTTGTGGTGCTTGCTCAGGAGTTTGTTCATTAACAGGAGTTGGGTTTAATAATTGAGCCCACTTTTCACTAACTTTTTGGTTTGCATCCTCAATTTTTCTCTTGTTTGCTACAACTTCTTCAAATTCTTCTTGCGATGGTTTAGGTTCAGATTCTTGTAAATCAGTTAAACGAACTTGTAATTCATCATCTGCATCTAACAATCTTTGATATAAATCTGATAATTCTTGTTCTGTCATAGAATCTAACGAAGATTCAAAATTATCACTTTCTATATTTGTAATTAATTCATCAATATTCATATTAATACTCACCTTCTTTTATTTCTTTTGTTAAAATTTCTTCAAATAATGGTAACAAAATATTCGCAGTTTTTTCATCTTCTAATACCTTATTAATACCATTTTCATTATATACTAACTTATATATATTTAATGGTTCATCATTTTCATCTATTTTATTTGCAAAACCATATTCAATACTATCATATATCAAAGTTTCTAAAACAAAATATTCTCCATCATTCATGGTAATCAATTCATCTTTTTTTATCATATATATCGCTCCTATTCTCTAGTAAAATGATATCATAAGTTTAATTCAATGTAAATAAAAATTAATTTATTTGTCGTTTTAATGTAAACAAAAAAGAAATTTTATTTAATTTCTTTTTTATTTAATTGAATTTATATAAAACACATATCTAATTTCATAACATAAAAGATAAACAAAAAAAGCAAGTTATCTTGCTTCTACAATTAATTTAATAGCTGTTCTTTCTTCAGAATCAATTAAGATATCTGTAAATGCTGGTATACATACTAAATTTTTACCGGATGGTGCGACAAAGCCTCTTGCTATTGCAATTGCTTTAATTGCTTGATTTAAAGCACCTGCTCCTATTGCTTGCATTTCTACTGACGACTTTTCCCTAAATACATTTGCAAGTGCTCCTGCAACTGAATTTGGATTTGATTTTGACGAAACTTTGATTGTTTCCATATTTTTTGCCTCCTTAGTATTACACTTAAATATATGATAAAATAAAAAAAATAGAATAAATTTTTACTCTATTATGTATTTTTTAGTCATTACATCAGACTTTTCTACGTTATTAATATATACACCTGAGCATGGATATATATTTACAATCTCTTTAGTATTTAAATTTGTAATTACCATTAGATAATCAGTATTCTTTTTATCAACTGTACCAACCTTTGGATACTCTATAACATATCTATCAAACAAATCATAATAACTAGGTTCGACATTTTCTATTTTTTCTTTTACATAACTAATTACATCTTTTATATCTATTTCACCCTTGAACTTGCTTCTTCCAAGCATTTGATTTTTTTCTATTTTTTCTTCTAATATGCTATCATCATATTCAACTATTTGCGATGAAAAATATCTTAAATTTTCACTTTTCATTACATCATTTAATCCTGGATAAATATTCTTATAAATATATCTTCTTAAAATATTAACTTCAAGTTCGTTTTCCAAAGCATATTTTTCTGGTATTTTTATAAATTGCTTATATGCTTCTTCATAATTTTCTTCTTTTATTAAAATTACAATATATTGTATAAGTGCTCTTATCTTACCTTCATTATAAGAATACATAAATAGTTCTTTAGAATTTTCAATATCACCACTATATTTAAGTACAAGAGCATAATAATATGCAATTTCTCTATTATCTAAGTAATCTTCCGCAAGTTCTTTGACTCCATCAAATTCTCCATCCATAAATAATAATTTTACATATATAGATAATGCTGCTTCATTATAATAGTAATGATTTAAGATTTTTCTAAGTTCTCTTTTAGCAAGTTCCTTATTTCCCATCTCAATTAATTTTAGTATCGAGTTAAACTGCTTTCCCCTTTGTGTACTATACACTTTATTTTTCATTATAAGCCCCCAAATAATAATTATTAATTTTTTCATATTTCATATTACTACTTTCACCATGTCCTGGATAAATAATAATATCATCACTATATTTATATATCTTTATTAGTGATTTCTTCATATCATCAAAACTTGAATACTCAAGATCAGTTCTTCCTATTACACCTTTAAATAAAAAGTCTCCTGTAAACATTATATTTTCTTCATAAAAATAATATGTTACTAAGTCATTTCTATGACCGGGAGTATATATTACCTCAAATCTAAAATCTTCTATTTCATATTTCTTTTCTTCTATATTAATTAGATTTTGATTATTTATTTCATTATTTATATTATGATAATAAATTTTAGCATTATATTTTTTTTCTAAAGAATCTAGTGCCCCAATGTGATCATAATGAGCATGAGTAATAAGAATAGCACACACTGTAAGATTTAAGTCATCTATCTTATTTTCTATTTTTGCTGCTTCAGCACCTGGATCAACTATTATACATTTATCTTTATTTATTAGTAAGTAGCAGTTTTCTCTAAGTTCACCAACTACTATTTTTTCTACTAACATAAAAATTCCCCCTAATCAAATATGTCTAAAATTTCTTCTAAAGATGTTATATTTTTAAATTTACAATTTTTTTCCTTTTCTTTTGTAAATTTTATTCCTATTCCTCCTGATGCTTCCCACTCTATTAAATTACCTGAATAATCATCAACAAGTATCGCACCTTTTGTTTGAGTCATTTTTGTTTTTGAAACTCCAGATGGTACAGGTATTATTGTCAAATCAGTTGTAATACCATCTAGAAATTTAATTTTTGCTTTTGCTTCTTTAAGTGAATTTACATGTGTTAAAATTGATATATTAAATTTACCTGATTCACTTAGTTTTTTTATAGCATTTACACTATCATTTAAAGCAACAGAATCATCAATTAATTCTTCCCAATCTATTTTAGAAAATAATTTACTCATTTCTTTTGTTTGAGTTTTATAATCTAAATTAAGTTGTTTAGCAAGTTTATAAACAGGAGGTAAAGTATCTAATATTACTCCATCAAAATCTATATATAAGTTTCTCATAAAATATCCTCCTCACTTTTTACTATATTCCAGTTTGGTAAGTTTTTAAAAGTCATTACTTCTTTTGTAACTGGATGAATAAATTCTAATTTATATGCATAAAGCATTATTTGTTTTTTATCTTGAAAACCATATCTTTGATCACCATATATTGGATGATTAATATTGCTTAATTGAAGTCTTATTTGATGATGTCTACCTGTTATTAAATTTATTTTTAATAGAGATAAGTTATCTTCTTCTTTTATTACTTTATATTCTAATATAGCTTCTTTTCCATTTTTTTCATCTATATATGAGTTATGTGTTTTTTCATTTTTTGACATTTTATTTATAAGTTTATCACATTTTTTATCTAAAATGCCATGAACTACTGCTAGATATGTTTTATGTATTTTATTGGTTCTAACTTCTTCACTTAGTCTTGATGCTGCTTTACTTGTTTTTGCAAATACCATAACTCCACCTACTGGTCTATCAAGTCTATGAACAAGGCCTAAATAAACATTACCTGGTTTATTATATTTTTCCTTTATATAATTTTTTATTATAGTAAGCATATCAAGATCATTTGACGAATCTGCTTGAACTGGAACATTATATGGTTTAATAACTACTATAATATGATTATCTTCATATAAAATTTTCAAATTATTCATCTTTTTCCCATCTTCCATAAATACCGCATGGTAAAACTAAATCACTATTTTCCATAGGAAGACCAACTTCACCACTACTTATTTTACCTTTATGTTTTTTATCTATTGTAAGACTCAATATATTTTCAAGTACTTTTGGACTCATTCCTGTTGTATACGAATTAATTAAGAAAAATAATGGATCATCACTTAATACATCTTCACATAATTTAATTAATTTAAATAAACTTTCTTCTATATTCCAAACTTCTTTATTTGCTCCTCTACCAAATGATGGTGGATCCATAATAATTGCGTCATATTTATGACCCCTTCTTATTTCCCTTTGAACAAATTTAATTACATCATCTACAATAAATCTTACATTTTTATCTTGAAGATTTGAACTTATTATATTTTCTTTTGCCCACGCTGTCATACCTTTTGATGAATCAACATGTACAACATCCGCTCCTGCATAAGCACAAGCAACAGTCGCACCGCCTGTATACGCAAATAAATTAAGTACATTTATGTGTCTATTACTTTTCTTTATCTTATCTATCATATAATCCCAGTTTACAGCCTGTTCTGGAAATAAACCTGTATGTTTAAATCCCATTAATTTAATATTGAATGTTAAATCTTTATAACTAACTGTCCATCTATCAGAAATATTATTTTTGTATTCCCAGTATCCACCACCAGTTTTACTTCTATGATAAACAGCATTTGCTTTATTCCATAATTTTGGATTTGTTTTTTCATCCCATATTATTTGTGGATCGGGTCTTGATAATATTATTCCATTCCAAGACTCTAGTTTCATTCCACCTGACATATCTAATATTTTATAATCTTTCCAAGAATTTGCTAAATTCATCTTTAATCACTTCCAAATCTATATGTATTATACCTTATAGTAACAAAAAAAACTAGATATAACTAGTTAATTTTTTTACTATCCCCCATTTTATAACTTAAATACTTTTGTACTTCTTCTTCACTTGTATTTTGAAAAAATTCTATTGCATTATCTAGTTTTTTAATTTGATTTTGATAATCAGTAATAAACCATTTATAAATATTAAACTCTTTATCAGAAATTTTCTTATCTTTATCATACATGTTATAATTTTTTAGGCTTAGCATAGAAAGTAAACAAAATAATAATCCCAATATATATTTATCATTACAAACACAAAGTATACCATTTATTGCTGTTATCAACATATTTATAATACATTCTCTTTTTAATTCTTTTATGTCACTATAATAGTTATCTCTAATTGGTTTAGAATTATCAAAAAAAAGACAATCAGTTTTAAGATCATTTTGTAATCCCCTTAATATTTTTATATAATCACTTTTTTTCGTATTCAAACTAAAGTATAAATCCATTTGTTTAATATTTTTGGTATAAAAATCAATCTGATTATTATTTTTTAAAATATCACTTTCTAATCTTGATATTTCCTTTTCTAAATTATTATATTCTTCTTCATTATTTTCTAAAAGTTCATCAAGTATTTTATCACACATATCAATATTCCTTTTATTTTTCTTTCCATAAATACCCAAAGTAATAATGTTAAAAAACATAATTCTAATTTTTAAAATCTTGTATTGTAACAAATATTTATCACTGGTAACTGTTAAATCATTTAACTGTTGTTTTAACTTTTCAATTGATTTTTCATCTATTTCCTTATTAGTTGATATAACACTTAACATTACTTTCATTTCTTGAAGCAAATCAAATAATTCTTTATCATTCATACAACAGTCACCTTTTTCTTAAGCATATAGTATAAATTGATAAATAGTGTTTGTCAATTTCTTTTTTTCTTATTTTTACAATATTGGTATAAATCATTACAAGTTAAAGAATCATCTAGTGCTCTATGTGAATTATAGTTTAACCCTAAATATTCTTTTAATGTTTTTAATCTATGATTTTTACTATCGTAAATTGTTATTCTAGAAAGAAGTAAAGTATCAACTATTCTATTTTTTAAATGTTTTAAATGTAATTTTGTAATATTTGCCTCAATAAAATCATAATCAAATTTTACATTATGACCAATAATTGTATAATCTTCAATAAAATCTAAGAATTTAGGTAGTACTACATCTATTTTATCTTTTCCTTTTAAGTCATCATCTGTAATACCAGTAACATCTGTTATTATTTGATTTAATTTTATTTCTGGATCTATCAAATAACTAAACTCATCTATTTTCTTATTATCTTTATATTTTATCGCACCTATTTCAATTATTTTGTCTTTCTTAGGATTAAGTCCACTTGTTTCTATATCAAAAACAACATAATCATCAGGTAACTCATTTGTTCTTAAACTCTGATACATATTAATCTCTTTCTAGCACATTAAGTAAAAAGTGCACTTATATTATAATTGTTAATACTTATTTTTTCAAGAATTTAATATATAATTTTATTAATAAATTTTGAAGCATTGGAGCCCTATACATTTCTTTTGGATTTTCTTCTTTTACTGCTTTTATAATTTGTTTTGTAATAGAATCATACTTCTTTTTAGCAGAAAAATCTAATATTTCATTTTCTAAGTTTCTTATTGAATCATAAAAATCTTTAAAAATAGTTTCTTCATTATATTTATTTTCTATCATAAATCTATTAAACCCTGTTTTATAAAGCCCTGGTTCTATAACACATACTTTTATATTTTTATTTATTGCTTTTATTTCTTTTCTTAAACATTTACCTGTCATTGTAATACTTGCTTTAGTACCCGCATATATCCCAAAAAATGGAATTGATATATTTGATATCATAGAAGACATAATTATTATTTTACCATTACCTTTTTCTATCATTTTATTGATAACCCTTTTTATAAGTTCAAAATTTGATAAAACATTTACTTCATAACTATGTCTAAATTTTTCTGTATCTATATCAATAATACTACCTCCATATCCAACTGCAGCATTACTTATTAATATATCGATATCTATTTCATCTAATTTTTTTAAATCGTTTTTATTCGTAACATCTAATTTAAAAGTATCTATATTGTCCATATTTTTAACTTTATCGTTTAATACTTCTAATTGTTTATCATTTTCTGTTGTTAAAAAAACATGATAACCTTCTCTTGCAAGATTAATTCCAGCATTATATCCAAGTCCAGATGCTGAACCTGTTATTAAAATATTCATATTTATCACCAATAATATTTTGTTCAAAAAAAAGAAATACATACAAAATGCATTTCTATTTTAAGCTTTTTATTTCGTTTATTGATAGACCTGTTATTTCGGAAATATCTTCTATAGACATATTCCTCTTTAACATATTTTTAGCAGTTTGTTCTATACCTTGAGATATACCTTCTTCTTTGGCCTCTGAAAGCAAACTATTTTGTATTTTTCTTT